>FWPU01000552.1_pt1 | contig 121853 bp, 114 predicted proteins | sample 2228361 | NCBI WGS metagenome assembly FWPU01 (sample SAMEA103939777, study PRJEB20133) | metagenome | reverse complement strand
ATGGTGGCGGGTCTTACGGACCACATCTGGAGCTTGGAGGAGCTGTTGACCCATGTTCCTGTTCCTATCAACGATTCATAGGGAGACTACCGGAGATTTTAATTCTACAAAAATCTCATCGCCCGATTTCGTCAAAAGATAAAGGTCAGAGTTAGCAGAGATTGTTTGAAATGCTCCCGAAGAAGGTCCCGCTTGAATTTGGGGGACTTCGTCAATCATTGCGGAGAGGCTCTGAGATACACCCGCCGATTGTTGTCGTATTAGAAACGCCACACGACTGACTGCTTGTTCTGGTACTTCTGCACTCATTGAGTATCCGCGTCGACAATCTCTGTGACGGCTTTGGGCTAGGAGGCGTGCACACTCTTCAAAAGTAGTGCCAAGAGCTGTGCTAAAACTTCGCTCAAAACTGCTTATGCGGGCGATTGTTCGCCCGAGCAGGGCTTCATGAAAGGGTTGCAGTTCCCCCCTACTTGCGCGTTGTCCAGCGGAACTCTCCGATAGGTTATGAAGTGTTTTGCGAACAGTCTCTGCTAAAAAACGCTTAATCTCGGCTTTGACCTCCGCCTTGATGGGCATATCAGGGCTTCCTCCAGATAAAGACCGATTCGAAGAACTCAGAGCCTCTAAGCCCAGTGCGCCTGTTCACATGACGCACGACCACGCCTTCCACTTCCACGCCCAATCGATCACCGATTGCAGGGTAGAGCTGGTACTTGTCATTTGCCACTACAATCAGATAACCTCCACTACGAAGGGAATCCAAGACATTTCGAAAGACCTGTACGATAGACTCCACATACTCTTGGCGCGCACGTTCGGATGAACCGCTCGAAGCAGAGCCTATCTCTTGATCGCTTAGGTCTTGAAGTCCTAATAGTGCGTAAGCATAAGCATGCTGGGCGTGGTAATCAATCAACCCCACATAAGGAGGGCTGGTGATAACTCCGTCCGCAGGTGGGAAATGGAAAGTTCGGCTATCTGCATGGAACACTTCGACACAGGCATCGGTACGAACGCAAGCAAACTCTGTTATGCGTCGTATGGTGTCGTGGCTGTACCGAACAAGGAACTTCATCGCTTCTGTGGTCGGTTCACACACTCGGCGATGTTTATAGCACCAATAGGGTTCTCGCTGAGGCACTTTAGGGAAGTCTAACTCATAGTGAGGGGTCATACGCGCTGAGCGTGCAGACCTACAAAGAATGACTCGCAACAGGTCTTTGTACTCATAGTCGCTTTGCTCTACTATCTCACGGTAGGTAAGGATTTCCCTCAACGCTTGGGGGGCATACCAAGTGTTTAGGTACTGATTGTATTCCTCTTGATGGGTGGTCGCATACTCCGCACTGCGTTCAAACAGCAGTTCCAGCTGGGGCTTTTCCTCGCGTACAGCCTTACGAGTGCGCTCTAATGCGTCCAATACTTCACGACGCATGCGTGTGAGGTCGTACTCCGCGGTCTTAGCACGGCAGATAAGGACATTGAATGCCGAAATATCGCATCCGATAGCGTGGATACCAAGCTCTTTCGCCTGAACCAGAGTTGTACCTGAACCGACAAAAGGGTCTACTACTGTTTGCCCAGGGCAAAATATTTGCGCAGGAATACCTCCACCAGTTGCGGAATGTACTTGCCCAGATACGGGTGGAGGCGATGGACATGCTTCGTGCGTATCCGTTCGGGTAGGTCGCGCTCTGTCCAGTTTAGGTTGAGCGCTTCCAAAGGGGTTTCAGGTGTCACACTCTCTGGACGGATGGGCTTGTTGTTCTCGTAGATTCCCACCCGTCTCTCGGCATTGGTGAGCATAATGGTCTTTTTCGCCTCTCGAGGGCATGATCCTACTGGTTCGCTTCTATACTAAGGAGTAGCTCGCGTAGTTTTGGGATAGCCTTGCGCATGACCTTGGCACGGTGGCTGATGCGGTTTTTGAACTCGGAGGGCAGTTCTGCTACTGTGCAACCGAGTTGGGGAAGGTAGAAGATGGGGTCGTAGCCGAAGCCTGCTTGCCCACGCGGAGCGTGAGCGATACGCCCCTCTAAGGTGTCCTCGAAGGTGTACACCTCCCCTGTTGGGGTCGCAATCGCTACGGCACATCGGAAGCGGGCAGTGCGCCGTTCGTCGGGAACCTCCCTCAGTTTTTCCAACAGAATCGCCATCTTTACAGGGAAGGGGGTCTGCTCACCTGCAAATCGGCGCGAGTATAAGCCCGGTTGTCCGTTCAGCGCATCGATCTCAAGCCCCGCATCGTCTGCAAGCGCAATCTCACCTGTGGCTTGGGCACAGGCAACCGCTTTGATGATAGCGTTCCCAACATAGGTATCGGCGGTCTCATCGGGTACTACCCCATCGGGATAATCCGCCCAAATCGCTATCTCCACGCCCAAGTCCGCCAATCCGCGCTCTAACAGCATGCAGATTTCGCGGGACTTGGAACGGTTATGGCTCGCCACGACCACACGCCTAACAGGAGTCATCCTCGCACAGAAGTCGGTTCACCAACGCCTTCACACGGGCTTCTATTATGTCGCGTATTCTGCGGAACTCGTCCATCGGTAGCCCAATCGGGTCGGGAATGTTCCACTGCTCTTTGACGCCCATATAGACAGCGGGGCAGAGAGCGTCGGTATCAGCCTCACAGAGGCTGACGACCGCATCGAACCCCATGAGGTCGAACTCTTCTACTCCTTTAGAGCGGTGGTGAGAAATATCGATTCCCTTTTCGCGCATTGCGGAGATGGCACTGAGGTGTACGAAGCCTGCAGGCATGGTGCCTGCGCTGAAGGCGACCACCTTGCCCTTGCCGTAATGGTTGGCGAAGCCCTCTGCCATTTGGCTCCTGCAAGAGTTGCCCACGCACACGAATAGTATCTGCTTTGGTCGTTCCATCTCAATAGCCCTTTTGCTTGTAGCGTTCGATGCTTTGGCGGTAGCGTTCCTGTCCATCGGGACGGTTGATGCTGGCGAAGATGGTAGGTGAGTGCCCTTTTTCCACCATCCGTTCGATGATACCCGCTACGACAGCCCATAGCGCTACTGCGGCACCGATGCCAGAAGCAGGGCAGAACGGCTCCTCTACACCCGGATGGGTCATCATGGCGTCGCCATAGGGTGCAGAGTTGTCGATAACGAGGTCGGCTACCTCGAAGAGGCGCTTACCCGACTCATGCTCCGATTGGAGCCGGGAAGAGTAGTCCAGTGCAGTGAGGGCGACCACGAAGACCCCACGCTGGCGCGCTTGAATCGCCAACTCCACAGGGAACGGCGTTTTACCCGACACACTGCCGATAATCAGCACATCGCCCGCTTGTATCTGGCTGCGGTCAAGCGCGGCGTTCACGATATGGCGCACTGTGTCGGGAGTGGTGCGATTTCCGATGCCTTGCTCGGCGCGATAGGGATTTGGGTTCTGCACCTGCAGGTCGAAGTGGAAGGGAGTGAAGCAGGCAAGCCCGCCTGCGCGATTGATGAGCTCGCGTGAGACCAGATGCCCCGTATCATAAACATGGATAACCCCACCGTTGAGGAGGCATTCGGTACATCGCTCTGCCACCTGTTCGATGGTGCCCAGCGAGCGTTCCTCCAGCAGGTGCAGTTGCTGGCGAATCCGTTCGAAGTAAGCCTTCGGTAGCTCCATCTCCCTTCAATTGTACCTTTGGAGTTTTAGGAGGCTAAAGGCAGGGGTTCGTCGTAGGGATAGAGTTCACGCAGTGCTTGAACACACCGTTCTTCAAGGGCACTGCCCGCCTCGCGCTCCATGATTTGGAATACCTCACGGAGAGGCAAAGCGGGGCGATAGGGGCGTTCAGCAGAGAGCGCATCGAACACATCGGCGGTCGCTAAAATGCGCATCTCCATCGTCAGCTGCTCTGCGGTCAGCCCACGCCAGTAGCCCTTCCCGTCCAAACGCTCGTGGTGGGCTCCCGCAACTTCCGCCAGCCACTCAAATGCGCGCACTTGGCGCAGAATTTCGTAGGAGTAGCGCGGGTGATTCCGCACCTGCTGGAACTCCTCTTCAGTAAGCCGTCCTGGCTTCTCCAGGATACTGTTCGACACACCAAGCTTCCCGATGTCGTGCAACAGTCCAGCTCGGTAAAGAAATCGTACTTGCTCTTCGCTCCAACCGAACAGTTGCGCAATTTGCACGGCATATTGAGCCACGCGCTTAGAATGTTCCGCTGTGAAGCTCGATTTGGCGTCTACAATCATCCCAAATGCCTCACAGATACGGTCAATGTCGTCAGTCGTGGCTTGCTTAGTGAACGCAGGAGGGGGAATCCTGCAAGTCGGGTTCTGAAGGTGTTCCGCATGGCATCGCCAAAATTCGGTGTCGTGCTGAAAACTGCGTGCGACCCGCACCAGCTCGGGGTCGAACCAGCGACCACACCGTTTGTCGAGCATTGCATAAGTGGCAGGTACACCAAAGGTAGAGGCAAACACCTCCATCGTTTGCGCCATACACACGATTCGTGCCAGCAGTGGAATCTGTTCACCCTTGAGTTTATAGGGGGAGCCTTTGCCGTCCCAGTGTTCATCGAGATACTCTATCGCCTGGGCTACATGCTCGTCGAAGCCGATATAGCGCGCAATCTGTGCACCTTGTGTACAGCGAGTTAGCGTCACCTCGTCCATCACACTGGGAGAACCGCGCGTCTCCTTGAGAGCGTGGATGAGCTTTTGGATCAACCCACTGCCCGGCATAATATGCTCCAAAGCGAAGCGGATCGACTCTAAGGGGTTGGACCAATCGATGAGTTTCACATCGTGCTTTGTTAGGAGGTCATCCCACGCAAACACTTTATAGACGCGCACGGCGTTGCTGGAGCACCCTGCGTCTTTGAGCAGAGTGGCATAGTAAAGGCGTTCTCGGTCTTCATCAGGCAGTTGAAGCAGTTCCCCAATGCGCATCGTAATCATCGCAGTGCGTACTGCGTGTCCTCGGGGTTGCCCCTCAGTGATGTCCAGCGCGTGGCTTAGCGCGGACAGTATCTCGTCCATCGTGATTCTTTCCATGCTTGCCATCAAGGGGATTATTCCATATTCTTCCAAGACAAGCAAGAGTGTGTAAGGAGCGGTTCGGGCGTGTTGTCCAAGCAAGGCACGGGCGGGACTGCCCGTGCTTTTGGCTGATGGGCAGGTGGGGTTATTAGCAGGGTAGGAGAACAGGGCTTAGACTACCGTTGCAGGTTTTACTACCTCGAACAGGAACTCGCCATCCCGATAGTCCACGCGTACCGTGTCGCCGTCCTGAACTTCGCGCGCTAACACTCGCTGGGCAAGGCGGTTGAGTATCTCGCGCTCAATGGTGCGACGCAGAGGACGCGCGCCATACTGTGGATCGAAGCCTCGATTCGCCAGCTCAAGAATCGCTTCGTTGGTCAGCTCCAGGCGAATCTTGCGCTCGTCCAGTCGCTTTTGCACCTGCGCCAACTGAAGTTCTACGATACGCTTGATAAGCAGGATGTCCAGCGGGTTGAAGATGACAATCTCGTCGATGCGGTTCAAGAACTCAGGGCGGAAATGGGCACGCACTGCCTGCATAATCTGGGCGTGGATGTCCTCTTTATTTTCCTCGGTCATTTCGCTGAACAGCACCGAGCCGATGTTGCTGGTCATAATCACGATCGTGTTGCGGAAGTCGACAGTGCGTCCCTGTCCATCCGTAAGGCGCCCATCGTCCAGCAGTTGCAAAAGCACATTGAACACCTCTGGGTGCGCCTTTTCGATTTCGTCGAACAGTACCACACTGTACGGGCGTCTACGGATGGCTTCGGTAAGCTGACCACCCTCCTCGTAGCCCACATAGCCAGGTGGGGCACCGATGAGGCGCGACACCGTATGGCGCTCCATGTACTCGCTCATGTCGATGCGCACAAGGTTGCGCTCGTCGTCGAACAGGAACTCGGCAAGTGCCTTCGCCAACTCGGTTTTACCGACACCTGTGGGACCGAGGAAGATGAACGAGCCTATGGGTCGGTTCGGGTCGGATAGCCCTGCGCGCGAGCGTCGGATGGCGTCTGCGACGGCTTGGATGGCATGGTCTTGCCCGACGACGCGCTGTTTGAGCCGTTCCTCGATATGGAGCAGTTTCTCGCTTTCCGACTCCTTGAGCCGTTGTACCGGAATGCCCGTCCACTTAGCAACCACTTCCGCAATATCGTCGGCATCGACCTCCTCCTTGAGCAGTTGCATCTCTTTCTGCACTTCAGCGAGCTGCTCTTGGAGGCTGGTGAGCTGTTTCTGGAGTTCGAGCAGGACGCCGTAGCGCAGTTCCGCCGCTTTGGCGAAGTCGCCTGCGCGTTCTGCTTGTTGCTCTTCAAAGCGGGTCTGCTCGATGCGCTCTTTGACTTGGCGGATTTGGGTGATGAGTTCTTTTTCGCGTTGCCACTGAGCGATGAGGCGCGACTTTTCTTCGTTGAGGGTTGCTAACTCCCGTTCGAGTCGTTCCCTCTGTTCGCGTGCGGAGGGGGTATCTTCGCGTCGGAGCGCCTCGCGCTCAATCTCCAGCTGGCGGATTTTGCGGTCAATCTCATCGATTTCGGTGGGCATAGAGTCGATCTCCATGCGCAGTTTCGCCGCCGCTTCGTCGATGAGGTCGATTGCCTTGTCGGGCAGGAAGCGGTCGGTGATGTAGCGCGCTGAGAGTTTGGCAGCGGCGATAATGGCGCTATCGCTGATACGCACCCCGTGATGCACCTCATAGCGCTCTTTTAGCCCGCGCAAGATGGCAATCGTGTCCTCGATGCTCGGTTCTCCTACATAGACGGGCTGGAAGCGTCGCTCGAGGGCGGGGTCTTTCTCGATATGCTTGCGATACTCGTCGAGGGTGGTAGCGCCTATGGTGCGGAGTTCCCCGCGTGCGAGCAGGGGCTTGAGCATGTTCGCAGCGTCCATTGCGCCTTCTGCTGCGCCTGCTCCCACGAGCGTGTGCAACTCATCGATGAAGAGGATAATCTGTCCCTCTGCGCTGGTGACCTCTTTGAGTACTGCCTTGAGGCGTTCCTCAAACTCGCCCCGATATTTGGCGCCGGCAATCAGCGCGCCCAAGTCGAGCTGGACGATGCGCTTATCTTTTAGGGTGTCGGGCACATCGCCTGTAGCGATACGCTGTGCCAGCCCCTCAACGATGGCGGTTTTGCCAACGCCCGGCTCGCCAATCAGCACGGGGTTATTTTTGGTGCGTCGCGATAGCACATGGATAACGCGCCGAATTTCCTCATCACGCCCGATAACAGGGTCCAGTTTACCCTGCCGAGCGAGCAGGGTAAGGTCGCGTCCGTACTTCTCAAGGGCTTGGTACTTCTCTTCGGGGTTCTGGTCGGTGATGCGCTGTCCCCCGCGAATCTCCTGAAGAGCACGCAAGATAGCATCGCGCGTGATGCCGTTGGCACGCAAGACGCGCCCTACCTCGCCCGAAGTATCCCCCGCTAAGCCGAGCAGAAGATGCTCCGTGCTGACATACTCGTCCTTGAGGCGAGATGCCTCATCAAACGCGGTGTCGAACACCACCTTCAGCCGTTGCGTGATCTGCGCTCCAACCGCCGATGCACCCGATACCTGAGGTCGGCGTGCTAACTCGTTCTCGATAGCCGACTGCACTGTACGCGGGATGACCCCGAGCTTCTGCAGAATCGAGGGTACGACACCCCCCTCCTGCTGAATCAGCGCCAGCATCAGGTGCTCGCTATCGACAGCGGGATGTCGGTACTTCTCTGCTATCTGAATTGCCGATTGCACAGCCTCTTGCGCTTTTATGGTCAGCTTATCGAATCGCATCGTTCGCCTCCTAAGTTGAGTGTATTATTGTCAAGTCTCTTGAGGACTATAATAGGATACTCCACTGGGCGTCAGAAAGTTCCCCTTGAAGAACCGCAGCACGGATATCTTATCCGTCAGCCGTATTGTAGCATGGGCGCCTCGCCTGTGTACTACTCGTGCGAGATCCCCAAGCTACTCTTTATGATTATTCCCTGTTCGGTTAGACTCTCTTCACGGAGCTTGAGGGGATGTTCGGGTAGAATTGAGGCAATGACGGAAGTAAAAGACTTGGAAACCATCCGACGCCTATTGGCTGAACACAAGCACGAACTGCGAGAGCGGTTCCATATCCGACGCCTCGCTCTATTTGGTTCGCGGGCACGCAGTGAAGCCTCTGAAGACAGCGATGTGGATATCCTTGTAGAGTTTGACCAGCCTATCGGGTGGGAAATCGTGGACATTCATCGTTATTTGGAAGAACTATTAGGCATGCAAGTAGACCTCGTAACTCCGCTTGCCCTGAAACGAAAGCCGCTCCTATGGCAATCAGTTCAAGAGGACCTGATAGATGTCTAAACGAAATCCTTTACTGTTCCTGATCGAGGTACAAGAGGCTATCGCTAAGATTGAGCGCTATGTAGCAGGATTGAACTACGAAGCGTTCTCAAGCAGTGATTTAGTTGTGGATGCAGTAGTACGCAACTTGGAAGTTATAGGAGAGGCTGTTAGGCACTTTCCCGAAGAATGGAAAGCAAGGTATCATGAGATAGACTAGCGTCGTGTGATAGGATTTAGAAATATCGTAATACATGCTTATTTCGAGGTCGATGTAGAGATTGTGTGGACGATAGCCACCGAACGCTTGCCCGAACTCAAGCGCGTAATTGAGCAAATGATACAAGAAGTAAGAGGCGATTAATCTTAGAGTGCGATTGACTTTAAGGGTTCAGAAGGCGAATCACCTGAAACTCGGTAAGCCCTTCGGTTTCTTGTAGTCTACGGAAGGCGTGTTGGGCGAACTCCTCATTCAGAACGGGGGTGAGTGCGACCTGCTCCCTGCCGTTTGGGAGGCTCTCTGTGGGATAGAACTCGACATTCCACTCTCTCAGCTGGTCTCGGAGGGACTGAAGTGCCGATTCAGTTCCTACTGCCCGTATAAAGTAGCGGAACTGGAGCGCCTCAATAGGCGCAGTTTCGCCAGGATTGAGCGAGGGGTCGGGAATGGGGGGTGGTTTGGGGTGGCGTGCCACCTCAATCAGGTCGCCTATGACTGCGCTGGCGGTGGGGCGCGCACCCGCTGCCATGCCGTGGAAAAGCATGTCTTGGAAACCGTTGCTTTGAAGCCAAACACCGCTAAATGCGCCCTTCACTACCCAAAGCGGGTTCTCAACGGGGATGAGGGTCGGATGCACGCGCACATTCAGTCGCCCGTCGGGAAGCCGTTCCGCAATCCCCAGCAGTTTCAGCCCATAGCCCAGCCGTTGCGCCCATAGCAGGTCGCGCCCCGAAAGATGCGTAATCCCTTCCCGATAGACCGCCTCCACAGGTACATACTGGAGAAACGCCAACCGTGCCAGGATTGCTATCTTGTACTGGGCATCGTAGCCCTCCACATCGTTGGAGGGGTCGACTTCGGCATAGCCCAGCTGTTGCGCTTGCTGAAGTGCTTGAGCGTACGATTCGTCGGCAGGGATACCCTGCTCTAAGCCTTGCTCCATCGCCCGCAAGATGAAGTTCGTTGTGCTGTTCACAATCCCGACGACGCGCGTGATTCGGTTGCCCGCAAGTGCGCCCTGCAACAGGGTGAGAATCGGCAAACTTCCCGCCACACTCGCCTCATAGAGCAAGCGCACCCCCTTCTGATGGGCGAGCCGTATCAACTCGTCGCCTGCAATTGCCATCACCATCTTGTTTGCGGTAATCACATGTTTGCCTGCTTCTAAGGCTTGCTGGATGAGCGAGCGCGCTGGCTCCAGCCCACCCAACAGCTCGATTACGACCTTGACCTTCGGGTCGCACACCGCTTGTTGGGGGTCGGAGGTCAACACCTCGGGGGGGATGGGTACGGCACGCGCTTTCTGCGGGTTGCGCACTAATACCCGTCGCACCTCAAACCGAAAACCCGTTTGAGCAAACAGTAGGTCGGCGTTCTCGTTGAGCAGGCTCAACACGCCTCCGCCGACCGTGCCCGCGCCTAACAGCGCAATCCCGAGCGAACGCTTTTTTCGCGACAGTTTTCGTTCGGTTCGCGCAAAAGTTGCTCCCTCGGTAGATAGAGAAGGAGATTGCTTCATTCAGGTGGCTCCACGAGCATGAGGATTTCGCCTTGTTGGACAAGGGACGCATTTTGTGCCAAGATACGGCGCACTGTGCCCGATACGGGGCTGGGAATTTCGTTGAACACCTTCATCGCCTCAATCAAGCCGATGGTCTGTCCCTCATACACCACATCGCCCTCCTCTACATAAGGCGGCTCACTCGGTGAGGGACCGCGATAGAACATCCCCGTCATCGGGGCTGTGATGGGATAGAAGGGTGGCTCCTCCTCTGGAGGCAGTGAGGTGGGCGCAGTAGGCACCACTGCCACAGCGGGCGTGGACTCTGCTGGCTCAGCACGCTCCAGATGGACACTGAGGTCGTCCAGCTCCAGACTCAGTTCCTGCAGGTGGTGGCGCTCCATCAACTCCACAAGTCGCTCCACCAACTCAACCGATGGCTTCACGCTCGGAATTATACCTATGAACCGAGTAGGAAGGTATGCCGATAATCTCCATGATGGCACAGCCTGCAGGGTTTCCAGAGCCGAGCCAAGAGGGGTTCCATAAGAGCGACCCCTTCGCTGATGAGCGACCGCCCCTATGGGTCATTCAGGAGGCGTTCGAGGGGGAACGGGAGCTGGAACATCCTCAGGATGTGTATATTCAGCACCTTCTGCAGAGCCTGTCTCCTGAACTGCTCGATACGCTCAGCCCAGAGCAGTACCAGCTGCTCAAGCGGTCACTGTTGCAATATCATCGTCGGCATTTAGTGGATGTGCGCGGTGTCATTCCGTTCCTGTTCACACGGTTCTACTTCGTGTTTCTGTTCGGCAAGGACCGACGCGGGCAGTCGCAGGCAGTTGCGTTCGAGAGGCGCCACCCCCCGACCTTCTGGAACCGCTTGGCAGGCTGGCTGGTGATGATAGCGGTGCTGTCGCTCTTCGTGTTCGGGGCGTTGGGTATGTATAAAGTGCTGACGCGCTAACTCCAGAGTGCGCTTACAGGAAGAGCGTAGAAGTTCTTGCCAAAGGGGATGGCTTCCGTCCCTAAGTACAACACAAATCCGCGCAGGAAGGTGGAGGGCGCATAGGTTGCTAAGGTCTGTAAGCCTTTGAAATCGTCTGACGAGACACTTCCGCTTGCCTTTACCTCGATTCCTACAACACGACCCTGACGGTCTTCCAGAACAATATCCACCTCTCGCCCCTCAGGAGTGCGAAAATGGAACGGCGTGACGCGAATCTCGCTCCAGCCTATCTGTTTCCATATCTCCATCAGCACAAAAGCCTCTAAGAATCGTCCCAGCCATTCAGGGTCTTGCTGGAGACGAGCTTCACTCATACCCAGCAAGTAGCTCATCAGCCCTGTATCGGTCAAGTAGAGTTTGGGCGATTTGATAAGACGCTTCTCGATGTTCCGAAACCACGCAGGCAAGCGCACCACTAAGTAAGCACTGTGCAATAGCGAAAGGTAGCGGTCAAGAGTTCTTCGGGACATGCCGATTTGCTGGGCAAGGTCGGTATGATTGAGGGTGGAGGTTGTACGCAAGGCTATCAGGGCGAGCAAGCGAGGAAGCTCCAAAAGCCCCTCGACATTCGAGAGTTCCCGTATCTCACGGTAGAGAACCGTCGTGATATACGATTCAAACCATTCTTGGCGTCTTTGTTCGTCGGTGCGATGCACCGCTTCGGGATAGCCCCCTGTTACGATTCGCTGAATCATCTCGGCGCGCAGGATTGGAGAAACGCTCGGCAACTGGAACGGCTCCTGAAACGCCCGCCCTATGAAATCTTCACGAACGCCCGACAACTCACCCTGAGAGAGGCTCCAGAGCGTGAAGACTGCGACCCTTCCCGTGAGAGTCTCAGCCACTCGTGGCACAGTGAACACATTTGCAGAGCCAGTGAGTAAGTATTGTCCGGGAAGGCGGTTCTCATCGACGCGCCGTTTGATGGCTATCAGCAGGTCGGGCACGCGCTGAACCTCATCCAGGATCACGCGCCCAGAATAGCCTGAAAGAAAGCCCTCTGGGTCTGCCTGGGCTAAAGAGCGTACTCCAGCACTATCCAGCGTGAGGTAGTGATCAAAGTAGCCCTCATTCTGAAGCATACGGGCTAAGGTGGTCTTGCCTGTCTGCCGAGCACCGTGCAGGAGCACTACAGGAGTATCTGCCAGCGCTTTTATAATCCGCTCTGCTATATGCCGACGGTACATGCACAAATTGTACCCCCTGATGCCCGAAAATCGGGCACTTAATGCGCAATTTGCAAAGAAGGTACAATCGTCCATAGCATGAAAGGTCGGTTATCTGCACAAGGCGTATTGCCCGCAGAAGGGATAGAAGAACATGTGCCCTTTGATGAAGAAGAGCTCCACCGTGCGCTGGGTTTTGTGCCCACACCGCCCGAAATCGTCCACCTGATGGCGCGCCTCGCCCAACCCCAACACCGCCACCCTCTGCGCATCCTCGAACCCGCCTGCGCAGATTGCCGTTTCCTTATTGCCTTCCGACACTACTACGGAATCCACCACCAGTTCACGGGCGTGGAACTCAACCCAGCCTCCGCCTACTACGCCCGCCAATCCGCACCCTTCGCCCAAATTATCCAGACGGACTACCTGCTGTGGACACCCGACGAACCCTACGATGTCATCCTCGGCAATCCACCCTACGGGATTATTGGCGACGCCTCCCACTATCCCATCCACCTGCTCAAAGAGCAAAAACAGCGCTACAAGCAACGGTTCATCACCATCAAGGGCAAGTACAACATCTATGGGCTGTTTGTGGAACATTCCGTACGCCTGCTGAAGCCGAACGGCGTCTTGGTGTTCATTATCCCCGCCAGTTGGATGGTGCTGAACGATTTTGAGCGATTGCGGGTGTTTTTAGCCGAGCAGGGGCGGTTGAGCGTCTATCGGGTGGGCAAGGTCTTTTCGGGCAAGAATGTGGACGCAGTGATACTGAAACTGGAGAAGGGGAAGCGTGGGCTGGAACTGTATGATTCCGCAGGTTGGCAGGTGCTGAGTCGAGCGAACTATGGGGGCGAGCTGATACGCTTTGAGACGCCAGAGTTGGTGGTGTGGGAGCGGTCGGGCGTGCCGTTGGGCGAGCTGTTTGAGGTGCATTTTGCAGCGCGCAGTCCAGAGTTCAAGCGCAATCGGTGGGTGGCGCGCGAGGCGAGGAAGGGCTATGCGCCAGTATTGACGGGTCGGAATTTGGGGGTGGGAATGATTGACTATGAGCGGTGTTATTCAGGTCTCTGGATGCCGAGGGAGCGCGCGGTGGAGCTTCGCGCGTTTTATGGGTTTCCCCATCTGGTTGTGGGGCATACGAAGGGCACACGAGTGGTGTGTGCGATAGACGAGCGGTGCTATCCGTGGCGGGAAGAGTTCCATTTAGTGCCGAGGTCGGGCTACGCGCCCGATTTAGAGGTGGTGTGTGCCTATCTCAATTCAGATGAGGTTCAACAAGCGGTGGGGGCGTTATATCGGGATTTAGTACCCCACCTGACACGGACGATGTTGGAGCGAATTCCGATACCCCTGAATCTTGTAGGGGGTAAACAAGAACAGTAGAAAAACCCAAAAAACCGTCCACTACCCTTTCAGGTACACTCGATACCGTGAAGGAGATGACGATGGAAAAGAGTCTGATGCCAAACTGGGATATGAGCGTAGTCTATCCGGGGCTCGATTCGCCTGAGTTTGAGCGCGATTTTCGAAGCTTTGTGCGCGCTCTGGACGAGTTAGAAGGCATGTTCGACAACGCTCGCATCGACCGCACTGAGCAACCTCTGCCTGTGGAGGTTGCAGGGTCTCTTTTGGAGGCGATTCTGCCTGCTTATAATGCGCTCAACGACCAAGCGTGGACGCTGAGCGCGTATATCTACAGTTTCGTGACGACCGATTCGCGCGATGAGTATGCCCAGATGCGCCTGAGCGAGATGGAGCGACAGAGCGTACGCCTGCGCAAACTTAGCACCCGCTTGAGCGCATGGGCAGGCACGCAAGCCATCGATGCACTGATTGAACGCTCGCCCCTCGCCCGCGACCATGCCTACTGGCTCCGACGCAGTCGCATCTTGGCGGAGCATATGATGTCGCCTGCCGAAGAGTCGCTGGCGACCGAGATGAGCCTCACCGGCTCTACCGCTTGGAGCAAACTGTACGGCAATCTAACCTCTCAGATAGTTGTGGAGGTGGAACTGCGGGGTGAGCGCCAGACCCTGCCGATGAGTATGGTGCGCAACCTCGCCTACGACCCTGACCGTGAGGTGCGTCGGGCAGGTTATCAAGCTGAGCTGTCCACTTGGGAACGCCACGCCCTACCGATAGCCAGCGCCCTCAACAGCATCAAAGGCGAAACGAACCTCCTTGCCCAGCGTAGAGGCTGGGAATCACCCCTGCATGCCTCCCTCTTCACAAACGCCATCGATATGGCTATCTTGGAAGCGATGCTGGGATCGGCATACGAATCGTTCCCCCATTTCCGACGCTACCTGCATGCCAAAGCCAAAGCGCTGGGGATTGAACGCTGTGCGTGGTACGACCTGTTCGCCCCTGTTGGCAAGGAGAGCCGACGCTGGGAGTATGCCGATGCCCAACAGTTCATTATCGAGCAGTTTGCTACCTACTCGCAAAAGATGAGCGACTTTGCGCGCCGAGCTTTCGAGGAACGCTGGATCGACGCCCCGCCCAAGCCGGGCAAGCGCGATGGCGCGTTCTGCATGCGCCTGCGCAAAGATGAATCGCGCATCCTCACCAACTATAAGCCTGCCTTTGGAGGCATGAGCACTCTCGCCCACGAACTGGGGCACGCTTATCATAACCTCTGCCTCGCAGAGCGCACCTACCTCCAACGCCTGACCCCCATGACCCTCGCTGAAACCGCCAGCATCTTCTGCGAGACGATTATCCGCCAATCTGCTCTTCAGCATGCCGACCCACAAGAGCAGATAGCCATCTTGGAAGCCTCCCTTCAGGGCGCGTGCCAAGTGGTGGTGGACATCACCAGCCGATACCTGTTTGAGAAGAGCGTCTTCGAGCGTCGGTGCGAGCGGGAACTCACCATCTCGGAACTGTGCGAGATTATGCGCAACGCCCAACTGGAAACCTATGGCGAGGGCTTAGACCCTGACGCTCTGCACCCGTATATGTGGTGCGCAAAACCCCACTACTATGGGAGTGCCTTCTACAACTATCCCTACATGTTCGGGCTTCTGTTCGGGTTGGGGTTGTACGCGCTCTATCTGGACGACCCTGACGGTTTCCGAGCGCGCTACGACGAACTGCTCTCCTCTACTGGCATGTACGACGCTCAGAGCCTCGCCCAGCAGTTCGGTTTTGACCTGCGCACCCACCACTTTTGGCGCAACAGCCTCGAGGTGATTTGTGCCGACATCGATCGGTTCGAGTCGCTCGTACAAGCGAACTCACGATTTTCATCTGCATAGCGCAAGAGTACACTGATTACAAGCCCAGAGGCAAAATTTCGGAAGTCAGGTATACTGACTCTGGGCGCAGATGCCAAGACGAAGCGAAGGGGCTTGCAGGCAGCAAAGGGGGTGCTCACCGCGTATGATGGTGCTGATGAACCGAAACGCAACCGAGGAGCAGATTCAGGCAGTGGTTGAGGAGATAGAGAAGCACGGCTTGAGCGCGCTGGTGCTTCCTGGGGGCGAGCGCGTGGCAATCGGCATTCCCAGCGCTATCCCCCCCAGCCTACGCCCCGTCTTGGATGAGACGCTCTCTGCGATGGAGGGCGTCGACCAAGTGATTCACATCACCCGCCCCTACAAACTCGCCTCGCGCAGCTTCCACCCTCAACCGACCGAGATACGCATCGGGGAGGTGCGTATCGGCAACGGGCACTTTGTGGTGATGGCAGGTCCCTGCGCAGTGGAGAGCTATGACCAGCTGAAGGAGACCGCCCTCGCAGTCAAGCAGGCGGGAGCTCAGATTCTGCGCGCAGGGGCATACAAACCCCGCACCTCGCCCTACTCATTTCAGGGGCTTCAGCGCGAGGGGCTGGAGATTCTCAAAGCCGTCGCTGAAGAGGTGGGCATCCTCACCATAAGCGAGGTTATCGACCCCCACGATGTGGAATTGGTCGCCGATTATGTGGACATTTTGCAGATTGGCGCGCGGAGCATGCAGAACTACCCCTTATTAGTGGCGGTGGGTCAGTCGAACAAGCCGGTATTGCTCAAGCGTTCGCCCAGCGCCACGATTGATGAGTGGCTTGCCTCGGCTGAGTATCTGCTGACCAACGGCAATGAACAGGTGATGCTCTGCGAACGGGGCATCGTGCCCATCGACCGCACCTATGCACGCAACACCCTCGATATCAATGCAATCCCAATCGTGAAGTACCATTCCCACCTGCCGATCATTGTCGACCCGAGCCACGGGGTTGGACATGCGCGCTATGTGCCTGCGGTGGCGCTTGCAGGGGTTGCAGCAGGTGCCGATGGGCTTCTGATAGAGGTACATCCCCACCCTGAGCGCGCGCTCTCGGATGGAGCCCAATCGCTCACACCCGACACCTTCGCCCACCTGATGAACCAGATTCGCGCCCTGCGAACCGTACTGGAACCTATATCTGTGAAATAAGCCCCGCAACTCGTGAGCGAATGCAGGAACTGCTATGCTGTGCCTGAAAACAGGATTCCATGCACGAGGAATGCCATCTCGAGACCGCCTTTCAGCACTGTGGTGAGGAGGAGTTGTTTCCCTTCGGTGCGGTTGCGCCCCCGATTTATCAAACCTCTTTGTTCGCCAGCGAAAGTCTGCGCCAGCGCTATGACCATGGCGGGAGCCAACGCTATCACTATTCACGCGTTACGAACCCTACCCTCGAACTCGCCGAGCGGAAACTGGCACTCTTAGAGGGCACCGAACGCGCCCTCTGCTTCGCTTCAGGGATGGGCGCCATCAGCAGTGCCATCCTCACCTTCACTGGCACAGGCGACCAAGTGATTTGCGTGGAGACGGTCTACCCCCCTACGCGCGAGCTGTTGGTGAACTGGCTCCAGCGATATGGTGTTTCGGTCGACTTCGTGTCAGGCGAGCAGATAGACGATTTTGAACGCGCCCGAAAGCCGAACACTCGCATGGTCTATTTGGAAAGCCCTTCCAGTATCTATTTTCGCTTGCAAGACCTGAGCGCAGTTGCCGAGTGGGCACGCCAACACCAGATTCTCACCCTCTGCGATAACAGCTGGGCAACACCCCTGTTCCAGAATCCCCACGCGTTGGGCATCGACCTCGTACTGCACAGCGCCAGCAAATATCTGGCAGGGCATAGCGATTTGGTGGCGGGTGTGGTGGCAGGGCGTGCCGAGCATATAGAGCCGATTGCCAAGACGCGTGAACTGCTGGGAAGCACGCTGGAGCCGTTTGGAGCGTGGCTGTTGATTCGAGGGCTACGCACCCTGCCGTTGCGCATGGAGCGCGCCCACAAGCAGGGACTCACAATAGCGCAGTGGCTTGCCCAGCAACCCGAAATCGCCAAAGTGAACCATCCCGGCTTGCCGAGCCACCCCCAGCATGCGCTTGCACAACGCCAAATGCGAGGCTACGGGAGTCTGTTTAGCTTCGAGACGCACCCGATTAGTGCCGAGCAAGCGTATGCCTTCACCGACGCGCTGAGCCTGTTCCGATTCGGTCCGAGCTGGGGTGGCTATGAGAGCCTGCTTTTGGGCTGGCAACAGGGCGAGGCGGACGAACATGGGAGGGCACCTTGGCTATTCCGTATCTATATCGGCTTGGAACACCCCGACGACCTCATCCACGACCTCGCTCGCGCCTTGCGGAATCTGAGAACTTGAGACTGCTCCCCTTGACTTTTGCGGCGCGAATCGGGTATATTAAAGTGCGTCAGTAGACCTGATTGGTCAAATAGGTCTACAAAACGGAGGTGGATGCGATGACAGGTAAAGCACGCTTTTGGATTGCGGGGATTATCCTGCTCTGTGTCGTTGCGGTTGTGTGGGTTATGCGCGGTACGCGCCAAACCCCTCTCCCAGCAGGCTTGCCCGCTGATGTGATGAGTCTGGCTCGTGAACGCGGGCTGACCCCAGACGATATCTACGGTGCAATTGCCACTTATGTACCCGGTGGCAAATCCGACGAGTATGTGATGTTCGCTTCGGGCGGACACTCCGGACAAGTGATTGCGATTGGAATTCCCTCGATGCGCATTTTGAAGATAATTGCCGTGTTCAACCCTGACTCATGGCAAGGCTACGGTTACGGTGTCAAAAACAGCGCGCTAACCGAGCTTTATGGACGCGGACCCTACCCTGTGGGCGATACCCATCACCCTGCCCTGAGCGAGACGAACGGCGAGTACGATGGGGAGTTCCTTTTTATCGGGGATAAGGCACAAGGGCGCATCGCTGTGATCGACCTGCGCGACTGGGAGACGAAGCAGATTCTCAAAAACCCCGTGTTCAACAACAACCACGGTGCGGCGTTCGTTACCCCGAACACCGAGTATGTGGTGGAGGTCTCGCAGTATGCAGTTCCGCTGGGCAACAAGTATGCCCCGTTGGAGCGCTACCAGGAGGAGTATCGCGGGCTGATTACCTTCTGGAAGTTCGACCGCAAGAAGGGACGCATTATCCCCGAGCAGTCGTTCGCTCTTGAGGTTCCTCCCTATTGGCAAGACTTGGCGGACTGCGGAAAGGTTGCAAGCGACGGTTGGGTATTCGTGAACTCGTTCAACTCTGAGATGGCAACGGGAGGCGTGGAGAAGGGCAATCCGCCGTTCGAAGCAGGTGTCTCCCAAAGCGATATGGACCTCCTGCACATTATCAACTGGAAAGAGGCGGAAAAGCTGGTCAATCAGGGCAAGTTCATCACGGTCAACGGCTTCCGCGTGCTTCCGCTCAAAGAGGCGGTCGCTGGAGGCGTGCTGTTCTTCACCCCTGAACCAAAAAGCCCGCACGGCGTCGATGTGTGCCCCTGCGGAAAGCATATCGTCGTGAGCGGGAAACTCGACCCCCATGTGACCGTCTACAACATCGAGAAGATTAAGACCGCAATTGCCAATAAGGACTACGAGAAACTGGATCCCTATGGTGTGCCCATTTTGCGCTTTGACTCCACAAAAGAGGCGCAGGTCGAACTGGGGCTGGGTCCGCTTCACACTCAGTTCGACAATCAGGGCTATGCCTACACCAGCTTGTTCCTTGACACTGCTGTGGCACGATGGACACTCGGTGGGTGCAAATACAAAGCCCCCGAAGAGCCTTGGAAAGTAGTGGGCAAAATCCAGTGCAGTTACAATATCGGGCACTTGGCAGTGGCAGAGGGCGACACCGTAGTCCCTGATGGCAAATACCTTGTGGCGCTCAACAAGTGGTCGGTTGACCGCTTCACCAACACGGGTCCGCTTCTGCCCCAGAACCTCCAGCTGATCGACATTTCGGGCACGGGCGAGACGATGCGCCTGCTGTACGATATGCCTCTTGGTATGGGTGAGCCTCACTATGCCCAGATTATTCGTGCAGACCGCCTGAAGACTTGGGAGGTCTACCCCGCAATCGGTTGGGACCCCCACAAGCAGGCGAAAGACCCCCAGAAAGTGTTTGAGAAAGGGCGCATCGAGGAGAAAGGCGACACCGTCCATGTCCATACTGTGGTGGTTCGTAGTCGATTCAACCCCGAACACATTCGTGTGAAGCGCGGGCAGAAAGTGGTTTGGCACCTCACCAGTGTGGAGACCGCGCGCGACGCCTCGCATGGGCTGGCAGTGCCCGGCTACGGACTCGCTGCAAGCATCGAACCGGGTGAGACCGTGACCTTAGAGTTCGTGGCAGACAAGCCCGGTGTGTACCCCTTCTACTGCAGTGAGTTCTGCTCCGCGTTGCACTTAGAGATGATGGGGTACCTCCTCGTAGAACCGTAACCCGCCCGGGGTGGGCGATTATGCCCACCCCGCTCTTTGGAGGAGAACGATTATGCAAAACCAACCGAATGCCAAGGTTCGTTGTTCAAACGAGGCTCTACCGAGACTCTTGCTCATCCTGTCTGCCTTGCTGGTGTTTGTCTCGATATGGCTTCCCTATTGGAAAGCCCATATCACAGCGCCTCAGTATCCGAAAGGGCTGAATGTGATTGTCTATGTCACAGGCGCAAGGGGCGATGTGCGGGAGGTGGATGGCTTGAACCACTATATCGGCATGCGCCCCTTGGAGGAGGCGGCGCCGTTTGAGCGCAAAATTTCCGTGCCGGGTCTATCCGCTGTTGCGCTTGCGCTCCTGGTGCTGGCTTTTGTGCGACGACCTGCTTGGCTTCAATATCTGCTTGCCTTGCCTGTGGCGGCAGTGCCGATTGTGTTCGCAGCAGACCTCTACTACTGGCTTCGACTGTTCGGGCTGAATTTAGATCCGAATGCACCCCTCAATAAGATGGTGAAACCGTTTGTGCCTCCGCTATTAGGCACGGGCAAGTTAGCGCAGTTTGGCGTGACCTCTACCTTCCAGATTGGATACTTTTTAGTGGTCATCGCTGCGCTGTTGACCCTCTATGCGGTCTATTGCCGACGCCAAGCGGAGATCGGAAAGGCTCCTGCGGTCTCCCCGACACAAAAGCCTGTCAAGGCGAAAGCGCTTATCCCCTTGCTCTTGCTCATATGGCTTGTTCCTCAAGCCTATAGCAAAGAGTGGGTGGTAGAGCCGAATGGTACGCTTAGCCTTCAGCAAGCACTCGAGCAAGCCCAGTCGGGCGACACCATTCGTGTGCGAGGGGGGATTCACAAAGGCAACTTTAAGGTGGATAAAACCATCACCCTTATAGGTGAAAACAGCCCTGTGTTAGATGGAGAGGGCAAGGGGAGCGTCCTTCATCTGGGCGCTCCCCGCTGTGTCGTGCGAGGGTTTCACATCCGAAACAGTGGCATCATTCTCAACGCTCAAGATAGCGGGATCCGCGTCTCAAAGCCCGAATGCCTTGTAGAGAGCAACCGACTGGAGGCGGTACTTTTCGGGGTGCATCTGGAGCATGCGCCCTACACCATCGTGCGCAACAATCAGATTCGTTCGCACGACTTGCCCGTCGCCCGACGAGGCGACCAAATACGAGTATGGTATAGTCATCACTCGGTGATAGAAGGCAATCAGGTAGAAGGTGGGCGCGACCTCGTCTACTGGTACTCAGAAAACATCACCATTCGGAATAACACCGTGCGCAACAGTCGGTATGGAGTGCACTTCATGTACTGCGACCAAAGCCTCGTGGAAGGCAATCACTTGGAAGGCAACTCGGTTGCGATCTACATAATGTATAGCAAGCGGGTTCGATTGCAGGTGAATCGATTGCTCCACTCGCGCGGTGTTTCAGGAATGGGATTAGGTATCAAGGACTCCTATCAACTCCAAGTTGAGCGCAATCTGATTGCAAACAATCGTATTGGCATCTTCATCGATGGAGGGGAAGGGACCTATCGAGAGAACTGGATTGTGCGCAATGATGTGGGGTTTCATCTTGTTCAAGCAGTAGAGCCGAACTATTTTGAAAAGAATCAGATTATTGAGAACACCGAGCAAGTACGCTCTGAGCGACCTGACTCGGTGCGGGGGGTGCGATGGACAGGCAACTACTGGAGCGACTATATTGGATACGATTTAGATGGGGACGGAGTTGGGGATGTGCCCTACCGCCTTGTGCGTGTGTTCGATCAGGTTGCCAGTCAGAACAGTGCCCTGCGTCTTTTTGAATATAGCCCTTCTGCTCAAGCGCTCGATTTTTCCGCACGATTATTTCCTCTTTTTGTCCCCCAGCCGCGTGCAGAGGACCCGCAACCGCTTATGCACTGGATGGCATACCCTGCTCTTAGCGCTTCAACGCACTCCTCGTTGCACTGGCTCTTCGCATCGCTGGGACTTCTGATGGTGGGTACTCTCGGCTTGGGGGCGGTATCCTTGCGTAGGCGCAAACAGGAAACAAGGTCTTCCGAGCGTACCTTTTCCTCTATGGCGAATGTGGGACCTATGGTGGTGGCGGTTGAGGGGCTAACGCGACGATTTGGTTCCTTAGTTGCGGTCGACCACCTGAGCCTCAAGGTGCGGATGGGGGAGACGATTGCGCTGTGGGGGGCGAACGGGGCAGGCAAGACGACCGTATTGCGTTGTCTGCTGGGATTGTTGCGCTTCGAGGGGAGTGCGTATGTGTTGGGCTACTCGGTCAAGTCCGAAAGCCTCTTTGTGCGCCAACAGGTGGGGTATGTGCCCCAGCTCATTCATCTCCATCCTGATATGACGGTCGAAGAAACGGTCGCTTTCTATGCACGCCTGCGTGGAGTGAGCGAATCGGAAGGAGCCATCTTGCTGGAGCAGTGGGGGCTTCAGGAACACCGCGCCAAACCTGTCAGTGCGCTTTCTGGGGGGCTAAAGCAGAAGCTGGCACTCGTGATTGCCCTATTGGGAGACCCTCCTTTGCTCCTGTTAGACGAGCCGACCGCCCATTTGGATACCTCCGCCCGCGCTGAGTGGCTTGAACTATTACGCCAACTAAAAGAAGCGGGCAAGACCCTTATCTTTTGTACGCACCAGTTTTCAGAGGTGCGCGCCCTTGCCGACCGCGTGATTGTGTTGGAGCGTGGTCGCAAGGTTGCTGACCTCGGTGGGGCGCAGTTCGTCTCGCTCTGGCAGAGCCGGGGAATGCTAAAACTCATCGTGCCTTCAGACCAGCTCTCCCAAGCCGAGCAACTGCTTCGCTCTGCAGGCTACGCCGTAGAACTGGAAGACGGGCTGGTGACGGTCCACCAGTTGGAGTCGACGCGAATTGAACCGCTTCGCGTGCTGTGGGAAGCAGGCATCGAGGTCATCGATTACGAGTGGCAGGCTCCGATTGACCCACCCGAATGGACGCAACTCACTCCTCACTCGGAGCCAGCAACCGAGTCCGACCCCCCGCTTGCCCTGTTTCCTAACCCCCGCGCCTCGTTCTCCTTCCTGCGCGTGGTTCGCACCCTCGTCAACAAGGAACTGCGCGATGCGAGGCGCAATCAGTGGTTCCTGCTGTTGACCGCCATCTTCACCGGCTTGTCCATCCTGCTCACGCTGTTCGGCTTGAGCGGTTTAGGGCAGACGATAGGGGTGATGGGATATGGGCGTACCTTTGCGAGCCTGCTCAACCTCTCGCTGTTGATTGTGCCGTTGATGGGGCTTCTGTTGGGAGCGATTGCGATTGCAAGTGAGCGCGACCAGCAAACTCTGCATACCTTGCTGGCGCAACCCCTCACCGCCTCTTCACTGCTGATAGGCAAGTTTCTCGGGGCTATGCTCACCCTCAGCAGTGCCATCCTGATAGGTTTTGGAAGCAGTGGACTGCTGATTTATGCACTGGGAGGCGATGTGCCCCTGACGCGGTTCTTAGCCCAAGTGGGGCTGACCTTAGGGCTGGGGTGGAGTTGTCTGGCGTTAGGGTTGGTGTTGTCGGTGATTGCCAAGCGCGCCTCCACCGCCGTCGGAATCGCCCTCCTGCTTTGGTTCGTATTGGTGTTCGTCAGCGACTTGGGGATTATTGGCACAGCGGTGGTGCTTCGCCTGAAAGCCAGCACGCTCCTGTGGCTGGCGATGCTCAACCCACTTCAGGTGTTCAAGATGGGCGTGTTGTTGCTTATGGAGGGCAACTTGGAGGTGCTTGGCTCTGCTGGGATGGTGGCGCGCGAGGTGTTGGGTGATGCGCTTTTGCCTACCCTGATGGCAATTCTTTCGGCGTGGCTTTTGATACCGTTCACAACCGCACTGGGTTGGTTCACACGCAAGGGGGCGATAGGATGACACGCTACTGGTTCCTTTTGCTGATGGTGGTGGCACTCGCAGGCTGTCAGGGAGGCGAGCGCACCCCCACCGTGCGCTATGGCGAGGATGTGTGCGCTAACTGCCGAATGATTATTAATGAACCCCAGAACGCCTGCGCAATCGAGACCGCTGATGGCGAAATCCGCAAGTATGACGATTTCAACTGCATGCTCCTTGATGCCGAGCGTGTGCAGGTCAAAAAATACTGGGTTCAACCCTATGACAAGCGCAACCAGTGGATCGATGCTCAGCAGGCGTACTATGTGCGCGCCGATGACCTCCAGACCCCGATGGGAAGCCGAGCCATCGCCACCGAGAGCCGAGATTCTGCAGAACAGTTAGCACGCCAACACCAAGGCGAGGTATTGGACTTCGACGGCTTGCGCAAAGCGCTCCTGAAGAAGTAGGGCAGGAGAGTGCCAAACGGAGGGGGCAAGGACTAACACCCTCTACCGAAGTTAAACAACTCTATAGACAATTTCATCGAGATTTATCTGACTGATACCCCAATCTTCGGGATGTTCCTCTTAAGTGAAGAACTGAAGTGTGTAGAGGTCCAGAACGAGCGCTTTCGTGAGGTTGTCCATACCACCCAAGCGACCGTAGACTCCTGCCAAGTTGCCCAGTGTGCGCGCCCGCTCCAAAGGGTAAGCCTCTTCTAAAAACAAAGCCTTGACATAGGCTCTCTCTATTGGGTATAATAGGTAGTGCCAGTAGACCAGATGAGTCTACTTAGGCAAGCATAGCACGGTATGAAAACCTCATACCGTATGGAGGAGGTAGCAGAATGCGAGAGACACAGGAGACGAAGTTCGTGCCTTCGGGCGCGGTAGCGTTCTTTACGCTGATGATACTGTTCTACGCCTTGGTATGGCTCGCTGTCTACGCCCTTATGGTCGCATGGAGGTGATGAGATGGACCGCTTCGAGAAACGCTCTTTGGTTACCGCTTTAGCCGTGCTGTTCCTCTTCTTCGGTCTGGTGGTGTATGCAGCACGAGGGTTGAATGTGGAAGTCCCCACCTGTCTGACCGATGTGCCCCCCCATGAGGAAGGACGCCTAATAGAAGTGGGTCCTGGACGCTACCAGTTGAACATGATAGCCCGCATGTGGAGCTTCGAACCGTTCGAGGTGCGCATTCCAGTAGGCTCCACGGTGGACATCTACTTGACCAGTCGCGATGTCGTACACGGGATGCATATCGACGGCACACTGGCGAACCTTATGGCGATTCCTGGCACGGTGAGCTACGCACGGGTGAAGTTCGACAAGCCCGGCACCTACCAGATTATCTGTCATGAGTATTGCGGTATAGCCCACCACAACATGGCGGGCAAAGTGATTGTGGAATAAGGAGGTGCGCTATGCAAGTCAAAGGCGGTTTACGGTTTATTCTGTTGAGCGAAATCGTCTTTCCCTTTCTGTTGCTGATTTTGGGCGTCTTGCTGGGGCTGTTTCAAGTGCTGGCGCGTGCGGGTATCCTGAAGACCTCCCACATTTTCGGGATAGAGTACTATCAGGGTTTGACCCTGCACGGGGCGATTAATGCGATTGTGTTCACCACCTTTGTGATTGTGGCGTTCTGCAACGCCATCGTGATGTACAGCCTCCAGCGTTCACTAAAATCGGGCATCCAGTGGGTTTCGTGGGTGCTGATGGTGGGCGGAACCCTTATGGCGGCGTTTGCGATGCTAACGGGACGCGCAAGCGTACTGTACACTTTCTACCCCCCCTTGATTGCCCATTGGAGCTTCTATCTGGGTGTAGTGCTTCTGGTAATAGGCTCCCTGGTGCCTTTCTTCTTCGATTGGATACCGAACTACCTCGCTTGGCGCAGAGAGAACCCCACCACCCGAATGCCCCTGCCCGTGCTGGGGGCGTTCGTGACCTTCACCCTGTGGTTCCTGATGATTATCCCGGTTGCGATTGAGATACTGTTCCAACTGCTTCCGCTCTCGCTGGGCTGGGTAGAGGAGATTAACCCGCTATTGGCGCGCACGCTGTTCTGGTTCTTTGGGCATCCGCTGGTCTACTTCTGGCTTCTGCCCGCATATATGATGCTCTATTCTATCCTGCCGAAACTGGTGGGAGGCAAGCTCTACTCAGACCCTGCCGCGCGCTTGGCGTTCATGCTGTTCCTGCTGTTCTCAATCCCTGTGGGTCTGCACCATCAGTTCACCGAAGGTGGTCTGACCGCAGGCTGGAAGCTGTGGCACGCCTTTTTGACCTTCATGGTGGCAGTGCCCAGTTTCATCACTGCGTTCACCGTCGCTGCGTCGATGGAGTATGGCGCGCGCCAGCAGGGCGGAACGGGACTGTTCGGCTGGTGGAAGAAACTCCCCTACTTCAGCAAGCAAGGCGACCAGTGGATGTTCGCCTACTTCATCTCGGGCTTGCTCCTGTTCCTGTTCGGGGGAATTACGGGCATCGTGAACGCCTCGTACAACATGAACCTCGCTGTGCATAACACCTCGTGGGTAGTGGGGCACTTCCACACCACGGTGGGTGGGCTGGTGACGCTCAGCTTCTTAGCGATTAGCCTCTATATGGTCAGCACCCTTCGGGGTACGGAGGTGAAGTTCAAGGGGTTCGCCCTGTACGCACCCTACCTCTGGCTGATCGGGATGCTGATTTTCGAGGTGGCGATGTCGATTGCGGGGTTCTACGGCTTCCCACGCCGTTCGAACACAGGGCTGAGCTACATGGACCCTACCTCCATCCATCATCGACCCGACTGGATTATCTATAGCCACATCAGTGCCTTGGGTGGTGTTCTTGCAGTGGTGGGCTTCGTGGCATACATGGTCTCGTTCTTGGGCACTCTGTTTGCCAAGCCAGTGCGTGAGTCGAGGGTGGAGTTCCCGATTGCCTCTGCCTACCACGACAACGAGGTACCTCTTTACAGCAATATGCGTCCGTGGCTTGTAGGCGCGCTGGTGCTGATAGCAATCTCGTATCCCTATCCGCTCTACGACTCGGCTGTACGGGGGATCGTTAGTAAATCACCCGCCTACAACGAGCGGTTCCCTGTGCCTCTCAAACAGATGCAGATGCAAACCCGCGCTGAGGCGGAGCAGAAGTGAGATTCGTTTGGCTAAACCTCCTCGCTCCCTTGTGGGTGGGGTATGCCCTCGCTCAGGGCATACCCCCCGATGAGGGGCGCACGGTGGGCAAGACCATACCGAACATCCGACTCGTGGACGCTCAGGGGCGCGAGTTCGACCTGTATGCCCTGAAAGGAAAGCCCCTGCTCCTTAGCCCTATCTACGCGCGATGCCCCACAGCGTGTGTGCAAATCGGCAACAGCCTCAGCAAGGTGCTTCCTAAAGTGGGCACGTCCGGAGTCGACTTCTGGGTACTCTCGCTCACCTTTGACCCAAAGGAGACCCGCGAACACCTCTGGCTCTATCAACAGCGCCACCGCATCGATGGAGCAGGCTGGCGAGTGGTGCACGCCAAAGACCCCAAAGCACTATTCGAACTGCTGGATGCGATCGACTTCCGCTTCACCTATATCTCTGAGGCGATTAAAGACCACCCCAGCCTCCTTGTTGCCCTTTCCGACCAGATGGAGATACGCGCCTATGTGTACGGCACTGAGTACACAGAAGAGCAGATTCGAAGGGCGTTGCGCTATGCGCGTGGGGAACTGACTTGGTGGGAGCGCGCTCGCGACGGGCTGCTTGCACCTCTTATGATAATGCTCTCGGTTAGTCTCGCAGGTTGGGCGGGAATATTGTGGTGGCGACAGGGGAGATAATCCTAAGCCTTGCATTCACCCCGCTCTTGGGGTATACTCTATAAGGTCGGGGCGTGGCGCAGTATGGTTAGCGCGCTACCATGGGGTGGTAGAGGTCCCCGGTTCGAGTCCGGGCGCCCCGACCAGCTAATTTGTGCGCCCGTAGCTCAGCGGACCAGAGCACCAGACTTCGGATCTGGGGGTCGGGGGTTCGAATCCCTCCGGGCGCGCCATCGACCCGCTCTCAGGTTCGACTCAGGCTATCTCCTAAATACCACCCACCGAGTGCGCTGACAAACAGCAGGTTGCCCCCGAACAGAAGCGTCAGAAACCAGTTGTAAGGATAGGCAAACGCAAACAGCATCGTCAGGATTCCGATTGTGGTGAACATGCGCGTAGACGATAGCCCCAGCCCACCCTGCGTGAGCGACAGCAAGACATACAGCAGAAGCGTCAGCGGAAAGCAGAGCGTGCCTAACCCTACCAGCACACGCCCAGCGGATACCTGTCCTTCTCTGCGCCCCCACGGGAACGAGTCGCTGAGCGGTGCTACCCACTGGCTCACCCGCATCAGGAAGCCCGTTAGGAAACCTGTCAGCAGGAGGTACACTATCAGGTTCCAACTCCATGCTCCCAGCAGAGGGATTGGAGTGCCTGGTTTCGTGTAGGTCAACACGAGTGCGAACAGCACTGCGCCCCATCCCAGCGACTGTCCTGCATACAACCGCCACTCGGACGGGAGCCTCAACACGGGGAGGTGCCGACGGAGCGGGATGGAGGGCGAACTACCTGTGCGTCCCAGTGCTTGTGCTACCTGCTCGAACTTACGCTGAAGATGGGGGTTGTGGGGGTCAAACTGAAGGGCATAGGTATAGGCGTTGAGCGCAGCTTCCAGATGCCCCTGCACACGGTAGACATCGCCCTGAATCTCGTAGCCTTTGGGGTTGCGGGGTTGAAGCCGACTGGCTTGCTTCGCCCACGACAGCGCGGCGCGCATCCGTCCCTGAATGAACGCACGCTCCGCCTCTAAAATGGCGCGCTGTGCCTCCTGAAAAAGGCTCTTAGGAGGATGGGCGCTTTGGGCTGGCTCTGAGCGTGCTGTCTGAGGGCGACTTGTGGTTTTGGGGGCTTCGCTCCTGCGCGCCGTCTCGCGCTGGCGTAGGCGCAACAGTGCATCATAGTGCCGACGCCGTTCGGGGTCGCTGAGCACCTGATACGCCTCCTGAATGCGCAAAAACTGCTCCTTCGCCTCGGGCGAGGGGTTCACATCGGGGTGATACTTCCGCACCAGCTCCCGATAGCGCTTGCGAATCTGTTCGTCGGTCGCTCCAGCGCTCAACCCCAGCGTCTCGTAGTGGTCCTTCACGGTGCATCAGCACCCCCCAAAGCGCTCTGGAAATAGCCCGCATAGAACGAAATCACAATAATTGCCACATAAATCGCTACCCCTAAGAAGACCAACACCCCGAAGATATAGCCTGCCTGATGCGAGCGCAGTTTGCCCTCCTCTTCATAATATTCCGCCACTTTGTCCATCATCATGCCCAGCTCGCCCGTGTTCTCGCCTGTGGCAATCATATCCATCACCATATCGGGAAGCACTTTCGACTGCGCGAGGCTTTCTGTAATCCCTCTGCCCGCTTCGAGTTGGTTCGCTGTAGGGATGAGGCGGGTGCGGAGGAATTCGTTCCCGCAGGCGTCGGAAGCGTAGCGAATGGCTTGGGAGAGGGGAATACCCGCTCCATAGAGCGCGCTGAGCGCACGGGCAAAGCGGGCTAACGCCAGCTGACGCACAGTAAACCCAATCCAGGGGATGCTCACCGTGAACGCCCCCCACACCAGCCTCAGAGTCTGGCTCTGAAGCGCCAGCCGATAGAGCGCCCATATGCCGAACACTATGAGCAAAATCTTCGCATAGGTCCACGCTAAATCCGCCATCACTTCGCCTACAGGCTTTCCGCCTACGCCTCCTAATATCGTGATAAGCGCAGGGATTAGCCCTGGTATCAAAATCGCAAAGAACAGCACCATCTTGGGATAGAAGGTGACTCGGCTCAGGAGCCGTCGGAGTTCCAGCTCGTTTTCCAAATAGTCGGCAATCTGGCGGAGCATGCGCTCTAAAGTGCCCGATGTAGAGCCGACCCGAATCATGGCGCGCACGATGGGGGAGAACAAGGCAGGGTGGCGGTCAAAGGCGTCGGCAATCCCCTCGCCTGCGACGACGGCTTCTTTGATTTGCATCAGCGCGCGTCGCAAGCGGGGGTTCCCGCGCTGTTTGGAGAGCGTATCTAACGCTTGGTAGATAGGAACCCCAGCAGAAAGCATCGTCGCCAACTGGCGGAAAAAGAGCGCCTGTGCTTTGAGAGGGATACCCCCAAACAAAGGTTGATACACCTGCTTCTGCACCTTCACGAGGGGGGTGGTCGGCTCGGGCTGGGCAAATAGTTCCAACACCCAATAGCCCTGCTTGCGAACGGCGTCTAAGGCTTCTAAGCGAGAGTTTGCCTGAACCGTGCCCTGAATCTCATTTCCGTCTGGAGTGCGTGCGATATAGCGGAAGGTCGCCATCATCCCCCTCCTTCAGAGTGCCGATTCGCCGCGCTCGCCCGTGCGAATGCGTACGACCTCTTCCACAGGAGCGATAAAGATTTTGCCGTCCCCGATTTCGCCCGTGCGCGCCGATTCCAGGATGACGCTGACCACCTCCTCGACGCGCGCATCGGGCACGACCACTTCTATCTTGATTTTGGGGAGCAGGTTCACCACATAGGTACTGCCCCGATATTTTTCCGTGTGCCCCTGTTGGCGTCCGAACCCGCGCACATCGGTGACGGTCATGCCGTAGATGCCGATGTCATTTAATGCCTCTTTGACCGCCTCAAAGCGCACAGGGCGGATGATACACTCCACACGCTTCATTGCCTATGAGTGTACCCGATGGTGCTTCCCACCCCTTATAGGGAGGCTAAAAAAACCCTCACCCCGTTGCTTCGCAACTCCCCCTCTCCATGTACAGACCCGACACATAGTGGGCAGGTGTTCGGAGACATCGTGGACACCTTTGAGGTAAGTTCCATCGTCCAGTCTCTCAACACGATTTGGCATGCCGATGCTTTTCGGTTTAGCCCACTGGGGTCGCCTCGAAGATAGTCAGCCCTGCTTTGTGCCAGTCTTCCAAGAAGCGTTCTAACCCTATATCGGTGAGGGGATGGTGGAACAGTTGCTCCATTACCTTGAACGGCATCGTGGCGATGTGTGCGCCCAAGCGAATTGCCTCTACCACATGCATCGGGTGGCGAATGCTGGCGACCAACACCTCGCTGTCGAAGTCGTAGGTGTTGACCATGTCCACCACCTCAGCAATCGTGCGCATGCCTTCGCTGGAGATGTCGTCCACGCGCCCTACGAACACGCTGATGTAGGTTGCGCCTGCTTTTGCAGCGAGCAGGGCTTGGGCTGGTGAGAAGACAAGGGTCATATTCACGCGGATACCTTCCTTGCTCAGTTGGCGTGTGGCTTGCACGCCTGCAGGAGTCATCGGCACCTTCACTACGATATTCGGTGCCCAAGAGGCAATCTCGTGTGCCTCGCGCAAGATGTCGGGTACGGTGGTTCCCACCACCTCCGCGCTAATTGTGCCGTGGGGCACCAGTGCGCTCATCTCTAAAACGGTCTCTTTGAAGCCACGCCCTGCTTTGGCTATCAGCGACGGGTTGGTCGTAACCCCGTCCAGAATGCCCCATTCCGATGCTTTGCGTACCTCTTCCACTTGCCCTGTGTCGACGAACAGTTTCATCGCTCTCACCGTGTTGGGGAGTATACCTGAAGGCGTTCAGCGCTTTATCGTGATGGAAGGTGGTTGAATATACATCGGCACGAGTTGGAAGGGGTGAACGGTTTTGCCCTGACGCCATCGGTACCAGCCAACGCCCGCCACGCCTTCAGGGGAGGGAGCCTCTTGGAGTTGCCAGCGCGCTGAAGGAAGCAGAGGAGAGAGCCACCCATAGGCTCGCTCTGTGCCCACCACCTGCACCACCTCCTCTGGTGGGCGAGTACGCGCCACCCACTCCCCAAGCGCGCCTTGCACTATCATGGCAGGCTCGCCAAGCAGTTCTGGTTCAGCATCGAGACGGGGAACACACCAGCGCAAGTAGAGCGCGTCTCGCCGTGCAGGAAGCGCAACTAAGGTCGTCAGCCCTGCAGGAGTCAAAGAAGCCACTGCCGAAAAGGCGTCCACCGCCACGAGCTCTGCGCCAAGTGCATGTGCCCAACTCTTGGCAATCATCACGCCTATCTTTAGCCCTGTGAATGCTCCCGGTCCCACATCGACTACAATAGCAGAGACTTGCCCTAAGCGAAGGCTTGCTCGCCCCAGAAGCCACTCGGTGGCGTGCAGGAGATTGCCCGATAGGTTGAGTCCATGGCGGATACGCACAGAACCCAGCAACTTGCCTTCCTGCACGAGCGCAACGCCCGCTACACTCGCCGTGCTCTCTAACGCCAGCAGGGTCATCGGTGGGGATTATACCGCAAGGGGAGTGGGTTAGATGAGAGGGCTATCCGAACCGACCGCGAATGTAGTCTTCGGTCTCCTTCTTGTCGGGCACGGTAAAGATTTTGGCGGTCTCGTTGAACTCGTGAAGTACCCCGTTGAGGAAGAACCCCGTGTAGTCCGAGATGCGCGCTGCTTGTTGCATCCCGTGCGTTACGATAACAATTGTGTACTCCTTTTTCAGTTCGGTGAGTAGTTCCTCGATATAGTAGGTAGCGGTTGGGTCAAGAGCAGAGGTCGGTTCATCCATCAGGATAACTTCGGGATTGACTGCCAGCACCCGCGCGATGCATAACCGTTGCTGTTGTCCGCCCGATAGCGCCAATCCTGACTGCTTGAGTTTATCCTTCACTTCGTTCCAGAGCGCCGCATGGCGCAGGCTCGTTTCCACAATCTGGTCTAAAATCCGTTTATCGCGAATGCCGTGCATGCGTGGTCCGTAGGCGACATTATCGTAGATGCTCATCGGGAATGGGTTCGGCTTCTGAAAGACCATCCCCACCCGCTTCCGAAGCTCCACTACATCCACATCAGGGTCATACAGGTTCTTGCCATCCATCAGCACTTGCCCCGTGATTCTGACCCCTTCGATAAGGTCGTTCATTCGGTTGAGACAGCGAAGGAAGGTGCTCTTACCACAGCCTGAAGGACCGATTAGAGCCGTGATACAGCGGGCTTTGATTTCGATGTTCACATCCTTAAGGGCATGAAAGTCGCCATAATGGACATTCAGCCCACGCGTGGTAATCTTTGGAGGGAGTTGAACTGCCTCCCTCTTGCCCGACTCGAACACATCGACCAAGCTTCCGTCCACGATTGCCTCTTCCAAAGCATGATACCTTCTACTTTGGTTAAGGGAATGTTAAGAGGAAGGCGGACGCGGTTCTCTCTTGTACTGCGTTCCCAAGGGCGAAGCGAAGAAGCCCCGAAGGAGTGTCTACAGCGGGGGCTTTGCTTGCTCTCCATTCTCTATTCGCTATCTGACCAGTGCCCCATAATATGCCTCTTGGCAGACGGAGAGGGGCACGCGCAGGGGCGCGCCCTCCACAAAGCCTATCGCCACCCACTCGCCGCCCGTCTCCCCTATGCGATGACACGCCAAGTCGTGAGCATGGGTAAGTTCGCGGATGGTATCCTCATGTTCAGGTAAGGCGGACAGGATTACGCGGGTCTGCGCCTCTCCAAACAGTTTGGCGTCGTTGCGACTGCACCACCCAAACGCGGATGGCTCCAACATCACCTGAACCCCCACACCTCCTATCAGCGCGCACTCCACAAGCGCGACTGCGAACCCTCCTTCGCTGATGTCGTGTGCCGACTCGATAAGCCCGCGCTGGGCAAGGGTCACTAACAAGTGGTGCAGGTTGCGCTCCTGCTCCAAATGGATATCGGGTGGGGAACCGCTCTCGATGCCGTGAATGACCGCAAGATACTCGCTTCCGCCCAGCCCCTGCAGAGGGTCTTCAAACCCACGAGGTTGCACTATCAGGATGACGCGCCCTTCGCCTTTGAAACCTGCCGAGACTGCATGCCGAACATCCTCCAGAATACCCAACATGCCAATTGTTGGGGTGGGATAAACGGCTCCATTTTCGCTGACGAAATTTTTTTCTCTTGGTCTGTGCGTGGGATTCTCACTCTCTTGGGATGGAAAAAAATTTCGCTCATTGTAGAAACTCACATTGCCCGAAATCACAGGAGTGCCGAAGAACTCGCTGGCGTCTGCGATGCCTTTAACGCACTGCTCGAACTGGTAGAAGATTTCAGGGCGTTGGGGATTGCCGAAGTTGAGGCAGTCGGTGATGGCGCGGGGAGCGGCTCCCGTACAGGCAACATTCCGTGCAGCTTCCGCTACCGCGATCAGCCCCCCTCGGTAAGGATTGAGGTAGCAGTAGCGACTATTGCCGTCGATTGTGAGGGCGATTCCGCGCTGACTGCCCCGAATGCGCAACACCGCGCAATCGCCTGCTCCTGGTGGTATCACGGTCTGCGTGCCTACCAGCCAGTCATACTGCTCGTAGACCCATCGCTTGCTGGCGATGGAGGGCGAGGAGAGTAGTTTCAGCAGGGTATCTGTCCAGTCGCTCGGTTCAGGCACTTCATGGAGGTCAAGATGTTGGGCGTGGTGGAGGTACTCTGGTTCAGCGGTCTCCAGATAGTAGACGGGGCACTCCTTCGTGAGGTAGTCGGGCGGAATCTCAGCTACTAACTCCCCGTGAAAGCGCACACGCAGGATAGGCTTCTCTATTACGCGTCCGATGACGACGGCGTTCAGCCCCCATTTGCGGAACACTTGTGCGACTTCCTCTTCGCGCCCTGCCTGCACATACAACAGCATCCGCTCCTGCGATTCGGAGAGCATGAGTTCGTAGGGGGTCATATTCGGCTCGCGGGTGGGCACAAGGCTCAGCTCGATCTCGGCGCCAGTGCCCGATTTGGAGGTCGGTTCGCAGGTGGTGCAGGTCAGCCCTGCAGCGCCCATGTCCTGCATGCCCAATACGGCGCCCGTCTCGATGGCTTCCAAGGTGGCTTCTATCAGCAGTTTCTCCATGAAGGGGTCGCCAATTTGCACATTGGGGCGTTTCTGCTCGCTGTCCTCGCCCAGCGTTTCGCTGGCGAAGGTAGCGCCGTGTATGCCGTCGCGCCCCGTGCTGGAGCCGACATACATTATCGCACTGCCTGGCACATCGGCGCGTGCGGAGACGATTCGGTTCAAGGGCACGACGCCCACCGCCATCGCGTTCACCAGTGGGTTGCCCGAGTAGCACGGATGGAAATAGACCTCGCCCCCTACAGTGGGCACTCCGATGCAGTTGCCATAGTCGGCAATCCCAGCCACGACCCGCTCGAACAGATAGCGGTTGCGCGCCTCGCTCAGCGGTCCGAAGCGGAGGGAGTCCAGAAGAGCAATTGGGCGTGCGCCCATCGTGAAGATGTCGCGAATAATCCCGCCTACCCCTGTCGCAGCGCCCTGATAGGGTTCGACTGCGGAGGGGTGATTGTGGCTTTCCACCTTCATCACGATGCCGTAGGCATCATCGAGGGGCACGACCCCTGCGTTTTCGAACCCCCCAGCCTCCAGCGCCTCGCGATAGCGTCGGAATAGCCGTAGCACAGGGCGGGAATATTTATATCCGCAGTGTTCCGACCACATCACTGCGAACATGCCGAGTTCGGTGTCGGTAGGTTCGCGCTGGAGCAGGTTCACAATGCGGGCATACTCCTCATCCGTGAGACCCATTTCGCGCCAAACTTCGGGTGAGCGGGTGATTTCCATCGTGGGGAATTGTACCTATTTCATAGGCGAGACGCTTGCCCCCCTTACCCCACAAACAGCCGAGACTTGCTCAACTCCATCTGCATCGTGACGAGGCGGTGATAAGTGCCTTCGCGCTCCATGAGTTCATCGTGCGTGCCCACCTCCACGATACGCCCACGCTCCAGCACGATGATGCGGTCGGCGTTGCGCAAGGTGGACAGGCGGTGGGCAATCGCAATCGTAGTTCGGTTCTGCACCAGCCGTTCGAGTGCCTCCTGAATCAGCCGTTCGGTTTCGGTATCCACCGAGGCGGTCGCTTCGTCCAAAATCAGCAGTTTCGGGTTGCGCAGGATGGCGCGGGCAATTGCGATTCGCTGGCGTTCGCCACCCGACAGCCGATGCCCGCGCTCACCCACCCAAGTGTCATAGCCATCGGGGAAACGCATGATGAAGTCGTGGGCGTTCGCCGCCTTCGCTGCGAGGATAATCTCCTCTAAGGTGGCGTCAGGACGGGCGTAGGCGATGTTCTCACGAATCGTGCCCGGAAACAGGAAAGTGTCCTGCAGTACGACGCCAATATGCTGGCGCAGGTCTTGCATGCGAATGTCGCGCAAATCCACCCCGTCCAGCAAGATTCGCCCTCGCGTGGGGTCATAAAATCGGCAGATGAGGTTAATCAGGGTCGTCTTACCTGAGCCAGAGGGTCCCACCAGCCCAATCATCTCACCGGGCTTGATGTGCAGGTTGATGTCGTGCAAAACGGGGTGGTGCTTCTCGTATCCAAAAGTGACCTCCTCGAACACTATCTCCCCCTTGACTTCGGGGAGTGGTTTCGCATCGGGCTTGTCGCGCACTTCAGGTTCCGTGTCCAACACCTCGAACACGCGCTCGGCGGCTGTTACGGTGCGCGACGCCCAGTCCATGATGTTCGTGATGATGCTAAGCGGTCCGAACAGCATGCCGATATAAGAGAGGAACGCCACGAGCTTGCCCAGTTCGAAGGTGCCCTCCAGTACACCTCGCCCCCCTATATACCATATCACGAACGAGCTAGACATCACCAAGAAGGAGATGAGCGGGAAAACGCTGGCGTTGATTTTGCCAGCGGTCATGCCCGTTTCGGCAATCTCGAAGTTGCGCCTGTCGAAGGTTTCAATCTCACGCTGTTCTTGCGTGAACGCCTTCACCTCGCGGATACCTGAGAGCGTGCCCCCAAGATGAGCCGTCAAACGCGACCAGCGATGCCAGTGCCGACGCCAAATTCGAATCACTCTCCGCCACGCATAGCGCGAGAGCCACACAATAAAGGGCGCAGGAATCAACACCAGCAGGCTCAGCTTCCAGTCCATCAGCACCATCACAGTGCCGATGCCGAGAATCATCAGCAGGTTCAAGGTGATAGTGGGGGCACTGTTGACCAAGAAGTCATAAAGTGCGTCTGTATCGCGTGTCACACGGCTCATAATCGAGCCTGTCTGGCGTCGGTCAAAGTAGCTCAGCGAAAGCCAGTTCAGATGCTGGAACAGTTTGGAGCGCAGTTCAAACGCTATTCGGCTTCCCAGCCATGCGTTGAGTCGCCCACGCGCAATATTGATGAGCGTGCCCAGCAATCGCACCCCTATCAGCGCACCCAACAGCCACAGGAATAAATGCGTGTTCGCACGGGGAACCAGCACTTCGTCGATAAGGATTTTGGTCAGGTAAGGTGGGCTAAGCTCCACCGCAGCGCTGAGCATCGCAAGCAAGGAGCCGAGCGCCATATACTTCCAATAGGGGCGCACCATCTGCATCAAGCGCATCAGCACCTGCTTTTGCGATCGACAAGCAGGGCACGAAATCGCATCCTCTGGGATGGGGCGACCACAATACTCACAGACCTGCTGTTTGCGTTCGAAAGGGGGAGTAGGTTCATCGTTGAGCAGGGCATCCAGGCGCAGTTTCACCTGTCCGAACAGGCTCGCTAATGTACTGCTGTAGCGGATGAGTTCCACGATGCGCCCATCGTGCAAGCATGCCTCCAATACCGATGCCCCCACCAACTGCCGAATGCGCACCGATTCGATCTCGTCCAGAGGGATTGCCTGTACCAGCTCCACGGGGAGCGAATCGTCCATCTGCGCCCTTCGGGTAAACAGTTCGTCGGCATGCCCGTTCTTGCGAAGCCACGGGAGGCGCGCGCTGGTGCTGGTCTCTATCAGAGAGGGGCGATTCACGCGGAGGGTCAAGAGAGTGGAGTCGGCAAGCACCAGCCAACTCTCCCCGTAGCGTCCCTCCGGTGAGAGGTCGGAGGCGAACCCGAACTGGATTTCAGAATCCCCTACTTTTTGCTCAACCACTGCACGCACGCCTTTCGGCATGCGTTGGTTCGCACCATCCATTGCGTTTTTATTATACCCTGATGGGAGGGGAGTGGGCAGTGGGGAGGGCTGACAAGGGTACTTAAGATGGGTTTAGTTTCGAAAGCGAACCCCTACTTTTCCGCAAGGGTTTCACCCCCCTCCTGTAGGTTCCCCCCGCTTGCGGGGGGAACCATGCAATTGTTTTCGGTTCCCCCTGTTGACAGGGGAACCCTGCTTTCTTCTCGGTTCCCCCCGTTGACGGTTGATAAGGGTACCTAAGATGGGTTCAGTTTCAGAGGCGAACCGCACAATTTTCCGCAAGGGTTTCATCCCCCCTCCTGTAGGTTCCCCCCGCAAGCGGGGGGAACCATGCAATTGTTTTCGGTTCCCCCCGTTGACGGGGGGAACCTTAAGGAGGGGGGAATTGCTTCCCGAAAATGCGGGTGAACCGATAGAAAGTGAACCTGACCCGCGTACCCTTATCAGAGTGGGGAGGGGGAATGCCCACTGCCTATTGCCCATTCGCCACTGCCCATTCCCCTTTCTCCACTCCCCATTCCCTATTCCCCACTCCCCCTTTATGAGAGCGGAGGTAGACCATAAGGCATGCAATATCGGCGGGGCGAACGCCTGGGATGCGCGATGCCTGCCCAATCGTGCGCGGGCGTACCCGCGAGAGCTTTTCGCGGGATTCGCGGGAAATGGTGGTCAACTGCTCGTAGTCGATATCGTCGGGGATGCGCCAGTGCTCTACCTTGCGGAGCACTTCTATCTGTTGGTGCTGTTTGCGCAGGTAGACCTCGTACTTAATGAGTGTCTCCACCGATTCGGCTATGTCGTTAGGGATGCCTGTGAGTTCAGGGAACAGGGAGGCAAGGGTGGCGAAGGTGACGGCAGGGCGTCTCAGATAGTCGCGAAGGGGGATACGGGCGTTTACGGGCGGTGCGCCCAGGGCAGTGAGGCGCGGGTTGTCGCGCCCCGAAAGTTCCAGTTGGTTCAACTGTTCTATGAGGGCATGGATGCGCTCTTGCCGTTCCCGATAGCGCTGCCAGCGTTCGTCGTCCACCAGCCCAACAGCGCGCCCGATGGGCGTCAGCCGTTCATCCGCATTATCGTGGCGCAGGTGCAGGCGGTGTTCCGCTCGCCCTGTCAGCATCCGATAGGGGTCTTCCACGCCCTTCGTCACGAGGTCATCGATGAGCACTCCTATGTAGCTGGAGGCGCGGTCTAAAGCAAGTGGCTCGCGCCCTTGCACATAGAGTCCCGCATTAATTCCCGCCACCAGCCCTTGCGCCGCCGCTTCCTCATAGCCCGAAGTGCCGTTAATCTGCCCAGCGAGGAACAAACCGGGCACCAACTTGGTCATCAGCGTGGGATAGAGCTGGTCGGGATAGACCATATCGTACTCCACTGCGTAGCCGGGGCGTATCATCACCACTTCTTCCAGTCCGGGCAGGGTACGCAGGAAGGCTAACTGAACCTCTTCGGGCAGGCTGGTGGACATCCCCTGCACATAGAGGTCGTCCTTATCCCAGTACTCCTGCTCCAGGTAGACGGGGTGGCGGTCTTTATCGGGGAAGCGCACGATTTTATCTTCGATGCTGGGGCAGAAGCGGGGACCAATCCCCACGATATGCCCGCCATACATCGCAGAGCGGTGCAGGTTTTCGCGGATGATGGCATGGGTGCGTTCGTTGGTGTAGGCTTGCCAGCAGGGTAGGTGGGGGCGTGGTGTATAGAGCTGGTCGTGCATATAGGAGAATGGGGGACATGGCTCGGAGGGCACTTCCTGCCAGCGTGAGAGGTCGACACTCTTTTTATCGATGCGGGGCGTTGTGCCCGTCTTGAAGCGACCCATACGAAAGCCGAGCGCTCTAAGCGATTCGGTGAGGGTGGTGCTGGGTCGGTCGCCATAACGAGCGGAGTGAATCTTGCGCTCTCCTATATGGCATAGCCCATTCAGAAAGGTACCGGTCGTGATGATGACCGCTTTGGCAGTGATCTCGGTTCCATCTTCCAAACGAACGCCTGCGCAGTGCCCCTCATGAAGTAGGATGCTGGCAACCGCGCCTTCCATCAGGCTAAGGTTCGGCTGGGCTTGGAGGGTTCTGAGCATCTGGGCGGGATAGAGGTCTTTATCGGCGTGGGCACGCAGGGTGCGCACCGCGGGTCCTTTGCCAGTGCCTACGAAGCGGATATGGGTGAGGGTAAGGTCCGTGTTGATGCCCATCTGTCCCCCCAGCGCATCGATTTCGCGCACCAGATGCCCCTTAGCAGGTCCGCCGATACTGCAGTTGCAGGGCATATGAGCGGTTCTTTGGAGATTGAGCGTGATGGCGAGCGTACGACAGCCCATCCGCGCCGTCGCCAGCGCAGATTCACAACCTGCATGACCCGTCCCAACCACAATCACATCGTAATCCATATTTATCACCCCACTGAACAAGCCACTTGCCACCAAATCAAGCAAACGAACCGGGCGAAACGAGGGTGCCATCCACAATAGTCAGAATGCCCTGACGGACGACGCTTCGCTGGGCTTCGTGGGTAATCTCTCTGCCTGCAAGGGCAGGATAGACATTTACCCCTCGCTCCCGAAGAATTTCTGCTCGCTCGATTGCACGCTCCACATCATCAGGGTACAGTTCCCACGAGACCTCGACTGCGAGATAGAGCGTCTCCCCTGTTTCTGGGTGTCGCGCAGAGAGGAACGCATCAATCTCGGAGAGTTTAACCCACTCGTCTCTGCTGAAGGTGTGTCCCTGATCGCGGAGTTTGTCCAGGAACTGACCTAAATCCACCACTTTCGGCTTGCGCACATAGTAGCCAAACAGCGCAGGCGCGCGCGAATAATAGCGGAGCTCAAGCGTATATCCCTTAAGCTCCCCTGTATCGCGCTCTACTCGGTCTAATCGCTTCTCGATTTGCCGGAACCTCTGCTCGGTGGAGCGCATAAACGCCTCTAATACCGACTCTAAGTTGCTGAGCCGACGCTCCACCTCCTCAAAACGCTGCTCGGTGGAGCGAATAAAACTCTCCAACGCCTGCTCCAAGTTGCTAAGCCGTCGCTCCACCTCTTCAAAGCGTTGTTCAGTAGCCTGTTGAAAAGCGCGTACGCTTGCTTCTAATCGGTCTAAGCGGGCAATTGCCTGTTGATGCGATTCAGAAAGCCCGCGTACCGTACTTACGAGCTCCTGAACGACGCTTGCAAGTTCCTGTACGGTGTGCGTCAAGTCCTGAATAGCGCGCCAGAGTTCCTGCATCTGAGTGGGCAGGCGACGCTCCTCTTCCGTGAGAAGCACCTCACGCACCTGCTCCCGCAACTCAGGGTTCTCGCGTAGTACCCGAATCAGGTCTTCAATACTCTCAATAGGGAATTGCACAGCATGAAGATTATACCGTAGGGGGCAGTGGGCAATTCTCGCATCCCTGCGAGGCGTGCCCGTTTCAGAAGTGGTGTATAATACCTATGCTATGCGACGAAAGGGTTTGGTTTTTGCGTTTCTCTTAGCAGGGCTGTTCTGGCAGGTTCAGGCTCAGGAGTTTCGAATGCAACCGATAGAGGATTATGCGCCTGGTCAGCTTCTGGTGCAGTTTTATCCCCAAATCAGCGAAAATGAGCGCGCACTCCTGCGCATCTTGGTCAACGCCAGCCTTGTTCGGGTGAATAACTGGCTGGATATCGAACTATGGCAAGTAGACCCTCACCTCGACATGCCCTTGCTCTGTGAGCAGTTGATACGCACAGGCTGGATAAAAGATGCCAGCCCCAACTGGCGCCTCTATCTTGCAGATGAATGGACGCCAAACGATTCCCTGTATGCCCAGCAATTTGCGCTCCCTGTCATCAACGCTCCACGCGGATGGTGGTACTGGCGAGGAGACGATAACTTCATTATGGCTATCTTGGATACAGGCGTTGCGCGCACCCATCCGGACCTGCAAGCACGCCTCTTGCCCGGCTACGATTTCGGCAACGACGATAATAACCCCAGCGACCCGTTTGGACACGGTACCTATGTGACGGGGATTGCAGGGGCGGTGACGAATAACGGGCTGGGAGTTGCCGCAGTAGCCCCTCAGGGCAGAATCTTGCCCGTGAAAGTGTTTACGGATAGTGGACAGGGTTTTTTGAACGACCTCATTGATGGCATAACCTACGCAGTAACCCAAGGAGCGCATGCGATTAATCTGAGCTTGGGAAACACTAACCCGTTCGGTTCCCTCTTCGAGAATGCCCTCAACAGCGCGTGGAACGCTGGGGTTGTGATTGTGGCAGCAGCGGGCAATAACAATAACACGAACCCTTTCTATCCCGCTTACTATTCCGTCTGCATTGCCGTCGCTGCGTGCAACTTAGACCGCACGCGCAGTTCCGTTTCTACTTATGGTTCATGGGTCGATATGGCGGCGCCCAGTGGGAATGTATATTCCACCACGCGCTCAGGAGGATACAGTCGTAATCAGAATGGCTATACTTCCTATGCAGCGCCATTTGTCACGGCACAAGCTGCCCTGCTTTATCCGCTGATTGCTGATAGCCCCTCTGACCGTTCGGTGGTGCGCGCCCAGACGGTGCGCGAACTTATCGAGTCGACTGCCCTGCCCGTGCCTGACAACTATGTGGCACACGGCATGCTGAACTTGGAAGGCTCAATTGTACGCGCCCTTACCATACCCGTAGCAGGGCAGGTATCGATCACGGGTGTGGCTGGCTCGCTAACGGGTGTGCCGATAGAGGTACAGGTGCGCCCGCTTAACAGCACCAGCATACTTGCAAGCGAAACGACCACCGCTGATGGTGTAGGAGCCTTTATGGCTGAGGTGTTCCTGATGCCAGACCAGCTGGGCTATCGCGACCTTGCCATCCGAGCGCAGGGGACTCTGTTCAAGCGCGTGCCCAACCAGCGCATGCGATATCCGGGCGTGAGCGGACTGAACCTTACGCTCATCCCAGGCGATGTGAATGGCGATAATGTGATTGACGATGGCGACCTGCTCGCCGTGCTGTTCGCCTTTGGGCAAACGGGTTCCAACCCTGCCGACCTGAACTACGACGGAATAGTGGACGATGCCGACCTGTTGCTCGTGTTATTCAACTTCGGACAGGTAGGAGAATGAAGGAAACTCGGCTGGGGCGCTGGGGCGAGGAAGAGGCAACCTGCTACCTCCAACAGAAAGGCTATCAGGTACTGGAGCGCAACTGGCGTCGGCGCGAGGGCGAACTGGACCTCGTTGCCCTTGATGGCACGACCTTGGTGTTCGTTGAGGTCAAAACCCGACGCGGGCATACCTATGGCTTTGCTGAAGAGAGCATCGACGAGCGCAAGCAACAGCAACTGACACGGCTCGCCCAACGCTATCTGGACGAACACCCCGACCTTGCCTACACCGAATGCCGATTCGATGTGGTGGTGATAGACCAAAGCACCTCCCCCACACAGATTCGCCACTACCAGAACGCTTTCTACCCACCTGACACCAATTCTGGGGTATAATGCCCTCAAGGGGGAACTTCTTCTGCCTTCCTCTCGTATTCCCTTTCAGTAGATACTGAAACAAGGAGGCAAACCATGCCAAGGTATACAGCAAGTTCCTATGGCGAGGACGGTGGCTCCTCTGGGATGTGGTCAGGGGTAGCGATTGTGGTTGTCTCTGTGATCCTCATCCTTTGGGGGTGGTGGCTCTATGAACGAACGGTCGCCAATCGCATCCCCGATGTTGCCTTCGGAGTCGCCTTCGATGTGAGCCAATCGATGAGCCGAGACGAGAAACAGCGCTCTGCTGGCGTGCTGACCCGTTTGTTAGACGAAACCTTCGCTGAGACCCTACGCGTGAAAACATGGCGATTCGCCGAGGAACTCCGAGAGGTCGATGACCGCTATCTGGACAAGTCCAGCGAACTGAACCCCATCTACGAGAAGATGATACACAACCACCTTGGCAAGTGGGGAACTCGTCCTTCTCAGGTACTCGCCAAGCTGCTCTCTTTCGCCCAAGAGGAGCGAAACCAAAACTGCCCCGTTATGCTCTGCCTATTCACCGATGGGGAGATTGTTGCCTCCTCGCCCCAGCAGACCCAAGAAGAGCGCGAGCAGACTCGCCAGCTCGCCCAACAGATTGCCCAGATGGAGAATGTCAAAGCGGTGCTGGTGGGTCCTGTGAAAGAACAGTTCCGCATCGATTACCAGGATGTGTTAGAACCGCTCAAATCGGCAAACAAGCTGATTCTGTTCGGAGACACTGACGCCCAACGCGCCATAGAAGATGTGCTCCGAGCCGTTCGTTCGAGGGGGAAATGAACATGTCGAATCACGAGCAACCACGAGAGCCAGAACACGACCAAGAGCAAGTGCAACCGACTCCACCGTTTGAACACGCTGCGGTGAACCTTCCCGCTTCCGATTCGCCCAGTTCCGCAACTCCTGTTTACGAGCCTACCTCGCCGTTTTGGCAAGAGCCACCAGAGCGCTCCCTCTACTTCCCGCCTCCATACAGTGTGGGAAGGCAGTTGGAGTTGCTGTGTAAGCAGGTGGAGATGATAGCCGACTATCTCCAAAGTCGGGGATTCGAGGCGAAGCGTCAGGAGCTGATATTTCGCCTCTACACCGATGTTCTGCCAGCCTCTGAAGAGTTCGAACGGCTTCGAAACGAGTTGGAACCCCAACGAGCCCAGCTGGAGAAGGCAATTCAGCAGACGCAGGCAGAGCTGATGCAGGTCGAGCAGGAGGTCTACAAGAAGCTGGCGGAGGCACGCCTGCCCATCCCCACCAGCTCACGGGCGGGCAGGCGCGCCCAACAGCCTCCCCGCCCCCCTGCGGTGGAACCTGAGATGGTGGAAAAGGCGCTTTCAGACGCCTTCGCCAATCCCGAGGATATCTGTGGAGAACAGGGGATTGCACCCCCACGCGAACGCGGAGGCTTCCTCAGCCAGTTCGCCCCTGTCGGCACTTTCTTCCTGGAACTGCTTGCACCCCTCACCGCAGGTATCTTGTTGGGCATAAACTTAGGGGTGATTACGGGCTTCCTATCCCTCAGCGACCTTCTCAATCTCAAGAAGCCTCTGCTGTTTGGATTTGCGGTACTCGTGGGCTTTTTTGTGGAGAAGATGGGGGGTATCGTCTACTATGCCCTCACCAGCAGTTTCGCTCAAGCCTCTGAAAAGCGCGAGGTGGGCAACGAAGTTCAGCCAATCCCCTCCCTGCGACATGGGTTTCTCTTCGGCTTTCTGACCCTGCTTGCCCTTGCGCTGGGGGTCGGGATGGTAACGGTGGATGCGCTGGGGCTTCGAATGCTTCACGAGGAAGCCATCCGCAACGCGCAAGTGTTAGGCGCGCAAGCAGGTGAAGTGCTTCCGCTCTGGGTCTACTTCATAGCGGGTGTGATCATCAGCATGCCGTATCTCATCTACAAAGCGGTGCGGGGCTGGCGCGACACCGAGATACGCCAACGGGAGGCGCGCGTGGAATACCTGCGCTGGCAACATGTGGAACAACGCCGTGCAGAGCCTGCTGTGCAACAGGCTTTCACCCTTGCGAAACGAGCCGTCGAACTCCGCCAGCAGATTCTGAACCTGCAACAGGAGCATGCCTTCCTCACCCAACGGCTCGATTCGGCACGCACGCAAGCCATCGGGTGCCATGTGCAGTTCCGCGACTACCTCCAACAGCTGCTGAACCAGATGGATGGGGTGTACCCAACGAATGGTCGACACGCTCCGCGCCAGCAGGAGACTGAGACTACCCTGCTGAAACGGCTCCTCGAGTTCTTCTCTGGGAAGCGATGACCTCGGTGATGCCTGATGCTCCCACGGCTCTTTTTCGGACTGGTAGGGTTGCTGACCGCTGTGGGCGGTGCGCTGGGGCTAAACGCCCTGTTCAGCTACTGGCGTACCGCCTCCCTGCTCCAGTCCACACCAACCCTTCTGTTCCGCCACGACCCCGAGATTGTGCAACGGTTGCGCCAAGCGGGTGCGCAGTTTGGCGACCCCCAGTTCTCCCTGATGTGGAACAACCGCAACGACCTTGACCTCCATGTAATCGACCCGACGGGCGCACATATCTGGTATCGCAACAAGCAATCCCCTTCGGGGGGCACGCTGGATGTAGACGCAAATGCCAATCCACTGGAACTGACCAATCGCCCCGTGGAAAACATCTTCTGGACGCCTGGAGCTGCCCCTCAGGGAGAATATCAGGTCTATGTCCACCATTTTGCCAATCATGGCGACCCCGACCCGACCGAGTTCACCCTGCGGATAGTGATGAATGGGCGTGTGCGAGAGTTCTCTGGAAACCTGAATCCGAAGGAGCGAAGTGAGACTCTGCGGGTGAACCCGCAAGTAGTGGCAGAATGGGAGCCGATAGGAGGGCGTTCATTTTGGTGGCTGGCGTTGCTGGCAGTGGCAGGCTGGGGAGCAGGTATCGGCTTGCTTCTTGCTCTGTTCCTGAGCATCCCTCAGCGTTTGTTCGGTGTGAACCTATCGCCTCGCAAACTGCTAAGTGGGATGGTGGCTGGGGCACTCATGGGGTTCATTTCGGGTGGCGTGGCGCAAGGAATGTTTGCTCTGCTTGCACCCCTCAGTGAAGGGTTCGCACGGGCGGTGGGGCTTGCTCTGCTGGGCGGACTGCTGGGGTATGGGTTAGCGCACTTTGTGCCGAATCTTCCTGTGAATCCTGCTCGCTGGGCAGGGATAATCGGGGGTGTGCTGGCGACCTTTGCGTTTGCTTGGGCACTGACGAACGCCACCGATACCAGCGGGCGTTTGCTTGTTGCGGGGATTTTGGGCGGTGCTATTGGGCTGATGATTGCGCTGGTCAAAGTAGCGCGTACGGTCGCAATAGTGCGCATCGGGGGCAGGCTGGAGGCTCCTTCCGCTATCTATGCGAACCGTTTAGAGACCAAGCGATAAGGTCTTATTAGGAGGGCGAACGATGAAAACCCTGAAAGAAATTATTACCGTTCTGCAAGCACATAAGGAAGAACTGGCTCACCGATACGGAGTGCGTCAGATTACCGACCATGCAGTTCTCGGCGCATCTCGCGCTCGATATCTTTGCGCTTGATGGCTTCGCGCTTATCATGCTGGCGCTTCCCGCGCACCAGCCCAATCTCCAGTTTCGCCTTCCCGTTGCGGAAATAGAGTTTGAGCGGGATGAGCGTATAGCCTTTCTGTTCGGCTTTTCCGCGTAGACGCTCAATCTCCCAGCGGTGCAATAGCAGTTTGCGCTTGCGACGGGGTTCATGCCCTGCGTATCCTGCATGCTCATAGGGCGCGATATGCATATTGACCACCCACATCTCGCCCCCTTCCACTCGGCAGTAAGCGTCCGAGAGGCTCACCTTGCCCTGCGCCACCGATTTCACCTCCGAGCCAGTGAGCACCATCCCCGCCTCGATGGTGTCCTCTATATGGTAGTCGTGATATGCCTTGCGGTTCGTGGTGATAAGTTTTATCCCGCCATCCGACTGCTTTGCCATAAGCACGATATTGTACCTGAGTGGGCGACTCCCGTTTCCGCCTGTGCTTTGAACTCTGGCGCCCAGTGCGCCTACCGTTTCAACCCCAGTTCGGGCAGTGAGGAACCACTCTCAACGATGGGGGTTGGAGTGCTCAACGCCTGTTGCGCGGCGCTCCGCGCAGGCTCTGCCAGTGCGGAGGGCACTACCCCCAGCCCAATCAGCCCGATGATACACACCAGCAGGCACATCACCATTCCAATTGGAACCGACCAACGCATCAGAGGCGCCTCGCGCGGTTCTGCATAGAGGCTCAGCATCAGGCGAAGGTAGTAGCTCGCCCCCACCACGCTCGTAAGGGCTAACACGAGCGCCAACACCACCTGCCCCGCCTCTAAGGAAGCGACAAACAGATACCACTTGCCCCAAAAGCCTGCAGTGGGAGGTATCCCTGCGAGCGACAGCAATACGATTGCCATCGCATGCGCCACAAACGGCTGACGCCGATAGAGACCGCGCAAAGCCGACACATCGGTCGCATCACCAGCGCGCGCCATCACCGAAAGTACTGCGAACGCCCCGACTGTCATTAGGCTATAGGCGGGCAGATAGTACAGGATGCCCGTTAGCCCCGTGTCCGAGAGGGAAATTAGCCCTACCACCAGATAGCCCGCATGCGCAATGCTGGAGTAGGCAAGCATCCGCTTCGCGTCCTGCTGAACAAGCGCATAGAGGTTGCCCCCAATCATCGAAAGCACACTGAGCCACCAGAGGATAGGCGCCCACAACTCTGCAAGCGGGAGTGCGCTAAAAAGGAGCCGTATCAGCACCCCGAACGCGGCGACCTTCGCCACCGCCGACATGTATGCAGTCGCTACCGTAGGCGCGCCCTGATACACATCGGGCGTCCACATATGGAACGGCACAAGCCCTGCCTTGAAGCCCAGCCCCACCAACATCAGCGCAAGGCTGGCAATCAGAAGTGCACCCGTTGCTGAGCCAGGGGTGGAGGCTCCCCACGCAACGGCAATCTGACGCACATCCACACTGCCCGTAGCCCCGTACAGAAGCGCAATCCCGTACAGAAAGAATGCAGAAGCGAACGCGCCCAGCAGGAAATACTTGAGTGCCGACTCCTCCGAGCGCACCTCCTGACGCGCCAGACCCGCCAGCACATAGAGCGCAAGCGACAGCACCTCTAACCCTAAGAAGATGACCATCAGGTTGGGGCTGGAGACCATCAGCATCGCGCCAGCGGTAGCGAACAGCAGAAGGGGATAGAACTCGCCATAGCGAATCGAGCGCGCGCGTAGATAATCATCGGAAAAGAGTAAGGTAAGCGCGGTTGCCCCCAGAATCGCAAGATTGAGAATCGCCCCTACCGAATCGGCAAGCACCATCTGCCCAAAGGTTTCAGTGCGCACCTGCCATATGGAGAGCTGGAAATAGCCCGCAATTGCCAGCCCAATTAGCCCTATCCCCACTAAGGGCGCGTGCTGACCGCGGGGCAGGAACATCTCAACTACCAATACCAACAGTGCCGTCGCCACGACCACCAGCAACGGCAACAGCGCGCTCCAATCGATATCGGGCGGTTGCACAAACGCTTCCATGCACCCGATAGTATACCCATACCTAAGAAGCGGGGATGTCCCGTTCATACCTTGAACCTGCTCCAACGCGAGCAAGGCGCGCGTCCCTTCGTCCTCACTCAGGGTGAATACCATTCGTCATTTTGAGCGTAGCGAAGAAATCTGGGGGCAAGATGCCCGTGCCCTGCGAGAGACTCGGGGTGAAGACACGGGCGAGACGCCCGTGCTACGGTCTGGCTTGGGGGCAGGATGCCCGTGCTACGGCTGGATTTTTCAAACAGCTCCCCAAAGGGTTGCAATTCACTGGTCTATGGGGTATAATAAGCCTAAAGATGGAGTTCCTGTTTTTGGGTTTGGTATGGCGTAAAGGATGGCTAAGATGCCTCTGATACCCCTGAGTTGGGAGTTTGCCTAAAATCCCTGTCTGATGTTCGGCAGAGGTGTGTTATGCGCGTTATGGCACTGGTAGGGATATTCTGCCTGATAGTATTAGCTGGCACGGCGCAGGGGCATCGTACCCCCTATGGAGAGCTATGGGCAGGAACCACCTTGACCCTGCGTGCTTACGCGGTTTCAAGCACGGGGTCATTTCTTGCCCTCTCCAACGAGTCATTTGTCAGTGTAGGTCAGGTTGTACGATGGCGTATGGAGTATGAGTCCTCGCCCTACCTCACTGTTACCTCGAACGAAGGCTGGTTCACCCTCAAACTCATCAATCGAGGCAACGGTGTGGACTGGCTTAACCTCTCCCGTTTGGTGTGGGAAGGACCTGAAACCTCACCTTGGCAGATAAACCTCTTCCTGCAAAACGGTTCTGAGGGTGTTTTTTCTAACGGCTCCTCGGTCGAAGGAGACACTCCTCCCTTTGCCCCAGGCGAAATGGGTCGGCTTTTTATTCGGCTACGCCCGCCCTCCGATCGGAACACGGATGGTGTTTTTCTTTCACTTCTCGGAATTTCAGGAGTTGACCCCAAGACCCGTTCGAGCCGAGATTTTGTAGCCGGTGCCGAGGCAGCCGTAGGGGTTGCGACTTCCACCACGACATGGACTAACTATCCCCTCATAACTGCACCCCAGTTAGTGGACGATAGACTCTGGTGGATGGCGGCTTCGGGCACTGATAGACGCGTCTTCTTCACACTCCAGCCCCTCCGAGAAAGGGGAACTTTCTCAAGCAATGTTCAAGCAGGTGCAAAGTTGATCAACTGTTCCCCTACAGGAGCCAGCACAGTGATAGGAGACCGCTGGTACCTCACGGATGCAAGTGGGCGCATCGCTTACTTTGACCTGAGCCTGCTCAGTCAAACAGGGAACCTTGCACCCAACTGGGTACCCCTCCCTACGGGTACTTTTGTCGATACGACCAAGCCCCTTGTTTCGGACGGTGTACTCCTATTCTTTATAGATACGCTCAATCGGTTAGCTTGCTATCATCCTCAAACAGGAACGACTCTCTTCTCTCCTAATATGATGTTTGAAGTATATATTAATCTTTATGCGTTGCCTAATCGCTGGGTGGTTGCAACCCTTAGCAATGGTCGTTTCCAGCTGATACGCAACGGCACTTTTTTAGACTACTATGCGATACCCGGAGCAGGCTCTGCCCCAATTGTGGGGTTCGATTTAGCCCCTGATAACGATATCCTATTGGTAGGGGCAGGCTCTTACATAGGTTGTCTTAACCTGAACAACCGACAGTGGTTATGGGTGCGCAATCTGGGAGTACCCCTTGCTTCTCCTCCTGCATATGACTCCAAACATCAAGCCTGCTTTGTCCTCACTACGGATGGGCGTCTGCACGCCCACTTATTATATTCAGGCGACCCTCTCCCGTTCTATCCCCAACTCATCACGGAGGGCACAGTAGAAAGGGCGGTGATTACGGTGGCGCGTCTTACCACGCGTAAGGTCAGCTATGTGTACCTTGCTCTCCAAAAAGCTGATGGCACGCGGGAGGTGCGAATGGTCACCAGTTTCAACCCCTTCAACCGATTTGGGAACACCAGTATCCCTCAAAGCGCTGTTCTTGGGGACTTTTGGATTCAAACAGGAGATTCCGCAAACGACTTTCTAATCGCTTGGTGCTGGAATGGCGCTGGGGGCAACCGTGGAGGCTTTTATGCCTATCGCCTAAGATAGGTACAATATACCGAACATGTGGGCGATCGAGACGAGGGGGCTACGCAAGGTATTTCGCCCTCTATTGGGAGGCTCCCCTGTGGTGGCGGTAGACCATTTAGACCTGCAAGTACCCAAGGGGTGCGTCTTCGGCTTTTTGGGACCCAACGGGGCAGGCAAAACTACCACCATCCAGATGCTCATCGGGAATGTGTATCCCTCAGCAGGACAAGCCTGGATTTTGGGGCATCCTGCAGGGACGGTTCGGGCAAAACGCCTGCTGGGCTTCCTTCCAGAAAAGTTCCAGTTCCACGACTTCCTTACTGCCGAGGAGTTCTTAAAAATGCATGGACGCCTTGCCAAAATGGACGGTAAACTCCTCCAAAAGCGCATCGACGAGGTGTTGGAACTGGTAGGGCTTTCAGAGCGACGCAAAAGCAAAATCCGCGAGTTCTCCAAAGGGATGCAACAGCGTATAGGATTAGCGCAAGCCATCCTGCACGACCCTGAACTGGTCATCCTCGATGAACCGACCTCTGCATTAGACCCGCTCGGCAGACGGCGCGTGCGCGAAGTGGTGGACTACCTGCGTCAGCAGGGGAAAACGGTCTTCCTGAACTCTCACTTGCTCTCGGAAGTGGAGCGCAGTTGCGACCGCGTTGCGATTATCCATAAGGGACGGGTCATTAAGCAAGGCACTTTAGAGGAACTGCTGGTGAACCGCTCCATCGTCACGCTCGAACTGCGCAAGGTGACCCCCGCTTTGATGGAGGCTCTGGCGCGCGTGGCTCAGAAAGTCCACCCCATCGACGAACGGCGCGTGGTTGCCGAAGTTGCCCACGAAGAGCAGATACCCGAGATGGCACGCGCCGTGGTGTTCGCTGGGGGCGACTTGATGGGACTTCAGGCACAGCGAGGATCGCTGGAAGACCTGTTCATTCAAGCGGTGGAGGAGGAAGCGAAGTAAGATGGGCACGCTAATTTGGCTCACTATTCAAGAGGCGATGCGCCGTCGCGCCTTTCTGGGCACACTCATTATCCTCGTCGTGCTCTATGGGCTGAGTTTCCTCCCGCGCGCCTTTTATCAAGCGTTCGGTAGGCAGGAAGCAGGCTTCGAGATAGGGGTCAACATCGTCATCCTGTTCGGGGTGGACACGATTAAATTTTTCTCCTCAGTGCTGGCAATCGTGTTGTGTTCTGGAGCCATTACCTCGGAGATTGAGCGGGGCTATCTTTCTGCGATTCTTCCCCGCCCAATTCATCGGTGGGAGCTGTACGCAGGAAAGTGGCTCGGAGTGATGCTCTTCTGCTCTGCGAATGCGGTCTTCTGGATGGGAATGTTGTGGCTCTCCGTCGCCCTGCAGACAAAGCCCCGCTACGAGATGTGGAGCGCCCTGCCTTATGTGTTGCTCTATCCTATGCTCTATGGAACGCTTGCACTTGCGCTTTCCAGTTTCACATCCGCGTCGGTCTCTGCGTTATTCACAGTCGCAGCGGGAGCTTTTGCCTACTTTGCCGACCATATCATCCGCCCCCTCGCTGCGTTTTTCAATGTGGAAATCCTGCAGACGATGGTGCGCCTGTCAGAATGGGTGCTGCCGATGGCAGTGTTGAAGCGACTCGTTCAAGCTAAACTGGATAAAGTAATCCCACCCATGATGCAGGAGGCACCCCCTTTCGCCTCAGAGGAGATTCTCCGATTCCTCAAACCTCCCCTCCATCCGCTCGACATCGGCTATGTGGGGTTTTATATCCTCGTTGCGCTCATGGTGGGGTTGATAGTGTTCCAAAAGCGCGATGTGCAATAGCCCAAACCTCGCAAATTCGCCAATAAACCCATCCGCAAAAGGTGGCAGAATCCCATTGTAGACTACTCTCATGGGGAGGTTTTAGAACCATGTCTTTCAAGGAAGCGCAACAGTATGTGGGAATGCTCTGCGAGGTGTCGTGGCAAGACCGACGGGGTGACATTCAAACCAAGAATGTCTTTATTGCCGATGTGACCTTTGTACCCTTGTATGGGGTCTGCTTCGTGACCGACCACGGCGAAATCCGCCTCGACCGGGTGGTAGGGGTTGAAGTACTCGAAGAACAGCGAAAATCCGCCTAAAAACCAACCCTCATCTCACCTCCAGAAGCCCCCCTTTGTGAACAAATTCACAAAGGGGGTATACTCTTTATGCGCCCTAACGGGTAGAATTTGACTCACCAGTCAAAAAACAGGAGGAATGGACCTATTCCTTCCAGAGACTGGGAAAGGTGGTGCGAGATGGCAGATATTCGGGAGCAATTGAATCAGCAGTTGCAAGCAGAAGGGATAGAGGTACGCGGTGTGGTAAACGAGACCTATGCTGAGGTCTTGACCCCCGACGCCTTGCGGTTCGTGGCGAAACTGGTGCGCCAATTCAATCCCCAGCGCAAAGAACTCCTTAAGATGCGCGAGGAGCGCCAACAGCGGTTGAACGCAGGTGAGAACCCCGACTTCCTTGCTGAAACAAAGGCGATTCGCGAAGGTGAGTGGCAGGTTGCCCCACCACCTCCCGACCTCATCGATCGGCGAGTGGAAATCACAGGTCCTGTGGAGCGCAAGATGGTCATCAATGCCCTCAACTCGGGCGCCAAAGTGTTCATGGCAGATTTTGAGGATGCCAACTCGCCCACTTGGGCAAACTGTATCGAGGGGCAGATTAACCTGCGCGATGCTGTTCGGCGCACGATAGAGTACACCAGCCCGGAGGGCAAAGAGTACCGCCTGAATGAGCAAACCGCGGTGCTCTGTGTGCGCCCGCGCGGGTGGCATCTGCCAGAGAAGCATCTGTTTATCGATGGCGAGCCAGCCCCCGGCGCGTTGGTCGACTTTGGGCTTTATTTCTATCACAATGCCCACGAACTGATTCGACGGGGCACGGGTCCCTATTTCTACCTACCGAAATTGGAGAGCCATCTGGAGGCACGCCTCTGGAACGAGGTCTTTACCTTCGCCCAGCGGGAGTTGGATATTCCTCACGGCACCATCCGTGCTACCGTGCTGATCGAGAACATTCTGGCAGCGTTTGAATGCGAAGAGATACTCTACGAACTGCGCGACCACTCCTCAGGACTCAACAGCGGACGCTGGGACTACCTGTTCAGCATTATTCGCAAGTTCCGCAAGCGTCCTGAGATTGTGCTTCCCGACCGCGCTACCCTAACCATGACGACGCCCTTTATGAAGGCGTACTCTGAACTGGTGGTGCAATCATGCCATAAGCGCGGGATTCACGCAATAGGAGGGATGGCGGCGCAAATTCCCATCCGCCACGACCCTGTTGCGAACGAGCAAGCGATTAGCAAAGTGGTGGCAGACAAGGAGCGGGAGGTTAGCGAAGGCTACGACGGCACATGGGTCGCTCATCCTGGCTTGGTGCCGATTGTGATGGAGGTGTTCAACAAGCACATGCCCACGCCAAACCAGCTCCACGTCAAGCCATCGCGTCCCATTTTGGCACAAGAATTGCTGAATTTCCCCCGTGGCGGCATCACGGAGCAGGGGGTACGGCTCAACATCAGTGTAAGCCTTCGCTACCTCGAGTCATGGTTGAGGGGAACGGGATGCGTAGCCATCAACTATCTTATGGAAGATGCGGCTACCGTCGAGATTTCCCGCTCTCAGCTGTGGCAGTGGATTCAGCGTCAGGCGACTCTGACCGATGGGCGTACCTTCACTGCGGAGCTGTTTGAGCGGATGCTCAACGAGGAGCTGTCCAAACTCGCGGAAGAGATGGGCAACGACGCCTACCAGCAGAGCCGATTCGCAGACGCGGCGCATATCCTCCGAAGCGTCGTGCTTGCCGACGAGTTCGTGGACTTCATTACCCTCGTCGCATACGACTACATCGACTAAGGAGGAATGAATGATGAAAGAGGTGATTGCTCAGTTAGAGCGTGATTGGCGAGAGAATCCCCGATGGCAGGGGATTACGCGCCCCTATAAGGCAGAGGATGTTGTTCGCCTGCGTGGTTCGATCCAGATTGAGTACACGCTGGCGAAGCTGGGAGCAGAACGGCTCTGGCATTTGATGCACACCGAGCCGTATGTTGCTGCGCTGGGAGCAATGACTGGAACCCAAGCCGTGCAAATGGTTCAGGCAGGGCTGAAAGCCATCTACCTCAGTGGGTGGCAGGTCGCAGCCGACGCCAACCTCTCGTATCAGACCTACCCTGACCTCAGCCTGTACCCCGTCAACAGCGTGCCGATGGTGGTGCGCCGTATCAACAATGCCTTCCGACGCGAAGACGAGAAACAGCATGCTCAGGGTAAGGACGACATCTATTGGTACGCCCCGATTGTGGCTGATGGTGAGGCAGGATTCGGCGGGGTCTTGCACACCTTCGAACTGACCAAGGCACTTATCGAAGCAGGCGCAGCGGGAGTGCACTACGAAGACCAGCTCGCCTCGGCTAAGAAGTGCGGACACTTGGGCGGGAAGGTGTTGGTGCCGACGCGCGAGTTCATCCAGAAGCTGGTGGCTGCGCGCTTTGCTGCCGATGTGATGGGCGTGCCCACCGTTTTGATAGCCCGTACCGACGCCCTTAACGCCACCCTGCTCACCAGCGATATCGACCCCTACGACCAGCCATTCCTTACTGGGGAGCGCACCTACGAGGGCTTCTATGTGATTCGGAACGGGCTGGAGTCGGCGATTGCGCGCGGGCTTGCCTACGCACCCTATGCCGACCTACTCTGGTTCGAAACCTCCGAACCCGACTTAGAGCAGGCACGCCAGTTCGCAGAGGCGATTCACAAGCAATATCCGGGCAAACTGCTGGCGTACAACTGCTCGCCCTCCTTCAACTGGAAGCGTAAGCTGGATGATGCCACGATTGCCAAGTTCCAGCAGGAGCTGGGCGCGATGGGCTACAAGTTCCAGTTCATCACGCTGGCGGGCTTCCACGCGCTCAACTACATCACCTTCCAGCTGGCGAAGGGCTACGCACGGTCGGGCATGACCGCCTATGCCGAGCTTCAAGAGGCAGAGTTCAAGGCGCGCGAAGAGGGATTCCGCGCCACTGAACACCAAGCATTCGTTGGCACGGGCTACTTCGACATGGTGCAGGAAGCGATTACAGGGGGTCAAGCCTCTACCCTCGCTATGCACGGCTCTACCGAGGTGGAGCAGTTCCACTAAGTTCACGGGCGGGACGCCCGTGCTACAAAGTGGCGTGGGCGTCTCACTCAAGCAAAGCACAGGCAGGAATGCCCGTGCTATTCGCCCATCACCTGAACATAGACCGTGCGCTGGCGTGGGCGCGTGTCGAAATCGACCAGCACTATCTGTTGCCAAGTGCCGATAACCATCTGCCCGTTCACTATCGGCACTGTGAGCGAGGGTCCTAACAGCGAGGCGCGGATGTGAGAATGCCCATTATCGTCGCTCCAGCGCGCCTCGTGCGCATAAAACTCGTCCTTTGGGGCGATACGCTCCATCACGCGCGCCATATCCTGCGCTAAGCCCGACTCGAACTCGATGGTGGTCACCGCCGCGGTGGAGCCGACCACAAACACCGTGGCGATGCCGTTGAGCACCCCACTTTCCAAGATTGCCTGCTCCACTTTGCCTGTGATGTCCAGCATGTGGTCGTTGCCTTGCGTGGGCAGGGTGAACTTAGCAGAATGCACCATCGGCATAAAGTGTACCCTACCTGCTTCGGCAGGAGAAACGGTTCTCCCCACGAATCGTCCTGTTTAGTGATGATGCGCAAATCGAAGGGATTCTGCTTCCTAATCGCTTTGGTGTGCGTGCTCGCAGGTTGCCAGAACGAGCAAAAGTTCGGGATAGTTTCGGGCACTGTGACGGATGTGGAAGGCGACCCGGTGGCGAACGCAGAGGTGTTCGTTCTGCGCCAGCCCAACGCGCGCACCCGCACGCTTCACAACGGCACCTACTATCTCACGAATGTGCCCGAAGGGTTCACCGTGATTCAGGCAAGAGCAGTGATTAATGGGGTGGAGTACACAGGTCAGCAGGTTGCCCAAGTGTTCGAGAAGGAGCAGAGCAAGAGTGTGAATCTCATGATAGCCCATACGAACCGTCAGGGTTCGATAGCAGGCTTTGTACAGGACGCCAGCGGACGACCCCTCGAGCGGGCACGGGTGTTTGTCGCAGGCGCGCTCAGCAGTGCGCTTGCAATCACAGACCGTCGCGGTAACTATCGGATCGATGGCTTGCCCGGCGGGTACGACTATCTCGTTGTTGCGAGTGCGCCTGGCTTTGAGAATGTGAAGCAGATGGTCTCGGTACGGGCGGGCGAGGTGCGCCCAGTGAGCTTCACGCTGAACCCCTCGTCTAATCGCCCCGTCAATACCCCACTCAACCTGAGGGCTACCACTTGGACAATGCCTCAAGAGCTTATCGCCACCCGAAATCCTGCGCTTCGAAGGGCTTACGAGTCGATTCAGGCTCTGCTTGAACCGAACCGCCCGCAATTGCCAGACAGGTACAAAACACCCCCACCCCAACGCGCCCACGGCGACTATTGGATAGAGGTAGATCTCCAGTGGGATTACGAGGAACAGCAGAGCCTGTTGGGCTACGGTATCTATCGAGGGCGTACGCTGGAGGAGCTGGACAAAAATGCGGTTGCCTTTCTGCGCGACCCGTTAGCCAGCTTCTTTGCCGATTTAGACCCTGCCCTCCAGCCGAATGTGAGCTACTACTACGAGATAGTCGCCATCAACACCGATTACCTGAACGACCTTCCGAACACTGTGTCGGGGCGCAGTAATCGGGTCTCGGCGCGTCCGTTTGTGCCAATCGCCTTGTTAGAACCGCGCCCAAATGACCTTGTAGACCGCTTGGGGCTAATCCTGAGATGGACGCCTGTCGAGCGCGCCGATGCCTATCTGGTGCTAATCTATGACCGCTTCCCCGACTATCAGGTCAGTCCTTATTATCCGAGCGACCTCTCGGACCCTGGACCGGCACGGGTTCCTGCGCCCAACACCAGCCTCGTCTACACAGGTCCTGCATTGATACCAGGGCGCACCTACTATGCGGTGGTAATTGCCTTCACCAACGACCGCACCACGCGTGCCATCAGCCAGATTGTGCCGTTTCAAGTGCGCTAAGCGAGGGGTCGCCTACAATTATTGCGCTCATCCGTTCGGGGAGCAGGTAGCGCGCGCAGTTCTGCTGAACCGCCTCGCCCGTGAGCGACTGCAAGCGTTCGGGATAGGTGTGCCAATAGTCCATCGGTAGCCCGTGAACCGCAACTTGCACAAAGCGGTCGGCAATTCCACCGAGAGTTATCCAACCCATCAGGTGGCGCCCTATCAGGTAGTTCTTAGTGGCTTGCAGTTCCTCGTTGGGGATAGGCCCATTCACGAGGCGGTTGACCTCCTTCTGAATCTCGCGGAGGGCATCGCGGGTGTTTTCGGTAGCGGTCTGTGCGCTGGCATTGAACGCGCTTAGCCGTCGGTAGTGGTCGAGTTGGGCAAACACGCTGTAAGCATAGCCATACTGCTCGCGTATGGTCATAAACAGGCGGGAGCTTGCACCACCTCCGAGGATGGTCGTGCCCAGTTGGATTTCAAGGTTTTCGGGGGCACTGCGCGGAGGGCAGAGCGTGCCGATGATAAGGTTGCTCTGCACCGAGTTGGGGCGCGGTACCAAGTGAATCCCTTTCTCGATGGGATCTGGGCTGGGGTCGGGAAGCTTGCTCTCGAGGAGTATGCCTTGCCAGTTGCCGAGCGTCTCCTGCAGCCAAGCGAGCATTCGTCTGGGTGTGAAATCGCCTACCACAATCCAGACCGCTCCCTGAGGACAGTAATGGCGTTGGTGAAACTCACATAGGTGTTGTTGAGTCCAGTTCTGGATGGCGGTTTCGATCGGGGCGTATCGGCTGTAGGGGTGGTTGCCGAAGAGTGCTTGCAAGAACCGTTCATGCGCCAGAAAGTCGGGTTGAGAGCGTTGGAGGCGGAGCCGTTCCAGTGTGTTGACGCGGTCGATCTCTATCTCCTCTGGTGGAAAGGTAGGCTGAGCGAGCACCTCACTGATGAGCGCAAGCATCTTGGGAGTGTAGTCGCTCAGGCAGTGGGCGTTCATGGTGGCGGTCTCGGTGTTTGCGCTGAAGCCGATGGCTCCGCCATACGAATCGGCGGTCTCTGCAATCTGCAGGCTGGTGCGGGTGGGTGTCCCTGCGGTCATCAGGCGCGCCGTTGCCGACGAGACTCCCACCCAGTCGGGGTGGTCGTGTGCCCGTCCTCCTGTGGGAAGCACTAACCGAAACTCCACCACAGGAGCGCGATTATCAGGAAGCAGCCACATCCGTAAGCCGTTAGAGAGCGTATGCTCTTCAGGCAAGGGAATGGACACCTCGCGCATGGGATGGTCAGGTGGAGGGAGACGCAGGTTTCTCATGCGACACCTCCTACGGTTTGAGCAGTAGGCACAATCTGCATCACGGTGCGGTTGCGGGAGGTGTTCAGGTAGTGCCCTACGGTCGTGCGCACCTGCTCTGCAGTGATGCCCATGAGCCGTTCCACCACGCGGTTTAGGGCGCCAGGGTCACCAGAGAAGGTCGCATAGTAGGCAAGCCCTAAGGCACGACCCAGTGGACTCTGCAAGCCGTAGTAGAGGTTATCACTCCACCGAGTTGCGATAATTTGCGCCCGAATGCGCTCCAGTTCTGCCTCTGTAATGCCCTTGTCCGCCATCTGGGCAATTTCCTCATACACCAGCGATTCGACGCGCTCTGGGGATACAGTCGGATGGTGCAGGATGTTCAGTCGGAACAGGCTGGGGGCGGGGCGCGCTTCCGCTCCTCCTGAAACGCTGAGGGCGACCGCCTCCTGTTTGACGAGCCGTTGGTAGAGGCGTGAGGCTCTCCCTCCTGCTAATATCTCGCCTGCTATCTGGAGCGCATCATTTTCGGGCGTATCACGCGGGGGAATCTTCCACGCCAGCCACAGTGCCGGTGTGCTTGCCAGTGGGTCGTGGAACACCTCACGCCGTTCCTCGCGGTCGGGTTCGGAGAGGTCAACGGGGGGCGGTGCAGGCTGTGGGGGAATATCCCCAAAGTAGTCCCGCACTTCTCTTAGGACGCGCCTGCCATCATAGTCGCCTACAATTGCCAGCACCGCATTATTGGGCGCATAGTAGGTGCGGAAGAACGCCTGCACATCCTCTAAGGTAGCGTTGTCCAAATCGTCCATCGAGCCGATGACGGTATGCCGATTGGCGAAGTTATCATAGGCTAACTCTTGGAACCGTTCGTAGGCTTTTCCATAGGGGCGGTTGTCCATGCCCAGCCTGCGCTCCTCTTTGACCACTGCACGCTGATTGTCTAAATTCTCCTGTGAGACGGCTAACGAGCGCATGCGGTCGGCTTCCAGCCACAGCCCTAATGGCAGTTTCGAGGCGGGCAACAGCTCAAAATAGGTGGTGTAGTCGTAACTGGTGAAACCGTTCAGCACTCCACCGTTCGACTCCACATAGTAGAAGTGCATCCCGCGCGGGACACTCTCTGAGCCTTGAAACATCATATGTTCGAACAGATGGGCGAACCCTGTTTTACCAGGCGTCTCGTTGCACGCGCCGACCTTATACATTATTGCGACTGCGACCACTGGCGCAATCCGATAGGGCGACAGAATGACGCGTAGCCCGTTCTCCAGAGTATGCTCGGTATAAGGAACAGCAGTGTCTCTCATCGATGAACCTCCTATGGACATTCTCGGTGTTTTAGCTGGGGACGCTCGTCGAAATAGAAGGCATTCGCTTCCGTGAAAATCTGGTTCTGCAGTTGCTTCAAGAGCAGTTCGGCTTCCGAAGCGAACCGAAAGGAACCTGTGACCTCGCCCTGCCACACATCCTGAATCACCCAGTCGGGCACGGGCATATAGACAATGGGTTCAGGTGTGGGCACACGAACACTGAGGATAGCAGGTCCTAACTGTGCCTCCAAGAAGATGAACTCCAGCACGACTGCGTCGGGGAAGTAGTGGGTTGTGCCCGTCTGCACTTGGGCACGACGGAAGCACTCCTTCAAGATTGCAGGGTCATACTCCCCTATTGGGGGAGGTTGCTTCTGCTGGAGTGCTGAATAGATTGCCTGCATGTGGGTGCGTATAAACTCTCTTAGCGTCATCTTTGCCTCCGATAGCGTAAGAATAGCTCGCTCCCCTCAAGGTAAGCGGAGACCAGCTCGTATTGGGGCACTCGCTCACGAGGGAGTCCTGCACCATCGACCATCGTGGGAAGGTGCCCACCCCCTTTGACCTTTGGGGCAAGCGTGAGAAAGACCTCGTCCACTAAGTCGGCATCGAAGAAGAAAAAGTTTAGGTTGCCCCCACCCTCTACCAGCAGGTAGCGCACTTCGTAGTGGGTATGCAGGATTTTGACCACCTGTTGCACTTCCACGCGCGTTTCGCCCACTAAGTGGAGCGTGGCAACCCGCTGGAGGGATGCCTGTTTGTCCACGGGCAGGTGGGAAGGTGCAAACACGAGGGCGCGTCCGGGGGCTTGGAAGAAGGAATGCTCTAACGGCAGGTCTCCGCTGGTAGTGACCACAGCCCGAATCACTTCTGGGGGATAGCGTAGGTGCGTATCGGCGCGGAGGGTGCCACTGCCAATCAGGATAGCATCAGCGTGGGTCTCCAACAGGTGCATCAGCCTCTGGTCGATGGGGCTTCCCAAGCCTTTAGCGCTGGTACCCGGCTCCCCTAAGATAAGTTTGCCATCTAAGGTGGTAACGGTGTTCGTGAAGATGTAGGGTCGGTCAGGAGGCGGTGGTGGGAATATCACCTCCTCGTAAAGTCGCTCAGGGTCGCCTTGCCATCCTGAACGGTCAAATAGTCGAATCATCGATACCCCCAGCCCATGAGTTCGAAAGCCCCCAAGCGTGGTATGCTGGGGGCTTCGATTCGTCGCAGCCTATTCGGCATCCTGCCAATCGCTCACAAGATTGGCGTTGAGCTTACTGCACCACTCGGCGCGCACCCGCATACCGTTTATTATAATACCCTTCCGTTAGCGAATCGATGCGGACGCGCCCGCGTGAACTGGAAGCGTGAATGAACTTGCCGTTGCCGATGTAAATCCCCACATGCGAAATCCTGCGTCGAGAGGTGCGGAAGAACACCAGGTCGCCCGGCTGAAGTTCGTGCCGTGCCACAGGCTTCCCCACCCTCGACTGCGCTGCGGAGTTGTGGGGGAGGTTCACTCCATACTGGCGATAGATGTAGCTGGTGAACCCAGAGCAGTCGAACCCGCGCGCGCTACTCCCGCCACGCCGATAGGGCGAGCCGAGATAGTTCATCGCGCGCTTAATCAGTGCAGGAGCCTCTCCCTCTGCCAGCTCCGCCAATAGCTCGGAGCGGGACGGCTGACGCCGTCGGGCAGAGGCTTGAGCCTGTGCGCTGGGCTTGCGGGGATTCGAAGCAGCCTGAGAGTTTTTGGGCGGAGCTGTTGGGCTAAGAAATGAGGCATGCACCCAACCCACGCGCCCATTCGATAAACGAACACGCCTCCATTCACCCTGCCGTGCTAAAATCTGGACCTTGGTCCCTCTATCTACGAGGGTGATGCGTTTCGAGTTTGTGGATGCACTTCGACGAATGTTGACACGGTCCCGATTGATAATCGCCCACCCACTGTCGTTCGTAGAAGTTGTGCGGGGGGCATTACCTTTGACAGGGATTTTGATAACATCGCCCGGTTGCAACGCGTGCGGATTGCGAAGTTGGGGGTTAGCGGATATCACCTCAGGAAGGCGCAACCCGTGCTTATGGGCGATCGTGTACAGCGACTCACCTTTGCGAACGGTGTAGTTCACTGTCTTCTGCGCCGAGGCTGCGACGCTCAGGCTCACGAGTAGGGCACTCAGCCCTATACGCACTATGTTGACCATAGTTTCCCTCCTTGGTAGGTTTCTCGTGCCCTGCGACCTCGGTCGCAAAGCAGGGGTAGTATACCCCCTTCCTCTCTCGAATTTCAACCCCCTCTAGAGGGTGTTCGAAAAATCGGCAGGAATCGTGGTTCCCAACCCGAAAAAGAAACAAGCAAACGCTTTCCCTGCTCACCCAACACGGGAACGCTATGAACAAGGGGAAGCGGTAAAAATCCACTTACAAGGAGGCGAAAAACAATGGGGTTTCCTTATAAAGATGCAGAGCAAGCGAAGGTATTCGTATTGGAGTTCATCGAGCGATTGCGCGATGTGGATGTGATACGCGAGGGCTGGCAAAAACTCGACATGCTTATCGCTATCCACATCAAACAGCCCGATATCGATTTCTGGATCGACACACGCAGAGGCAAGTTAGAGGTGCTTACCGAAAAGCCCGAAGGAGAAGAGGAAGCGGCGCTGACCCTCACTGCCGACCTCTTTCACAAACTCTACACGGGGCAGGAGAATGCGATGATGGCGTTCACCCAGCGCAAAATCCAGCCGAAAGGGCGTGTGAGCGGGATTATGCAGCTCACCAACACGATGCCACAAGCGGTCGCCGTCTACCGACAGTATCTTCAAGAAAAGGGGTTGACAGGCTAAATGCGCATCATCAACATCGACCTGCGCCTGTTGGAGTTTCCTCTGGAAACGCCTTTCTATCCCTCGTGGCTTCCGGGCTACCCGCAAACAGCCCACCGCGTGCTCCTGCTCACTTTGGAGACCGACGAGGGCATCAAGGGCTACTCTGCAGGGGTTGCTTTCAGCCGTGAAGGGACGGGACTTCAGCAACTGCTGTTGCCCTTCCTGTTCGGGCGCGACCCGATGAACATCGAGGAGGTCGTGCAAATCGCCCGTTCCGCCACCTTCTTGGGCTTACGGCTCTGGTGGATAGAGCTGGCATTCTGGGACATTATCGGCAAGGCACTGGGACAGCCCGTCTACCGACTGCTGGGCGGATATCAAGACCGAGTGCGCGCTTATGCCAGCACGGGCGAACTGCGCTCGGTAGAAGAGCGGTTGGACTACATCGAGCAGATACGCGCCATTGGGTTGCGTGCCGTCAAACTGCGCTTCCACAGCTGGGATTGGCGCAAGGATATGCAGGTGGTGCGGGCGGTGCGCGAACGCTATCCCGATATGGAGATTATGGTAGACGCCAATATGGGCTGGCGCGTGGCAGGGATGGCGCCCGCTCCCAAGTGGGATGTGCCTACCGCCCTGCGCGTCGCCGAGGAGCTGGGCGAGCTGAGGGTGCGCTGGCTGGAAGAGCCCCTCGACAAGCACGACTATGAAGGCTACCGACGCCTGCGCGAAAAATCGCCCGTTGCCCTCGCCAGCGGAGAGATGAACCAAGACCTCCACGAGTTCCGAGAGTACCTGGTGCGGGATGCGCTCGACATCCTCCAGCCCGATGTCACGCTCTCAGGGGGCATCCTGATGGGCAAGAAGATAGCGGGTATGGCGGAGGCGTTCGGCAAGCAGGTTGCGCCCCATACTTGGACGAGCGGGCTGGGGCTGGCAGGCAACCTTCAACTCATGGGAGCGTGCCCGAACTGTGAATGGGCAGAGTTCCCCTTCGAACCGCCCGGTTGGAGCCTGAAAGCACGCGACTTCTTCCTAACCGAACCCATCCATCCTGATGAGGAGGGCTACCTCCCTGTTCCCAGCAAGCCAGGCTTGGGAGTAGAGATCGACGAAGACGCTGTCCAGCACTACACTGTACAGTAAAAGTCTCTTGGGCATCCTGCCCAATAGCGAAATGGGCAAGATGCCCAAGCCACGCATTTGGGTGAAGGCTCTACAAGTTCAGGTTCTGAACATACTGCACCAGCGCTTGCTGAGCATCGTCTCGTTGCTTCTGCAGTCGCTCGATGCGAGCGCGCGCCTCTTCTATCTCGCGCTCCTGCTGGGTTAGTTTCTGCACATATTGCTTGTAGAGGTCGGAAGCACGATCCAGTTGCGCCATGTTCTGGCGAATGCGCTCTTGGTCTTGTGTGATGCTCTGGATTCGGCTCTGCTCGCGCCGTATCTCCGCCTCGAGCTGGGCAATCTGATTGCGTCGGGAGATGACCTCTTGCAGGGCTTTCCGCACACTCTCGCTGGCTTGAGCACTGCGCAAGAAGAGTTCCAGCGTGGTGAGGTCGGTATTCAGCAGGGCGTAGGTCTCGCTGAGGGTGCGCTCCTGCACCACCTCGAAAGTTTCGCTCGCATTCGGAGGGAGTGTCAGTTTGAATCGGTAGAAATCGCGGGTGCGTTCTGCTTGGGCGGGCTGAACAAGCGTCCACTCAGCCAGATAGGGCTGTTCAATAAGCACCGTGCGTTGCGTGTTGGCACGGTTGCGTAGGGTGTATTTGTGGATTCGCTGCTGCTTCGATTGCTGTTCCAGCACCCCACGCACAATCTTAATGGTCATGATGGTGCGCTGTCCCTCTCGGATGTCAGGGCTAATCTCGACTGCGCTGTCGAGGGCATAGGTGATGACCCGTTCGCCTTGCGGTTCCACAGTGTCCAGTAGCCCATCGCCCCCATACGACCCGCCATAGTAGACCGTGACGGGACCTTCCATCAGGGTAAGGTCGGTGGTGTTGCGGAGGCGTACCCCAAACAACGGGTGTACCGCATGATAGCGCGGGTTGTAGAGTGAGACAGACTCCGCTTCTACCTGCTGGTTGAGCACAGGGAGCATGGCAGAGCGTTGGCGCAGGATTGTGACAGGCGATTGGATGCGATACTCGAACAGCGCGCCTGCGGGTTGTCCTGCTGCCATCTCCACCACACTGCGCTGGAGTTCGTCAAACGCAGTTTCGAGGGTCAGAGGTGCCCCTGGTGCAGCGGGCACACCTCTTTCCCGGCGAAGAGGTGAAGCAATTCCGCCAAAAGCGGCCTCATCCCCTAACTTGGGGGCTTTCATCTCTGGTTGAGGCAGGGTCGGCTCCAGTAAATCTGCTAATGGAGGGCGATATTCAGGGCGCTTGAGATAGATAGGTTCATAGAGGTTCTGGATGAAGCTCACGGGCTTGCCAGAGACCAGCGTGACCTGCACATTCCACCAATCCTCGTCGGTTGTGTTCTCCACAATCGCCCACCCTTGCAAAAGGGGTTTGCCCTGCTCAGGAATCACCAACCGATAGCTCATCTTCCAGAGGGGCATTTCGGTCAGGTATCCCACCAAGACGCGCCGTCGTCCGCTTCCCGTGAACCGTAGTTCAACGGTCTTGCGGGTGTTGTCCAGCCCGCTTGCCAGCGCGCTCAGTGCGCCCTCCATCTCCTTCTGAAGTCGCTCGTCCAAGATTCGGAAGCTCACCATATTGCTAAGCGGTACGGTTCGCACACCGTTTTCCGCCATAAGGTTCAAATAGTACTCCGTACGAGTTTCCGATTCACCAGAATCGTTCCGCTTTACCGTTTGCGCCTCTACGCTGAGAATAGTGCCCTCGAGCGTAAGCATATCGGGTGATTGGCTCACTTGAACTTCAACGGGCACTCCCCGAAGCCGTGAGAGCAGATTCGCCCGCGAGGGATTGTCGCCTATGTTGATGGCGTACGATTCGAGGGTGCGGGCAAGGGGGTCACGAGGAGTGTACTGCACGGGTTCAATACGCCCACCGTCCAAATCAATCAGCACGAGCGACTTGAGAAGGTCGTTCATTTGGGGTTCACGCAGGCTCAGGGTCAGCGAGGCGTTTCCACTTATGGTGCCGATGCGCTCGATATAGCCTACCCCACTGCGGAACAGCACCACCCGCGTCACGGGCAAACTCTCTTGGGAATAGGCATTCACGACCGCCAGCCAGAGCAATAGAAACCAGAAAAGGGGCTTCGCCATCCCGCCTCTTACTCGTGAATGTTTGAGGTTCATGTTCTGATTACCTCCCTTGCGTTGGAGATTCTGCGCTTCTGTTAGACGCTGAAAAATCGCTCCTGTTACGCCAGCCACTTGCGCACCGCCTCAACCATCGGGTGGAGCGCATCTTCCAGAAGCTCTTGGGTCTCTGCTTCTACCATGATACGGATAGCGTTTTCGGTTCCCGAAGCGCGGAGGCTAAGACGCCCGCGATCCTGCAACAATGCTCGCACCTGCTCTGTAACGGCTTGGACTTCGGGATGCGTTTGCCAAGCGTGTTTATCTTGAACGGGGATGGTGACAAGCCTTTGGGGATAAGGTTCGAAGGGGTGGGCAATTTCCGAGAAAGGACGCTGGGCACGCCGAAACAGGTTCAACACCTCCAGCATCGTGATAAGTCCATCGCCTGTAGTGGCGCGCTCGGCAAAGATGATATGCCCCGACTGTTCACCTCCGATAAGTGCGCCTGTTTCTCGCATCGCCTCGGCGACATAACGGTCGCCCACTCGCGTGCGCGCAAGCGTAATGCCCTCTGCAGACAGCCGTTTCTCCATACCGAGATTACTCATCTCGGTAGCGACTACAAGAGGAGGGTTCAAGGTGCCTTCTGCATGGCGTGTGAGTGCCCACATCGTCATGATTGCGTCGCCATCGACGGGGTCGCCTTGTTCATCGCAAAAGAGGGCACGGTCGGCATCTCCATCGAATGCCACACCCACCATCGCGCCCGTCTCCAGCACTGCACGCTGAAGTAGGTCTAAATGCGTGGAGCCACAATCCGCGTTGATGTTATCGCCATCTGGTTCCCCTGCATAGAGGCTCACCCGTGCGCCCAGCTCGCTCAGCACAACCGGTGCATACTGGCTGGCGGAACCGTTTGCGCAATCTACAGCGATATGAAGCCCTTTCAAAGGCTCGCGCTCACCCGTCAGTTCCCGCATCAAATGCAGTAGATAGAACAGATACTGTTCGCTCTCCTGCTCATCGTAGCGCCACTGACCGATTCGGTCTGCTTGGGGATAGGGGAATGGTTCAGGGGCAGTTTCCAGCAACCGCTCAATTTCCGCCTCGTACTCGTCGGGAAATTTGTAGCCATCGCTCCCGATGAGCTTGATTCCGTTGTCGTGCGAGGGATTGTGGGAAGCAGAAAGCACAATTCCCAAGTCGTAATGCCCCTCGCGAGTGAGATAGGCGATAGCAGGGGTCGGGAGCACCCCTGCAGAGGTCACCTCCACCCCCATCGAACACAGTCCACTAATCAGCGCACCTTCCAGCATGCCACCGCTTCGACGCGTGTCGCGCCCAATCAACACACGCGTGGGATGAGAGGTCACGGTTCGCATTAACTGCTGGGCAATTGCACGACCTAAGCGCATCACGAATTCAGGGGTGAGCAGTTCGTTTGCCACCCCCCTGACACCGTCTGTACCGAAATAGCGTTTCATACCTCGATATCGATCCCTTGTTTAGGTTGTTCTGGCTCTGGACGCTTCGCCACAATCACTCGGCTCGGGCGAAGCACCCGATTGCCAATCCGATACCCGCGCTCTACCTCGTCGACGATAATCCCGTCTTCATACTCGTCGGTTTCCACTCGTTGAATCGCTTCGTGCAGATTCGGGTCAAACGGTTTCCCCACTGCTTCGATGGGGTAAATGTCGTAGCGGGCTAAGAGCGCCTTTACCTGACGCTCCGTCATCTTGACCCCTTCCAGCAGAGGCTCCAGTTCACGGGTAGCTTCCGCTGCTTGGAGTGCCCGCTCGAAGTTGTCCAGGATAGGCAGTAGCTCCTCCATCAGCGCTTCCAGCAAGAGGGTGCGTTGGCGTTCCATCTCCTCTTGCTGTCGGCGTCGGTAGTTCTGAAAATCCGCTAAGGTACGCAGATACAGATTTTTTTGTTCTTCTAATGCCTGCTCCATCGCCTGAAGCCGAGCAATCGCATCGTCTAAATCTTGACTTACTGCTTCTGCCTGCTCATTTACCGTTTGAGGTTCCGTCTCCTCGGTGCTTGGATTGGGTTCCACCGTCGGGTAGGTCTCTCGGTCTTGCATAAGGCGTCACCTCCTGTGGCAGGATACGCTCCATTATTAAAGATACCCGAAGAGTATCGTTATCGTCTCTCCGTCTCGTAAGGGTGAGGTATAATTGCAACCGATGCGAGTGCGAATTAATGGCACTGAGCGCGAACTGCCCGAAGCCACCACCCTCCTCGAACTGTTGGCAGAGCGAGGCTTAGACCTCCGCATCGTGGTCGTAGAGTACAACTATGAGATTGTTCCCCGCGAACAATATGCCCACATTACTCTCAAAGAAGGGGATAACTTAGAGATTGTCCAGATGGTGGCAGGGGGCTAAGCAATGAAAGTAATCGTAGTGGGTGCAGGGGTTATTGGTTCCGCGATTGCGCTGGAACTACGCCAACGAGGCGCACAAGTGGTGGTGGTAGAGGGCACCTCTGCAGGAGGGCAGACCTCCTCCGCCTCTGCCGGTATGGTCAATCCCTTTAGCCTCACCGCTGAGGACAACCCCGCTATCCCTTTCTTCCTCCTAAGTCGCTCGCTGTTCCCAGAGTGGGTTCGTGTGCTCTACGAACTCACAGGCATCGATGCGGAGTGGCAATCGCAGGGAAGCCTCCGAGTAGCACTGACCGATTTAGACGCAGAGCATCTCCATCGAATGCTTGCATGGATTCAGAAATACGAACCTGAAGCGCGCCTGATAAGCCCAGACGAGGCGCGCCAATATGAACCTGCTCTCCCTGACACGCTTTCGGGTGCGCTTTGGCTTCCGAATGAGGGCTGGGTGCATACCGAACGCCTGATGCGTGCCCTGCATTCAGCACTACGCTTAGTCGGTGTGGAGTTGTACGAGGGACAGCCCGTGCTCGGATTCATCCGCCACCAGCACCGCGTAGAGGGAGTATACACTTCGGGTGGAGCGATTCATGCCGATGCGGTCGTGCTCTCGGCAGGAGCATGGACAGGTGCTCTGGCAAATCTACTGGGGTTTCATATTCCCATCGAACCCGTTCGAGGACAGATACTCGTGATAGGCGACCTCAACCGACAGGTGCGTTTCCTGATTACCTCTCCGATTGGCTATCTTGTGCCGCGTCAAGACGGTACGGTACTGCTCGGTGCAACCCGCGAACATGCCGGCTTTGATATGCGCCCCACTGCAGAAGGGTTTGCCCATCTTCTCCACACTCTTTCGCGCCTCTGCCCATCTTTGATGCATGCCACTATTGTTGGGTATGCGGTTGGCTTGCGTCCAGCGACACCCGATAATAACCCTCTTATCGGCACCATCGACGCAATAGAGGGCGTCTACTTAGCGAGCGGACATGCCTATCACGGCATCCTGTTAGCACCTGCTACAGCCGTTGCCATTGCAGACCTTATCCTGAACGGCACGACCGACCTGCCCGTTCAGCCGTTCACACCTCAGCGCTATCTTTGGAGGGAAGCATGAGCCATACCTATCCGATTATTCGAGTGCCTGCCTTCGACCCCAAGTCAGACGACCCCTTGCGCATCAATGCGCCTCTTGTAGCGGAGTGGCTTATCGAGTTCCTGCGTGATGAGGTTCGTCGCCGACGCGGTTTTGAGAAGGTGCTATTGGGGCTATCAGGGGGTGTTGACTCGTCCCTTGTAGCGTTCCTTTGCGCCCGTGCTTTCGGACCAGAAAATGTTTATGCCTTCCTTATGCCCTACACGACAAGCAGTCCCGAAAGCTTGGAGCATGGCAATCTTGTGGTTCAAACATTGGGCATTCACTCACGCATCATCGAGATTACCCCAATGGTCGATGCCTATCTCACCCATTATGAACCTGACGCAAGCCCTTCCCGTATTGGCAATGTATGCGCCCGCATGCGCATGATTATTCTGTTCGACCAGTCGGCAAAACTGGGCGCGCTTCCGATAGGCACAGGAAACAAAAGCGAGCGACTATTCGGCTATTTCACCTGGCATGCCGACGACTCTCCTCCTGTAAATCCACTGGGAGACCTCTTCAAAACCCAAGTGTGGCAACTGGCGCGCTACATGGGAGTGCCCGAGGTCATTGTGGAAAAGCCAGCTTCTGCCGACCTCATCGTCGGGCAGACGGATGAGGGTGATTTTGGCATCTCCTACAAAAAAGCCGACCGAATCCTACACTTCCTTATTCAGGGCTACTCACCTGAACGCCTTGTGCAGATGGGGTTCCCCGAACACGAAGTTATGCTCGTGAAAAACAAGGTGGACAGCACTCACTGGAAGCGCCACCTGCCTACCACCGCAATGCTGTCCACCACCGCTATAGGAGAGTACTATCTACGCCCTGTAGATTACTAAGTCAGATACGGCGTCGACGTAGTAGCAATCCCATCGTACCTAAGCCCAACGCAAGTAATGTGTTAGGTTCGGGTACGGGGTTCAGCTGACCTCGGATTTCGCCCCCAGGATATACCGTGGTATGGAGATTGACATACCAAAGCCCAGAAAGGAAATCGGCTTCCTGCGCTTCGGTTAGGGTAAATGTATTATCCGAAGTCCACATTCGGGGGTCACCACTGGTGTTGTTTAAGAAGAAGACGATGGGACCATTCACACCAATCGCACCCCTATGAATATGCCCCATGGTGAGATCACCTACAAACCCATGCGCATGCACCATAATTCGCAAGATACGAGTCGACTGGTCGTAAGTACCCCACGCCTGACCCATCGCTGGTGAACTGTTTGGGGGCACCTCCTGCGCACCGCTGAGAGGGTCGTTGAAGGTCCATATCTGAGCGACTGCACTCGACAAGCCGAATAGTAGCCCTGTCAGCAACACAGTAATACTCCGTTTCATCTGCATACACCTCCTTTCAACCCTTAACGAGTGAGGAGCCAAAAGGTTCCCCTATCTTTTTAGGTATGATTCCTAACTGATGAGGGAAGAAAAGGTTCGCCACTCAAGCGCGAGGATTCACGATAACCCTACAAGGTTCACCGTAGGGGTGGTTCAGTTCAAGCCCTTCAAAGGTCAGTATCGTCGCAATCTGGAAGGTATCGCCCAGATTCTGGAACAAGTCGTCCATACAGAACCTCCTATTGATGTGCTTGTGTTTCCAGAGACCGCTACCACAGGCTATTTTATTCAAGGTGGAGTGCGGGAGCTGGCGATGCCTGTGGAAGCAGTCTTCAACGACCTTACACATCTCTACGCCAGTCTCAACCCCTCTCGCCCTTTAGACCTATGCATCGGCTTCTACGAGCGCTATGAAGGTGAATACTACAACTCTGCGCTCTATGCAACTTTGGAGTCTAAAGTTGAACAATCTCGCCTAATCCATGTACATCGCAAATTCTTCCTTCCTACCTACGGTGTTTTCGAGGAGGAGCGTTTTGTGGCGCGTGGCTCGCGCTTGGATGTGTTTGAGACCCGCTTTGGTAAGTCAACTATCCTGATTTGTGAAGATGTGTGGCATTCTCTCAGCTCGGCAGTAGTTGTCTTGAAGGGTGCTAAGATTATCTATGTGCCCACTGCTTCGCCTGCACGGGGGTTCCAAAACGAGCAGATAGAGAATGTGGAAGCCTACCGCAGAATGCTCACCCAAATAGCAAGCGAGCACACAGTGTTTGTAGTGCAGTCGAGTTTAGTAGGATTCGAGGGAGGCAAGGGATTCGTAGGGGCTTCTTGGGTAGTAGACCCCTTTGGAAGAGTCTTAGCCTGCGGACCATTAGGAAAAGAAGCACTCGTCCAAGTTTCCATCGACCTTGACGATGTTGCGATAGCCCGCGCTCAACTACCCCTTCTTTCGGATTTGCGTTCCGCCCTGCCAGACCTCGTTGTACAGCTCAGTGCAATTGTTCACGAGGAACGCTTAGGGTAAAAGTACGGTATAATAGAGATGGAGGGTATGCCTTATGCGTCGTCGCGGACTGCCGATTAGCTATATAGGAGCGATTATTGCCTTGCTTGCCTTCATCATATGGTACGGCTGGCGTACTCAGATTGCACCTTATCAAGCCGAGATGAAAGCACTCCAAGAGCAGCAACAGACAGCACAGCCTGCCCCCTCAGAATTGGAGGTCAAACAGATGCTCCAGCAAAATCAGGAGAAAGCAGAAACTCAACCGAAGCCTTCCGTGGAAAATCCCGCACCTCCAAAGACCGAGCCAGTCCAATCTCATAAGCCCGATCCAAAGCGAGAAGTAGTAGAATACTGGTGGGAGCAAGTTCCGGTAGAAACTGAGAAACGCTAACCTATAACCTTGTAGGAGGAGCAACGGTGCTCTCGCGTGCCTTTGTACTCAAAGTAGCGGAATGGCCCGCTTTCAAGAACTGGATAACCAAAAGCCGGATGACACGAGGGCTGGTCGACCGATTCATCGCAGGAGAGGATTTAGACACAGCCATTCAAGTTGCGAAACATCTCAACTCTCAGGGCTTTTTAGTAGCTCTGGATTACTTAGGAGAGGATACAACCCGCTTAGAAGATGCCGAGAGAGCAGGACAGCAGTACATTGCCTTGCTCGAACGCATTACAGACTCGGGCGTTAACGCCTGTATCTCTATTAAGTTAACGCAGTTAGGACTTGATCTGGGTGAAGATCTTTGCCGTGCGAACTTAGAATGTGTTCTTAGGACAGCCCGTGACCTGAACAATTTCGTATGGATAGATATGGAGAGCAGCCGCCACACCGATGGAATATTGAACCTGTTCTTGGAGTTGTTCCCTAAGTATCCAAATTGTGGCACGGTACTCCAATCTTATCTCTATCGTACTCCTAATGACCTCGAACGCCTTATCCAGGTAAGAGCACGAGTTCGCCTGGTGAAGGGAGCGTACGCTGAGCCAGCAACGGTAGCGTATCCCGACAAGCGATCGGTGGATCGTCAGTTCAAGATACAGATGGAAAAATTGTTATCGGAGGGGTATGAGCCTGCTATAGCTACGCACGACCGAAGGCTTAGTGACCATGCAAAGCGATTTGCTTCGCAAATCGGATTACCAAAAGACAAATTTGAGTTTCAACTGCTATATGGAATTAGCCGAGACCTCCAAAAACAGCTTGTGTCAGAAGGCTACCGAACCCTTATCTATGTCCCCTACGGAGAGCAGTGGTATCCCTACTTCTCGCGACGTTTAGCTGAGCGCCCAGCAAACCTATATTTCATACTCAAGAGTCTTATCCGACGCTAAGAGTCGACTACTCCTGCTCTGCTTGATACCTTTGCTTCAACAAAGGAAGAACCTTACGAAACTGGTCCGTTCCCGACGACTCAAGCCATTCATAAACAGCGGACTCCACACTGGTGATAATCACGCCTGCTTGCTCTAATCGGCGCAACGCAAACTTCCAGTCGTCTTTTGTACGGCTACCTACTGCATCATAAGGGATAAAAACTCGATATCCTGCCTTTAGTAAATCTAAGGCGGTTTGAAGCACGCATATATGCGCTTCTACGCCTGTTATCAATATTTGCGCTCGCTCATAAGAAGCAAGCTGAGACAAGAATGGCTCGCTCTGCATCGCACTAAAGCACAACTTATCAAGAGGGGTGCATTGAACTTTCGAGGAGATGGAGGGGGCTACGCTACCCAAGCGCTGTTGATTTTGAGTGGTAATGATGAGAGGGATAGAGAGTAATGACGCGACCTCGATAAGATAGTTGATGTTATGCTCTAATCTCTCACGCACCTTGATAGGCTTTAGAAATACCTCCTGCATATCGATGACAACCAAAACCGAATGCTGAGCCGTTAGAATCAGTTCTGACCGTTCCATCATCTTGTCTCCACCACTATAACCGTGTTCGCAGAGTCTGGCAAGGGGTGAGAAAGAGTGATACACAGAGAGGTCCCCTCTTGCTTATATGCAATCGGAGTTCTATTTGTCAAAAGCCAACACCTTACTACTCTCTTGGGGATAGTAAGGGTAAGGGTATGAGGGTGTTCGTTGAATACATTCCAGATATGAAGATAAAGGCGATTACCTGAAGTGGTTGCAGCACCCCAAGGGGTAGCAGGAAACGGACTCTCTGCCGTTTTATATATAGAGGTACCGTTCTTCTTAAGCCAATCCCCCATCTGCTCCAATCGGGACACGAATTCTGCCTGAATAGTTCCGTCAGGCTTAGGACCCACATTCAATAAAAGGTTACCGTTTCTGCCTGCACAAGTAGCAAGGATGCGCACTAACTGCTCCCAGCTCTTGTAGTTATGGTCAGTAGCGTTGTATCCCCAGCTGTTGTTAATGGTCAAGCAAGTCTCGTAGAGCATATTCGGAGCAAGCGATGCTTTATTAAACCCTGCTGTATTTTCTCCAGGCAGGTCTTGTTCAATTGTTTGAATATCCTCATCTGGCAGGGGTTGTTGGTGGTGGTTATTAGCTATCACTACGCCGGGGTTAATACGGCGTATCTCTGAATAGAGTCGTGATAGTTGCCAAGTCTCATCGAGATTATCAGGCTTGTGCCAACATCCATCGAGCCATATTCCAAACGGCGAATATTTTCGGAAGAGCTCCAGAACTTGGCTATGCCAATACCGAGTGTATTCGTTCCAATCCTTATCATAGGCAGGGTGATGCCAATCGAGAGGTGAGTAATAAAAGATAAGCTTGACACCCTGTCGCTTACACTCCGTTGTCAACTCTCTTATCGGGTCGCGTTTGAAAGGCGTGTTCGTAACTTTATAATCGGTCAGTTCCGTCTCATACATACAGAAACCATCGTGATGCTTTGCAGTAATGGTGATGTATTTCATTCCTGCACGCTTAGCCAGTTTTACCCATTCACGGGCATTGAACAGGGTAGGATTGAACTGCGTGGCTAACTTTGCATATTCATCGACGGGAATTTTTTCGTGGAACATCACCCACTCACCTCGACCAAGTAAGGAATATATGCCCCAGTGAATGAACATACCGAAGCGCATTTTACGAAATTCTTGCCGTGCCTGTTCTCGAGTGTATTCCATCGTCAACCCTCCGTTTTCATGTGAAAACCTACAGCCCGTTGGGTGCTATCACCTCGATAATACGCCCTAATTCTTCTTCAGAGTAGAACTCAATGACGATCCTGCCTCCTCCACCTGGTAAGTGGACTATCTGGACACGAGTACCTAAGTAAGTGCTCAAATTGTGTTCCAACGCCTTCAGTTCAGGTGGTATCGCCGCAGGCTGGGGCGAAGAGGGAGGTGCGTTTCGAGGAGCAGGATTCGTTTCTCGATCCCTTATCTCACGAGCTTTTAGTTCAGTCGCACGAACGCTTAGTCCTTCTATGGTGATTTGCTCCCAGAGCTGACGTTGATGCACCGCATCCCGCACCATCAATAATGCTCTGCCATGCCCCTCCGAAATGAGACCACTCCTAATGCTCGCTACGATATAATCTGGAAGCTGGAGCAAACGCAGGGTATTCGAAATTGCAGGAACACTTTTTCCCACTCTCTGGGCAACTTGTTCCATCGTCAAGCCAAATTCCTGCATGAGTCTCTTATACGCAAGCGCTGCATCGATTGGATTAATGTCCTCACGCTGAACATTTTCTACGAGTGCCATCTCCAACATTTGTTGGTCAGTAGGGGTACGCACAATAGCAGGTATCGACTCAAGTCCCGCTATTTGAGCAGCGCGTAATCGTCTTTCCCCAGCGATTAGCACGAAACGGTCAATTCCCTCCTGGCGAACAATGATGGGTTGGATGACGCCCATTTCTCGTATCGACTCTGCCAGTTCACGAAGCGAATCCTCATCAAACTGCTGGCGTGGCTGATAAGGGTTCGGGTAAACTTGGTTTATAGGAATCTCCCTAACAAAGGTTTCTGCTATCTCTGATTGACCAATCAAAGCCCCTAATCCTCTACCGAGACCGCGACGCGCCATATGTTTGCACCTCCTTCACGAATTCGAGATAGGCCTTCGCTCCTCTTGAACGAGGATCATACTCTATTACTGCCATGCCAAAGCTTGGTGCCTCACTCACGCGAACATTGCGAGGTATCACTGCCTTTGCTACTTTCCCCCCAAAAAATTTGCGTACCTCTGCTTCAACTTGTTCCGAAAGACGTGTTCGTGAGTCGTACATTGTGAGGAGAACCTTCCAGATAGAGAGAGCGGGATTGAGGTGCTGACGCACGAGGTCGATGGAAACCATGAGCTGGGAGACTCCTTCGAGAGCATAATACTCACACTGAAGAGGTACGATAATACCATCAGAGGCTGTTAGGACATTTATTGTCATCATTCCCAGAGAGGGAGGGGCATCAATAATAATCCAACGAAAGCGCTCTAAGAGCGGTTCGATTACTCGCTTCAGTACTGTTTCGCGTGCGATACGTGGAGCGAATAGTTCATCTATCCGTGCTATGTCTACACTGGCAGGGATTAGCCATAGTTGTTCCCGCCCTGTTGTACAGATAACCTCTTCCGCAATTGCTTCGTTTTGAAGCAAATCAAAAAGGTCTTTCTCATATGCGTTAGGGGTGATGCCAAGCCCGCTTGTTGCATTTGCTTGGGCGTCGGCATCGATGAGGAGTGTTGGCTCCCCCTGTTGGGCTAAGCCGACCGCTAAGTTGACTGCGGTCGTGGTTTTGCCCACACCGCCCTTCTGATTCACAACAGAAACTACCCAACCGCGAGTGTCCACGGGTGAGTAGTTCAAGAGAAGGAGGAAGATTCCTGCCAATCAGAAAGGAGAAATTGGGCTTCACTCGATGCGGTCTGCCAGTAATCGGCGAATAAACGCGCCCGCCACTACGGAAGCAGGCACTCGATAAACTCCCGCTTCAAGAGCCTGACGAATCTGTTGGACACGATCAGAGCGTACATCGGGAAGTTGAGCCAGTTGTTTTGCTATTTCGCGCGCAAGGGCACGGTCCGACTCGGGTGGTACCCGCACGGGTTCAGGTACAAACTCGGTTATCACTCGCGCAGCCTTAGGTATGCGATAGGCTCGCAATACATTCCGTACTTCCTCTAACGAGATTTGCATAGTTCCGCCTCCTATCTTGCTGAAATAGTTTCCAGCAAGCCGGAGGACAGGCAACCCGGCTGTCTGCTAATGCAGACCCTTGGGCTTTGCGTCCCTGCATCACTGCAGGTTTGCCCTTTTTCTGCCTCGGCTTACTTCCAAAGTTCATTATCGGCATGGGACTAAGAAATCTGGAGTCCCGAATTATAGGCAGAGCCCTTACTTTTCTGAAGTCTTCTATACACCAGTTGGCTCCAGAATCCTGCGCAGACGTGCTATCTCATCTCGAAGTACTGCCGCACGCTCGAACTCCAACGCCTTAGCTGCTTGGCGCATCTCTTGCTCGAGCTGTGCGATCACTAAGGGCAAATCTTCAAAGGCTACGCGGTCGGTATCAACTATCTGATAAGAGACACGCTCCTCAGCGACTTTATAAGCACGGACGGTTTCTCGGACTTCTTTCTGAACTGTCTCTGGGGTAATCCCATGAAGGCGGTTGTACTCCATTTGGATTTGGCGTCGTCGGTTCGTTTCATCAATTGCGCGCTGCATAGAACCCGTGATGCGGTCAGCATACAAGATGACCTGACCAAACTTATTTCGTGCAGCGCGACCAATCGTCTGAATAAGAGAGGTTTCCGAGCGTAAGAAACCCTCTTTATCAGCATCTAAGATAGCAACGAGCGACACTTCGGGTAAGTCCAAACCTTCTCGCAACAGATTCACGCCAACGACCACATCGTAAGTACCAAGACGCAGGTCGCGGAGTATCTCGGCACGCTCCAAAGATTGGATATCGGAATGCAGATATTGGACGCGTATTCCTAACTCCTGTAGGTAGCTTGTTAGGTCCTCTGCCATTTTCTTTGTGAGGGTGGTCACCAGCACGCGTTCATTCCGCTCGATTCGATGTTGTATCTCCCTTATGAGGTCGTCGATTTGTCCTTGGGTGGGGCGTACTATTACTTCGGGGTCTAATAGCCCTGTGGGGCGGATAATCTGTTCGACTATCTGCTCGCTGACTTCGCGCTCAAACGGTCCTGGAGTGGCGGAAACGAACACGACTTGCCCCACGCGCTGGAGAAACTCTTCGAACCGTAAGGGACGGTTGTCCATCGCGGAAGGAAGACGAAAACCGTATTCTACCAGAATCCGTTTGCGCTGGAGGTCGCCGTTATACATCCCTCGTAGCTGAGGGATAGTTTGATGAGACTCATCAATAAACACAATATAGTCTTCAGGAAAGTAATCTAAGAGGGTGTAGGGTGGTTCCCCAGGTTTACGCCCATCAAAGTAGCGGGAGTAGTTCTCGATTCCGTTGCAGTAGCCGAGTTCCCGCATCATTTCTAAATCCATCTCGGTGCGTTGGCGGATGCGTTGCGCCTCCAACAGACGCCCCTGCGATTCAAAAAAGCGTACCTGCTCCTCCAATTCCTTGCGTATCTCGGCTATGATGCTATCCATTCGGTCCCACGGAGTTACATAATGGGTGGCGGGGAAGAAGGTAGCGCGCTCCAGTTCTGCAATCGGCTCGCCTTTGAGGGGGTCATACTCATAAATACGCTCCACTTCATCACCAAAGAGCTCGATACGCGTCACAAACTCCTCATCTGCAGGCTGAACATCGATCACATCCCCACGAATGCGAAAAGTACCACGCCCAAGCACCATATCAGACCGTACATACTGAAGTTCCACCAAGCGCATCGCAAGCTCACGTGGGTCTATCCTATCTCCGCGCTTGACCGTGACAAGACTGCTCAAGTATTCTTGGGGAGAACCTAAACCATAGATGCTGGAGACACTTGCCACCACGATGACATCCCGACGCTCTAAGACGGCTTGGGTTGCTGCATGGCGAAGACGGTCAATCTCGTCGTTGATGGAGGCGGTTTTCTCGATATAGGTGTCTGTCTGGGGAACATAGGCTTCTGGTTGATAATAATCATAGTAGCTGATGAAAAAATGTACCGCATTATCAGGGAAGAAGGCACGAAACTCTTGGCAAAGCTGAGCTGCAAGCGTTTTGTTATGTGCAATCACGAGGGCTGGGCGTTGAACTTCGGTTATCACCGAAGCCATCGTGAAGGTTTTGCCTGTGCCCGTAGCCCCTAATAAGGTCTGGAAGCGATACCCCTTCCGAATCCCTTCCACCAACTTCTGGATGGCTTGGGGCTGGTCACCACGGGGAGTATACTCAGCATTGAGTCGGAACATAAGCGTAGAAATTATACCCGATGGCTCGATCTTACTGCACGACAGTTTTTCGTACTTGTGCCTGAGGTCGGCTTCTGTTGGGCAGGGCAGACACGGGGGTCTGCCCCTACAGACAAGGCGATTTGGTAGGGGCGCACCCCCGTGTGCGCCCGTTTTCTTGTGCCTGGGGTCGGCTTCTGTTGGGCAGGGCGCACCCCCGTGTGCGCCCGTTTTCTTTTCTCCCTCAAAAAGTGTCGTGCAGTAAGATGGCTCGATGGGGTAAACTCTGGTGTGCAGGAGGCGCTTATGCTGACAGGAAAGAAAGGCGTAATCTTTGGGGTAGCGAATCAGCATAGCTTGGCATGGAAAATTGCCCAGCGATGTGCGCATTATGGAGCTTCGCTTGCGCTTACCTACCAAAACGAGCGGTTTGAAGAGAAGGTGAACGCTCTTGCAGGTGAACTTCCCGATGCCTTTACTTTGCAGTGCGACCTCAATAACGACTCCGAGATTGTTGCCCTTGTATCTACGCTGCGGGAGCGATGGGGTCAGGTCGATTTTATGGCGCACTGCGTTGCCTATGCCCTGCGGGAGGAGTTAGGGGGACGATATTTAGATACCTCGCGTGAAGGGTTCAAGATTGCGATGGAGACAAGCGTTTACACTTTTGTGGCAGCGGTGCGCCATTTAGAACCCTTGTTCTCTCCTGGAGCTTCCATCCTGACGCTTACCTATCTGGGCAGTGAGCGAGTTGTGCCCGGCTATAATGTGATGGGGGTAGCGAAGGCGGCGTTAGAGGCGAGCGTGCGCTACCTTGCGTATGAGCTGGGAGACCGGCAGATTCGCGTCAATGCCCTTTCACCTGGTCCTGTGAGCACACTCGCCGCGCGTGGGATACGAGGGTTCACCTCGATGATGGAGTATGTGCGCGCCCACGCTCCTTTCAAACGCGATACTGACCCCTATGAAGTGGGGGATGCGGCGGTCTTTCTATTTAGCGAGATGGGGCGGGGGATAACGGGTGAGGTCATCTATGTAGATGTTGGTTATCATATTTTGGGGATGTAAGAGAAGTAGTTCTACTTGGAAGGACTTCCTCATGGAGCGAGGCTATTCCCGCCCAACAGGCTGAATAAGGGGTTGCACTTTGAGGAATGCCTTCACTACGCGAGGGTCAAAGGCACTTCCGGAAGCTTGTTGAATGACCTCTCCTGCTTCTTGTTCGCTTAGCGGGGGGCGGTAGGGCATGGGGGTACGCATTCCATCGAAGGCTTCGGCTACTGCAAGAATGCGTGCAGGGAGGGGTATCTGCTCGCCTCGATAGCCATGGGGATAGCCCGTTCCGTCCCATCGCTCGTGGTGGCACTCGATCCACGCCAGCGCGTCTTGAAATCGGTGAATACGCCTCAGAATCTGAACACTCATAAGGGGATGTTGGCGTATCTGTACCCACTCCTGCTCTGTGGGATGCGGAGTGGTAAGGAGACTCGTGGGTAGACCGAGCATGCCAATATCATGCAGGGCAGAGGCAATCCGCAGAAGTCGGAGAGTGGACTTGCTAAGCCCAAGCTCGCAGCCGATTGCCACCGCATAGGAAGCGACCCGTTCGCTATGCCCCTGTAGATGAGGATGTGCCATCTCCAACGCACTTACAAGGGCACGAATCACATCGTTTTCTATCCTTACAAGCTGGTCGCGTGTCACTGCCTGCCTCCGTGCGGATATACTATACCCTACTGGAGGGCGATCGACCTACTCAAAGGACACATGGTTCGCTAAAAAGCGCCTTAAAAAGGTAGAATCAAGAGACGATACGGGGAGCGATGATCGAGCACGAAGAAGGGCTTTCGGTAGCGGAAGCGACGCAGGCGGATGGTCCTCAGAACCCATCAGAGGCAAACTTGCGCACTCAAATAGAAATGCTTGTGCGCGAGGCGATGAGCCTCTACGAGCAGAATCGGCTCAGTGAAGCGCTTTTGGCGTGTGAGGGTGCGTTAGCGGTTGATTCCAATTACCTTCCTGCGCTTTCGCTCAAAGGGCTAATTCATGAGCGATTAGGACAGCGAACGCAAGCGATTCAGACCTACGAGCGAGTGATTGCCCTTAATCCTATGAGCGTTTCTGAACGGGCACGCTTAGAAGCGCTTCGTCGGCAATCTGCCTCGGCTGTGGTTCAAACGAGGCGTCCCCTCTGGTTGGAGACATTGCCCGTCGTCTTGGCATTTTTGGGCGCAAGTCTCGTCCTGCTTCTTGGGCTTCTCTGGGTGATACGGCTGAGTGCTTCTCCTCCTTCTTCTCAGGTTGCTCTTATGCCCGCTCCCGCACCAAATACCCAAACCGCACCCTACGATACGACAGTGCCTCCTGCTTTTCCTTCACCGGTTCCTGCACCGCCCCCATCAAGTCAGGGATTGCCACCTGTTGTGGTAGACCCATCACGCTTGCGGTTAGCCCCTGAAGCGTTGTCGCAACCCCCTTCTCCTCCAACGGGACCCCTTCCCCCCCTGCCTAACCCTGAGACCCAATCCCAGAACGGTTCTAACGATACTTCCAAGCCCCCTGAAACCCCTTCCAGTACGAGTGGTGAGGTTCTGCCCGATGTGAGTATTCAAGAACGCGACCCTGGGGTCTACGAAATTCAGGTGTTTCGTTCAAGGGAGGCGACCAGACGCTCCTCACAGCCCTCCTCTTCTCAGGTTCAGGAGTTGTTGAACTTAGCGCGAAGCCACCAGTTGGCGGGCAACTATCAGTCGGCAATCGAGATATACCTGCGTGCGCTTCCAAACGCGCCCTCACCGGGGGAAGTGCATCAGCAGATAGCCATCTGTTATCTCCGTCTAAACGACAAAGCAAGGGCGCGTGCCCACTTCCAGCAAGCCATTTCGGCATATGAGCGTCAAATCCAAGAAGGGCGCGAGGTGGAAAGCGCGCGTCAGGGCATTTCTGCCTGTCAGAACGGACTGCGATTATGCGAAGAGTAGGGGTGATGCGAACCCATGGGGGCAGGAGAGTAACACAATTACAACAGCGAGTGTGCATCGCTGTGTGCGCATGGCTTCTGCTTCTATTATTCGGTTGGGCGCAACGCGCTCCACTCGTGCTTCTCTATGAGGAGCCGAAAGCCAACCCCAATGCTCAAGAGAATGACACGCACCTCCTGCTTTCGGACTATCTTGTTTCCTTCTTGAAAGAGCTACGCAAGGTTCAGGTGGTGGAGTATAACCCGGAACACCCTACTATCCAACAGATTGCCCAAGATCGTGGATGGGATGGGAAGGCGTTGCAACGCCCTACCCAAGCGATGTTGGCACAGTTCGCACGTGCCTTAGGAGCCACCTACCTTATGATTGTGCGCTGGGGTAATGGTGAACAAGGAAGCCAGATCGAGTACACCGCAACAGTGTGGCAGTTAGGGCGTCGCGCACCTGTATGGAGCGCAGAGGGACTTCATCAAGTCGAAACGCGAGCGGGTGGTGACCCATTAGAGCCAACCTTACGGACGCTGGCGCGTACCCTTGCGCTGAGATTAGACACCGAGTTATGGGCGAATCTACCCACAATGCCCGAATCAACGCCTGCTCGCCCTCCCTCTAAACCCAACCCTGCCCCTCCTCCTGCAACTCCCGCAGACCCCCAGCAGGAGGCGGAGAATCTGCTCAAGGAAGGGCGTTTCACGGAGGCGATACTCCCCTTACGCCAGCTGGTTCAACGCAACCCTACCGATGTCAAGGCGCGCCTGCGACTCATCGACCTATACCGCCAGTTAGGCATGCACAAGGTTGCCTCTGAGGAAGCGGAAAGTGCGTTAGAAATATTGCCCGACAGTGAACCGCTCTTATTGGCTTGGGTTCGCCTTCAGCAAGAGCAGGGAAAACCAGAGGTTGCGATAAGGCGCTTGCAGGAAGTCCTCAAGAGCAACCCGAATGCGCTTGCCGTTCGGCTGAAACTGTTCGACCTCTATCTCGAAGTAGGCGACATCCCCAATGCTCAGCGAACCCTCCAACCTGTGTTGGAAGTGAGCCATCCAGGCGTTTCTATTCGTCGCTACTTGCTGGAGGGCGCAACCCGGCAGTTCCGTATCTTCACTCATGGAGCGATAGTGCTGGATTCTGAAACGCTTTCTCTCTGGCTTGATGTCGTTGCGGGGGTCATGACCGACATAAGTAATGCGCTTTTAGACCTGCGTCGGATGGCGGGTGCTTCCCAACCTGCATGGAATACCCTACGCCAGCGAGCGAACGAACTGTCCCAGCAAGTTCAACAGTTTGAACAGTGGGTTCAGCAAGCACAGACCAACCCAGAAAATACACCCGTAACCCACCATGTGCGCTTTGCCTGTCAACTTTTGGGGCAATCGGTTCAGCATATGGCACGCTACTTGCTGAATCGCAATTCAGAGGAGGGGGAGCAAGCAGGGCTGTTGCGGGTGGAAGCCCTTCGTGAGCTGGAGTCTGCACGCAACGCCCTCAAAGGGTCGCGCCATGAGTGAAACGGTGATTCTGGGGTTGGGAGCGGTCGTTGCCCTCTTGGGAGGGTTGGCAATCGCACGATGGGGACGCTGTCTGCGCCATCCCAGCGAATGTCCACCTATCACACCCGAACAGCGCGCCTCCATAATCGTGGAGGGTGCGACCTACTCCACCGTGGTGAAAGATTTGCAAGGCAATACCCTTACCCTTTTAGCTCCTCTGCATAAGGGACTCCCCCTGAGCTTTCCGCCAGAAACGCTGGGCACTTTGGAGGTCTCCATGCTCGGTGGAGTCTACACTGCAGAGATTAGGCTCACAGGGCGAGGAACCTATCAGGAAGGGGAAAGGGGCGCTTCTGTGCTTTATGCGCAAGTGCAAGGACGCTGGCGTCATCTTCAGCGACGCCAGAGCCAGCGCGTGCAGGTGATTGAGGAGGTTCCGATTGAAGCGCAGACCGGTAATATGAGTTTTATTGGGTGGGTACGCGATATCAGTGCAGGAGGGGTCTACTTAACAGCCCCTGTTGCTCTTGAAACGGGCACCCAGATAATTCTGGAGATACCCCCTTCCCTCCGTGCGAAGGGAGTGCTGGACGAGCAACGGAAGGCAGTGGTTCTGTCTTGCGAGCGAACCTTGAAGGGATGGGACTATCTGTATGGTCTCCGTATCGCCTTCCTCTGAAGGAGTAGAGCCAACAGCATTTCCCACGGAGTATGCGGTGAAAAACAACGCTTCAGCATCCCAACCGAGATTACTTTCGGTGATTATCGTGAGCTACAATACTCGCGAGCTTCTGCGCGCGTGTTTGGAATCGCTGAGAGCGCAGTCGTTTCCCAATCTTGAGGTTATCGTGGTGGATAATGCCTCCCAGGATGGCAGTGCCGAGATGGTCGCAGTGGAATTCCCCGAGGTACAGCTGATAGCGAACCGCAAGAATCTCGGTTTCGGGGCGGGATGCAATCAGGGACTAAGGATAGCACGAGGTCGGTATGCGCTTCTGCTGAACGCAGACATTCGAACGCAACCAGGCGCTCTTTCGCGTTTAGTGGAGTTTATGGAGTCGCATCCCGAAGCAGTCGCTTGTGGGGGGCAACTGCGCTACCCCGATGGGCGTATCCAGCCCTCATGCGCAACGGAGCTGACCCTTTGGGCGGTATTCTGCGAACAAAGCGGATTAGCAAAACTGTTCCCCCGAACGCGCCTCTTCGGGGGCTATTGGCGAACATGGTGGCATTTCAACGCCACGATAGAAACCGAACAGGTGATGGGCGCATGCCTGATGGTGAGACGCCTGCAGGGCGAGTTTCCCCTGTTTGACGAGGGATACTTCCTCTACTGTGAGGATACCGACCTCTGCTATCGCCTGCGCCAAACAGGTGGAAAAATCTACTATGTGCATGATGCAGTCTTCGTTCACCATTTGGGGGCGAGCGGAGAATCCCAGCGTGCCGAGATGGTAATCCTCTACAATCGGGGCAAAGAGCGCTTCTTCTGCAAGTTTCACGGGCGCTGGCAGGCACGACTCTGTAGGCTCTTGAATAGAGCAGGTGCGCTTCTGCGGTGGCTATTAGGGAGCGTGCTGACTTTAGCGACGCTTGGTAGAGTTGCGCGCTTTCGAGAGTATGCACGCACCTTCTGGCGCGTGCTGTGGGCGCGAACCTCGCCCATTCCGTGTGAAAATAACGCTCGCCATAGGGAATAATCCCCTCTGAATGGGCAAGGAGCAGGGCGGTTGTCGGTGTCTTGCGAAAGGCTGGATGGGCTTCTTGGGGTGGTGGTGTCGATTCCGCTGGAAGCGCATCCCCATTGGGCAACGCTTCGCAATTGTGATGTTCCTGCTAATTTTAGTGGGATTGACCCCTTATCAAGTGCTGAGTTACCTCCACTTGCAATCGTTAATGCTCAACCACCAGAGCGCGCTTTTGCAAGAGCGTCTTCAAACGGCTCTCCTGCTCCTCAACCACGATGCCAAGCAACTATGGCACACCTTTGAGGACTACGCCTTTCGGGGAGAGGCACGGTTAGCAGTGGAACGGCGCGACTTAGAGTGGCTTCGTAGCAATATTCTGGACTGGATACCGAAGAACTTCAATATTGATGTGGTGGTGATTTTAGATACTCAGGGGAGGGTAATAGGAGGCAATCGCAAGCAAATAGAACCGTTAATGAGTGCGTCTCAGCCTCTTGTAGAGCGCGCCAAAAGGGGCGTTAGTACGGTGGGCTTGGCACGGGTTGAAGGGCGCCTTTATCATGTGGTGTGCGCGCCGTTCGTAGGAGAAGAGTGCCTGCCCTCAACAGGAGTGCTCGTCGTGGCGAAGCATCTTAGCCCATCCTATCTGCGTAGCTTATGGGGAAGTTTGAGTAGCGGGTTAGAACTCTCTCTTTCAGAGGGGGGGAGTAGAGTTCGGGGGCAACACATCGCTGATAGCGAGGAGGGTTTTTCCGTGCGTTATTTGAGTCCGACCAGTGTGCAAGTGTCTATCCCACTTCTGGATAGCGAGTCCAAACCGATTGCCTCTCTGCAAGCCACTACCCCTCCTGCCCAATCGGAACAGATTCAGCGCGTGCTGTGGCAAGCCAAGCTCTACTTGGTGGGAAGTGCGCTCTTTATCACAGCGGGGGTAACGGGAGTCATGCTCTATTTCTTGCGTCGGCAGGTGCGCCATTTCTTGTACGCCGTCAACATGTTAGCAAGCGGAAACTGGCACGTGCGGGTCGCTTATCCCGCTAAAGATGAGTTTGGCGAGCTGGCGCGCGCCTTTAATCAGATGGCAGACCAGCTTCAAACCGCCTTTGAAACCCAACTTGCTCACCAGCGCGAGATTCTACGCCAAAAAGAGGAGCAGGAGAAGCTCTATCACCAACTGCAACTTGTCAACAGCGAACTGGAGCGGTTGAATCAGGAGCTACAGGAGCATAATGCCCTCTTAGCGCAAGCAGTGATGACCGATTCGCTCACTGGCTTAAAGAATCATCGGGCGTTCCATGAGGCGTTAATAAGCACCGTGCAAATGGCGGAGCGATTTCAGCAACCGCTCTCGCTGATTATGCTCGATGTGGACTATTTCAAGCAGTTCAACGACCAATACGGGCATCCTGCTGGCGATGAGGTGCTGAAGAGGGTGGGCGAGGTACTGCGCAAGAACTCGCGTGCCTACGATGTGCCAGCACGCTATGGGGGAGAGGAGTTTGCGGTTCTCTTGCCGAACACAGGGCTTCAAGAGGCAGTACAGATTGCAGAACGGCTTCGCAGGCAGATCGAGTCTCTTGAGAACCCCTATCGTCCGCTCACTGCCAGTTTTGGGGTCGCCGAGTATCGCCATGGCACGATGCCCGCCACCCTGCTTTATGAGGCAGACTCGGCGCTCTACCAAGCGAAGCAGGCGGGGCGCAACTGCGTGCGGGTCTATCAGGCGGAGTTAGAAGAATCGGCATAGAATCTGCCCCTTCCTCGCCTACTCTTCCGTTTCGGGAACAGGGGTGGCTTGAGTAGATGCCTCCGCTGGAAGCGACACCACTGCTTGAGTGAGTTCAGCAGGGATTCGGGCACGCACGCGTTCGATACAGGCAAGTAGCGCTATAGGAAGCAAGAAGAAGCCTACCAAGAGCATCCCATCCCAGCGAAGGCTCTCGATTCCTGTTATCCATGCAGAGGGGATGTCAGGTGCCAGCATAGCCAGGTAGAAAAGCGCTGCCCATCCGAACAGGTTGCCCTGAAACCCCCGACGGCTAAGCCAATATCCCCCTATTAGTAGAGCAAGAAACCACCCCCAATAGGTCAACAGTTGAGTCTGGAGCTCGTACCAAGAGCTTGCGCCAATCACGCTCACGGGCGCAAAGAGTAGCCCTCCTATGAGCCACCTTTGCCAAGTACGCACTACCACTGCATGCAGGCTTATTGCCATCAGCCCTAAAAGACCCCATAGAAAAACACTCGTTCCTGCACTTTGGAACGCATCAAGACTGTACGAACGTACCTCGAATGAGGGGGTAGAGGGTAAGAAGAAGGCTCCTACCAGCATTCCGCAGGCTATCAAGTAGGCAATTCCAAACGCTTGACGCATCGCTAAGGGATGACGCAAGGGCGATTCGGGCGGTGCAAAATACCACTGGCGCGGGCTAAGCCATACCGACAGAGGCACTAAAAACGGCACCCAATACCTCCACCACTGGGGTTCCATACCGCCATAGATAGCGAACGCTAACACCGCTAACACCAAGACCCCTACCACCGCAAAACTCAACACTTGCGAATAGTGTAGATGGAGCGGGGTCGAAGTGTCGTAGTCTGCCCAAAGCGTCTGCTCCCAGCGGTTGAGTTGGTCTAACGCCAGCAAAGGTAGCGCTAAGAGCGCTACCTTTAGCCCCAACCGCCAGGAGAACGAGGAAATCGTTCCTGTGCGCCAGCTTAAGTAGAGGAGGTAGAAGGTGAACGGGATGAGGAGCGCAAGCCCCCACACCCCTCCTAAGATTGTCCAACTTCGAAACTGGCGTCGCTCAAAGAACCACTTTTCGGGAATTTCAAGGTATTGTGTAGGACCGACGGGAATATCTCCCAGTACGCCCACACTCAGTCGCAGGGGAGCCTCGCCATAGCGCTTTGTTTGATGCTCATAGACGAAGGTGTAGTCATACCGATTGGGGCGTTCGGTACGGTCGCTCTCGATAAGGCGCCACTCAGCAAGCGCGATTCTGCGTTCCTGTGCAAGATAGGCTTCTGCAACTCGGCGTGCTTCCGATTCCGAAAGGCGCGCACCTGCCTTTTCTTCGGGCAGGAAGGCGGAGTACGACCATACCCGTCCCTCTAAGGTGAGTCTCACCACCCACTCCTCGCGCTCGCCTGGCTTGAAAAAGCGCACCGACCAGTAGGCAGGTACGGTCTCGGTCGTCAAAAACTGCGCCACTGCAGGCTTGCCCACCTGCTCGCGAAGGTAGTCAACGGTGCGCCCTGTGCGGTTGTCGATAAAATAGACATAGGTTTGGTAGCCCACTAAGTTGACACCTTTCGCTCGGAGATATTCCCAAGCCTTCTGCTCGGCTTCTGCTCGTGTAGTTTTGATGAGGGGTGCCAACGAGATATGATCAGGTTGTCGGCTCCAGAACCAGTCCATCCCTATCAGTGCCAGTGCCAAAACCGATGCCACAACCCAATCGAACCGCCGGAGAGGGCGATACAGCTGCACTGGCACTTCGGTTTGGGTGGGCTGAGGAGGGTGGAGTTCCTGCGGAGCGCCAAGCTCCGATACAGAGGGCAGACTTCTCGTGCGCAGGTAGGTGAAGAGCGCAGGAATGAACAGCAAGACCACCCCAAAGCCGACGATGAGCGCGGACCACCGGAGGTAGGGTAGGTCCATCTGCCAGAAGGTGTAGGCACTCAGTAGTGCGTTGTAGGTGTAGTGCGCTGCGATAGCAGAGAGAACGCCATACCGAAACGCAATCCAAGCGAACATGATGCCCACAGGCAGAAGCTCTACTCCACGAAGGTAGACGGGGTCTACTGGGTAGTTGGTGTGCAGAAAAGCCCACAAGGCACTACTTAGCAGGATGCTCAGCCACACTTGGCGCGTCACGCGCCACACCATATAGAGAATCGCCACACGAAAGAGCACCTCTTCCCAGAGGGCAGGCTGAAGTCCTATTAGCAAGGGTTCCAAGAAAGGAAAGGGGGTCGCCACTGCGTTCGTGTAGGGTACTTGGAGCGGTACCCATGCGCCTACCATCAGGGCAACACGGTAGAACACCACCACATAGCCCAAATGCAGTAGCCCAAAGCACAGCCCTACAAAGAGGGCTTGGAGTGTTTCACGAGTTGTCCAAAAGCGGGAAGTACCTACCAGTGCTAACCGAATGCCTGCGGGCGGACGCTCGCGCGAGAGCGCATCGGCGCCCATCACCCAGAGGAGGGTGACAATCCCTGTGAAGAAGAAGGCTCCTACAAGCGTAAGAGCAAAGCGGCTGATAATAAAGGTTGCTTCCGCACTGGCAGGGCTGTAGTCAGCCCACCAGAGCGGGATGCTATTCAGCGCGCCTGCCAAACTGGCAACTGCAACGAGAAGCGCAATCCAAAGAACAGGCTTCAGCGCCATCAACTGGCGTTTCACCAACAGCCAGAGAATCACTCCTATCAGGGCAATCTGAAAGACGAGGTAAACGGTTTCCGCTGAGCCTTGCACCAGGTTGCGTAAACTTTCGTTCCGCTCTTGCTCAAAGTGCCACTTTTCAGGAGTATGAAGCCAATTCAGGTAATAACTCAGCACCTTATCACCAAGCACCCACACGGTCATCCGCACGGTTGCAGGAGTAGCAGAGTCGGCTGGATAGCGAAGGGTGCGGTGCTCCCACACGAAGGCGTAATCTTTGCGTTGAGGGCGTTGATACTCATAGTCGGAGTGAAACCGCCACACTTGCATATCGGTCTGAAGGGTATCTCGAAGAAAGGCAACAGCAACCTGTAAAGCCTGCTCCTTCGGGAGTTGGGCACCGGGCGTCTCCTCGGGAATGCCGATCGATATTCCGACCACGCGCCCATCAGGGGAGACCCGAACGGTATAGGTAGTGCGCTCTCCTTCCTTAACCCATCGGCAGACATAGTACCAAACGGACACCTGCTCGCGCATTGCTTGGTCGGCTTGCTCTAAGCCGAGCGTTTTTTCTAAGTACCACTTGGCATTTGAGTCGGCACTAAAAACGACGGAACGGCGCCAACCATCCAGGCTCAAGTCAGAACCGACAAGGGTGCGGAGGGCTTGCTCTGCAATCGTAAGCGCCTCTTGTTGCGAGACCTGAAACCTCAGGTTCGCTTCTGGAAAGGCTCGAGGCGCCTCGCGCAAGAAAAGTGCCCCTCCAAGAAGTGCTAACACAAGCCAAATGCCTACCGTAGTTGCTCGCATCACGAAACTATTATAGCACAGGAGTTCTAGCAAGGGAAAAGCGTCCACAAGGGAGGATGTTCGAAAGTTCCATTCGTAGCACGGGCATCCTGCCCATCCGCCTAACCGTGGCACGGGCGTCCCGCCCGTGCGCTCGCTTGGGCAAGACGCTCAAGCCGCATCGTAGCACGAGCGTTCTTGCCTTTGTGCTGAATGGGCAGGATGCCCAAGCCACTTTTTACGAGCACCCTTTCCACAGGGATTGCACCCTCAGCAAGGCTTTGCGCTTAGGTATACTTCCCCTTGAGGTGAGGTATGGGTAAAGAAGCGGTCTTTTCGCCCGATGCGCCCGCACCCATCGGTCCGTATTCGCAGGCGGTGCGTGTGGGAGATTGGGTTTTTATCTCAGGGCAGATTCCAATAGACCCCACAACAGGCAACCTCGTGCCTGGGGGCATTCACGCACAAACCCGCCAAGTTCTGCTGAATCTCCAAGCGGTACTCACCGGCGTTGGAGCCAATCTCGACCGGGTGGTGAAGGTGACCATCTATATGACCGACCTGCGCCAGTTTCCAGAAATGAACGAGGTCTATGCCACCTATTTTTCGGAACCGTATCCAGCGCGGGCAACAGTGGAGGTATCTGCCCTCCCTAAAGGAGCCTTGATCGAAATCGAAGCGATAGCCTATTTAGGGTGAGACTATGCAGAAGATGCTCATCGGTGGGCACTTAGTGGGTGCAGACAGTTGGGTGGAGGTGTTAGACCCCTATACCCAGCAGCCGTTAGACCATGTGGCGCGCGGGGGCGCAGAGCATGTGGATCAAGCGGTGCGGTTAGCCCAGCTGGGGGCGAAGCAGATGCGGTCGCTTTCGCTGGCTCAGCGGGCGCACATTCTGCGTCAAGTGGCGCATCTGATGGCTCAGGAGCGAGGTGCCCTTGCCAGCCTGCTCGTTCAGGAAACGGGGAAGTTGGTCAGTGAGGCACGCATCGAAGTGGAGCGTGCGATTACGATATTTGAACTCGCTGCCGAGGCGTGCCACCATCCTCGTGCCACTCAGTTCCCACCCGAATCGTTCACCGACGGCGCCTCGCGGTTCGGCTTCTGGGCGCGGGAACCGCTCGGAGTCGTGTCCGCTATCTTGGCGTTCAATCTCCCCTTAGCGCACGCAGCGCAAAAAGTTGCCCCTGCCATCGCAGCGGGAAATGCAATCATCCTCAAGCCCTCGCGGGAAGCCCCGCTTACCTGCCTCAGGCTGGGACTTCTGCTCCATCGGGCGGGATTGCCACCCGAAGCGCTCAGCATTCTGACCGGAATCGGAGAAGAAATCGGACACGCCCTCGCATGCCACCCCGGCGTAGACCTGCTGAACTTTACGGGCAGTCGGGAGGTAGGACTCACGCTCTCGGCAACAGCGGGCAGTAAGCGCATCGAGCTGGAACTGGATGCGGTCGGGGTCGTCTTGCTCACCGAATCGGGGGATATAGGGTTTGCGACCGATGTGATTGCCCATCACGGGTTTATGATGGGGGGGCAGTCTGCCACTGCCATTCAGCATGTGTGGCTCCCAGCCCGACGATTCGAGCAGACCCTTGCGGAACTGATACCTAAGGTGGAGTCGCTCAAGATAGGCAACCCGATGGACGAGGAGACCACGCTTGCGCCCTTGATTAATCCGCAAGCAGTCCAGCGCGTGGCGCACTGGGTCGAAGAGGCGGTCGCCAAAGGTGCCAAAGTGCTCACGGGAGGACATGCCGAACCGCCCTTCTATCTCCCCACGCTTATCACCGACCTCGCGCCCGATACCCGCCTCTATCGCGAGGCAGTGTTCGGTCCTGTGATTGCTCTCCATCGCTATGAGAATCTGGAGCAAGTGGTGCATACGCTCAATCGACTGCCGTTGGAGCATCGGCTCTCGGTGTTCACGCGGGAGATTGCCGAAGCCTTCGAGATTGCGCGCCACTCGCAGGCGCTGAGCGTCCACATCAACGACTCACCCGCCCTGCCAATTGACCCCATCATACGAGGCGACCTGCAAGAGCATCACATGTGCTTAGAGGATATGCTCCAGCGGATTGAGCGCGTGAGCCGACCCAAGTATATCGGGTTTGGGGCAATGCGCCTCTTCTCGGATAGTGTCGGATGAAACCTGTGCACAGAGTAGGGAGGCTCTGTTCGACCCTCCTGCTGGTCTTCACTGCAGGGGGATGTGCCCGCTTTCCTGAAGCGCCCCAAGTGGCTGGAGTAAGGAGGCTGATTGTCGAAATTCAGGTGGCGGGGCGTATCCGCCCCGACTACTCTTACTTTGTGCTATTCAACCTCAGCAACGACCCCGATGGGCGCGAGGGACCTCTGCCTGTGGTAGTGCCTCCGTGGGGCAACGGCTTCGCAGGAGGCGCGTTCACCCACTTTGTGCGCTTTGATCAGATTCAGCCCGGTAGTGGTTATGGTCTCTATCGCGTAGTGCCGAATACCAATCTGCAGGTCTTCGAATACTTAGGAGTGCCCCTTAATGTAGAGTCAGTAGGAGCTGAGAGCAATCGCCTCCGCTTTGAGATCGATATCGTTCAGTTCATTCCCGATGTGCCCACCGCCCGTGAGATGCGCTTTATCCAGCTCAACTTGCTCGCGACTGACCGCGTGCCTACCGACCCGAATGACCTCACGCCCAAGAACTGGGATGCGCTGGGCGACGGTCGGCTGGGCACAAGCCAATATCTGAACCTGCGAATTGACCAAAACCGCATTTTGCGCAACAGTGATGTGGGACCCGCAGTACGCGAAGTGGAGGGGGATGTGCGCGACCCCGATTTGGATATTGTAGACTGGCGTCTGGAGGTGCGCTCGCTTTGAAGACGGAGTCCTCGCCCTCGCTTTCTCGGTTAGAGATAGCGCGCGGTCTGCGCTGGGCGAACTGGGATGCGGTCTTCTTCACCCTCTATGTTGCGCTCACCACAGGGGCGTTCCAGATAGGCTTGGCGCGCCTGCTGGGAGCGAACGACCTGTGGATAGGAATCATCACTTCGGTGCCCTCGCTGGCGGGAGCGTTGCAGATACTGACCGCCTACTTTGCCGACACCAGCCCCAGCAGGAAGGCGTTAGTGTTGCGGTTTGCGTTCTACTCGCGCCTGCCGTTCATTCTCATTGCCTTACTCCCGTTGATGAGCGACGCCCTTCCGCGCTTACAACTGTTCGCAGGGCTTCTGATTCTCTCGGCAATCTTGGGGTCGTTTGCAGGACCTGCCTATCTGGCATGGTTGAGCGATCTGGTGCCCCCAGACCATCGGGGGCGTTATTTCGGCAGGCGCAATATGATTTTGGGATTGGTATCGGCTGGCTCTGCGCTCCCTCCTGCGCTTTTTGTTGACCAAGCAGTGCAATACAAGCGATTTGCGCCAGAGGTAGCGTTTGCGGTGCTTTACGGGTTGGGGGTGCTCTTTTTGTTTGCGTCGCTGTTGGCGTTGCGCAAGATGCCCGAACCCCTGCGCCAGCCGAAGGAAGCGCGGGGGCTAAAGGGACTATGGCAGTTCTATCGGGAACCGTTCCGCACGCCCAACTTCCGCCTGCTGGTGGGGTTCAACACCTTCCTCGTGTTCGGTCAGATGTTTGCGGGTCAGTTCTTCACGGTCTACATGCTGGAGCAGATACGCATGCCCTATCTCTGGGTGCAAGTCACGGCGCTGGTGGCGGCACTCTTTAGCAGTGTGGCGATGCCGTTGTGGGGCTACTTAGCCGACAAGTTTGGCAATAAACCGCTTCTGACGCTGTCGATGTGGGGAGTCACCTTTCTGCCCTTCGCTTGGTTCCTGACCGACCCCGACCGCTATGTGTGGAGTGTGGGCGTGATTCTGGCGATTCAGGTCTTTGCGGGCTTCCTCTGGGCGGGAGTGGGGCTGAACCAGTTCAATCTGAATGTGGCGGTTGCGCCTGCCGACCAGCGTGCGGTCTACATGGGGGCGCTTTCTGCGATTGTGTCGCTCATCGGGGGCGTTTCTGCGTTTGCAGGGGGTGCTTTTATGGAAGCGTTGAAACCCTTCGTAGCCGACCCAGCACGGTTCTTTGTATTATTTGGGTGTGCCTCCGTGTTCCGCCTTATTGCCATCTTCTGGCTACGGGGGATACGCGAGCCTGAGGAGCGTTCCACAGGCTATGTGATTGCGCAACTGCGTGCCTCGGCACGCCCAAAAAGCTGGCTCGCCTTGCGCCAACTGCGTCGTCAGGCGGGTGAGTCGGCGCGCCTACAAGCGGTGCGCACCCTCGCCCAGCAGAAGACTGCGCTGGCGGTGGAAGAGTTGGTGCTCGCCCTGCACGACCCTGTGCCCGAAGTGCGCCGAGAGTCGGCTCAAGCGCTCGGTGAAATTGGCGACCCACGCGCCGTGCCTGCACTACTGGAGGTACTCAAAGACCCTGCGAGTGGGATTGTGGTTGAGGTGGCAGAAGCGCTGGGCAAGATAGGGCATTCTGATGCTGTGCCCGAGCTGGTTCCGCTTTTAGAGTCCGAGCGGATAGAGGTGCGAATGGCGGTGATAGAGGCTCTGCGCTTGATTGCCGACACGCGCGCCTTGCCTGCCTTGCTGGAGCGATTGCACCACGCACCTGGTCCACTGGAGCAGGCGCGTTTGCTGGAGGCGATTTCTGCTTGCCTCGTTCAGGCTGACCCCCAAGTAATCGAGACGGTGATAGGGCTGGAGTCGCTCACCCGTTGGCTCGATTCGCCCTCACCCGATGTGCGCTCAAGCGCCAGCGAGGCGATTTCCGCACTGCCTCCCGACTCTTTGATCGCTCCTCTCTTGCGTCAGCATCTCCAGCGTGAAACCGAACCGATGGTGTTGGCGAGTTTGGCGCGTGCCATCGCCAAGCATGGGAGCGTAGAAGATGTGCCCCTGCTCCTGAGTGTGCTCAAGCGCGCCGAGTCGCCCCTTGCTCGCCAGCAGATTGTGCTGAACTGCGCGCGCTTGCTCGGATGCTACGAACGGCTCTATGGTTTGCTTACGGCAGACGAGACCCAGCGCGACCGATTGGTCGAGCGCGCGCTTGCCCCCCGCATGCGCGAACACCCTGAGCTATCCGATGCGCTGAGAGCCTATGCCTATGGCGACTACGGCTCCGCCCTCCAGATTCTGCGCACGACCCTTCGTCATCCCCAGCTGGAGCTATTAGACGATGCGCCCCCCACACTGGAAGTCTGGCTTTTAGGGATTAGTGTTTTATAACCCAACTTTCCTGTCGACTCCGATGAGCGTGCCTTAGAGGGAGCGTATGCGAGGGTAAAACGGCGCATGCCCTCGTCACCCTGAGCGAAGCGAAGGGTCTCTGTCATCCTGAACGCAGTGAAGGATCTTTCGCCTTCGGCTCAGAATGACAAGAGAGACACAAAATGACGAAAGAAGGGGCAACAGGAAAGTTGGGTTATGAAATGATCGTTATTGGAGACACAGGGTTTATTTCTGTGCATGCATGGAAATGATTTATATTCCAAGTAAGAATATTCTTTATTCCATGAGCGATTGCAAAGGCAGCTAAGCGCATATCGTGTGCCCGCTTACCCGATATCTGATACTTTGCGATTAGCTGTTCCCATGTCAAATCGATACGCGGAGGTTCAGGAAGCCATAGAAAAAGGGCACGCAAGTCTTTGAGATCCTGTAGCGCGTCCGCAACACTCTTACCTAACCCATTCACATCTTGAGGGCGTGTTGCCACGACGAAATACTCTATCGCAACCTGAGTACATATGCACAGAACCTCATGGCGAGCATGAAGAATGTTCACTGCCTGTACACTGGGAGCGTGTAGAGCACTGTTCAAGTCATGCCAGCGTGCAATTACACTTGTATCAATCAGCCACATCGCGTGTGTCATAAATGTTTTCGCGATCTAGCGCCTCGTCAGGCAGGTTAATATTGCTGCATGCGCGTGACAGAAACTGTTTCCAACGAGCTTGCCATTCCTCTGCATTCAGGAGGGCAGGCTCAGAGGTCATCTGAATATCTAACGATTGCAATCGCATTAGCAACTGCTGGTACTCCTCTATATCCAGCAGAACTGCTACGGGTTTTCCTTCTGCATCCACCACATAGCGCTTCCCCATTGCACTCTTCCGATGAAAGTATACCTAATAGCCCAAGCCATAAGCTTCTCATCCGCTCTTAGAGAGTTCCAAGCAGTGCCCACCAAATCGAGTTGCGCAGATGGTTATGCGGTTTGTTCATAGCGGAAGCAGCCAAACAAGCAGGTATACTCCGTGAACAAGATGTCGGTGCAGAGGTGGCTCGTTCTGATTGCCCTATTGGCGGGGTTAGGGGTGCTCGTATGGATGTGGAGTCGCCCCGAACAGTTAGAGGTGGTGGTGACCCCTGCTCGGAGAGGCGTGCTTTCAGCGGAGTTTCGTGCGGAAGGCGAGGTTAAGGGCTGGGAGTCGGCACTTTCAGTGCCCATGCCCGCTCAGGTGGTAGAGGTGTTGGTGCGTGAGGGGCAGACAGTTTCCGAAGGACAGGTTCTGGTGCGATTTCGGGACCGTGAGGCTCTGGCGGCCATAGAGGGTGCACGCGCCCAGCTTGCTAATGCGCAAAGCATGGTGCGCGAGGCACGCATAGCGCTTCAACAGGCACAACAGCAGGCTAACACTGCCCTGCAGTATGCACAAGCCCTCTACCAGGAAGCAAAGGCGAACTACGAACTTATAGCGCAGGGCACACCCCCAGAGGAACTTAGGCGAGCAGAGCAGGAGTTAGAGTCGGCTCGTGCCCAGCGCGACCTCGCTCAGCAGAACTATGAGCGTGCCCGCCAACTCTACGAGCAAGGGGCAATTCCTCGTGCCGAGTACGACCGCGCCGAGAGTGCCTACCGCTCCACCTCTGCCCAGGTTCAAGCATTGGAGGCGAGCCTACAGGCTTTGAAGCGTGAACCACGCCCCGAAGTTCTGCAATCCGCTCGAGCGCGCTTGAAACTGGCACAAGCAGAACAGGAGCGAGCACGCCTCCTCCAACACACTGCCGAGCAGATGCGCGAACGGCTCCAACAAGCACTGGCAAATGAGCGGACAGCAAAAGCTAAACTGGAGCAAGCCCTGTCCGCCTATCAAAATCAGCAGCTCACTGCCCCCCGAACCGCACGCGTCAAACGAGTCTTGGTGGAACGGGGCGAGAGCGTGAATCCCGGTATGCCCGTCTTGGAACTGGTAGACGACCGCACCTTGTGGATAGAAGCCGAAGTTGACCAAGAGGATGCTGGCAAGGTACGCGAGGGTACCCCTGTTACCATTACCGCACCCGCCTTGCCCGGCTTGCACTGGCGAGGCACGATTAGTGCTATCCTGCCTGCGTTCGAGCCGAAGCCGACGCTTGGAGTGCGAGTGCGAATCCTGCGTGTCCGCGCGGAGATGGAACGCCCTCCAGCCCAGCTCCGAGTGGGCATGGAGGTGGAAATCGCAGGACAAGGGAGCCTACACGAGGACGCTCTGCTGGTGCCCAGCTCCGCAATCATCGAGGAGCCCAACGCCACATGGGTCTATGTGGTGCGCGAGGGCACAGTGCATCGCCAGTTGGTGCGCACGGGCTACTTCACCTACGCCTACACAGAGGTATTGGATGGTCTCCAAGAGGGTGAGCTGGTGGTGGTGCAAGGCAAACAGGAACTCCAAGAGGGTCAGCGCGTTCGGGTGCGGAGGGAGCAGTGAGCGAGCCGTTCATCTTGCTGGAGAAAGTAAGCAAACTCTATCGACGCGATGCGGTAACGGTCTACGCTCTGCGTGAAGTGAGTCTTGCCATCCAACGCGGGGCGTTCGTGGTGGTGCTGGGACCCAGTGGGTGTGGGAAAAGCACCTTGCTGAACCTTCTGGGTGGGTTAGACCAGCCCACCGAGGGGCGCGTGATTGTGGACGGCGACGACATCAGCCACTATTCGGATGCGGAACTCACCCGCTATCGGCGCGAAAAGGTCGGCTTCGTGTTCCAGTTTTTCAACCTGGTGCCCAGCCTCACGGTGCGCGAGAATATCCAGCTGGAAGGCGAGCTGGTGCCCAATCCGCGCCCTGTAGAGGAACTACTCCGTGAAGTGGGGCTTTTGGAGCGTGCAAACCACTTCCCAGGGGAGCTGAGCGGGGGTGAGCAACAGCGAGTGGCAATCGCCCGTGCCCTCGTGACACGCCCTGCACTCCTGCTCTGCGATGAGCCGACAGGTGAACTCGACTCGGAAACGGGCAAGCGCGTGCTCAGCCTACTCAAGCGAATCCATCGCGAGGAGAATCAGACGGTCGTGCTGGTGACCCATAACAGCGCTATAGCGGAGATTGCAGACCACATTGTGCGCTTGCGCGATGGGCGAATCGAAGAGGAGCGATTTCAATCTCAGCCCCTCGAGGTGGAAGCGTTGCAATGGTAGGCACGATGCTCTTTCGCAAACTGGCACGCGAGGTCTGGCGATCAAAGGCACACTACTTTGCGCTTGCTATCACCGTAGGGCTGGGCGTGGCATTTTATGCTGTGGCGACTGCCCTTTACCGCAACCTTCAGCGTTCTTATGCCCTCTCGCAAGAACGGCTCCGGATGGAGCATTTCGGGATAGCCCTCCGCTCCGCCCCTGCAAGCGTGGTTTCGCGCGTGCGTACCATCGAAGGGGTGGACGGCGTAGAAGGCAGATTGATAGAGGATTTAGCCGTTGAAATCGGCACGGTCAATCCCCGACGGCTTGCAGGGCGCATCATCGGCATCCAGACCGAGCGCCCCTTAGAAGTGAACCAACTGCTGGTCGTTGAAGGGCGAGGTCTGAGCCAAGCCAGTCGGCGTGAGCTGTTGCTCGAGAGCAAATTCGCTCAATACCATAGGCTCCGACCCGGAGATACCCTCACCCTTCTCTGGCGTGGCGAGCGAGTGCGCTTTCGAATCGTGGGACTGGTGCGCAGTCCAGAGCTTATCTATGTCGTGCCCAGCAAGGAGCAGATCTTGCCTTCGGAGGATGTCTTTGGGGTGATGTTTGCCTCGCGTGAGGTGGTGGGGGAGCTAATCGGGCAGTCAGGCACGATTAACGAGGTCAAGGTCACGGTTCGGGATGGCTACGATGCGAAACAGGTGGCGCGTCTGGTGCGCCACTCGCTCTTGGTCTATGGCGCTGAGAAACCGGTGATGTTGGAAGACCAGCCGAGCCACGCCTTTTTCGTGCAGTCGCTTCAGGAACTGGAGACCTACGCTACCTTGTTTCCTGTGATGTTTTTGGGCACAAGCATGCTGGTGCTCTACACCCTTCTGGCTCGCTGGGTTCATCAGCAGCGGCATTTGATAGGGCTTCTGCGGGCGTTGGGCTACTCTTCTTTTCAGGTTTTGAGCCACTATCTGGCGATGGCGTTCATCCCCGCCCTATTAGGGGGTGTGCTGGGAGCGGTAGTGACGCTGTGGGCGGGAAGCTGGCTCTCTCGGTTCTATATGAGTTTCTTAGCCTTTCCCTACGAAGTAGTGGAACCCCCGTGGCGCGCAATTGGGGCGGGGACTCTGTTAGGGATGCTCACCTGCGTGGGGGCAGGTTTCCAACCTGCTTGGCAGGCGTCGCGCATTCCGCCAGCGGTGGCGTTGCGCCCTCCTGCTCCCTCTATAGGACGGCTCAAACCGATTGACCAGTGGATTCCGATTCTGCGCCATGCGAAACTGTTTGTGCGTCTGCCCGTGCGCAACTTGATGCGTTCACCACGCCGAACACTTACCGGAACGCTTGGAATTGCGTGCGGGGTGATGTTGGCGATGCTGGCACGAGGCATTCTCGACTCGCAAAATGTGGCGATGGAGCGCTATCTCCAGCAGGTGCTAAAAGAGGATTTGCGGTTAGTATTCCTGCGTCCTCAACCTGCGACCATTGCCTCTCGTGTGCGCGGTTGGGCGGGGGTGCAGTGGGCGGAAGGTGTACTGGAACTCCCTGTGAAACTGCGCAAAGGCAATATAGAGTACGAAACCACCCTGCGCGGACTGGAACCGTATAGCCCCCTCCTCTCCCTTGCGGATGAGCAAGGCAACCCTGCCTTGCTTAGCGAGCAGGGCATCGTGTGTGGTCAGGTCGTTCAACAGAAGCTGAAACTGGAACAGGGGGATGTAATTTGGGTAGAACTGCCTGCTACCGAGGGTGACCAACGCCCTCGTGCCCATCCAGTGCGGGTATCGGGATTTGTGTGGGAAACACTGGGCGGTGTGGTTTACATGCCTCGCAAGCAGGTTGGCGCGCTGTTTCATCGGGAGTTAGACCTCCCTCTAAACGCCATCAACAGCATTCGCCTCACGGTTCATTCCGACTATCGAGAGCAGGTCGTCCGACAGCTCAAGCAGTTGCCTGAATCGGGCGTGGTGGTGGTGAGGGAGGATGTGTTGGAACGATTAGAGGCGTTGCTCCAGATAGCACGACGCTTCATTCTGGTGATGATGAGTTTCGGTTTTGTATTGGCGAGCGCAGTGGTGTTTTCCGTCGTGACGCTAAGCGTGCTGGAACGGCGCAACGAGGTGGCGACCCTCCTTACGATTGGCTTCGGCAAGCGACAGGTGATGGGCTTGCTGGTAGCGGAGAGTATACTGGTGGTGCTGATGGGGATTATGGTGGGGCTTCCACTGGGGAGAGGCTTTGTGTCGCTGTTTATTCAGATGGCGTCTACCCCTGAGCAGATGGAGCTGTTTGCCTTTCGCACCTATGTGTTTCCGACAACCTACCTGCTCTCGGCATTTGGGGTGTTCGGGGTGTCGCTGGTGAGCCTTGTGCCCGCCATCCGCTCTATGCTTCAGATTGACCTCGTGAGTGCTTTGAAAGAACGCTCTTTGTAATTATACTTATCCAGAATGCGTGGGTCTCCACGCCACAGCGCGCTAAAGTGATTCGTGTCGAGCAGGTAACGCTTCATAACTTCTCATTTGCTTCAGGGGGTATGTCAGAGTTGCGAGCCTGCATTACCTCAGCGAGTAGATGTTCCAGCTCTTCTGGCTCACCTGCCCAAAGTCCAGCAATCGCAAGCACCGCCTCTTTGCTACCGCGTGGAGCATTCGGAAGTTTCGCCTCAAGCTCCTGAATTTCCTGTACAAGCCACTCAGGGTATGTCTCAAAACAGTTCACAGTTACCACCCTAAGATGATTATACCTCATGATGCGGCATCATGATGCGGGGCTCGTCAACACAAGTCGAGTTGGTGTAATTAGTATTATTTTATCGAGAAAATAAAAATACAATATCCCCGCTCCCTAAGGAGGTATCCCTATAGACAGTTGTACCCCCATCGTCCACCTTATCGGGTCCGATAGAGTAGAGCAGGAAGCCCTTCTTTGGCTCGATTCGGTAGCGAAGTGGCTTACCCGAGAAGGGGTCTATGATTAAATCGCCAAGATTCAGCACCTCCAGATTTGCGGGATACTGCCCTGTGCGCAGTTTGTGCAGGCGAATAGCGCTAGCGACAGCCACCAAGCGCAAAAACGCCAGCTCCTCCGCCTCAAGAAGCCCCAGCTTTTTGATGAACTCGCCCGTGAAGAGTTGTTGATTAAGGGGCGATGTCGGCGGTGGTAGGTCTAACGCTCGCTCCCAAGAGGGTTTCTTGAGTTCCGTTTCTGCCTTGTCCATCAGTTGATGCAGTTCGGGGAGGGCGCGGTGGACTTGCAGACGGGCGAGCGTTCTGTTCCTTTGTTTCAGAGAGAAAAAGGTTCTCGGCTCGGGAGGGGTTCCCGATGAGAGTTCCTCGATGGTGTGCCCAGTTCGGGCAACCTCTCGGAAGAGAGCGAGGCATCCAAAGCGTTCGTGTTCGATTGTTTTCCATGCAGGGAAACGCTCCTGTTCGAACCGTTGAACAGCGCGTATCACCTCCTGCAAGCCCTCTTGCGTTTGAGGGAGGTTCTCCCAAAACGGTCGGGACGCGAATCGGTTCATGGCAATGCCCGTCAGGTAGTGAATAATTAACCCTTCAGAGCGTATCTTATTGCTGAACCTCAGCACACTTTGAAACCGTTCGACCGCCTCCTGTTCACGCTGATGATGGAGAGCTTCGCGTATCAGGTAGCTCTCGGCTTGAGCGAGTTCACGAAAGGCTAATAGGTCTATAAATGCCCAGTCGGGACGGTACTCGAAAACTGCAACGCTGGGGAGGTGGAGGTACCGACGGTATTCCTTCAGGAACGGTTCCGCTGGTCCGATATAGAGCGCTCGTTCTTGGGGGGTGAGCAGTTGCTCTTGCACCTTCTTTTCAATCTCTCTGAACTGGAAGTTGCGCGGACGACTTTTGTGGTAGTGAAGACCGATTTCTCGGAGATAGTGATAAGCATTGTTGGGAGGATATCTGCGGGGCGGAATGGGGATATTAGCCACCCGAGTAAGCCATATTGACCAGACACACAGCCCCCCGCACAGAACCACCAGAACTGTTCCTATGCCAACTGCCCACTTGCGCACGGCTGATCCCCTTAGAACAGCATACCCAATAAAAATGGGGGACGCAGTTAGTAGCACGGGCGAGACGCCCGTGCTACTAACTTAGCTTTTCACCCCTGCTGGGGTAGGAACGGGGGTTTTGGTCTCGGTTTTGGGGGTGTCGTATCGGCGTGGGCGTGGCTTGATAAGCCCCACATCGACGGGTTCATAGGTAATCTCAGGTCCGTCGGGTGTCCAGCGGGCTTTCGTGGTCTTGAGGAAGTTCTCGTCGTCGCGCTGGGGGAACTCGGGCTTGTAGTGGGCGCCTCGACTCTCGTTGCGCGCCAGTGCGCACGCCGTGATGCAGATTGCCAGCTCCAACTGATGTTCCAGCGTGCGCACAAAGGGGATGACTTGGTTCGTCCAGCCGAGATGGTCGCTGATGTTCACCTGTTTGACACGCTCCCGCAGTTCCTTGAGCCGTTCGAGGGTCTGTTCAAGGCGTGCATTCTCTCGCACGACCGTCACATTCTCGTCCATCAGGATGCGCATTTCGTCTGCGAGGCGGTAGGGGTTCTCGGTGCCCTCGCGCTGGCTGATGGCGCGGAAATGCTCCTCGTGTCGGATGCGCTCCCCTTCAAACAGGGAGGAGGGCATATCGAAAGCCGAGCGTTCCAGCGTCTTGATATACTCCACAATCGCAGGCGCCGCAACCTCCCCTGCAAAGAGACAGCTCAGCAGGGAGTTGGCGCCCAAGCGGTTCGCACCGTGATACTGATAGTCCACCTCGCCCACTGCGTAGACGCCAGGAATGTTTGTCATCTGGTTGCGAGGGTGAACCGGCTCCATCGTGCCGTTGCCGTTGGTTGCGTAGTCCACCCACAGCCCGCCCATCGAGTAGTGCTGGGCGGGGTAGATGCGCATCGGCACTTCGCGCGGGTCTTCGCCCACGAACTTGATGTAGACCTCCAAGATGCCTAGCAGTTTCTTTTCAATTTGCTGGCGGGGCAGGTGGGTGATGTCGAGATAGACCTGATTTTTGCCCCCGATTCCGCGTCGTTGGTTCACGCACACATCGAAGATTTCGCGAGTGGCGATGTCGCGGGGTACGAGGTTGCCGTAGGCAGGGTACTTCTCTTCCAAGAAGTACCAACGGTCGCTTTCGGGGATGTCGCGCGGGTGGCGTTCGTCGTTCGGGTCTTTGGGCACCCAGACGCGCCCACCCTCCCCACGCACCGCCTCGGAAATCAGTCGGCATTTATCCTCGCCCGGAATGGCGGTGGGGTGGATTTGGATGAACTCGCCATTGGCATAATAAACGCCCTGTTGGTAGCAGATGCTGGCTGCGGAACCCGTGCAGATGATGGAGTTGGTGGTGTTCTTGAAAATCATTCCGGGTCCGCCTGTTGCCAGCACGACCGCCTCGGCAGGGAAGGCGCGAATCTCCATCGTGCGCAGGTCTTGCGCAACCAGCCCACGACAGATACCCGCATCGTCCAACACCAAGCCGAGGAACTCCCAGCCCTCGTAGGTTTTCACACGCCCTTCCACTTCCCACCGCCTGACCTGCTCATCGAGGGCGTACAGCAGTTGTTGCCCTGTGGTGGAGCCAGCGAAGGCGGTGCGGTGGTGGCGCGTGCCACCAAAGCGTCGGAAGTCGATGAATCCCTCTGGCGTGCGATTGAAGGGCACTCCCAGACGGTCTAACAGGTAGATGATGGCAGGGGCACGCTCGCACATGCGCAGAACGGGGGGCTGATTCGCCAAGAAATCGCCACCGTAGATGGTGTCGTCGAAGTGAATCCAGGGCGAGTCGCCCTCGCCTTTGGTGTTCACCGCCCCGTTAATACCGCCTTGCGCGCACACCGAGTGCGAACGCTTTACGGGTACTAACGAGAAGAGTTCCACATACACGCCCGCCTCTGCGAGCTTCATGACGGTCATCAGTCCACCGAGACCGCCACCCACAACCGCTACATGTCGCTTTGCCATCGTAATGTTCGCCTCCTTCGATTAGCGTGGAGTGACCTCCACAGGTGGTTCGGGAGCAGGGTGCATAAAGAATCCTGCGAGAGCCACAATCCCTAATGCTGTCAGCAACACGAAGCCCACCCAGCACCACTTGTGCAAAGTCTTCTGGGCACGGTCGCTAATCACCAAGCCCCAGCGAATGGCGAAGTTCCAGATGCCGTTGAACAGGTGGTAGGAGCTGGCGGTAATCCCCAGCATATAAAGCGCTACCACCCATGGGTTCTGAAAGTGCGCCTGCATTCCGCTGTAGTAGATATCGGTGTGGTAGAGCTTGTGGCTCAGCGTGGTCGAGTAGACATGGAACAGCAGGAAGACGAAGATAACCACCCCGCTCACCCGTTGCAGGGTATAGGCTAAGTTCTCGCTGAATCGGTACCGGTAGATGTTGGCTTTGCCGTGATAGGTAATCACAAAGCCGTATAACGAGTGGAACAGCAAGGGCAAGATAATGAACACCAGCTCCATCGCCCACAGCACCGGTTTCGGCAAGATGACATTGAAGAAGTAGACCACCGCATTGAAATATTTGGGGTCTATCGCAGCCATCGAGTTGAGAAACAGGTGCTGTACGAGATAGTAGCCGACGGGGAAGATGCCCGTTAGCGAGTGAAGCTTGTGCAGGAAGTAGTTGTCGCCCTTGAGCTTCTCTCGCCAGCCAATCTGAGGTGCCGTTTGAACGCTCATGGCATTAGGATACCTCCAGCTAATAGGATACCCTAAGCAGAGCTTTCAAAAGGCTGGTATTCACTCCCTGTTTGAGATTCGAGCGAAGGAGCATCTGAAGGAGTGGGGCAAGTGTGCCGTTCAGAGAGACTGGCTGTGATGCCAGAAGGTGAACTTCAGCGATGTACCCCTGTTAGGGTAATAGTTTGGTTCCCCCTGAATGCAGGGGGAACCAGAAGAGGGGTCAAAATCCCCTTGACAGCCCTCCCGTGGGAGGAAGGGGCTGGATTAGACCTCAGCGTTTGCGACGGCGCAGACCCGCCGCCGAAAGCACAGCAATACCCAACGCCAACAGGCTACTTGGCTCAGGCACCACCTCGTAAATATCAAGGCGGTCGATGTAGGTGCCGCTTCCCCCACCACCCTGCACCACAAAGATGAACAGACGCCCATCTGAAGTGATGAAGTAGCTGGAATTAAGTAGGGTGTTGGCATAACCGCTTGGAGGTGTGAAGCTGTCTTGCGTCGGTCCTTCACCTGTCAGTTCTGTCACCAGATTGCCTGAGACATCGTAAACGAACAGTTTGTTTGTGCCCGAAACGCGCTGATTGAACAGCACTATATCTTGCAGATGCCCAAGCACCTGCGATACGGGCACATAGGTTACCGTTGACTGTTGCAATGCTCCTTCAGTAAGCGATACAAAGTTGCCTTGGTCGGTGAATGTCGTAACCCCTGTGCGCTCAAAGAGGCGCACCCCTGCAGCATTACCTGAACCACCGTTCCACTTGTAGTACATGTTGCCGTTTGGGGCAAAGGTGATGTCGCGCACAGCAGTAGGAGCACCTGAAACAGCCGAAGTATTGCCAATATTCGTTCCATCATTGAGATCGAAGCGTCGGATGATGGTACTTCCGAACACTCCCACAGCAAGTGAAGGTCCTGAACCTTGATAGCCTGGGTCGATCTCCAAGGTATCATAGCGCGAGACGCCTGCCTCCGATAGGCTAAGCAAACCGTCGCCTGCCCAGTTGGTATCCAGATTCCCGTCTGTGTCGTACTTACGGATACCCGTGTTGGAGGCATTTCCGCTTCCCAAGCCTGTCCCTAAGTAGAGAGCGCCGTTGTAATACACCAAGCGTGTATCGCGTGAACCTGCATCTTGCGTAAGAGAGACAGTCCAAGCGGATGTGAGCGTGGTATTGCTTGCAACAAAGTCGGTGCCGTCGAAAAAGTTGCTGATGCGAGCCATGCCAACGGACTGCGTGCCACTTCCCGTATGATAGCCAGCCACATACAGGTTCGTCCCATCGAACGCAACATCGCCAATATTACTGCCCACGCCTCCTGAAGCTCCGTTGAACAGGTCTGCGAGCGTGTAGCTTCGAAGGTGGATGAACTGCTGGGCGCTCGCCATCATCATCAGTAGCCCAGCGACAGCCAAAGTCGACACAACCTTTCTTCCTCTCATAGTCTCATAGCCTCCTTAGGAGCACGCCGGCTCCCACCTATTATGACTCAAAAATGCCCCCAAACCGGACAGGATTACCCCATAATTTTGCGGTTTTTTTCCTCTCCTTAGGGGCAAAAATGGGGCTACTGAGAGAGTGGGACTACTCGAACAGTCCTGTGGTTGGCAGGGCTTCTATCAGCGTCGGGTCGTCATGAGTGGGGCTGTTGACGCGAGGGCTGACAGGATGGGCAGTAAGCCACTCATCGGGAGCGGGGCGTAGAAGCATGCGCAGGCGTTCCGTAGGGGTAGCAGGGTCGAGCCACTCCTCATACGACTCTTCTGGCAGAATCACTGCCATACGGTCATGCAGAGGATGGATGAGCGCGTTTGCGTCGGTGGTGATAATCGTACAGGTTTCCAGCTTGCTTCCATCTGCGCCCTGCCAGTGTTCCCATAGCCCTGCCAGCCCGAAGGGTTCGTCGTTCCATGCTCGCACAAAGTAGGGTTGCTTCGCGCCGTTACGTTTTTGCCACTCATAGAAGCCGTTCGCAGGGATAATACAGCGTCGGTAGCGGAAGGCGTTTCGGAAGGCGGGCTTTTCGGCAACCGTCTCGGCGCGCGCATTAATCATGCGACTGCCGATGGATGGCTCCTCTGCCCAGCGGGGCACTAATCCCCACCGACAAAAAGCCCACTCCTTCTGGGCGCGTTCCGCATCATAGCGCAAAAGAAGTATCGGCTGGCTCGGTGCGATATTGTAGCGGGGCGCAAGAGGGAACGGCAAGGGAACTTGAAACTTGCGTTCCAACTGCTCTTTGCTTGCATAAAGTGCGAATCGTCCACACATAGGGATCACTCTATTGGTAAGGTTTCCATGCGCTCGCCCACTTGGGGGCGATAGCCGTTGATGAAGGCGCGGATGTCCATACGGGGTCGACTCTCAGGCTGAACTTCCTGCAGGCGAAGAGACCCCTCCCCACACGCCACAACGATGCCCTCTGGCTCCACCTCTACGATGGTGCCCGGCTCGGCGTTCGCACTGCCTTCCATAGGAACCGTTCGCCAGACCTTGAGGAGCTTATTGCGGAAGTGGGTGAAGGCACCGGGCTTAGGACTGAAGGCACGTATGCGCCCATGACAGCGCACAGCGGGTTCCTCCCAGCGCAGTTGGGTGTCAGCCTTGCGGATGAGCGGGGCATAAGTCGCTTGGGCGTGGTCTTGAGGAGTTCGGGTAAGCGTTCCTGCGCGCAGGCGGGCAAGCCCTTCTATAAGTAGATCGCCTGCGCGCTGAGCCAGACGCGCCTCTAAGCTGCCTGCATCATCTTCGGGCAGAATCGGCTCCACCACCTGAAGGTAGATATCGCCTGCATCCATCTCAGGCACCATCTCCATCAGCGTCACCCCCGTTATCGCCTCACCATTCAACAACGCGTACTGGATAGGCGATGCGCCCCGATATTTCGGCAGGAGCGATGCGTGCAGGTTCCAGTTGCCAAGAGGGGCAATCTCTAAGAGGCTTGCGGGCAGAATCTTGCCATAGGACGCCAGCACGATGAGGTCAGGGGCGAGAGTGCGCATCTGGTCGAGGAACTCAGGGTCGCGGGCACGGGCAGGAGTGAGCACGGGAAGCGGAACCGACTCAGCGTAGGCGTGCACGGGCGTTTTGGTCAGTTTCATTCCACGCCCAGCAGGTTTCGGTGGCTGAGAGACGACCGCTATCACCTGCTCCCCCGCCTCGATGAGCCGTTTCAAAGGGGGGACTGCAAACTCTCCAGAGCCGAAATAGACGATTCGGGGACGGTTGGTCAGAGTTCCTCCTCCTCAGGGGCGTTCGGGTCTTTCCAAACGAGCGTTTCTGGGATGACACGGTCTATAAACAGCACACCGTCGAGATGGTCGACCTCATGGAGCACGATTCGGGCGGGCAGTTCGTCCAGCACCAGGCGAATAGGCTTGCCGTGTCGGTTCAGCCCTCTGACGACGATCGATTTGGGGCGTCGGACCTGCCCATAGAGCGCAGGGATGCTGAGACAGCCCTCCTCGCCCAGCACCTGCTCTGCAGAGCGCTCCAGAATCTGGGGGTTGAGAATCACGCGCAGAGGCTTGTTGGGAGGCTCTACCACAATAATGCGCTGAGCCACCCCCACTTGAGGCGCAGCCAACCCGATCCCCCGCGCCGAGCGCATCACCTGTATCATATAGTCTATCAGTTGGTGCGTTTCAGGGGTGATACGCGCCACAGGAACCGCCTTTTTGCGCAAGATGGGGGCAGGATACTTCACGACCCCGTCGTCAGTGCGTTCAAATAGCGGTTGAAACTCCGATGGAACCTCTATTTCGCCGATAGCGAGTGCAACTTTCATCGCGTGGGAGAATTATACCTGCCTGTGGGCGAGGGGTCAGGGCTACAGTGGCTTGGGCGTCTCGCCCAAGCAAGCGCACGGGCGGGACACCCGTGCTACGGTTTGGCTCAGGTACACTTGAGGTGATGGTGCGCCGATGTCCCTACTGTGGCAGTATGCTGGATGAGGAAGCTCCTGAAACCGTCGAGTGCCCTACCTGTCGGAACATTATCCGCCCTCCGAACCCCTATGCCCGACGCTTTATCTTCAGCGCGCTGATTACCGCCGTGCTCTATCTTGTTGCGATGGGCACGATGTTGGTGAGTGATACGGGCGCGTGGATATTCGTGATTTTCGGCTTGGCAACCCTAAGTGGGGTTTATCTGCTGTATGTGATGTACTGCTTTTTCAAGGCGGGTGCATAGAGGGGGATGGGGTTCCGACAAGGAACCCCATCCAAAGTTCTGCTACCACTCGTCGCAGTAGTAGGGTCGTGAATAACAGCGCAGCAGGAAGCGTTCAGGATTATCTGGAGAGACACGGCTGGGCCAGCCGACAAAGGTAGGATGTCCGTGATAGATGCGATGCCCCTGAATGCGCCAGCGCGGTACCTGACGCCCATCGATAGTGGTGGCACGCGCATAGACTTGGACAAAGCTCGAGTTGCGCTCTACATCGGGCAATAGGCGAGTGGGGTAGCTTTTGATATGCCCATCCACAAACACCACCTGCACCCGTCCCGAATAATGCGGGGCGGAACCTGCTTCCACTCGCTGAGGCACCTGAGACCGATGCCCATGATGAGGCTCTAACAGACTGGCAGGCTCGAATCGACTACCATCTGCCGAGAGCACATTCCCGTCGAACCAGAAGCCTGTGTCGGCAGGGAAAGGGAGTTCCGCAAGGCTCACTGGCTCTGCATCGGGATAGGTGAAGCAGTTGACCACTAAGCACCAGTTCGGGGTTAGCGAGACTTCACTCGGTTCATCTGAACAGAGCGAAGTACCCACCACATTCCGAATGGCGGTTAAGTCGGTCGGCTGAGGATTCGCAGGGCACAGGAGCACCCGATAGTCCTTCAGGTAGGGTCGCAGAATGCCCCACACCGAGCGCAAGCAGGTGGAACCCTCGGAACGGGTTCGGTAGAAAGCGAGCGGGAAGTACTCGCTATGGTCTTGCACATACATTAGGGTGGCGGAGGCATTCTGCCGAAGGTTCGAGGCGCACACGCTCGATTTGGAGCTGTGGCGGGCAGTTGCAAACACGGGCAATAACAACGCCACCAGCACCGCAATCACCGCTACGACGACTAATAACTCGATCAGCGTAAAGCCATAACGCTTCATCTCATCACCCCCAAATAGTCAAAGCCCACCCTGTCCCGACAGTGAGGGAGCAACGAGTGGGCTTTCCACAAACTGAACTAAAGGAGTTTTCTGGGCGGGTCGCTCTAAGAGCCGATTCCGCTCGTGGTAGATTGTCGGCGCATGCCTGCATTTTTTGGAGTCCCCGCTTCGGGGTACAATCCCATAGGAGGCAAGAACGGTATGAACGCCCGATTCCAACAGTGGCTTCAGCAGAGCATCGAGGAACTGAAGGCGCAGAACCTCTACAAGCAACCGCCCGTCTTGGAAAGCCCTCAAGGGGGGCGCGTGAAGATTAGTGGGCGATGGCTGATTAATCTGGCTTCCAACAACTACTTAGGCTTGGCGAACGACCCGCGCCTGAAGCAAGCGGCGATTGAGGCGGTTCAGCAGTGGGGTGCTGGCGCAGGAGCCGTCCGCTGGCTTGGAGGCACGAACACCCTCTATGAGCACCTGGAGCAGAAACTCGCAGAGTTCAAGAAGACCGAGGCGGTGCTCGTCTTCCAGTCAGGTTTCAACGCCAACTCTGGCACTATCCCCTCGTGCTTTGGCGAGGGCGATGTGATTATCTCAGATGAACTGAACCACGCCAGCATCATCGATGGAGTGCGTCTCAGCTCTGCCCGCTATAAGAAGAGCGAGGGCTTCGTGTACGAGCATAAAAATATGAACCACTTGGAAGACATTCTCAAGCGCACACAGGAGTTCAAGAAGCGTCTGATTGTAACTGATGGCGTGTTCAGCATGGATGGCGATATTGCCCCCCTGCCCGAAATTGTGCAGTTAGCAGAGAAGTATGACGCGGTGGTGATGGTGGACGATGCCCATGCCTCAGGCGTGCTGGGCGAGCATGGGAGCGGTACCACGAGCCATTTCGGGCTGTATGGGCGAGTCGATATTCAGCTCGGCACGCTCTCCAAAGCGATTGGGGTGGTCGGGGGCTATATCGCTGGAAGCCGATTGCTCAAGGAGTGGCTGATTAATCGTGGGCGTCCCTATCTGTTCAGCACCGCCCTCCCTCCAGCAGCAGTAGGGGCGATTATCAAGGCGGTGGAAATCCTGCAGACCGACCCTGAACCGATGCGCAAACTGTGGGAGAACGCTCGCTACTGGAAGGAGAACCTGCACCAGTTGGGCTTCGACACGATGGGTTCCGAAACGCCCATCACGCCCGTCTACTGTGGCGATGAAGCGATTGCCCAGCAGATGGAGGCACGCCTGAAGGAAGAAGGCGTCTTCGTGTTGGGAATTGTGTACCCGACCGTGCCACGCGGGAAGGCGCGGGTGCGCACCATGCCCAACGCCACCCACACCCGCGAAGACCTCGACGAAGCCCTCTCTGCCTTCGAAAAAGTGGGCAAGGAGTTAGGAGTGATTGGTCGTTGGGTTTAAGGTATACTGAAACTACCATGGCGTTCACCATTAATGACCTGGAAGAGATGATGCGCCTGCTCGACCAGCATCCCGAAAAGCGGGAGGCGCTCCGACTCATCTTATTGGGTAGGGAACTTCTGGAACTGCCTGAGAAGTTCACTCGATTTATTGAGGTTTTCGAACGCTTAGTGCAGATTGTAGAGCGACATGAACAAACTCTGCAACAACATGAGCAAACCCTGCAACGGCATGAGCAAATCCTACAAAACATCTTGGAAGTGCAGGAACGCCACGAACGCACCCTCCAGCATATCCTCGAAGTGCTGGAGCAGTACTCCCAGATGTTTCAGGATATCTACAGGATACTCAATCAGCATACTCAAGAGATTCGCGACCTGCGCCAGTATGTGGAGCGGATGGCAAACGCATATGGCTTGACTTTGGAAGGCGAAGCGGAAGATGCGGTGGGATACTTAGCCCAGCAGAAGGGCTGGAAGTTCCTGCGTCTTCCCCATCCCCTCCGTCTGAATGATGGGGAGATAGACTTGATTGCAGTCTGCGAAGATGCACAAGGTCAGCAGTTCACACTGATTGTAGAGGTAAAGGCACGCCTTGCTTCGCAAGTGGTGCGCGACTGGGCAAACCGCGTGCGTTCGGAAGGCTTCCGAGAGCGCATCACCGAGATGGGCTATGCACCCCCCTACCGAATGTACATCATGGGGTTTCGTATAGACCCTCCTTCGGAACAAACCGCACGCGAAATGGGAGTTGGACTCTTCACAGGAAGGGGCGAGCGTGTGGAGTCAGAACTCTTCTTATAAAAACGCAACTGCCCCAGCCCTCCATGGCTGGGGCAGGCAGGTAGAGAACCAACCTCCCACGATTACAGGCTGTGGTTTCCGCCTATGCTACAGGTTGGGTTCGTGCTCATGTTGCCGATAGTGTAGTTTCCACCAGATGGACACTGCGGTTGCTGTTGGATAAAGTCGGGTACTAAGTTGGCCCAGTCAGGCGTTGCAGTGCCTCCCTGATTGTTAGCCATCGCCCACTGTTCTTTTGCCGCTTGAATCTGGCGCAGGTTGGAACGGCATGCGTTGGCGCGCGAGCGCTCACGAGCACTCATAAAGCTCGGCACCGCAATTGCCAACAGGATGCCGATAATCAGCACGACAATCATAATCTCAACGAGTGTGAAGCCTCGTTCACGGCGTCGGTTCATCAGTTTGCGCATCATCTGTATGTCCCTCCATCCTCCTTAGTGTGGTTGCTGGGGAGGAACTACACCGAACGGGCGGCAGTTGGGGTAGCTCCATCCCCGCTAAGAGGGTTTTTCCATACTCCTCGGATGAGACCCCTCGCAAATTTGGGAGATTTGCCCGATACGGTATAATCTTGTGAGGGTGAAACGCATGGCGATACCAATCAGCTTCACTGAGCGTGCCTTAGCACGCATTCGGCAGGTGCTAAGCCAGAAGGGTTTAGAGAATGCGTACCTGCGGATTGGAGTGCGTGCAGGTGGATGTTCAGGCTACGAGTATGTGATGAAGCCCGAAACTGCCCCACGCCCCAACGACTCGGTCTACGAGGTAGACGGAGTGCGTATCGTGATTGACCCTAAAAGTGCAGAGATACTGGAAGGTACCACAATCGACTACACGGGGCAGTTAGTGGGCAGTGGCTTTCAGTTCCACATCCCCAAAGCGAAGCGACAGTGTGGCTGTGGAACCTCATTTTCCCTCTAATGCGCAACAGGAATTCGGTTTCCCCCGTCGAACGAAGTGGATAGTAGGGGCAAACTGGGATGCCCGCCTTATGCGAGCGGTAAGAGCAAACCTTGCGCTTGCTCACCCCTCAGCAAGCGGGCAACGCCCCTACAAAGTTTATAGGGAGGCAAATAGATGCAAAAACTCGGAACTGTTGTCCTATTGACACTCGCTTGCTGGATTGGGTGGAGCCAGACACCCACGATGATGTGGCGATTCTATGGCAACCCCGCGCCGAACAATCCCGCCATCTGTGGGGTCGGGAAGCGCACCCTCTACTATCCCTGTCAGAACCGTCTTTATGCGCTTGACCGCGAGAGCGGAACCCTCAGATGGCAATATCCCGCCGACGCGCCCCTCGATGCCACTTTCTTGGGTCAGCCTGTCGAGGGCGAGAACCTCGTCTACATCGGGGCGAGCAACGGGAATGTGTATGCGCTGGACATCGAGACGGGCGCCCTGCGATGGATTTTCTCTGCCAACAGCGCACCCACTACCCGCCCCGTGTTGGAAGAGGGGATTCTCTACTTTGCCACAGGGGGAGGCGAAGTGTTCGCTCTGAATGCGCGCACGGGAGAGCCTGTCTGGAGCGCACCCTACCGAGCAGACGACTTCATCGGGGGGCAACTGCTGAAGGTAGAGGACACGATTGTGGTGGGCACCGACAGCGGGATTCTTCACGGCATCACCGCCAGCGGGGGACGCCGACGCTGGGTTTATCGCCTGCCCGCTCCAAACTATGACCCGCAAGCGGTATACGCCAACAATAGCCTCTATGTAACCTCCAGCGACCAACTGCTGGCGTTGAACCCCACTACTGGGTCGCTCCGATGGCGACGCCAGTTCAATACCGAATTCCGCCTACACCCTACCGTCAACGAGGACTATGTCGTGGTGGTGACACGCGAGAATCGGGTCTATGTGTTCGACCACTCAGGCAAAGTCATCACGGGTGCACAAGAGCCAATAGAGCTTCGCTACGAGCCTCTTACCGCTCCCATTATTCACGAGGGAGACTATTGGGTAGTCACGCGTCGGGGCACTTTGCTCGTCTATAGCCTGCCCGACCTCAAGCTGAAATGGCTCTACACGATACGCCCACCCGAAGGAACGGTTGACGCCCAGAACCGTCGAATCGCCTACTCTGGCATACAGAACCAGATAGTGTTCATCCCTGGCGGGTTCGTCGTAGCGACGAACGACGGCAGCCTGCACGCTTTCGGCACTAATTGGGTGGACCGCACTCCCCCGCAAGTGGTGCGCACTGTACCCCGAATTGGCGAGATGATGTCGGGGCAACTGCCGTTGGAGTTTCAAGCGCGCATTCGTGACGATGGCTCTGGCATTAACCCCGACAGTGTGCAGTTCCTGCTGAATGATGAGCCTCTGCCTGCCGAGTACGAGCCGTCGCTGGGCGATATTACCGTGCGCCTTTTAGCAGGGGGCACGATTCAGCCCCTGCCCGACGGACGCCACACGCTCACGGTGGTCGCAACCGACTGGGCAGGCAACACGGTGCGCTACAGCTGGAGCATCTATATCGATAACAGCCTGCGCCGCGGAACTCCCTCACGCCCGCCCCAGCCTCCCACTGGCGGTCGTGGAGGACGAGGTGGGGATGACCGATAGGGCTTCTCTCCACTCTCCTATCGCTATTCAAGCCGAACACCTGACGAAAGTGTTCAAGCTGAGCCATCAGCCCTACTCGTCACTCAAGGGGCTGATGCTCGCGTTCCTGCCAAGGCGCATCGAGACGCTCGTTGCGCTGAACAACCTCACCTTCACTATCCACAAGGGTGAAACCGTCGGCATCATAGGGCAGAACGGATCAGGCAAAAGCACTCTGCTGGGCATCATTGCGCGGGTCTACCGCCCCACTGCCGGCGTCCTTACGGTGAACGGGCGCGTTGCTCCCCTGCTGGAGCTCGGAGCAGGCTTCCATCCCGACCTCACGGGGCTGGAGAATATCTATTTCAACGCCGTCATTCTGGGGCTAAACCGCAAACAGGTGAGCGAACGCCTACCCGACATTATTGCCTTTGCCGAGTTGGAAGACTATATCGATGCCCCTATCCGCACCTACTCTTCTGGAATGCTGATGCGCTTAGGGTTCGCAATCGCAGTCCATGTCGATGCCGATATTTTGCTGATCGATGAGGTGTTGGCGGTGGGCGACGCTCGGTTCCAACAAAAGTGCTACCAAAAGATAACCGAGTTCCAGAAGCAGGGTCGCACCATCCTCTTTGTATCGCACGACATGGAGGCGGTTCGGCAGGTGGCTCAGCGAGCCTTATGGCTCGACAAGGGCATCCTGCGCGCCGATAGCGATGTCGAAACCGTAATCCAAGCGTATCAGCAGTCCACCCAGATAGAGAGGAATCCGGTGACCTAAAGCGAACCCGAATCCTGATGAAACGCACTGCTCTTTATGATGCCCACCGCCGATATGGCGCGCGCATGGTGGTGTTTGCAGGCTGGGAGATGCCCGTGCAGTACAGCGGGATTATTGAAGAGACCAAAGCCGTGCGCCAACGCTGGGGAATCTTCGATGTGAGCCATATGGCACGCGCCTACTTCGAGGGACTCCACACCCAAGCTTACCTGAGCCGACTGGTGCCCTCTGACATAAGCAAACTTGCCGACCGAATGGGACACTACACAGTGCTGACCAACGAGCACGGAGGCGTAGTGGACGATATTATCCTCTATCGGTTGAACCCAGAACGCTGGCTGATGGTGTTCAACGCAGGCAACCGAGAGAAAGATTTAGCATGGTTCCACCGTTGGCGCACCGACTTTGATCCTCCACCTACTATCGACGACCAAACCGAACAGACGGTGATGATAGCGGTTCAAGGATCGCAAGCTGTGGCGAACCTCAGTGCGCTCTTCGGTGCCGACTTGAACACGGTTCCCCGTTTCGGCATCACTGAGCTGAGTTGGCAAGGTGTTCCGATTTGGGGAGCACGCACGGGCTACACAGGCGAGGACGGCTTCGAACTGATAGCACCTGCTGATTTAGGTGAGAGCCTTTGGGATGCCCTGATTGCGCAATCTGCCACTCCCTGCGGATTGGGCGCACGCGATGTGCTTCGAGTGGAAGCGGGACTGCACCTCTACGGGCACGAACTCACCGACGATACGAACCCCATCGAGGCGGGCTTGGGCTGGCTCGTCAGCGACCGCACCGACTACATCGGAGCGGAGGTGATTCGGCAGGTTCAGCAGACAGGTCCCACGCGCCGACTGATGGGCATCATCCTGCAGGAACGAGGGGTTCCTCGCGAAGGCTATCCTGTGTTGATAGAAGGACAGCAGGTGGGTACGCTCACCAGTGGGGTCTACTCGCCCACATTGGAGAAAGGAATTGGCATGGCATATCTGCCGATAGCCTACGCCAAAGCGGGCACACCGTGTGCAGTAGAGATACGTGGACGTGCCGTCCCCGCGCTCGTCAGCACCCGACGCTTCCTCAAACAACAGGGCTGAACTCCACCTTGTAGCACGGGCATCCTGCCCACAAGCAAGATGGGCGAGACGCCCAAGCCACACAAGTAGCACGGGCGGGACGCCCGTGCACTGCTGTGGCGAGACGCCCAAGCTACTGGTGGTAGGGTCTTCACACCTTTGCCTTCGCCTTCAAAACCTCGTACAAGAGCCAGCAAGGTGCGGGCTGTGCCATACCGACAATCCCTGTATGCAAATCAACAGCATTCCTGTAAGTCTGGTGCGTCCCAGCAGTGCAGGCGAACCATCGGCAAATGCGGTGCAAGTCAAGCTGATGAAAAAGGTGCTTGACAGCCAGAAAGAGCAGATGGCGAGACTGCTCCACCAGATGGAAGGCAAAGGGCGCCATCTGGATGTGTCGGTCTAATCGCTTCAGCGATAGCCCTTCCTGACCGTTGCGCCCCTTTTCAGGAACCCCGAAACGCTACGAGGTTCCGATTCGTCGAATCCATCACGAGGTGGTGAATGAACGATGAAGGTGGGGCGCCTAATTGCGGTGCTATTGAGCCTTTCCACACTTACCCTCATGCTGGCACTTCAGCAAGAGCGCGTGCTGGTACAGGGTACTTACACGTTCGAACGGATTACCGAGACGAGCAGTTTCAACTGGACGACGGGCTACCTTGAAGCGAAGGGCGAATCAGCCTATCCCGACTATGTATCGCCTACCCAAGCCCGCTTGATGGCACGGCGTGGGGCGGTGGTCGACGCAATGCGCAACCTGTTGGAAAGCATCGGGGAGGTTTACCTCTCCTCCGAGACTCGCTTAGCGAACTCAGTGTTGGTGTCCGATACAGTGCGTGCGCGAGTGGAGGGCGTGATTCGCGGGGCGCAAGTGGTGCAGGAAAACGATAAAGGCACCTCCTACGAGGTGGTGGTGCGTATCCCAGCAGGTCAGATTGCGGGGATTGCACAGCAGTCGCTGACCTCGCCCCAACAGTTCGGACTGAGCCAAGACAAGGTACGCCAGTGGGCACCTTCTGCTTTGCCCTCAGACAAAGTGCGCCTTGCTCCTGAAACGCCTCCTCTACTTCCTCTCCCCGTGCAATCTGACCCCACAAAACCCTACACGGGGCTAATCATCGACTGCCGAGGGTTGGGGCTGGAGCGGTGCATGGCGCCCAAAATCCGCCGCACGAATGGGGCAGAACTTTGGGGCACCTTGGAGGTAGACCCTGAGTTCGTGAACAAGCATGGGATTGTTGCCTACCTGAGCGAGCAACAGTTTCATGCGTTGAAAGACCCTGCGATTGTAGAGCGCATAGGGAGCAACCCGATGGTGGTGCGCGCAATAGGCGTGGCGGGCACTGCGAAGACCGACCCTGTGGTGAGCGAAGAGGACGCCATCCAGATTATGGAGCAGGAGAAGCGTTCGGGCTTCCTGCGCCGATTCGCCGTGCTGTTCCTCCAATAACTGCATCGCACAAGTGGGTGAGCGCATGGGGCGTAAGAAAAGTAGCACGGGCGTCTCGCCCGTGAAGAGGTTTTATGCTCTGCTTTGCAGGATGTCCTTCCTGCTTTTCCTTAGCCTTGCGCTTGCTCGCGCTCAGGTCGCCCCCGAATCCTCGTCCGCTCCCTACTCCCCATTCCCCACTCCCCTTTTCGAATACAACCGAGAGGTGCCCACCAAACGCCACTTAGAGGGTTGGCGCACGCTCGCTGGGGAGTGGTCGTCTACCCCTTTGCTGGCTCCCCGTGCAGAGGGGCTGAACCTCCTGATGTTTGAGAAACCGCTCGGTGCTTCTTGGCAGATGGAGATAGAGGGCACTCTCGTTCCGATAGAGGTCATCGTCTGGTGGCAAGATTCCGAGAACTGGCTCTGCCTTGCTTTAGAGGGAGAACATCTTGTCTGGCAGTGCAAATACAACGGCTTACCTTTGCCCGAACAGCGGTTGGGAGTGGGCGAAAGGCGCACCTATCGGCTTGTGATTAGCCGTTCGAACAGCCAGTTCAAGGCAGAACTCAACGCTGAGCGCATAAGCCACTACACGATGAACCTCCCCAGAACAGGGCAGGTAGGACTGCGTTGTCAAAACGCACGAGGGCGCGGGTACTACCTTGAACATCCCCACGGCATCCGCTACCTTAGGATAGAGCCCAGCGAGGTGATAGACACCCGCGCACAAGGGTCGGTTTCCTTCACAGTAGACCAAAACGACCTGCAAGCGCTGGCATCGTACCTTGCCCAACAGTGCGCGCGAGATAGCCGAATCGGCTCTGAGTGGAAACAGGTGCCAGTAGTAGTCGCGACCCTCGAATGCCTCGATATCCCAGACACTGCACTGGGCGACAAGGTAGCGGAAGACCTCAACACGCTTCTCGCTCAGGCAGGATTCACGCTGGTGGAGCGTCGAAACTTAACAGCGGTCGTGAAGGAGTTGAAACTCCAGATGAGTGGGCTGACCGACACTCAGACTGCACAAAACATCGGTAGGCTTGTGGGGGCACGGTTCATTCTTGTAGGCACGCTTACCGACGAGGAGAGCCATGTCATCCTCAACACCCGCTTAATCGAAACCGCCACGGGCACGACCTTCTTAGCCAGCCGTCATCGGGTGCGCAAGGTACTTCTTGGAGGGAGGCAATCATGAGGGCTGAGTTATGGGCAGTCGGGCTTCTGCTCTGTTTGATGGGGAGTATGTTCGCAGAGGAAAAGACCCTTATCGAGGCAGAGGGGGTAGGCAAGACGCCACGCGACGCCCTTCAGCAAGCGTTGCGCGCAGTGGTCGAGCAGGGCGTGCAGAGCTGGGTGCAGGCGCGCTCGGTGCTGATTAATCAGCAACTGCGCGAAGATATCGTCCATACAGTCGCTCAGGGCTATGTGAAGCAGTATGAAGTTTTAGAGGAGCGCCAAGAGGGTGAACTATGGCGGGTGCGGGTGCGTGCCAGCGTATCGGCTGGGGGTATCCCGCGTGTGTCGGAAGTACCTGCACTCTATCGTCAAGCAGGCGAACCGCGCGTGCTGGTACTAATGGAGGAGAAGGTGGACGGGGTGCCGATGCGCGACCGCCATCCTGCGCGCAGTGCGCTCATCGAGACCCTCCGACGAGAAGGGATACGCGTGGTCGAGTGCCCGAACGAAATTTTGTTCTCTCCCATGCACGAGCCTATCCCACGCACGAACCAAGAGAAAACCATTTCGCCTGATACTCCCTTGCCGAACCCTTTAGACCGAACCCGCCTGCGGATGATAGCCCAGCAAGCCGATGCGGAGATTGTGCTGGTGGGGCGAGCGGAGGCGAGCTACTTCGGCTCCTTTGCTGAGGGCGAGGTGCATAGCGTCCGCGCCACGATGGAGCTTCAGGCGTTCTGGGCAGAGGATGGCGAAATCATTGCCAGCCTGCGTATGCCTCCTGTGGCGGTAGCGGATTTCCAAAAAGCCACTGCCGAAACGCTTGCGCTGGAGAGATGCGCCCGCGATTGCGCAACAGAATTCCTACCCCTTATGGTGCTGGCGTTCGTGCGCGAGATTACCGAAGGGCGTACGATTTGCATCCGAATAGAGGGCGACTACGCCCAGATGATAGCCTTGCGCCGTGCCTTAGAACGCTACGAGCGAACCATTCAGATTCAGCGAGCCGAATATACGGATGGGGAAGGGCGTCTGTGGGTGCGGGTGATAGGAGAGCCGACCCTACTGGGGGAGTTCCTTACATCCCTCCAGATAGAGGGCAAGCGCGTTCAGGTTAGCCATCAAAGCGGGACAGGGCGCGAACTAAGAGTTCGCCTCCGCTAACACGGGTATAATTAAAAACACCCTCAGCGGAGGGGTGGCCGAGTGGCTGAAGGCGGCGGTCTTGAAAACCGCATCCCACCTCGTGTGGGACGGGGGTTCGAATCCCTCCCCCTCCGC
>FWPU01000551.1_pt1 | contig 122172 bp, 117 predicted proteins | sample 2228361 | NCBI WGS metagenome assembly FWPU01 (sample SAMEA103939777, study PRJEB20133) | metagenome | reverse complement strand
GCTACTTTACCCTCACAAGCGATCGTTACGCTCCTGCTAAAGAATTAGCAGCTTGGAAAGCAAAACTGAACCAGCATTGGTACAACATCAAAATCAGAGATATTGATGTATCCTGCGGTACAGACATTAAAGTTAACCAAACCATCGCTGTGAAAGCCAAGTTAGATTTAGCGACTTTGACGAACGAAGATATCCAGGTAGAGTTGTATCAAGGTGCGATCGATGCCAACGGCGAAATTATCAATGGCATGCCTGTAGTTATGGATTATCAAGGAGAAGATACGGAAGGATTAAGTATTTACACGGCTAATATTTTGTATACAACTTCTGGATTACAAGGCTTATCTTTGCGTGTATTGCCCAAACACAAATACCTTTCTAGTCCCTACGAACCAAGATTAATTTTGTGGGCGCAGTAAAAGGTAAAAAATATACATTTGGGTAATGCTAAACTTGGGGGATAGGGTTTCCGATCCTCTTTTTCCCCATCAGTTTCTTTGCGGAATCACAATGTAACCTGTGGTGCGATCGCCCAAAACAAGGTTGCGTTCTTTTCCCCAATACCACCAGTACGCTGCAACATAAGCACAAATGAGACTATCTAACTTATCTTCAACTTCTTTGAGGGCAGCACCGGTTGACGATAAAAGCAAAATATCAAAAGGAAACAGACAAGAATATTTTTGATTTTGCCCTAAATACAAACTCGGTTCCAAAAACGGTAGAGTCTGGATAATGTAATTTTGCAATTTTATCAGTTCTAACCGACGTTCTTCAAGGCGTCCTTTTTTGTATTTGAGAATGCGTTCTAAGCCAAATAGATGTACTATGGCCGGATGGGGAAAAACTTCTATTTGAAATCTACCAGGTTTTTGTGGTTCGATGGTAGGTGCGTGCTGGAAACCTCGAGCTTCTAGTGCTAAACCGAATTGCACCGTACGTTCTGCAAAAGGTAAATTGAGGTTAGCTGGGTAGCATCCAGCTTGATATTTACCGAAATACTTATGGGTGAGTTTGTCAGGTAGACGACTTCCCGTCAGGTTGGGAATAATTGTCGGTGCGTCTACGGCTATAATGGCACTTTCGTCAGTTTGCACGCAGCGATCGATCCAAAAAAGAATGTCTGCTATTGTTTGTTTGCGGTCAATATCAAGGATGTGTAGTCGATTTTCTACCCAATTTAAACAACATACCCCAGTTGGTTGCGACCTCCAACCCAAATCAATGCCTAAAAATTTCATTTTTGCCTGTTCCTGCAGAAGCTGGGTGTAATTTATTTCTAAAGTTTACCTCCAGCCAAGAAAAACCCGCGCCGCAACTAAACTTCGGCGTCGGGAGCAAAAGCGCGTTGCTAATTGCGAACCTAGTTTAAATAGACATCGCCATTTTCACGAATCCTAATTGCACCTTTACTATTTTTTAAATTTGTGGCTTCGTTGAAATTAAGTTCCAACATTCCTGATGAAGAAGCTGTTGGCGTTATCCGCAACAAACCCTTATCTTGACGCACTGCTGTAATAGTCACCGGTAGTGGCAAATCTCGCAGTACTACCTGTTGCTTGCCAGTCAGAAGACGTTGTCCCGTGTGCCCGATCGCTTGATAGCTGATAGAAGCATTGGTATTATTTTTTAATCTGACACTCACTTTGCCATTAACGGGCGTAACCGTAGCCACCGCAGGAGAAGTTTCCTCGGGTGCAGGTGGTTGGGTAACGTTTTCTTGCGGGCGAGCAGGAATAGCAGTTTGGCCGGAAGAACCCTGACTTGACGGTGCTGATTCTTTAGGCGGACATCCCTGACGGACGACAACATCTCGCTTGTAGAAACGCGGGTCGTAGAAAATGCTAGGACAAGGATTTAGACTGCTAGAACCGGTCGTAGCTGCAGTAGGTGCAGAAGGTGTTTTACCACTACTTGCGGGCGATGACCGTTGGTTGGGCGCAGGAGAAGAAAAAGCAGGAGGAGTGGAAACAGAAGAAGATGGACTTGATTTTTTTGTTTTTGAGTGTAAGCGTTGGGCGGACAACCTTGGGGAACTAAAACTCTACTATTGTGAGGTTCTTGATAGAAAATACTAGGACAGGGATTCACTTGGGAGGTAGGAGAAACGGAAGGTTGCTGCTGCTGTTGTTGAGCTACAACTGCTTGGGGAATTGCTGGCAAGCTAATGAATAAACCTCCACAAATAGCACTCAAAAAACCAGTGGATTGATGAAAAATTTTCTTCATATTTACCTCTAGTTTGACTACAGTTGCTACAGTCAATCAACTATCTGGTTGATGTTAATTAAGTCGGAGTTTTTATCAAGGCAAACTATCAGTTAACGTTTATCAAATTGGCAAAGTCTGTTTCTTCTCACCCAGGGAATGAAAACCAATTAACTTTCTTGTAGTTACTTCCATCTCAAGAAAGATAATCATTTCAGGTCGTGGTAATTGCACTCAGTACTAAAAAAAATGATTTCCCCAGCTGCTGTATTGTTCCCTATTTTCCGTCAGCGACTTCCTTGAGATGATCGAAATGGATTGGGAAAGTAACAGTAACAGTTGTACCTACACCAACGGTACTATCAACTTGAATTTGACCTTGGTGGTTTTCAACAATAGCTTGGGCGATCGCCAACCCCAATCCCGAACCAGCAGTAGTTTCTGTTGCGGTCTTCTCTGTATGGGTGCGCGCCGGGTCTACCCGATAAAAGCGGTCGAACAAGCGAGGTAAGGCCGCTGCAGGAATACCGATCCCAGTATCGCTGACCTTAACTTGCAACTGAGCACCGTGATGGTAACGTACTCCCGGAATGCGATTTTTTGTTTCTATGCGTGCCAATTCTACTTTTACTTGTCCGTTGCAGGGAGTATAACGCAAGGCATTACCAATTAAATTTGTAAACAATCGTACCAGTTGATCCCAGTTACCCGTGAATGTGAACCAGTTTTCTAGTATTTCAGGACTAATTTCGAAGTTGGGAGGATCGATCAAGTTCAAGGTTAAAGTAATGTTTTTTTCGGTTGCTAATAGTTGTTGTTCTTCTACAACTTCCATCAATAAAGCGTCTAGAGGACAAGGAGAAAAACTTTCTTTGGCAATACCGCTATCTTGACGTGCAAGAAACAGCAAATCGTTGACCAATCTAGTTAGGCGTTGGGTGAGGCGTTCTACTAGCTTTAATTGTTGCTTGTAGTGGCTAACAGCAGGATTTTCTGTTTCTGCTAACTCCAAATCAGCAAGAGCAACTTGCACGTTCGTTTGAATTAAAGTAATAGGATTTCTCAGTTCGTGGGAAGCGTCGGCGGTAAACTGTTTGAGGCACTGGTAAGACTCGCGTACTGGTTCCATTGCTTTTCCAGAAAGAAACCATCCGCTAGCCGCCACCGAAAGGACCATTAATCCAGTACCCAGTCCTAAATCAAAAATTAACTGTCGGCTTGGTTTTGTGACTTCAAACCAAGGATGGCTAACGCGCAAGTATCCCAGCACTTGTTTTCCGACTTCTACTCTTTGGGTGACTTGTCGCAGCAGTATACCTGAATTTCCCGTCGGAGGTCGAGAATCTGCAAAAGGATAAGGAGCTTGTTGTTTTGTATCTCCTTTTTTTCTAGCTACATGTACGGTTTCTCCGGTGCGGTTGACATGAATGGGAATATCTAAAGGTTCGGATAGCGTTGACCACAGCAACTCACCGGTGGGGCTAAACCACTCTAAATCGATGTGGTCGTCTTCTACTGCGTCAGCATTGTTGCGAAAACTAGCTTCGACATTAATGCGGTATTTTCTGCTACTAGAATCGATAGGTTCGATAACAAGCGATCGCTCTACTACTTCCACCACGTGGTTCAAAGTATCGTCAATGCGTTCGATCAGGGTATTGCGAACGTACAAATATACGCCAATGGCAAATAACAGCAACAACACGGCGGTGATTGCAGTGTACCAAACAGCAAGACGACGACGAGTGCTTTGGAACATATAACAGTAAATAGGCGATCGCTGTTTTGCATGTTTAACTACAATATCTATTTTGCCCTGCCTGCAAATTTACTGAAGTGGTGACCTTTGCGTTTACTTAGAACGATAATAAGGAATATATTTTTGACATGATGGCAACAGGATGTTAAGTAAATGCTGCTCAACAACCGCTATCAAGTAATTCGCACTTTGGGAAGCGGTGGCTTTGGTCAAACTTTCTTGGCGGAAGACACCCAAATGCCTTCCCGCCGTTGCTGCGTGATCAAGCAACTCAAACCCATTCACAACAACCCGCAAGTTTATCAATTGGTGCAAGAACGATTTCAGCGGGAAGCAGCGATTTTAGAAGAGTTAGGCAGTTGTTGCCAGCAAATTCCCTCTTTGTATGCTTATTTTCAATTACAGGGTCAATTCTACTTAGTTCAGGAATGGATTGAAGGTGACACGCTCACTGAAAGGGTTAGACAGCAGGGTTTATTTAGCGAAAGTGACGTTCGGGAATTATTAGTAAATTTATTACCCGTTTTAGCCTACGTACACTCGCGGCACATCATTCACCGCGATATCAAACCGGACAATATCATTTTGCGCGATCAAGATGGCAAACCAGTACTGATTGATTTTGGTGCGGTACGGGAGTGCATGGGAACGGTATTAAATTCGCAAGGATTACCCACTAGTTCCATTGTCATCGGTACACCCGGATATATGCCCAGCGAACAAGCTGCAGGTAGACCGGTGTATTCTAGCGATCTGTACAGTTTGGGAATGACGGCCATTTACCTGCTCACGGGAAGATCGCCGCAAGAACTGCAAACAGACTCCCAAACCCGGGAAATTCTTTGGCACGATTATGCCACGCACCTTAGCCCCCCATTCGCGAACATAATTGATAAGGCTATACGCTACCATCCCCGCGATCGCTTTGCTAGTGCCAAAGAAATGCTAGACGCCCTTCAAGAAGTAGTAAGTCCTGTTCCACCCACACAACCAGCTATTACCCAACCACCAACACTACCACCTCGCAAACCTGATGGTCGCAATCCTATTTTGGTAGGAAGCGCGATCGCCGTTAGCTTGGTCGGTGGCTCTGTCATTATTGCTAGTGCCTTAAAAGAGCAACCAACTCCACCTTTTGCTGATTCACCTGCTACTACAACACCCCAGGAACGACAAACACTCCAGCAACCAACTTCACCTTTTGCTAATTCACCTGCTACTACAACACCCCAGGAACGACAAACACTCCAGCAACCAACTTCACCTTTTGCTGATTCACCTGCTACTACAACACCCCAGGAACGACAAACACTCCAGCAACCAACTTCACCTTTTGCTGATTCACCTGCTACTACAACACCCCAGGAGATAGCAGAAACTCCCGCTCTTAATTCACCAGCTGCTAACCAATCCGTCTTTACTGCTGTTTCACCAACATCATATCCATCACCACCAAAAGTTACTACCACAATTAGCGATTATTCTTGGCTTTCTCAAAGACTGGTAACAGATGCTGATTTAGATGGCAAAGATGGTTTTGAGTTAGATATTATGCGCAATTCCATTTTTGCACGTCACGGTCGACGTTTTGAAACTCCAGGGTTGCAAAAGTATTTTGACAGTCAACCTTGGTATCGTCCTATCTATTCACCAAAGAATTTTCCGACAAATTTGTTATCTCCTATCGAGCAGCGAAATGTTGAATATATTGCTAATTACCAAGACCGTCACAATCGCAGATATTTTAAGAAGTAGCTGTAACTAAAACTGTGCTTATTTTTCCAACAGACTGCAGATTAGTTCTCCGACCCCATCAAGTGCAAAGGGTGCGGTGGTTCCATCTTCGCGAATTTGCAAGCGATCGCGGCAATTATACACCTGCGTTGGTTTTTTGACACCATCAACACTAACGACTGCTGTATACTGCCAATGGTATTTAGCACTTCGTTTAATATCTATAATGCAAATACGGTGATTGTTCAGGTAACGGCAAGTTAGTGCTTTTACTGGAAGTGTAACAATAAAGAACAATATCACTACCAGTGCCAAACAACCAATGTACTTGAACTGAGTTTTGGACATCATGTTTTTGTCATAGCTTGAAGATAATCTCCAAATTTACCAGCTAGCTGCCGCGGATGGAGTAAATTACCTTTACTTGCAAGTAAGGAACAGTGGTTGATTGAGTTAACTTAATAACAGTAGTTACATAAATACCCTGATGTAGATGCGCTGTGGAAATATTTGAGCAAAAATGTAAAAGCGGTTTGTCAAAAATAATAAATGGGTGCTACCGTCAAGTAGTTTGCCCGTTACTTTCAAATTTTGTCTATAGTTTGGCCAATTAACTTGCATTTGCAAGGTTTAGTCTTTTTGGAGTTCGACGATCGCTTTGGACGGAGCATGACAATAAAACAACTGAACAATCGCTATCAAGTTATTCAGGTATTGGGTGCTGGTGGATTTGGTGAAACCTTTTTGGCGGAAGATACTTATATGCCTTCTCGCCGTCGCTGCGTGATCAAACAACTCAAGCCAATCACAAAAGATCCCCAAATATATAAGACAATTCAACAACGCTTTGAGAGAGAAGCGGCGACTTTGGAGTATCTTGGGGAAGGCTGCGAGCAAATACCCAAACTTTACGCTTACTTTTGTGAAAATGGAAAATTCTACTTAGTTCAGGAATGGATTCAAGGTCAAACCCTAACAGATATTGTCAAAGCTCGGGGACCGTTGCAGGAAAATCAGGTCAGAGAAATTTTATTAAGTTTGCTATCAGTTTTAGATTATGTCCACAGCAAAGGCATTATTCACCGCAACATTAAGCCTGAGAATATTATTTTCGCGCTACCGATGGCAAGCCGATTTTAATTGATTTTGGTGCAGTTAAGGAAACAATACGCTCAATAGTCACTGGCGCTGGGCATTTAACTCAATCTTTGGTCATCGGGACACCTGGATACATGCCTAGCGAACAAGCAGCTGGGCGTCCAGTTTATGCTACTGATATTTATAGTTTGGGTTTAACAGCAATTTACTTGCTGACTGGCAAGTCACCCCAGGAGTTCCCAACCGATTTGCAAACTGGGGAAATTTTGTGGCAGCAATTTGCTAGCGATATTTCTCCGGAATTCATAGCTGTTCTCAACCAAGCGATTAAGCCCCATGCTAGCGATCGCTACCCTACTGCCAGCAAAATGTTACATGCTTTGCAGTCTATCAGTTCTCTTCCTTCGACCGCAAAAGGCGGTCATCCGCAAGCCCTGCCTTTTCAAGGTAGGACATCGATGACACCGTCACATCAGTCCACTCAATCTACCGTCGCCCTATCTCCTCCTGCATCCAAACAAAAGCCAGTATCTCCTCCACCACAACCAAAATCCGCTTTGGTTTCTGCTTCTCCTGCAAACACTGGCAATTGGCAAAAAGCAGCTTTGATTTTTACAGGTTTAGTTGTAGGTAGTGTGATAAGCGGAATAGCGATCGCTAATTTTACTCGCCAGCAGCCACAAACGGAGATTGCCACATCGCCTACTCCCCAAACTACTACTACTGCTGCTACTGCCCATCAGGAGCCTGCACCAGAGGTTGTTACTTTTACTGGTGAACCGAAAAATCCAAACACAGCGATCGCTTCTCGACCTTCTCCGTCTGTAACTACTTTGACCACAGAAGGCGGTCAAAAGCAACAAGAGCCTATCCGAGGCTCTCTACAGATGACACCAGAACCCCAAAAGTCGGTAACGTTTGTACCAACTCCGCAACAAGAATTACCACAAACCCAAGAAGAATTGGAAACTTCTGCTGCTTCTACACCAAAACCGCAAACACAACCCACACCAGAAGAAGATAATGCTTCTTTTTCACCGCCAAAGCCAAAGAAGCAAAAAAGTCGCAACCACGAATATTGACGACACTGTTGTTCCTGGATTTCCTACAGGTACTTCGGAAAATACGATTGTCAATGCCTTGGGAAAACCGAGTAAGGTTTCTAAAGGTTTGTGGAATACCCGTGCTTACCTTTATCGACTGCAACCAAACCGCGTCGATCTTGGTTATTTATTTGACCGGAAATCAGGCATTTTGCGGCAAACCGAAGTAGCCTTTGCCCAATCTGTTCCCCTAGAAACCATGCAATCGACATTACAGGGAATGTTGGCGGGTAATGCTTCTAGTTCGATTCAACAAGGATTGGAAAAAGTATACCAGCGCCAAATCAATGAATATTCTTTTCGAACAGGGGGGTTAAAAGGTGTAATTCAACGCAACGAGGAGGATCAAATTTACATTGGCGTTTGGGATGCAGACTTGCATTGAATTGTCTAGACAGTTTTGATACCAATAGCTTTGTTTTCAATGTCGTCAAGCTAGAAACTAAGTATAGCTGGCAGCCAAGCGGGAATACCATCAGTTCCACTACCAATGGTATAGATACGACCAGTGGTGTTTCCCTTACTTAGATAGATACGTTTTTTCTCAAAATCATTAATAATCTCATAGCAATAATTGACTTGTTAATAAAGCATTTGCTGTCATACGAGTCTTCTAGAAGGCAAGTTTCACTAATGCTATGAACAGAGCATGACCGCGCTGCTGAACAATCGCTATCGAGTTATTCAGGTATTGGGTGTTGGTGGGTTTAGTGAAACCTTTTTAGCAGAGGATACCCATCTTCCTTCTCGCCGTCGCTGTGTAATTAAGCAACTCAAGCCGCTGACAAGCGATCCGAAAGTTTATCTGCGGATCCAACGGCGATTTGAACGGGAAGCAACGATCCTAGAATACCTGGGGGAGGGTTGTAACCAAATTCCCAAACTCTACGCTTACTTTTGCGAAAACGGGCAATTTTACCTGGTTCAGGAATGGATTCAGGGACCAACCCTATCAAATATAGTTAGGTCTTACGGGTCGCTTTCTGAAACTGCCGTAAGAGAAATTTTATTAAGTTTGTTGTCAGTTTTAGACTACATTCACAGCAAAGGTATTATTCACCGAGATATTAAACCAGATAATGTTATTCTTCGTACTTCTTTGGCTTTTAATACTTTTGCCGAACTAGGGGAAATTAGCAAAGAATCGCCTGTTTTGATTGATTTTGGAGCTGTTAAGGAAACAATACGTTTGGTAGAGAATGCTTTTGGGTATACTACTGAGTCATTAGTGATGGGTACGCCAGGATATATGCCCAGCGAACAAGTTGCAGGGCGCCCGGTTTATGCCACAGATATTTATAGTTTAGGCATGACGGCGATTTATTTGCTCACTGGCAAACATCCGCGCGAGTTTAAAACCAACCCGCGCACTGGGGAAATAGCTTGGCAACATTATGCTCCTGAGGTATCGCCGTCATTGGCAACAATACTAAATCGGGCTATTAAGCCTCAAGCGAGCGATCGCTACCCCAGTGCTAGCAAAATGCATCCTTGAGTTGAAGTCTGCTTGTTTAACACCAAAGAGAGTGACTTACGGGCTGGGAGCTTTGGTTTCTGCTAGCAACACAGTCTCTCAAAAAACTCAGTTACTACCTTCTAGTTCAAATACTCCTGTCACCATTATTTATTCTCTTACCAGAAATTGGCGTCAACCAGCTTGGATTTTTGGCTGTTTGCTTGTAATCATCTTGATAGGAGCGCTGGCGACTTTTCAAACCCGCAAAGAACCAAAACCTGCATCTTCCTCGCCTACCTTAGACGCACCAACTCCAGTAACTCAAACCGCTATCTCCAACACCGTCGCCCCAGTCTCCAGTTTCTACGGTTAACAGAGATGATACGCCAGTAACTCCCCCGCAACCAGAAGATACTGGTAAATCAAAAGCCACACAAAAAGCTTTAGTCTCCAAATCAAAAAAACCTGTTATTCCAGCGTCACCACCACTTTCGATTTCGAAACCAAAACACATTGGTGGTGACGCCAGCACGCGAAAAGTCCCGGGGTTTCCTCCGGGGACGCCAAGAAGTACTGTCGAAGCAGTTCTTGGCAAGCCAGTAAAAGATTTAAGAGGTGTTTGGGGCAACACCCGTGCCGTTACTTATATTATCCTGCCCGGTCGAATCGAGCTTGGTTACTTGTTTGACCGCACTTCTGGGAGGCTTCAGCACTCCAGAGGTAGCTTTTGCCCAATCTGTAGACTTGCAACTGATGCTTGCTACCTTGGAGGGAATGTTAGGTCGTCCGGTTCCGTTGGAAATTAAGCAAGGGTTGCTGCAAGTGTTGCAGCGACGGTTAGATAATTTTTATTTTTCTGTTGGTTCTTTGCGGGGTCAAATTGTGCGTCAAGAGTGCGATCTTATTTACATCAGCATCTGGGAAGCTTCTTTCCACGATTTTGTTAATCCTGCCGATGCCAGAAAATGTTAAAAAAAAGGAGCACTCAAGGCTCCTTCAAAAGCAACGATAAATATGGACTACTTCACAGTCACTTTACCACCAGCTTCTTCGATGCGCTTTTTAGCATCTTCAGCAGCTTCCTTGGCAATACCTTCTTTGACCGGCTTCGGTGCAGATTCTACCAAGTCTTTTGCCTCCTTGAGACCCAAACCGGTTAATTCCCTTACAACCTTAAGTACGGGAATTTTCTTATCAGCCGGGACAGATTCTAGAATTACGTCAAATTCAGTTTTCTCTTCCACTGGTTCAGCAGCAGCAGCTGCAGGAGCAGCAGCGCCGGGTGCGGCCACTGCAACTCCCACAGGAGCAGCAGCACTGACTCCGAAGGCTTCTTCAATTTGCTTAACTAACTCAGCTGCTTCCAGCAAAGTTAGAGATTTCAATTTTTCCAAAATTTCATCAGTAGCAGCAGACATTGATGTTACTCCTTTGATGTCGATTAGTAGATTGTTAGATGTTAGTGATTAGTTCGCTATTGGCTGGCTTCTTCAGCTTTGTTTTTGTCAGCGTACGCCTGCAAAGCACGGGCTAGGGAGCTGGGAACCTCGTTGATTCCAATAGCAATCTTTGTTGCCAAAGCATTGATGGCTCCAGCTATTTGTCCCATCAGCTGTTCTTTGGAAGGTAAATCTCCCAAAGCTTTGATTTCTGGCTCAAGCAGCAGGCGTCCTTCCATAACACCGCCGCGAAGTTCTGTCTTCTTGGTGGCTTTTTGGAATTCTTCGTAGGCTTTAATTGCACTGGAGAAATTTTCTTTTACCAACAAAAAGGCGGAAGAACCCTTGAGCAGTTCTGACATTGGTTGCCATTTTGGATCTTCTCGAATGGCAATGCCCATAAGGGTATTTTTTGCTACTTTACAAACCGTGCCAGTCGGTCGCAAGCGCCGCCGTAAATCGGTAATTTCAGCGACTGTCAGCCCTTGGTAGTCAATCACCAGTGCTAATTGTGACTCACCCAAAGTTTTTTTGAGTTCGCTGACGATCGCTTTTTTATCTTCTATGGTTCTACCCATCCTTGTTTCACCTTTTGGAGATTAAGTTAGGCAGCAGCAAAAACAACAAACCCCAGCTAGTTAGTTGCACGAGCCGGGGTTTAACTTGCCAGAATGCTTGCACCTGCAACAGGTGAATTTCGGGCAATAAAGATTTGCAAACCTCGGCAGGATATTAAGTCAAAAGGCCCCTGCTGTCTTTGGCTGTAATGATTTGGTTTTTGTTTTGCTGTGAGCTATTAAGCTGCTTCCGTTAATTTCAAATCGCGCAGGGCGTTGATATCAACTTTAATTGATGGTCCCATGGTGGCAGATACGTATACCGAACGCCAGTAACGACCTTTGGCACCTGAAGGACGGTTGCGGTCAATGGTTTCCTGCAACGCTTTTAAATTTACCAGCAAATCCTCTGCTGAAAAAGATGCCTTTCCAAACATAACATGTACGATACCCGTGCGATCGGCGCGAAACTCTACTTTCCCAGCTTTAAATTCAGCGATCGCGCTGGTGAGGTCAAATGTTACCGTTCCGCCCTTTGGTGATGGCATCAAACCGCGAGGACCGAGTAATTTACCAAGCTTTGCCACTTGTGGCATTACGTCTGGCGTGGCAATTAGCCTGTCAAAATCCATTCTGCCTTTTTGAATTTCATCGATCAGTTCTTCTGAACCGACAACATCAGCACCTGCATTAATTGCTTCTGTTACCTTTTCTCCTCTTGCAATTACTGCTACCCGTATTTGCTGTCCCGTTCCTTTGGGAAGTACTACCGTTGTCCGCAGTTGTTGATCGGTGTATTTGGGGTCAATTCCCAAGCGAATGTGAGCTTCGGCTGATTCTGGGAACTTTGCTGTTGCCGTTTCTTTGAGAAGATTTAAAGCCTCAAGGGGGGCATATTCCCTGTCTTCAACTTTTGCTAGTAGTGCTTGAAAGCGACGCGATTTTTTTCTTGCCATTTTTTTCTCCTGGGGTAGTTAGCGAGCGAGGTGAATTCTCTCCCCCGATGCAAAGTTTATATTTGCTGTTTTGTTATGGGCGATCGCTTTATGTTCCTTAATCTACTACGGTCACGCCCATATTTTTAGCAGTGCCTTCGATAATTCTCATTGCCGCATCAATATCGTTGGCGTTGAGATCGGGCATTTTAGTTTGCGCAATCTGTCGCAGCTGTTCTCTGGTTATAGACCCAACTTTCTTTTTGTTGGGTTCGCTGGAGCCTTTTTCAATTTTTGCTGCTTTACTAATTAATACTGATGCTGGAGGCGTCTTGAGTACAAAGGTGAAGCTTCGATCTTCATAAACTGAAATCTCCACCGGTACTACCATTCCAGCTTGATCTGCTGTCTTGGCGTTGTACTCTTTACAAAACATCATAATGTTAACGCCATGTTGACCCAGCGCAGGGCCTACTGGCGGTGCTGGGTTGGCCTTTCCAGCGTTCAGGGCCAGTTTGATGACCGCTACTACTTTTTTCGCCATTTCTAATTAACTCTGTTTTTGAACTTGATTGAATTCCAATTCTACGGGTGTATCTCGTCCAAAAATCGAAAGTAATGCTTTGAGCTTGCTTCGTTCTGGACTTACTTCTATCACTTCGCCTTCAAAGTCCTTAAACGGACCAGAAAGCACAACTATCTTATCACCTGCGGCCATGTCTATTTTGACAATTGGCTCTTGTTCGCTGGTGTGCTTGAAGATTCTTTCTACTTCTGCGTGACTCAGTGGTACTGGCTTAACGTGTCCGCGACCTTTCCCGCCGCGTTTTTGCTCCGCTCCCACAAAATTAATGACGTGGGAGGTATTTCGCACCACTTGCCAAGTGTCGTCGTCCATGACCATTTTGACTAAAACGTAGCCAGGGAAGACTTTTTCTTCGGTGTGTTGACGGCTGCCATCTTTGCGAATTTTTACTGCTGGCGTGTGCGGTATTTCCACCTGAAGAATTTTATCAGCGACATCGAAGGATTGGATGCGCTGTTCCAAGTTTGCCTTTACGCGCTTTTCACAACCAGAGGCGACTTGTACTGCATACCAGCGCGCTTCTGGCGCTGTTGTTGCATTTTGTGCGCCTTGTTCTGGCTGTAGAGCCGAATTGTGTTCTTGGTCTTTTACAGAAGTCATCCGAATACCTGCTGTGCTGCCCAAGTAAAGAATTTATCTACAACGTATATTAAAATTGCGGAGAGACTTACCATCAGCAAAACTGCTGCTGATTCGCTGACCAATTGTCTGCGGCTAGGCCAAACTACTTTTTCAAACTCTTCTTTCAGTCCTTGAAAGAAGTTAATCACGCTAGAGCCGCTGTTTGTTTCTTGAATTTCTGCCTCGTTTTTTTTGACCACAGTTTTTTTACTCCCCCCATGGCGAAGTGCTGCTAGTGTTCGTAAGCGGTCGCGGCTTTTTCGCAGCTCGATTCTTGCACGGCAAAGCCGCAGATAAAATAATTTTACCCGAAATCAAGGAAGCTTGCTGGTCGCACTTGTTTCGGGTTTTTGATCGCAGCGCGCCCTGGAGGACTCGAACCCCCGACATCAGGTTTTGGAGACCTGCGTTCTACCAACTGAACTAAGAGCGCAGGCGCTGTTTTGATTCAGTTATGGCCTTTAATGTTAGGCATTATTTAGTTTAACGCAATTTGGCTTTTGTGGTGAGATTAATTTTTGACTGTGGGGGAGGTTTTAGCGGCTGATGCCGCTAAGAGTTGGATTTGAGTTGTTTTCCCATTCTCGATGTTTATAGCAAAGTACGATCGAAGCGTTGTTTGACTCGGGTAGCCTTACCAATGCGATCGCGCAGGTAGTAAAGTTTAGCACGCCGTACCCGACCGCGACGCAGGACTTTGATGCTATCGATGCGAGGAGAGTGAAGGAGGAATACCCTTTCGACGCCCACGCCTTGAAATACTCGGCGCACTGTAATAGTTTCATTTATACCAGAGTGACGCTTGGCAATGACAACGCCTTCGTAGGGTTGTACGCGGTATTTATCTCCTTCCTTGATTTTGACACCGACTCTGACGGTGTCGCCCACATAAATTTCGGGCAAATCTGATTTTAGTTGTTCCGCTTCTATAGAGCGGATGATTTCTTGAGCGTTCATGGCCGAAACAAAAACTCACAATCATCCATAATAAAACTACAACGCTATAGAAGTCTAGTGGATTAAACTGATGACGTTTGCGGCTAACTGTTGTGTCATTGAATCATGAACACGGCAATCAGCACCCCGGCCAGGGTAAATAAAAAGTATGAAATTTAGCGTTGTGATTACAACTTACAACCGCTTGGATTTATTAAAAAGAGCCATTGATTCTGCTTTTAACCAAAGTTTTCCCTGTGAAGTGGTCGTAGCAGATGATTGTTCGGGCGACGGTACGCAAGAATACGTAATTAGTTGTATAGAAAAATTCTCAAGAGCTGGAGATTTTCGGCTTGTGTATCATCGCAACCAAGTTAACTCGGGTCACGCTGCGACTGTGAATGCGGGCGTTGGCAAAGCTAGCGGTGAGTGGATCAAGTTCTTGGACGACGATGACTATCTAGCTCCCAATTGTCTGGAAGTGATGGCAGCAGCGATCGCCTTGCGTCCCCAAGCGGCGATCGTATCTTGTATTGCTGCTCAAGTCAACGAACAACAAGTGGAAGTTGGTCGTACACCCCAAGTAGGTCCTGGTTTGGCCTTTTACGTTCCCCAGGCAGATATTCATTATGGCATGCTGTTGGAACTTCTGCCTTTTGGTACACCCGTACAGGTCGCTTGTCGTCGCGATGCTTTATTACAAACCGGTGGCTGGGATTCGAAGTTGGATGTGAACTGTGATGATATTGATTGTTGGATTCACATTGCCAAATTCGGCGATGCCATTTTCCTCAATCAGTGTCTTGCTTGCCGAACCATATGGCAAGGTGCTTACAATAATAAGTTTTCTTCGTTTGAGCGTTTCAGCAATAATCTTTTAATCAAGAAGAAAATTTACGCTTTGGTTGATGAAAAATATCGCTCTTGCGTTCCTGCTTGGAAAGATATTCAAAATTATTTGAAATTGCATTGGTTACTTGTAGCCTTAAAACAAAGAGACTTTCAAGGCGGAAAAAATATAATTTCTTCTTCTATTTTCTCTATATTTTCTTGCCAGGCGTGGCAAATTTTACTTATGGCTTTTGTGCATCGACATTTTCATTGCTACAGCGGTCAAATTCGCAAATACATATTAATGGAATGACATTTGTACTAATCCAAATCCTACTGTGGTTGTGCTGTTTGAGAAGCAAATTGAATTTTTGGATCTGGCATAAATTTGTAACGCAGATAAAAACCAGCCCAAACGAACAAAACAATTAACAGCGTACCGATTCCCAAGGGACTGGGAAGCCAAAAAACCGCTTCTATGTGGTTGAGCTGACCCGAATTAAGCTTCCAAATTATTTGATTTTTATTGGTTTTTGCTGGTACCGCATTTTCAGCTGCAGCTACAATTTTTGCTTTCCAGGGAGTTTTCAAGCTAAATTCCAAATTCAGAATCGAACCGGCATTAGCCAAGACATTTCCCTGATTGGAAATCAACCCGAGCGATCGCAAATCCAAATCATAAATCAAGTGATTCCGCACTAACAAGAAAAAATTACTTTGCTTCAAAAGGAAATTGGATGCTATCTGCGGTAATTGAGAAGTTGAGTTTGTAGCTGTCACTTCTGTTTTTTGTTGGCTGGGAGAGTGAAAAAATGCATTGAACTTTTGTTGTAATTCCTGAGAGTTTGTAAAAGGAATTGTTACAATTACCTCATCTTTAGAAAGTCGCTTTACTTTGCCTTTTAACTGCCGGGCACGCTCTTCTATACTATTTAACCATTCATAAACAGGTTCGCCAGCAAAAGTAGTAAGTCTTTCTCCCAGCTTGACATGCTGCACCAATTCCCCGCTATTGGCATGGTCAAAATTCACTTCCACTTGATAATCCATACAACCAGCTAGCAGCAGGGATAGTATCATTAGCAAGCAAAGATGCTTAATGGGCAGCAAACTCGTTCTCAAAGCAGATAAATTCATCAGCGTTAACCTCCCACAAAATTTAGTAGCGTTAGTAGTACCACATCAAACCACCCAGGGTCAAAACGATAATAATTAAGGCTACCCAAATAAAGCGATTGTCTTTGGTATTTACCTGGCTAAGATCGACAAAATCTACCTCAGGGATCTTTTTGGGCAAAGAGGATTTGCTAGTATTAGCAGTAAAACGAATTTTGCTTTTGTTATCAGGTAGTGCGCTAAAATCGGGAATTTCTGTCATCCATTCCCTGGGGCGTTGCAATCGGGGTGCTTTGAGAATGTAGTGCAATCGCCGCGCTTCTTTGCTAGTTTCTAGGTGGGGATGGCGTTTTAGCTGTTCGCAAAGCGCGATCGCATCTTGGGTGCGTCCGGCGGCCTCATAAGCTGTTACCAGCCAGATTTGTACTTCGCCTCCAAAGCGAGTATTTCGAGCCAAAAGAGCACTGGCTTTTTCTAATTGTTCGACAGCTTCGCGATATTGCCCGCTTTCAAAGGCTATTTTTCCTTTTTGATAGCGAGTTTTGGCAATTTCTAAACTCTCTGAGCTCACGATTGGTTCACAAATAATCGGCACTGCCTTTATTGTGCCAATTACGGCAACATTTTTGAAACCCTTTTAGCTAACAACTGCTTTTGACAAGCAAGGTGATAAAAAGTATGTTTCCGCTCAAGGTTTTGCAAGCACATTTACTGAGATTGGGGTTAACAGCAGTAGCAGCAGCTGCTACGCTCCTCGGCGTTAGTGCTACTCCTGCTGCTGCGGAAATTAAAATCATCGGTGGTGCGGATTTTTATGGAGGTAGTCAGTCGCCCAGTGTTGGTGGCTTTATTTACGGTAGTCCCATTCCTACCCCCATACCAGTAAATCCAACCACAGGATTGGCGCCTAATCCCGCCCATAACTCGTATCCGCATCGTGTTTACCACTCTTACCCAGAGTACGACTATTACTCTTATCCAGATTACGACTACTACGATCGGCGGGGAAGGTATTACGACCGAGATACGATTTTGGTCAATCCCGTGTTGGTAAATCCCAGCGTTAAAAACTCTACCCTCATTAACCCGACAATTATTGATTCCTACGGTCGCAAGCCGGTGAGGAATCACATTATTATCAAGTCTTGGTAGGTTGGGTGGTGATGATACCCAAGACACTCCGCATCCCCTTCTCAAAAGGTGTATTGAGAACTAGCGATCATCGTACCGATACCACCATCTGTAAAGATTTCTAGCAGTAGAGCATGGGGAATGCGACCGTCGATAATGTGGGCCGCACGTACTCCTTGTGCAAGCGATCGCACGCAGCAGTTGACCTTGGGGATCATACCCCCTTTTACTACTCCCGTAGCGATTAATTGGCGGGCTTCTTGAATATCAATTTTTGCAATTAAGCTAGACGGATCTTTATGATCTTTTAAAATTCCTCGCGTATCGGTAAGCAAAATCAGCTTTTCTGCTCCTATGGCTGCTGCTATTTCTCCAGCTACAGTATCGGCATTAATATTATAGGCTTGTCCGGTGTCGTCGGCAGCCACGCTCGAAACCACAGGAATGTAGCCGTGGCTGACCAGAGTTTCTAAAATTCTGATATTGACAATGCTCACTTCTCCGACAAAGCCTATACCTTCTTCTCCTTGGGGACGAGCTTTGATTAAATTACCATCTTTGCCGCACAATCCCACTGCCGAACCGCCAGCTTGATTGATTAAAGAGACAATTTCTTTGTTGACGCGACCGACTAACACCATTTCTACAACATCCATTGTGGGAGCGTCTGTCACTCGCAAACCATTCTTAAACTGCGGTTCTATTCCCAGTTTGTCTAGCCAGCTGTTAATTTCCGGACCGCCGCCATGGACTAGTATAGGACGCAAACCTACGCAGGACATAAATACAATGTCGCGGATTACTTGATCTTTGAGATTGTTATCTTTCATAGCTGCGCCACCATACTTAACCACAATTGTTCGACCTGCAAATTGTTGGATGTAAGGTAGCGCTTCGCTTAACACTTGCACGCGGGTAGCTGCATCTTGGTGAATGTATTCGGTATCGTTGGTCATGGACGAGGAGCTTTCGATTGTGAATTTGGTACTGCCAACAATTTCTCACAGATTGGTCTAAGACAAAATTCTTGCCAAGATGTTAGCGCTTGCTAACAAAATAACTAACAACCATTGGGTGCAGAAACTGTTTTTTTTCAAAACGCTGGGAATGGCTTGTAAAATGCGGGTGGAAATTTCTTCTGGCGTTTGTTCGGTGTTGATGGTAATTTGCAGATCGGCTTGAGCGTAGAGGGGTTGTCTTTGTTCCAGGAGCGATCGCAGTTTTGTCTGGGGATCGCCTTGTTGCAGCAAAGGGCGAGTTTTATCTTCTGCTAAACGGTCATATAGTATTTCCAAGGCTACATCTAACCAGACAACCAAACCGTGATGCAAATAACTCCAGTTTTCTCGTCGCAGAACAATTCCACCACCAGTTGCTACCACTAACCTTTGAATGGCGCAAACTTGGGCTAAAACCTGACTTTCTAATTGGCGAAACCCTGCTTCTTTTTCTTCCGCAAAAATCTCATTGATAGACCGTCCTGCTGCTTTGACAATCACTGCATCGGTGTCTATAAACCCATAGCCTAGTTTTTGGGCGAGCAAGCGCCCTACCGTTGTTTTACCAGCTCCTGGCATTGCCACCAAGTACAGGTTTATTCCTTTTAAAAGGTTATTCACCACTGACTTGACTCCAACTGTTAGTTCTTTTTACTCTACCTTAAATTTTTTACATTTAAACGACTGGCTCTGAGGTAGTTTTTCAGTTGCTTTTCCAAAAAAGCGTGAGCGATCGAGAGGAAAAAATTAGCTTTTTCTACGCTGAATTTCCAATTTTCTTCTATTAATTTTTCAACGATGTACTCTCTCCAAACTAGATCGCAAGTCAAACCCGCTCCTTGTCTTGCCACCAGCGATCGCTTTTGCAGTAATTCTATCCCTTTTAATATTAATTGTGGCGGTATTTGCGGCAAAATACTACTTTGTATAGCTGCTAAAGAAGTAGGTTCGGAATTAATCGCCAGACAGGATATTATTTGCTTTTCTAGATTTGATAAACGTTGGAACTGCTGGTCTAATATTGTTTTTATATCTCCCACTACCAACATTTCCTGTTCTAAAAATGTCTGGATTTTACCATCAAAAAACTCCTGGATGCTCTGAGCAACTAATTTAACAAATAACGGATTACCTGCATAGAATTTTGTGATTTTTTGGCCAGTTTCTTCATCCAACTCCATTAAACCTGCATCTGCTAAAATTTTGCGAATACCTTCCTGACTTAAGCCTGTTAGTTTTAAACAACGTACCGGTAGATTTTTACCTTCCCATTCGGCAATTTGCCTCGGTTTTTCTCGTGTAATTAACAATAAAACACTTTGATTTTGTGCTTCTAAAATACATCTAATTAATTCTTCATAATCTTCGTATTCTTGGCGATAGCTAATATGAGGTAAAGAGTAAAAAGCATTATTTGCGGAGACAGGAAAATCTTGATGTTGGTCGCTGTATTTGTTGCCTAAAATGGCATCTAAATCATCTAAAATTATCAGGCAGCGAGAAGCACGTACGCAATCTAAAAGGTGGGAGATGCCAACTTTTGCGTTTACTTGTGTACTGTTGGAAGAGAAAAACTGAATTAATTCGCTTAAAAGTTTCTCTGCAGGCGGAGCAAAACTTAACGAACGCCAAATCACACTGTCAAAATTTTCTTGAATTGCTTGTACTAGCTTGATTGCAAAAGCTGTTTTTCCAATTCCAGCTGGACCTGAAATTACTACCAGACGACAATTTTCTTGAAACATCCATTTTTGGACTTGGGCTAATTCTGTTTCTCTTTCAGAAAAGAAACTGACATCGGTTATTTCTTTTTCATCTAGTTGAGAAGAAGAGATAGGGGTCACAAAATGCTCGCCTGCTGCTTTTGACCCAGATTTTTTGTAACCAGCTTTTTCTAATAAGCGAGTGACGCGACTCCAATTTTTCACTTTAACTGAGTATCCTGTTTGGTTACTCAGCATATCTTCTATATACTTGTACAATCCATTGGAAAGATAAACTCTCACAGTATTGCTACTACCACTTTTATAAACGGTACTAGCAATTTCCGCAGGACTCAAACCGCAAAGTAAACCCCGCAAAAACTTTTTTTCAACAGGTGTGAGGGCTTTTCCTTTTGCTGATGCTAAATCTATGTATAATTTTTCTAATTCCCAGTGATTTCTAGCTTCTATAAATTCCTCTTGTATTTGCTTAGAATTAGATACTGTCATTAATGTGATTGATTGAAGTTTGTTCAGCAATTTTATTAACGATGATTCTAAGAAGTAGCGATCGCTTTCTCAAGAAAAATATAACAAATTTACTAACGTTCGTTAGGTGAATAGCTGGTAACAGCTCGGCTATCTTTGGGCTTAACGGAACTTTCATGAAATTTGATTGAAACTTTATCTGCCCAGTTGACGTCAACTTTAAAGAGTAGGGTACGCAAACAACAAGAGTCCTCCGCCAACATGTGTTTATTTAAACACATTATCTCGAGAGAGGGAAAGAAACTTAAATTCGCTATAGATGATGGGTTTAGGTCGCAATTCAGTATATTTTGTGATAGGAACTAAAGGTGTAAAATATGACTAAACTTTTTGCATGGTTGAAAAAGCTTTGCCAGCTCGAGCTGTGGGAGAGACAAAGAAAAATTGCGTATTTTTAGGCAATTGAGCTGAATAAATAAAGTGTGGGTTAAGTGTGGTCGTTAGAGGTTTCAACCATGACTTGGATTCGAGATGTTGTGCAAAAAGCTTTAGTAACCGGATATCTAACTGTGGAAGCAGAAAATCAGCTACGAAAATTACTAGCGACCCAGTATGATTTAGAAGACTTAAACGCTTTTATGACTTTACAGGAAGCTGCAATGATGGGTAAGGTCAAGCAGGAGTCTCGCGAACGTTGCAAAATCTAGCAAAAGGAAAATTGTGTTGGTACTTATCGACGGGAGGGTTGATTGTCGCTATCGTCATCGTCTAGAAATCCCCAATCCTCCTCATCGTCACGGTTTTGATTTTGAGGTGGTGGTTGATAGGGAGGGATAATCACCCGATAATCAGCATCGTAAATTGATTCGGTTTTTCCGACTCCGGAGTTTTGAGGTTCCCGGTAGCTGTATGAGTAAACTGAACCTGACTGATAGCTGCTTTTTGGTTGCTGCTGTCGTTCGTAGGTCTTGGAATCTTGAGGTTGTGTATTTTGAGGAGATGGGGATGCACCGCTTGTTTCCTCAAAATCCCAATCATCATTAACACCACTTGTTTCCCAATCGTCTGTTTTATCTGTAGGGGTGTAGCTGTATTGAGGTTGTCGTGGAGGAGTGCGATCGCCAATGGGTGGAGTTTTTGATGGTTGGGAACGGGGAGTTTGGCGTTGGGAAGCGGCAAAATAGCTTGACAATTGAAACAAAATAGAGATGAATAAAGAAGTAGCAGCACCGGCGGCGGTGCTGAACAAAATCCACATTGCAAGTGGTAAGGATTGAGTTTGCGTACCCAAAAAGACTAGTGGAAGGACAGGCGACCAATTTTGCACTAACAACAGCGCCAGTCCTCCCAGTACAGTCACTAACAAAATTAAACGAAATACAGCCATGGGGATTAGAAATAAAGAGAATAGGGACTGACTCAGGGAGAGGAAGAGCTTTCAAAGTGGAGTCATTGTTTTTTCCCTTTCAACTTTAGCCTCTTGACGAGGGATGATGACCTTGCCAGCGTTGAATGGGAACACAATCAACATCCAACTGATCTAAAGCACGGGCGACTACAAAGTCAACTAAATCTTCTATGGTTTGCGGATTGTGGTACCAAGCGGGAATAGCAGGAACTATTCTAACTCCAGCTTCTGCAAGGCTAGTTAAATTGCGCAAATGGATCAAGCTCAAAGGAGTTTCCCGGGGAACTATCACCAATTTTCGCCCTTCTTTAATTTGTACATCTGCTGCTCGTTCTAATAAATCAGAACTTAAACCTGCTGCGAGCTTGGCTACTGTAGCCATGCTACACGGAATCACAATCATTCCCAAGGTCCGAAAAGAACCGCTAGCAATATTAGCTCCCACGTCATTCCAGGGGTGACAGCGCAGTTTTCCTCCAACTTCTACTCCTGCTTGCTGTCGCCAAAATTGCTCTTGTTGCACCGGGTCTGCTGGCATGCGAATATTTTGTTCGGATTGCCAAACTATGTAGGCTGATTTGGAAGCAACCAATTCCACGGCGTAATCAGCTTCTAGTAAGAATTTTAACATTCTAACTGCGTAAATGAGACCAGATGCGCCTGATACTCCTAAAACTAGTGGTTGAGTTTGATGTGACACGCTGTATAAATAATCTGAGGAAAGAAAGGATAAATCAAGCTGCGCGCGCAGCAGGACAAAGCCAGAAAAAAGCAGGACCCAAAAATTGGCCTTTGCTTTTTTGCTTTTATTGTAGGTGGTAGTTTGTCTCACTACTTAACTACACAGCTAGCTAGCTAGCTACTAGCTAGCCAGCCAGCTGCTGCCTGTTTATTCATCTTCTGGATATGATTCTAAGTCGTCGGTCTCCAGTTCGTGGGGAAGGTACATGTCTGATTCTTCGCCGTTGGCGACACCAATTTCGGGACGAGAAGTCGCTCCCTCGCTACCAACGGTGACCAAATCGATTTGCTGGCGATAGTAGTCAACGCTTTTTACTTGTACGGCGACGCGATCGCCCAATCGATAGGAAGCGCGGTTTTTGCGTCCGAACAGTGCTTGTTGTCTAGCTCGATACTCGTACCAATCGTCTTTGAGGGAGCTGACATGTACCAGTCCTTCTACTCGTATGGGTACGTTGTTGTTTTCTTGTCCGTCTTTGGGCGGTACTTCAATTTCTACAAAAAAGCCATAGGATTGGACACCGGTAATGACACCGTGAAAAACTTCCCCGATGCGCTGTTTCATTAAGGAGGCTTTTTGCAAGCCTTCCAAGTCTGCTTCTGCTTCCAGAACTTCTTTTTCTCGGTCGTTGATTTGGGTTATGACCCTTGTCAGTTCGCTTTGCAGTTCGCTTTGCAGTTCTGGAGGTAGGACGTTCCAGTTAATTTCGCCGTGACTGGTGGAGGAACGCAGGTTAACGCGCTCTTTGACGCGGGTGTTGCGGCGATCGCGCCCGTGTTCGAGCAATGTGTAATACACTCTTTGCATTAATAAATCTGGGTAACGTCGCAAAGGAGCTGTAAAGTGGGTATATTCTGGAAGGGCCAGACCGAAGTGGGGTGCTTTATTGGTGCTGTATGTGGCTTGTTTGAGGGTATCCTGCAACAAGTAAGTTAACACTTGCTCAGAGGATGATTCTGCAAATACCCTTGTTAATTGTTGGTAATCCAGCGGTTGGATGTCTACCTCCGGGTCGAGCTCGAGCTCTACACCCAAATTAATGGCTAATTTGAGCATTTCTTGTACGTCTTCGGGATCGGGCGCGCTTTGCACTCGCCAAATAGCTGGAATTCCCAAAGCGCTGAAGTGATTTGCCACAATTTGATTTACCAGCAATACGAACTCTGTCAGGAGCGCTCGCGCTGGTGAATCGTTGTCGAGTACGCATCCGAGAATACCTTCATCGTAGAAGGGGTTTTTGTTTGGTGGTAGATTTAATTGCAAACTACCTCGATGCAGGCGCTGTTGTTTGAGGTGAAGGCGCAAACTTTCTAGTTGTTGCACCATTTCCACTACTTCTGGGGAAATGTTGGTGGGTTTGTTCTGTAAAATTGCTTCTACTTGTTGAGGATTGACCAAGGCGTCTACTTTGATCGCGCTGGGTTGAATTTCCCAACTCAACAGCTGTTTCGATTGCGCGTCGAAGTTCATGAAAACGGAGATCGTCAGGCGATCGCTTCCTGGTAACAAACTGCAGCGTTCTGCTACGGCTTCTGGTAACATTGGCAATACCAAATCGCCCAGATACACGGTTCTACCGCGTTTTAACGCTTCTCGATCGAGTATTTCGTCTGGTTGGATGTAGTGGGAAACATCGGCTATGTGGAAACCTAGCCGTAACTGTCCTGTTGTTGTTGTTTCTAATGAAAAGGCATTTTCTACGGTCTTGGTGTCAACATCGTTACCAACTATTGCTACAGTTAGCTGGGAGCGCAAATCCCATCGATTTTTCAGGTCTGCTTTGAGAATTCTTTTTGGCAATTTCGCCGCCGCTTCTTGTACGTTCTCCGAAAAAGTACGGGAAAGATCGTGCTTGCAGGTAACTAAATCAATATCTGCTGCGGCTTCGGCATCGCTACCGAGGATTTGCACTACCCTACCTATGGGAGGATATTGTGCTAGGGGATAGCGCAAAACTTCCACGTGGGCAAGGTGGTCGACTGCTTGTTCTAAATTCGAGTTATGATTTTGAAATTTGAGTTCAAACAGCAGGCGATCGTCTAAAGGTACGGCTCGATAACCTCCTTCTACCTGTTTGATGCGCGCCAACAGGGTATGATTGGAACGTTCTAAGATCAATTTCACTTCTCCTTCCGGAGAACGACGGCGACTACCTTCTTTGAGAACTTTGACTAGGACGCGATCGCCATTCCAAGCGTTACTTAAATGGCTTTCCCGGATATATATATCCTCAGCTCCCTCCACATCTTGAATGGCAAAGCAAAAGCCTTTGCTGGAACAGCGAAGTTTCGCTTCAATCAAACCTTCTTCTTTGACGCGACGATACTTTCCGCGTTCTTTTACCAGTATTCCTATTTTTTCCAGCACATCCAAAGCGATGTGAAGTTTTTCTAAACTTTCTTCATCTTCACAGCCAAGTTTCTTTTCTAAGAGTTTACGAGCTACCAACTTATCATCTGTAAAATTGGCAAGGAGTGTAGCGATTGAGAATTCCATGCAGTGAACCGACCTTTGGTCAAAACATCATTGTTTTCTAAGACACTTGCGTGCAAACACAGGTACCAGCGCCGATTTCCAGCAATCTGAACTTCAGAGAGTTCCCCGCTGCGTGCAAGGTGTTTGTCATTGAATCTGGTTCTTTGTTGATTACCCTCACGAACCACAGACACTAGTGGTAAACGAACTTCCCAACAAGTAGGGCGCTACACGTTCATTTCAGAGTACTAAATTGTTACGGTTCCCTCATTAGGCCGCTCTGAAAAAGCATGCCTGATGTCGGATTTTACCCTACTAGGCTCATGAGATCGCGGATTTTTCAGAAGTTGTGTTTGGATCGCTCTCAACAGAACTGCCCAAACCTACCGTGTAGGGTAAACTGCAGGTGTTCGATTGCCTAATCGGAAGGTACTTTCCGCCATTAGACTCTGAATTTTTAACTAGGAGAAACTGCCGACAAACCTGAAAGCTACATATGTAGAATCGGTCACAATCAGGTCAGCAGCTTATGAAGCTGTGAGGACGAACCATTACTTCATTATTGTAGATTTAGTAAGTACTTCCAGAAAAGATTTCTGGATGTTTAATTGGGTAAATAGTATAGCATCACTAGTAAGACTACGCAGAAGCAGCAGAAAGTAACAAAAAATTTACCCACCACTTTTGCCGCTACTGTTGGTATGCGCTAGAAAAAAACAACATCACAGTAACACAACAGCTGAAAGCAATGTGGAGCTTTCGGTAATAGATAGTAAAAAAACAACCATAAAAACCAGCAGGCGACTTTCCACACCCCAAGCAAGTAAGTGGTTTGGCAAGATAAAGTAAAAGTAGTATTAATATTCGCTAAAAACCCAGACGCTAAAGATAATTTCCCCAAGGGTAACAGCGTGAAGAATTTAATTGCAGATGGTAATTGGTGGCAATTATGATGTTGGCTGAGTTCCAAAGCTTGTATCCTACAGGTAGCTTAATTTCCGAGTTAGTGCAAATTTACCACGGTAAATATATCGTTCGCGCTAGCGTACAAATTGACGGCGTGACGCGTGCTACGGGTATGGCCGCAGCAGAAACTGTAGAAGCAGCTGAAGACCAAGCAAGGAATAGGGCGTTAATGGTTTTGAACGCAACAGCAGCTAAACCAAAAGACGCGATCGCCGTTTCTCCAACTTCCCAAGTACAGCCAAACCGTTCCTTAGCTGCAATTGATGGCCTTGGTCGCGAATCTACTCCTCCTGCTTCTGTCAATTTGTTTTCGCAAACGCCAACAGTTTCCCCAACCGCTCCCCATCCTGTTTCGCCGGAAAAAACTTCTTTGCAGCCAAACATTCCTGTAACCACCAATCCACAACCGCAATCGGAAACTACCCCCGAACTTTTCCAGCTCCAATCTAGCAACGAGCTTGAACCTCAGCCATCGTCAGAGATTTCTTCTAGTAAAGTTACTCCATTTCCACAACCAAGTTACAGCCACTCCTCGGAAGATGGAACAATGCCATCCACAATTACCAAGAAAAAAAAGAAAAGTGAACCTGTAGATCAATCGGATGATATTGCCAAAATCGGTGTGGAAATGGAACGTTTGGGTTGGACAACAGAACAGGGAAGAGATTATTTGATTAAAACCTACGGAAAGCGATCGCGCCATTTGCTCAATGCAGATGAATTGCGCGATTTTCTTAAATACCTGGAATCTCAACCCACACCTACAGACCCTCTAGCAGAATTTTGACTAAAAACAGTAATAAACCTTATGGAATCTTGGAGTTATCTAAGATATAATTCAGTAAAACTAATCCCCCTTGGGCAGTAATATTTATTAACAAAAACCCTAAGCCATTTACTGACCAAAAAGTAACGGCTGGAATTCTAAAAAATTTTCGAATCCCAGCTGTCAACAAAATCAAGTTCAGCTGTATTTGGAGAGGTTACTGTTCAACAGTCAAAATCCAATAGCAACGATTGGCTCTTGACTGCTGAATCGCAACTAAACTACTGCTACAGGACGACTACCAGCAGCGTGACGGTCGATTACTTGGTCTATTAAGCCGTATTCCCGAGCTTCTTGAGGTGACATAAAGAAGTCTCTTTCGGTGTCTTCAGCAATTTTTTCTAAGGGCTGACCGGTATGTTCGGCTAAATACTCATTTAGCCGTCGCTTGTGATAAAGAATCTCACGAGCTTGAATTTCAATATCAGTTGCTTGCCCTCGAGCACCACCAAGGGGTTGGTGAATCATAATCCGAGAATGGGGAAGACTCATCCGCTTACCCTTTGTACCAGCGCTGAGGAGAAAAGCACCCATACTCGCAGCCAATCCAGTACAGATGGTACACACATCCGGGCGGATATGCTTCATCGTATCAAAAATGCCCATGCCTGCCGTCACCGAACCACCGGGAGAATTGATATACATGTAAATGTCCTTCTCCGCATCTTCGGCGTCCAAAAACAGTAGTTGAGCAACAACCAAGTTTGCTACGTTGTCATCAATCGGTTGTCCCAAGAAGATAATACGCTCGCGCATCAAGCGCGAGTAAATATCAAAGGCGCGTTCGCCACGACCCGATTGTTCAATAACGATAGGAATCATGCAGCTTGCTTGTAATGAATGTACATATATTTTATCGATGACAAAGGCTGATTGTTTTGCGCAGCAACTACAGTAAACTGCTCCATCCTTAATGTTTTCTCAACAACTGACCGGAACAATTTTGTTGTTTGTCGGTCAAACCAAACTAGATTACTGCTAGCGACAGAGAAAATGTCGTCTCCCCAACTGGATCGAGCAACAAGAGTATCAGGTGTGTTCCCAAAAAATCCATCTCCAAGTTAAAAACGTCCACCCTCAGAGGAGACTGCCATGCTAGAAAAATTCGTACAAGCTGCGATCATAACCTTTTTACTCCAGCTCATCTTCGGGTTGAGCTCGAATACAACTCCTGTTCATACTAAGGCAGCAGCACCCTCCAGCAAAGTATCGGGACCAGTAGCAAGTTCAATGTTAAGTTTTTTAGAATAAGAAAATTTCCTCCACAGACCTAGTGCAAGCATTGCAAACATTTTTTCATATGTTCTCCGAATGTAAACAAATTGTAAATACCAACAACTTGATAAAATAAACCTGCCTGTTTTACTAGCGAATCCTTTTCCCAGGCAGGTTTTATTTTTGTCATACAATTTCATTAATCTTAAGTTTTTTAGCCATCAAAGTTAGTTGAGGAAAGCGGGCGAAGGTAAAAAGAAAGCGTTAGACTGACAATCGTAGCTAAACACTTGCCTTCGATCATGACTAATCGCCTTGCTGGAGCTCAAAGTCTCTACCTGCGCAAGCACGCCGAAAATCCTATTGATTGGTGGCCTTGGTGCGAGGAAGCGCTTGCGACTGCAAAAGCCGAAAATAAACCGATTTTTCTTTCGATTGGCTACTCTAGCTGTCACTGGTGTACTGTCATGGAAAAAGAGGCGTTCTCCGATCCTGCGGTTGCTGAGTACATGAACGCCAATTTTATTGCCATTAAAGTAGATAAAGAAGAAAGGCCAGACCTTGACAGCATTTACATGCAGTCGTTGCAGATGATGAGCGGTCAAGGAGGTTGGCCTTTGAACGTTTTTCTATCTCCAGAAGATTTGGTACCGTTTTATGCTGGTACGTATTTTCCTCTGGAACCACGCTACGGTCGCCCGGGTTTTTTGCAACTGTTGCAAGCGATTCGCCGCTATTACGATACAGAAAAAGAAGATTTGCGCGCTCGCAAACAAGCAATTTTAGAGTCGCTGCTTAGCAATGCGGCGTTGCCATTTCAGGGTACAACACAAAATCAAGACCGGGAGTTGCTACAGCGAGGGTGGGAAACAAGTGTGGGAATTATTACTCCCAACCAATACGGTAACAGCTTCCCCATGATTCCCTACGCAGAATTAGCTCTGCGGGGAACGCGGTTTAACTGGTCATCGAAGTATGACAGCAAGCAAGTTTGTCTGCAGCGAGGACTGGATTTGGTCTTGGGAGGTATTTACGACCATGTCGGTGGCGGGTTTCATCGCTATACCGTCGATCCTAGTTGGACCGTACCTCACTTTGAAAAAATGCTCTACGACAATGGTTTGATTGTAGAGTACTTGGCAAACCTTTGCAGTGCAGGAGTACAAGAACCAGCCATAGAACGAGCGATCGCGGGTACGGTGCAGTGGCTAAAGCGAGAAATGACCGCAGCAGCAGGTTACTTTTATGCTGCTCAAGATGCTGATAGCTTTACTCACCCCAGCACCACAAACGGAGAATCAGAACCAAAGGAGGGAGCATTTTACATTTGGAGTTACGACGAACTGCAGCAACTGCTAAGCTCAGAAGAACTAACGCAATTGCAACAAGCGTTTCGAATTAGCCCTAGCGGGAACTTTGAAGGTAAAAATGTTTTGCAAAGGCGCCACCCGGGAAAATTAAGCGAAATACAAGAAACTGCTCTGCAGAAATTGTTTTTAGCTCGTTACGGTGCAACTTGGGAATCCTTAGAGACCTTTCCACCCGCTCGCAACAACCAAGAGGCAAAAAGCGGAAACTGGTCTGGTCGAATTCCACCGGTAACTGACACCAAGATGATCGTCGCCTGGAATAGTTTGATGATTTCAGGTTTAGCAAGAGCATACGCGGTATTTCGACAACCGCAGTACCAAAAGCTAGCAATAGATGCGGCTAACTTTATTTGGAACAATCAATTTGTCAACGGGCGGTTTCATCGTCTCAATTATGAAGGTCAAGCAACCGTACTAGCTCAATCTGAAGATTACGCCTTTTTCATCAAAGCATTGCTAGATTTACATGCTTGCTGTCCGGAACCGAACAAATGGTTGGAAAGAGCACTCGCCGTGCAAAAAGAATTTGACGAGTATTTTTGGAGTGAGGAAGGCGGCTACTACAATACAGCAAAAGATGCTACTCAAGATTTAATTGTACGCGAGCGCAGTTATGCCGATAATGCTACACCGTCTGCCAATGGAGTAGCGATCGCCAATTTAGTTCGTCTTGCCTTGCTCACCGATAATTTGCAATATTTCAAATTAGCCGAGCAGGCTTTGCAGGTATTTCGCCCTGCAATGCAGCACGCTCCCCAAGCTTGTCCGAGTTTGTTTGCAGCTTTAGACTGGTATCTTAACTGTACCTCGCTCCGCACCCGTAGCGAACAGATCGATGTGCTCGCTTCCCAGTACCTTCCAACCACCGTATTTATAGTAGAATCGAATTTGCCACAAGGTAGTGCCGGCTTGGTTTGCCAAGGCTTCAAATGTCTGCCAGCCGCAGAAAGCTTGGAAAAATTATTGCAACAGCTACAGCAAAGTCAAATCAGAGCATAAAACAGCAACCACCAGTAAATGATGAATGACAAAAGCAAATTAACTGCTATTATCCTTGCAGGTGGTAAAAGTACTCGCATGGGTACCGATAAAGCCTTGATTCCTGTTCGAGGCGTACCGATGTTGCTGTTAGTTTATCGCATTGCTGAAGCTTGCGCCAAAAAAGTCTGTGTAGTCACTCCCTGGAAAGAACGCTACCAACACTTGCTACCCCCAAAAACCCAGTTCGTTGAGGAAGTTCCTTTACCGGGAGAAACGGGTAACGAACCCAGAACTCACGGTCCGTTGGTAGGATTTGCTCAAGCACTAGCGCAGGTGGACACAGATTGGGTGCTGCTGTTAGCTTGCGATTTACCCAATCTCCGGGCAGACATTTTACAGCAATGGGCGGCAAAACTCGACAGCGTACCCCCCAAGCTATTGCAGCTTTGGTTCAAAAAGACAACAGGTGGGAACCGCTGTGTGGCTTTTATCGACGTTGCTGTTTGCCAGAATTAAATAAATATATCGAGCAACAAGGGCGATCGTTTCAGGAATGGTTAAAACTACATCCGGTGCACGTACTGCCTTTGTCGGATCCGCAAATGCTATTCAACTTTAACAGCTATCAACACGACTGGCGATCGCAGTTAAATAACTAAGTGATGCTGTTTCTCCAAAAAATAGCAGCAGAAATTTTTACCAAAACTATGCAGCGTTACTTTCACTGTTGACCGATTTCAGATTACAATAAAAAATCCCCACCAGCAATGAACATGCGACTATACTGACGCTGCAGCCATTGCCAAGGGTTGCCTTCACCAAAAAATAAGCCTCCTAGCCTTTGTCGGCGAAGATGAAACACACTCTTTCAGTACTTGTAGAAGATGAAGCGGGTGTTCTTTCCCGTATCTCTGGATTATTTGCTCGTCGTGGTTTCAACATTGAAAGCCTTGCTGTTGGTCCGGCGGAGCAACCAGGAATTTCCCGGATTACAATGGTTGTACCTGGTGACGATCGCGTCATCGAACAACTCACCAAGCAACTGTACAAATTGATCAATGTTCTCAAAGTACAAGATCTCACCGAAATTCCTTGCGTAGAACGAGAATTAATGTTACTGAAAGTAAATGCTACCAGTACCACTCGCTCGGAAATAGTGGAGCTGGCGCAAATTTTTCGCGCCCGAGTTGTAGACGTAGCAGAAGATTCCCTCACCCTAGAAGTTGTCGGCGATCCCGGGAAAATGGTGGCGATCGTGCAAGTACTGCAGAAATTTGGTTTAAGAGAAATAGCCCGCACTGGTAAAATTGCCTTAACTCGCGAGTCGGGAGTCAATACCGAGTTGTTGAAATCTCTGCAAGCAAAAGTTTAGTTTTCTCAAGCGCCTTTAGCGCTCGCGGGAAGATATTGTCAAAAAAATTACTTTAAATAAATCAGCAGATTCAATCCTGGAATAGTGCGGGAAAGAGTCCATAAAGCCAGGTTAATGTAAAGTACACCCAAACTCCATTGATACCATGCTAGGGCGGTGATAATACCGGGGAGGTGGCGATCCCGAAGGCGAATGTCATTAAATCCGATTTTCAGGAGGTTGTTGAGGCTAAAATCGTAGTAGTTTAGCCAGTTCCAACGCCGGTCCCACAACAGCGGTAAATAGCGATCGCGAAACATTGGAAATCTGGGAATAACTGGCAAGCGCCCCAGCAGCAACCTCAGCTGCCGCATGCTACCATCTTCTGTAAAGTAAGAAACATCCATCAAGTCGTGGTAGCGGCCTTTTTGGTACAGTCGGAATAACAAAACAGCCGGTACGGGGACGATAATAATGATAAGACAACCCAGCGTCAGCCAAGGTTGCTCGGCGCTGTGAAAAATGGCAAACACTCCCAAAAACGTTAACAAGCTAAAACTAGCTGCGATGCACGCACTTTCAGAGATGGGAGGAACGACGGGTAGCGGATGAAAACGCCGAAAACGATCGACTAGCCAAAAGAGCACGCCAAAAAAGGCGATCGCGATCGACCCAATTCCCAAAACCAAGCAAAAATTCGTACCGTATCCGGAAAGCAGCAATAACAAATTCAAAGTTAGCCAATTCCATGCTTGTAGCAACCATCTTCCCAAACCAAAAGGTTCGCCAACAACAATGCGAGAACTAAGTTGGGTATAGGTTTCTAAATCTATGTCCAGCAGCGTCAGTAGCTCGCTGGGATTGCAAAACGGTCGTACTGCTCGACGACGGGCGATCGCTTCTGCTTGCGTTGGGGAAAAACCAAGCTCGAGCAGACGTTTTTTGGAAGCGTTGTTGATATTTGCACCTAGCAAAAGGTGACTTAACTGTGCCAATTGCAATCGCTGTTTTGTATACTCTATTCGATTGGCATCGGCGATTTGCTGTAACTGGCGGAAATTTTGTTCCAAATTTCGCAAAACGTTTTGATTGCCTTGCAATGCAGATACTACCAGCTTTTTGCCAATTTCACCGGGGTTGCCTAAAATTTTGGCTTGATTGGAATTAAAAGCAACTCCAGAGACATCTAAATAAGCTTGTTGGCTAAATTCAGCATCGCTAAAATCTGCCTGATTGAGAATGCTAGCGCTTTGCAAATTCACAGGTTGATGAAACTGTGCTTCCCGGAAAGTCACAGCTTGTTCAAAGATTGCTTCTATCAAGGATAATAATCCATCGAAAATACTCTTGGTAAACTGCACAGAACTAGCAAAGCGCGCACCAGAAAAATCTGCGTTTTTTTGCCACCAGACGCGGTGGAATTTTGCTATTTGCTGAAAATTTGTTTGATTAAAACTAGCAGTATCCGTAAAAACGCTGTTTTGAAAATCAACGCTTTCTTGAAATTGGCTTTGCCTAAAATTGCTTTTATCAAAAAAGATACTTCCTTGCCATTGACTTTGCTGCCGAAAAATTGCATTGGCAAAACTCGCAGTGCGACTAAATCGTGTTTCTGTCCAATCGGATTGTTGCTCAAAAATAGCACCTTCAGCATTGACAGGTTGAAGAAAAAACGTGTTGGCAAACTGTAGTGCACCTGTAAAAGAAGTATGTTCTAAAAATAAAGAACCGCGGAAAACACTGATATCGCTGGATGTAGTTGCTGAAGTTGCCAAAAGGGAGCGACAATCTTTAGAAATGGAAAAGCCAAAAGCAAAGGACTGCAAGCAAACTACCCGCAGACGTTCGAGCTGCTCTTTTTCGGTAGCGGTAAATATGGGTGCGATCGCTTGAGCGTATAGGGGAGTTCTCAGACCCAAATCGCTACCGATAAAATCTCCTTGAATCAGAGAATAACTCAAATCTAAACCCAAAGGTTTGGAACCAGTTTTTTGCAGTTCTTTACGCAGCATTTGGTAAAAAGCATCGCCAAAAGCAGCATTTTCTGGACGCAAATCTATCACCATCTGCCGCAAATCCACAATCAAATTGCCTTCCCGCCGCGTGGGCGTGCGCAATCGTTCTTGCAATAATTCTATAGTTAAGGGCGTGCGTTCTGGTTGTGCAGGTAGACCCCAAGCAGGTAGAGCAAAGAAGATGAAAAAAAAGGCCATGCAGAGAAACGCGTTTGCAAGTACAGCAACCAGCATTAAACCCCTGCATGTCTTTGCGTTGCCAAACAAGATTTATTCCATCACTCCTGGTCAATCAACAGAACAATTTTACCGGTCATCGAACCACTTTCAAGCAACTGGTGAGCTTTAGCTGCTTGTTGTAGGGGTAATTGATGGCTAACATGGATTTTTAATTTACCTGCATCTATATACTTGGCGCATTCTTCTAAAATTTCTGCTTGATGTTGCTGTGCTTCCACTATTTTCTGCAACATCGGTGTCAGCATTAATTCTAGACCGATGCGGAGATTGCGCTCTCGAGCAGTTTTCCAAACTGTATTGGCATCTGGTTCCAAAATCGTGACAATATCGCCGTAGACGCGCACCGCTGCAAAGGTTTTGTGAAAGGTTTCGCCACCTACGGTATCAAAAGCTAAATCTACACCTTCTCCATCAGTCCAATCTAAGGTTGCTTGAACAAAATCTGTTTGTTTGTACAAAATAGCACGGTCAGCACCGAGTTGTTCGACAAAACGTGCTTTATCTTGAGAACTAACAGTGGTACAAACGCGCGCACCTTTAAGTTTGGCAAGCTGAATTGCTACGTGTCCGACGCCACCAGCACCTGCATGAATTAACACTCGTTCGCCCACTTCTAGTCTTCCCCGTTCGTACAAAGCTTCCCAAGCGGTGATCAATACTAAAGGTGCTGCTGCTGCTTCTGCGAACGATATAGATGCAGGCTTGCGGGCAACGAAGCGCTCGTCCACGGTGGTAAATTCAGCATAGTTGCCTTGGTGTGCGCCTAAGCCGCCGTTACAAAAATAAACTGCATCGCCAACGCTAAACTTTTGTACTCTACTACCTACAGCCTCTACTATCCCTGCACCATCACATCCTAAAATAGCAGGCATGCGATCGGGGTAGAAAGTACCGCGTTTGCGAAGTTTGGTATCAATGGGGTTAACGCCTGCTGCTTTTAAGCGTACTAACAGTTCGGTTTCACCCACAGGAAAACCGGGACTTGTAACTTGCTGCAGTTGTAAAACTTCCGGACCGCCAACTGCTGTCATTAATACTGCTTTCATGAGCTATTCCTCAACATTTGCACCGCTAAAAAAGCGATCGCCTGCTAGTTTGTGATTATTTGATTATTTTATGTATTTCTAGCTGCAGTTCGTCCTTAGAACTCAATGTTTGCAACTGCTCGTCTTTGAGAATTTTTGCAAATAGGGGGTTATTTTTTACCATCTGCACGCACTCGGAATTGAGAGCAATAGCTCGTTGCAAATTCTCTAACGCCAGCTGGGTATTTTCTTGCAAAGCATAGCAGTAAGCTTGATTGTAAACAGCATTAAAGCAATCAGGAGCAAGTTCTATCGCCTTACGAAAACTGGAAATCGCTTCTTCGTAGCGCCCCAACAGCACCAAGACGATACCCCGGTTGTTCCAAGCTTGTTCGAGATGCGGTTGAACAAGCAATACTTTGTCGTAGGCCGCAAGTGCTTCTTCGTAGCGTCCCAGAAAGTATAGAGCGTTACCCCGCTTGTACCAAGTTGCAGGCTCTAAATCCTGCTTGATTGCCAATAATTTGTCGTAGGCTGCAACTGCTTGCTCGTATTGCCCTAATAAGTACTGGGCATTGCCCTGATGGTACCACGCTTGTTCTAGATCTGGCTTGATTGCCAATGCCCGCTGGCAGGAAACGACCGTTTCTTTATAAAGTCCTAACAAGTATAGAGCACTGGCGCGGTTGTTCCACCCTTGGTAAAAGTCAGGTTTGAGGAGTAGGGCTTTATCGTAACAAGCAACAGCTTCTTCGTAGCGCCTTAACAAGTAAAGAATATTGCCTCGGAGATTCCAAGCTTGGTAGTAGTCGGATTTGAGCGCTAAGGTTTGGTTGCAGGAGGCGAGGGCTTCTTGATAGCGTCCTAGGTTTGTCAGTACTATACTTCGGCTGTACCATACTTGATAGGACTCGGGGGCGAGCGCCAAAGCTTTGTCGTAACTGGCAACAGCTTCTTCGTAAAGCCCCAAGCGGTAAAGAATGTCTCCCCGGTTGTTCCAGGCTTTTTCAAGCTCGGGTTTGATTGCTAGAGCTTTGTCGTAGGAAGCAACCGCTTCTTGGTAGCGCTTTAATTCTTCTAAAGCGACACCGCGACTGTACCAAGCTTGGTAATACTCGGGTTGGATCGCCACTGCTTTGTCGTAGGAGGCGATCGCTTCTTGGTGGCGCTGCAGCTTTGCTAGTGCTAAGCCGTGATGATACCAAGCTTGCTGCAAATTCGGTTCTATCGCCAGTGCTTCTTGCTGGGAGGTAACTGCTTGCTCGTAGCGCCCTAGCAAGTACAGTGCCAAACCGCGATTGTACCAAGCTTGGTAATACTTTGATTGTATTGCTAATGCTTTGTCATAAAAGGTAATTGCTGCTTCCTGCAAGCCTAACTTTTGCAGTGCTGCACCTTGGTAAAACCAACCATCAAACATTTCTGGAGTCAAAGTGGTGGCGGCGTGGAAGCAAGCTAGGGCTTGTTGGGGACGATTTAAATTCAGCAGTTGGCAACCAAGGTAAAATAAAGAGTCGATGGTTTTTTGGGGATGTGCGTCTTTTAATTTCAATACTAAATCCCATAAAGGCAGGATATATTTATCCACCTCTACCTTGGTTTTTTTGGCGGCAATTTGTTTTCGCCGCGGGTGGAGAATGTTTTCAGTTTTGAGCAAATACCTTAGGGCTCGTAGAATTTTTTGGCGTCCTTTCCCGTGGTGGCGAAAGTTTTCCTCTCCCAGCAACTGAGCGGTTGGTTCTAAAATAAATATCTCTACGGGTAGATGCAGCTGTTGGAGCAGATCTATGGCATCGTAGATATAGCGGCTGCTGGGATATCTTTTGATTGCATCTTGGTAGCGCTTTTCCCAGGTTTGTTGGCAAGTTTCGCTATAATTGCTGCAGCTTAATGGTAATCCTTGATTGTAGAGGCGACGCAGATTTTCCACCACGTTGGTAAAGGTACCGTCATTTTTCTCGGCGATCGCTAGGTAATCTTCCTGTTTTCCTTCCTTGCATGTTTGCAAAGCAGTATCGCTCAGTAATTGAACTATTGCTGTCTTGTCTGGTTCTGGTAGTTCGTAAACCTCGAACCGTTCCCACCACTGCTTGTAGTACTTGTCCCATTCTAATTTTTCCCATTCGCTAGCTTCACCCGCTGTTGACGATGTTTTTTCGTTACAAGCAGTAGCGATAACCCTTATTTTTTCCGGACCGCAGAATTTTTCATAACACTGTAAAATGTGCGCCAGTCGCTGCGGCGTTGGTATCGTCAAAGCAGCAAAATCGAAGCTCGTGTCTGCTTGGGGGCTGCAGAACATTCTACTGTTAAGATCGTCTAGAAAAAACAGTAACTTGCGGTGACTACCGATTTGCTCTAGCTGTTGCGAAGTTGGTTCTCCAATCCAGGCGTTCGGTTTCAACCACAAAACTGTCCAACCTTCCCGATTGTAGATTTGAATTAATTCTGCTGCTTCTCGCGTTTTCCCAATTCCTGTGCGCCCAACAATTAAAAGCCAGCGAAATTCTTCTAATTTTGTTTCTAATTCTCGTCGAATGTTGCGATCGCCTTGTCGCATTTGATAAGGAATGCGAAAATCCGCCCAGGGACGATCGCTATCATTACCACCAAAAACCACAGACAATACGTTTCCGTTCGGTCGAATCACCTCAAACGGAAAAGGAGAAAGAGGAATTTGCCCAACGCGCCTCTTTTGCATGTACCACCACACAAGTCCAACAACCAAAGCTAGCAGTTTCCCAATTCCAGCCGCCCGGGAGAGGATCTTAATTATCTCTTTTGTTGTGGATATAATTCTCCATCACTCTTCCCCTGGCTGCGATTTGGAAGTCAAATCACATTGTCTGGAAAATTTCCATTTTGTTTCGAAAAATTTGAGGAGTTATTATTATATTATCTCATCACTAAACCAACAAATTATAAACTTTTTGTTGTTATTTTCTGCCAGAAAAATTAACGCTATCTGGTTGTAGGTGTACATACCCACTTAGTTGAAAATTTGCAATTAACTTTCAGGTTATGTTTCCAGGTTTAGCAAAATTTTTTACATTAATATATTCTTGATTACGGAAATAAAGTGCCAAACAAGGTGCTCCAGACGAATAAAAATTATGAGAATTACATAAAATTTGTGACTTTTTTAAGGCAGATAATCTGCGTGTTTATTCTGAAAAGATAATGGTTAAAAATTAAAATTGTGTAAATTATTAAGGGTGAGCGGAATCGGGGAGAATTTGAATTAGCTGGTATTGTTGAAGCGTACCGAGAAGACGATGGGGTCTGGACACCTCAGCTGGGGATGGTGCCCAGATCCAAGCATAACTAAAAGCGGGTAGTTGGGAAATTGTTTCTACTTTTTGTGCGTGGTGAGGAGTATAAAAATCAAGTAATACCCCTATTTTTCCTCCTACGTTCACAAAGTAGATAGGGTGATTTGCAAGAATGCGGGCGATCGCTGGTTGGGTCAAAAAAGCTTTCACCTGTGGATTGTAATCGCTGAAAAAGCCGTTTCCTCCAGCTGCTGCCAAAGCTAGCCATGCTGCAAGCAGCCAGCCAGCAAGCCAATAATTACAGGTGAGAAATTGTTTGCCCAAGCGATAGCGACCAATCCACACCAGGGGTAAAATTAACCAACCGCTGCCTAAAGCTAAAGCAACAATTGCATACTTACGCATTGTATCATTGCCGCTTGCCAAAGCGATCGCACCCGCAAGCAATAATAAAATCGCTAATAAACCAAATATATAACTAAGATAACGAGGAACTTTGTGAAAATAGGCAGCAAAAGTTATTTTTTCTGTTTGCTTTTGTCTTTCTTCAATACGGCTGAGCCAATCTAATCCTAAAGCTGCAAGCAAAGCGATAAAAGGGTACATTACCAGACTGTAATGAGGTAAGCGAGTAGAGAAAAGACTAAGTTCAACAAATAAACTCACGGGAAAACCAGCTAAGAGAAAATTGTAGCGGGGTAAAGGAGAGTAAAAAATTAAAAATAAGCCCAAAAGGCCGAAAAAAACCAAGGAAAAGCTTTAATAGGAAGATTCCAACAATAAAAGAAAATTCCGTGATGACCCCGGTCTTCAGAACCGAGACGCCAGAGAAATTGAAATAATTGAGCAATGCTATCATTGCCAAAGCGTGAAAAACTCAACCACAGCCAAATAATAGTGGGAATTAAACCGACTGCAAATCCCAAATACAACATTAAACTTTGTAGGTGGCGGTGGCGGCGATTTTCACAAATTAGGTAAGGAAATAAAGCTATAATTGGTACGAAAATCATGAAACTTCTCAGCAAAAACCCAAACCAAAACAAACCCCAGCAATGCAGCTGTAAAAGTGACGGTATTTGGGATAAAATTCTGCTTTTAACAAACAGTAAATTGCAAAAAGCACTAAAAAAATCATTGGTACATCTGGCGTACCCAAACGACAGTATTGCAACCAAAGAAACTCAACACAGAAAATAGCAGCAGCCAACCAGCCAACTTTTTTACCCAGTAAAATTTTTCCGATTTCGTATAAAACAAGAACGCTCAACACGCCAAAAATCATGCTGGGAAGGCGGACGCTGGCTTCACTAACACCAAATAAAATATAAAAACTGGCAATTAACCAATAGGGACCGGGAGTTTTGTGATGAGCTTGGGGCCAGGGAGCGATCCAATTTCCCGAGTCGAACATCTGGCGCGATCGCCAAGCATACAGTCCTTCGTCATGGGCCATCAAGCTACTGTGTCCGGAATTAAACAGTAATAATGGCAGTAGCCAAAATAGCAAACTAATGTAGGGAAAACTTCCTTTCCAGTGCCAACGCCGCCAAACCAACTCAGAAAGTAAAATTTTTAATAACATTCACAAAATTGCCGTTCTCAATGCCCACACCAAAAGCATACCGTCCGTTCCTACAGCAGGGAAGATAAAGCTTTAGCCTGATTTGAGAATCTTATGCTGCTAAAACCAGAACAACGCCAGAAATTAGACCAAACGGATGACAAGCTGTTTTATTCTTTTCCGCGCTTTGTCACCCACGTAGACGAAAATTTCATTCAACAACTCACAAATTTATATCGCCAGCGTCTTCAACCGCAGACGCGAATTTTTGACATGATGAGCAGTTGGGTATCTCATTTACCAGAAGAAATGGAATTCGCCCACGTAGAAGGACACGGACTAAACGCCGAGGAACTAGCGCGCAATCCCCGTTTAGACCACTATTTCGTCCAAGACCTCAACGCCAATCCCAAATTACCACTTCCAGATCGAGATTTTGATGCTGTTCTCAACTGCGTCTCCGTGCAATATTTGCAATACCCAGAAGCAGTGTTTTCCGAAATCCACCGCATTCTCAAACCCGGTGGGGTAGCGATTATCAGCTTTTCCAATCGCATGTTTTTTCAAAAGGCTATTCAAGCATGGCGAGACGGTTCAGAAGCAACCAGAATTGCATTAGTCAAAAGTTATTTTCAGTCACATCCTGGATTTACGACTCCAGAAATAATTGCTCGTCCAACTGAGCTTCCTAACTTTCTGCAATGGTTGGGTATGGGAGGAGGAGATCCCTTTTATGCAGCGATCGCCTACCGCCGTCACTAAAACTCAAGGCCTAACTGTTAACTTGAAAGTAAGAAAATTATCATTTCCAAGTCCAATTGTGATTAAAAAGTGAATTTTTTACTTACCCCCAACCAAAACACAGATAATTGCCTTGAGTAAAAAGGTGCACCGCACTAAAAAGCTAGGGGTTTGCCATCCGTATCTACTGTCAGTCGGTGCAAGATATCAAGATATAAGAGTATTTGCAGGATTCAAAACTTTTATCCACCAACAGGAGACAAGCATGAATTTTAAGATTCGTAAGATTTTTGCCGTTGTTTTGCTCTCAGTATTACTATTAACAACAGCTTGCACTCCCAAACAGCCCGGACGTTTTGATCAAGTACAACAAGAAAGCAGCCGGCAAAAAAGCGGTCAAGCCGTTGCGAAAAGCGCAACCCAGGGCGGTGAATTTAATAAGTTTTTCCCCCCAGCTGAAGACGGATACCAACGCGTATTTACTCAAGAGAAAAAGGGTTTTGCAGAAGCTAAGCTGAAAAAAGATGGTAAGGAAGTAGCAATGTTAGCTATTTCCGATACCAAAAGTACGCCCGCAACAGCAGCAAGTTATGCAAACAGTACCAAAAAAATCGCGGGTTATCCAGCACGGGAAATAGGTAATACTCAAACTGCAATTTTAGTTAACAATCGCTATCAAGTCAAAGTCCTTTCTCGTTCACCGTCATTTACAGCAAGCGATCGCGAAGCTTGGATCAAAAAATTTAATCTCGATGGTCTAGCGCAACTGAAATAGATCGAACCGCTTTTTTATCTAGCTACTACTTCATCAAAAGGAGATTTTTGTGAGCAAACCAATTTTTGAGTTGGTCGACGAGTTACCAACTAATAACTTGACCGTTTCCATGCTCAACTCGTTGGATTTTGTTGCTCCCGGTGAGTGGAAAAACATCGTCGGTTTTGTTAATACTATTAAAGAAGTCACCGGCGAAACCGATGAAAACCTGATCCAAGCCATTGGCGAACGAGCTATATACCTATACAACGATCGCTCCCAAGGGTATCAGCGAGCAATGTGGCTTTACCAAACTGTGGATAGGACAGATAAAGCTTTGGGAGCAGCAGCACTAGCTAACAAGGTAGGAGAAAAAGTTCCTCTCCTCGGTTTTCTCAACTCTATAACTCCAAAAGCGGACAAAGCTCAAACCATAGATCTGTGCTTGAAATTAGTAGCGGAGTTACTAGCATTTTGCAGTATCAACGGTATTCCCGGAGACAGTATCGGAGATTTTGTTGCTTCTTTAGGCGAATACAGCGGAGAGTCGTTCATTCGCATGGTAGCCTTGGTCTGCGTTGATGGCTTGATACCGCTTGGTTCCGATTTTATCAACAAAGGCTTGTCTTTACTCAATCAGACAAATCCGCAAGAGTTAGAACAAAACTCTACTTTTCAAAACATTCAAGATGCAATTCCAGGAAACAATCCTGCAAGCAAACTGAATTTTATCGGCGAAAGCTTCGATTCGGTTAAAGGTTGGATGAATGATTTAGTCGTCTCCCGGGATTTAACACCTCAAAAGGTAGCAAGTCACTTACAAAACTTGATCGAATTTACCGGGGATAAATTAGACTACTTAGCAGCTTTCCTGGATGTGGCAACTAATTATTACGAACACACGGGTACCCAAACCTTAGCGCGTCGATTAATCGAACGAGCTGTAGCTGAAATATAATTTTTTGACGAAGGCACGGCAAGCAACCGTGCCTTGATTTATCTTGGTGATAAGCGCAAATGAGAAGCGATCGCCGCTAAATAAGGTGCAAAAACAGTTAAATCCTCTAATTTATCAAACTTCCCCAGGGTGTAATTCCCATTGAAACCGGTGGTAATTACGTAAAGTGCTTTACCATCAAAAGCAACGTAACCAAGGTGGTGTTCTTGTACTTGACCTTGGGACTTTAATTTTGTGAACCCGTAACTCAGTCCTTGCAGTTTACCTACCTGCACTTTTTGGGGAGGATGAGGATCGAAAACCACGCGATCGCCTTTACTACTACTACTGCTGTCGGAATTTTTTGACAGCACGCTGTAAAGGTCGTTTACCCAAGCATTCAATGCTGTTAATACTTTAGTTTGATACTGGGGATTTTGATAGCTAGCATCCTGACCAGGTTCAATTCCTGCTTGGCGCAGCATCTTTTCAAAATTCTGCTGTTTGTCTAGCGGATACCTTCCTATTTCCACCGTACCTATAAGTTTGCCATTAGCAAAGACGCACATCAAGGGTGCATCGCCATCACAAGCAGCAACTTTCCAACCAGTAGGAGTAGCTGTTTTATCCAACAGATATTTCCAAAGATTATCTGTACTCGTCGAGCTAGGAGAAGAGGAAATTGCGGGAGACCGCTGTGGTATATCTTTAGTTCCAAACCAGTTGGGACTAAAAACTTTTATTCCCAAAGGAACCAACACTAGCAAAATTCCGCCCAGCAAAACATGATAAAGTCGTAACATTTTCCGGAAACAGCACCGCAAAAGCTTACCTAATTAACACTATCAGCAAAACTTTGCCCGCACGCTCCCGAATTTCTTTTCCTGGGTGACACTTTTACTTGTGGCGAGAATTATGTCTGGAACGTTGCTTGCGTCTGGCAATAGCTTTACGCTTTTCTTTTTGTAATGGAGTCTCGAAGTGGCGATTTTTTCTTAAGTCATGGAAAATACCTGCTTGGGAAACTTGACGCTTAAATCTTCGCAAAGCTGATTCAATTCCTTCGTTTTCTCCCAATACAACTTGGGTCATAACCTATCACTCCTAAAAACGGGTAAGTGTAAAAAGCTGCATATAAATAAAAAATTCCAGCAGAGTCGCACCATTTTTTTCTTCTGCTGGAGACTCTTGTTGTGAATTTTTGTGAATATTATTTAGTAGCGGCGATTGCTGCGGTTGTTGTTACCGAAATTACCACCTGCATAACTTCTGGAACTTCTGTCCTGGCGGGGTCTGGCTTTATTCACCTTTAGATCGCGCCCCATCCATTCTGCTCCATCCAGTGCTTCAATAGCTGCGGCTTCTTGCGCTTCTGTTTGCATCTCTACAAATGCAAAACCACGCGGGCGACCGGTTTCCCTGTCCGTGGGTACCTGAACGTTGTTGACTTTACCGTATTCGCTAAATACTCCCTTAAGGTCTTCTTCTGTTACCTCGTAGGACAAGTTACCGATATAAATAGACATTGTCGGGCATCTCCCAAATCAGCTGAGTGTAGAGAGTTAGATTCGGAGAGACGCTTTTTAGTAAAAAAACCACTTTCTCAACCGAAAATAATTCCTGTAAGTAGAAGTATAGCACAAACACATCTTTGAACAACCCATCAGGACAAAATTCCCCATCTCACAACAGGCTTGACATTTTCTCAAAGTTGTGAATTAAGAATCCAGCCATGGCTTTAAAATCTCGTTTGCTTGTTTGCACAGTTGTTCGTGGAATTGTCCGTTACTAGCTAATAAACCACCCCATTGATTGACATCTCCGGTGTTGTACTGCAAGGGCGTGAGGTCAAAATGGGTGAACTGACCGCCAGCTTCTGTGAGAATAATTTCCGGTGCAGCTATGTCCCAATCTTTGGGAGCAGATTTACCAGAAAGGGAAATATACACATCTGCTTGTTGTTCCACAATGGCAGCAATTTTGCAACCAACGCTACCAATAGTTTTTTGCTTTCGACAAGGTAAATTTTGTAATAAATAATTCAATTTTTGATGGCGATGGCTGCGAGTAACGACTACAGTTAAATCTTCGATGCGATCGCGTGCCATTACTTTTAAGGGAATGCTTTGGCGAGCGCGTGTTTCTACAAATGTACCGCCACCTTTAATGGCGTAATACACTTTTTCAGCTTCTGGTAGTGCTACGGTTGCTAGCACCGGACGATTTTCTTTAACCAAAGCAATGTGAATGGCGTACTCTCCGGTTTTTTCGATAAAGTCTCGCGTTCCGTCCAAAGGATCGACAATCCAAGTCCATTGAGAGTGCAATGGTTTGCTTTGCTGTTGTTTGTAGGTTTCTTCGCTTAGATAGGCAACATCTTCTTCATCAAAAGCTTTTTGTAGTTGTTCCCAAAGGAAGTGATTGACAGCTACATCTGCAACTGTCACGGGTTCGCTATCTTGATATTGTACTTCTAAAGCATTAGAACTTTTACGATAGTAAGACCGCAAGATGTCTGCTGCTTCCCAAGCGATCGAACGAACTAAAAAAAGAATTTTTTGCAGGTCTGGCATTGATTTTGTCCTGTATCTACCGTAGGTAGCATTTTTACCACAGAAAGTTTTCAAGCTTTCATCCAGTGACGGGTACCGAAAAATTGACAGGAAAAAGCTGCTATCTTGGCTGCCAGGGAGAGGGCATCGATAAAATTATGCCGTAAAATATAATGGCAAAAAGCACCGTGGAATATATCTCCGGCTCCCAGTGTATCCACAACGCGAGTTTTTGGCACCTCTAGGAAATTATTTGTCCTCTTTTGCCATTTTTCTTCTTGCTTATTTGCAGACATGCAAGTAAGATACTCAATGGGTTTTTCACCGTGGGTAATGGCGATATAAGGAATACCAAATTGACTGAGATAGGCAAATACGTCTTCTTGGGTGTGGCAGTTGGGAGGATAAAAATTAGCAGAACAAATGGCGTAATCGACAAATGGTAAGAGTTGTTCGAAACCAGGTTTCCAGCTACCACCATCTATAACAATCGGCTTATTTTCAGCTTTGGCTTTTTGAGCAATTTCTATTCCTACAGCCATTTGATGGCCGTCAAGCATGACAATATCGATATCGTGTAGGATATCTGGGGGAATAACTTCACAAGGAGCTTGGGTTCGCACGGCGTTAATAGAAATTACAGCTCGTTCACCGCTGGTTTGGGTAACAACGATAGAAGAGATAGGCGGTGGATTGCTGTTTGTGGGAAGCAAATCCTGCAGTTTGACTTGATAGTTTTGCAAGTCTTGATGAATTAATTGCGCCAGGGGGTGGGAACCTACCGCGCCCAACAATGTCGAGGTATTATTAGTTTTGTCTTGATTGCCCAAATAGCTAAAAGTGACCGCGGCGTTGGTAGCTGGACCTCCTGCTGCGATAGTATAGTCTGTGGCGACAATTTTCTGATTGTTTTTGGGAAAAGAAGCTGCCAAATAAATCAGATCCAAAGTTACTAAACCGACAAATAAGCCACGGTTGCCCATTATTCACCCGGCTCAGGTTATTATTACTAAGGATTATACCTGAATTCACCTGCGGCACTACCCAAAAACTAAACTAACTGCACTTGTAGTGTTGCTCAAGCGGGTATTGTTCGCTTTACTATGATGGAAGAAAGAATTTGCAGGAGAAGTTAATGTTTGGATTGGGATGGACGGAAGTGGGTGTGATTGCGATCGTCGCCCTTTTAATCTTTGGTCCTAAAAAAATTCCCGAACTGGGAACAGCACTGGGTAAAACCTTGCGAGGGTTTAAAGAAGAATTAAATAAAAATTCCAGTGAGGATACCAGTCCGGAAGCAGAAAAAGTTGAAAAAGAAAATTCATAATATAGTGTTGACTGTATTGACCACATTAGAAGAAGCAACTCCTACTTGGGAGTCTGTGGTGGTAGAGGCGGTATTTTGTTGAGTTATCTCTTCTTTTACTACACCGCGCGCTTTAATTATTTGAATGGCACGGCTGACGCTTTCTGGCAAAATCACCACCAGACTGTTTTCCGGGGCAATATCCAAGGCTTTATTAATCGCTTCTGTTTCGTCTAAAATCGATTCATATTTATAATTTGGGTTTACTTGTTTTATACCGCGAATAATTAAATCAGCAGCCGAACCGCGGGTGCGTCCTCGAGTATCGTCGTCTTCTTTAACAATTGCGTAGTCAAAAATCTCCGCTGCTAGTTTTCCTAAGGTAATAAAGTCTTGGTCGCGGCGATCGCCAGGTCCACCTACCACGCCAATGCGCTTTCCGTTTGTCCAGCTGCGGACAAAACAACCCAACGCTTCATAGCTGTGAGGATTGTGGGCGTAATCCACCAAGGCGTGGAAACTACCTAAATTAAATAAATTCATCCGTCCCGGTGTCTGACTGAAAGAAGCGCGGAACGTACTCAACCCAGCACGAATTTGTTCGATAGAAACATTTTGCACAAACGCCGCCAAAGAAGCTGCTAAAGCGTTAGCGATCATAAATGGTGCGCGTCCGCCCATGGTCAAAGGGATATTTTCAGCCTTTTCAATTCGGTGCGTCCAGTCTCCCTTGAGAATGGATAAAAAAGCCGTTTTCGTATACCGCCGCCACACCTCCCTTTTGAATGTGGTTGCGCACCAACTCCGAGTCCGGATTCATGGTAAAGTAGCCTACATTGGCTTTAGTTCTTTCTGCCATTGCCGCCACCCGTGGATCGTCGGCGTTGAGAATAGCGTAACCGTCAGGAAAAACAGCTTCAGCTACTACACTTTTGAGGTGAGCCAGCTGGTCGATGGTATCGATATCGCCAATTCCTAAGTGATCCGCAGCCACATTTAATACTACACCCACATTGGCAGCATCAAAGGCCAATCCCGAACGAAGAATACCGCCTCGAGCTGTTTCTAAAACAGCGACTTCTACCGTTGGGTCTTGCAAGATTAACTGAGCGCTTTGGGGACCGGTGTTGTCTCCTGCTTCTACCAAGAAATCTCCGATATAAGTTTCGTCGGTTGTTGTATAACCTACTACTTTACCTGTTTGTTTAAAAATGTGTGCCAGCAAGCGAGTGGTAGTTGTTTTGCCGTTGGTACCTGTGATGGATAAAATCGGAATGCGGCTGGATTGTTCGCTGGGAAACAGCATATCGAGCACAGCGGCGGCAACATTGCGGGGGGTACCTTGACTGGGGGCGACATGCATCCGGAACCCGGGAGCGGCGTTGACTTCGACTACCACACCGTCGACTTCTCGCAAAGGACGACTGATATCCGAGGTGACAATATCAATTCCGGCAATATCCAAACCGACAATCTTGACAATCCGCTGCGCCAGCCAAACATTTTCGGGGTGAATTTCGTCTGTACGGTCTACGGCAATGCCTCCGGTACTTAAATTCGCCGTTGCTCGCAGGTAACAAATTTCACCCCGAGGAAGGATGCTATCTAAGGTGTAACCTTGCCTTTCTAGTAGTTGATAGCTGGTGCGGTCTAGTTCGATTTTGGTGAGGATGTTATCGTGACCTTCACCGCGATTGGGGTCTTTGTTAGTTTCCTCTATTAGCTCCGCAATGGTAGATCTGCCATCACCAACCACATGAGCTGGTACGCGTTCTGCAACCGCCACTACTTTGCCGTCGACAACCAGTACTCGATGATCGCGTCCCTGATAATAGCGTTCTACAATAATCGAACGAGAAATTTGCCTGGCAGCGTCGTAAGCTGCTTCCGCTTCTTCCCAGTTTTGGATGTTAACGGTGATACCCCGTCCGTGATTGCCATCTAGGGGTTTGATCACGATGGGATAGCCACCTACGTATTCTATTGCTTCTTCCAAGTCATCTAAAAAGTTAATTACCGTTCCTTTGGGAACCGGTATACCAGCATTGGCCAGGATGCGCTTTGTGGCTTCTTTATCGCATGCTAGTTCTACCCCTAAAATGCCGGTTTTATCCGTCATGGTAGCTTGAATTCGCTTTTGGTTGACACCGTAACCTAGCTGGATCAAAAAGCGCGCCCCCAGCTGCATCCAGGGAATACCTCTTTTTTCAGCTTCTTTGACGATCGATTCTGTAGAAGGACCCAAAGCTGCATCGCGCCACAGGTCTTTGAGGTCTTGTAAGTCTTGCTCTAACTCGGCTTTGGGATAACGACCCCGATCGACGATACTTTGACACAGCCGCACGGCGGCTCTACCAGCATAGCGTCCTGCTTCCTCGTTTTGATACTCGAACACTACCTGATACACACCGGGTGTAGAGGTTTGACGAGTGCGGCCAAAACCGACGTGCATGCCTGCCAACTCTTGCAGCTCTAGAGCTACGTGTTCCACAATATGGCCCATCATGGTGCCTTCGCGCACGCGCTTTAAAAAACCACCACGACAGCCAGGCGAGCAGTAGTGACTCTCCAGACTAGGCAGAGCCTCAACTAATCCTTCATAAAAGCCAGGAATTTCGTTCGAAGGCGTCTCGGCAAGGTTTTCTAGATCGAGGCGCATAACAATCAACTTGTGGCGTCGAATGCTCCAGTAGTTGGGGCCGCGTAAGGTCTGGATCTTGAGGATTCTCATGGGAATTAGGTAGATGGAGATTCGGAACCAAAATTCTAGTTTCTTACTGTAATTGACCGGTAAACTGTTCCTAGTGAACAGTTTTTTCTTCTAACATCATATTGCTCTGGTTTTTGGAGCTGTAACTTTAAGTTTAGCGGTCAAATCAGTGTCATTCCAGATACTTTAACGCTTCAGTTGGAAACACGGTAGATGGCAGGCAACACAGTGCGTTGGTAAAGGTGAAAGCGATCGCCGTGGCTGAGAATGTGCAGGCGTAAATCATGAAGGTTTAAAGGTTCTGTGGCTCCGACGTGGGGTTCGTTGGTATGGGTAACTTCTGTTGGATCGACAATAGTTACCGAACCCTTACCCAAAACCTGCAGCCAACCATCCCGTTCAAACAAGGCACAAGTATCTTCATCTATACCAATACCCAAGCGATCGGGATGGGAAGCAATGGCGCTCATCAGTCGCCCCATGCGATTGCGATTGTTAAAATGTTGATCTACAATCACCTCGGGTATCAATCCCAATCCCGTGGCCATATCTACCAAGGAACGATTGGGCGACTCGCCGCTACCACCACCCGCGATCATGTGATGGCCCATGACTGCCGCTCCTGCACTCGTACCTGCCAAGGTCAGCTCCCCTGCCTTGACTCTTTGCCGGATAATATCCATCGCTGGCGTGTCCGCCAACACACCGCACAATCGCAATTGATCGCCTCCGGTTAAAAAAACCCCCGTACAAACTTCCAGGGATTCCTGGTAATCCCGGTACTCACACTGTTCCCGTTCGCGAATGTCTAAAAGCTCGACTTTTTTAGCTCCCATATCCTCAAAAATGCGAATATACCGACCCCCAATAATTGAAGGTTCGCGGGAAGCAGAGGGAATAATGGCAATGTGGGCGTCGCTACCGCCAGCACGAGCAAAAAAGTCCGCAGAATTTCGCGACCGTGGACTTTGTCTTCTGCGCCGCCGATAACTAGAACAGCAGTTTTAGTTGCTTGGGGTGTCCTCATTTCCAGCGATTTAGCTTGTAATTCCGGCATTGTGTTTCTCCTGTCAACAACTCTCAGATGAAAATTACAAGGTCACAGAGCAGCCTTATCTTTTCGTGCTTCGCCTTGGAGCGAGAAAACGATGGCAAGCACGACCTCTTTTTACCCCTGCTTTGGGGAACGGCGATAGTCTGTTCGCTGTTTGGCAACGCTAACACCTTGTCTTTCACCTATCCCATTTTTCTAAACTGAAAAATTACTGGTTGGGAGCCAGAGAAGGGGAGGACACTAGCAAGGCCGTTGTACTATCCCGTGCGTTGTGTCCGTGATATCCTTTGGTTTTAAGAGAGTAAAACAAATATTGGCAGGCTTTTTTTCTGAGAGTGGCTTGGTGCATCCTGAAAGTTAGTTGCTAACTCGGTCGAGATATAAATTATATGTAGATGTGACAATATTTAAACATAAATTAAGTAATTAGAAAAATTTTTGTTGACTCTCCATCTACTATTTCCAGTGCATGTACAAACTCTTGAACATAAATATGGGTTTTTTGTACAGCATAGGCTTGTGTCAACCAAACATTTCCAATTTCAGATTAGTGTTCTTCAATACGAATTACTGTGCGCTTTGATATAGTTACGCTATTTCCTGATTGTTTTACCTCGGTTCTCAGTTCGGGGCTAATTGGTAAAGCCTTGGCAAAACAAATTGCTCAAGTAAATTTAGTTAATCCACGGGATTTTACTACCGATAAGCATCGCAAAGTAGATGACGAACCCTACGGTGGAGGTGTGGGAATGCTAATGAAGCCAGAACCCATCTTCGCCGCTGTCGAGTCACTACCGGTTTTACCAAGAAGAGAGGTGATTTTGATGAGCCCCCAGGGCGAAAAAATGAATCAACCTCTACTGCGAGAACTGGCAAAAAATTACGACCAGTTAGTAGTTATTTGCGGCCATTATGAAGGTGTGGACGAGCGGGTGTTACACATAGTTACTCGCGAAATATCTTTAGGTGATTTTATTCTCACTGGTGGAGAAATTCCAGCTATGGCTTTAATTAACGGTGTGGTGCGCCTCTTACCAGGAACTGTTGCAAAAGTTGAGTCTCTGACACTAGAAAGTTTTGAACAAGGATTGCTGGATTATCCCCAGTACACTCGTCCAGCTAATTTTCGCGGTTGGAAAGTACCGGATGTGCTTTTATCCGGAAATCATGCGGAAATTGCTAAGTGGCGATTGCAACAACAAATCCAAAGAACACGCCAGCGCCGTCCCGATCTGCTCAAAGCTTGGGAGGAGGCCAAAAGAGAACAAAAGGACAAACAAAATGGCAAAGTAGGAGAACAAAAGGAGGAGTAACAGACAGCGACTAACTGCTAACTACTTGACTTTTTAAGGACTAAAATATGAACCTTCGTATTGGCAACGGTTACGATATCCACCGCTTAGTAAGCGATCGCCCCCTGATTTTGGGCGGAGTTAACATACCCCACCACTTGGGTTTATTAGGTCATAGCGATGCTGACGTCCTGACGCACGCCATTATGGACGCCATACTGGGAGCACTATCTCTCGGAGACATCGGTCATTATTTTCCCCCAAACGACCCGCAATGGGCAGGAGCAGATAGCTTAATACTTTTGCAAAAAGTACACCAATTAATACAACAACAAGGTTGGCAAATTGGCAATATCGACTCGGTCATTGTCGCAGAACGGCCCAAACTCAAACCTTATATCGAGAAAATGCGGAATAATTTAGCAGCTGTACTGCAAATACAACCCAACCAAGTTGGTGTTAAAGCTACTACCAATGAAAAATTAGGCGCCGTTGGTAGAGAAGAAGGTATCTGCGCCTATGCCGTTGTTTTGCTCGTAGCTTCTCAGTAATATTTCTAGCAAGCTATTTCAAAAAACTACAATCAAGGTATGGAGACACCGGAGACTTTAATTGCTTTTTCAAACACGATCGAAAGCTGAAGCGCAACTTTACCAACAGTTTGGCGATCGCAAAGGAAGTTGCAACTTTTTCCATTATTACAATTTTGTGGAAAAATCACAGGCACGCTAACATTTACAGTATCGTATACACCAGAAGCATAAATCTATTTCCAAAGCACTGTTGATAGAATTTTGGCAGCACGTGCCTAACCAGCAGCTATCCTCCCAAAGCGCCAAATCATCACGTGCTCCTACATAAACTTGATTTTGTCCGGATTAATTTTTATACAAACTGATGGTATTTGCTCGTACCTTGACCAGAATTAAGCCTTTTCGCTTAGCAATAATCTTGGCTTTCATAACAGCATGGACTGTTGCTGCTTGCAATCCAGCTAATTTTCAAACCCAAGCAGCTCGCGTACCGCAATTGGTAACCAGCATTCTCAGTGACCCCAAAACCTTTAACCTTGCCTTAAGTCAAGAATCACCGAATATTTTTGGTCTGACTTACGAAGGGTTGATCAATCAAAATCCCATCACGGCAAAAATTGAGCCAGCTTTAGCACAATCCTGGGAAATTTCTGCCGATAAACTAAAATTTGTTTTTACCTTGCGCAAAGGATTGAAATGGTCTGACGGACAACCACTAACAGCAGACGACGTGGTATTTACCTACAACGATATCTACTTCAACCCAGCAATTCCCACAGATATTAGAGACACTTTTCGAATTGGTACCAGTCGCAAACTGCCCACTGTTAAAAAACTAGACGAGCGCCGAGTAGAATTTACCCTACCAGAACCCTTTAGACCTTTCTTACTCAATACAGGTACCGCCATTTTACCCGCTCACGCACTGCGACAGTATGTCGAGCAAAAAGACACAGAAGGAAAGCCTATTTTTTTGCAAAAGTGGGGCGTTGACACTCCCCCTGACCAAATTATTGTCAACGGTCCTTATAAGTTAGAGCGCTACGACACCGGTCAGCGTGTGGTATTTCGACGCAATCCCTACTACTGGCGCAAGGACGCCAAAGGTAATCCCCAACCTTATATCGAACGGGTGATTTGGCAAATAGTAGAATCAACCGATACTTCCTTATTGCAATTTCGTTCCGGTAGCTTGGATTCTGTAGGTGTATCGCCAGACTACTTTTCTTTACTCAAAAAGCAAGAAAAACAGGGAAATTTCAAAATCTACGGAAAAGAACCAGGCAGCGGTACTACTTTTATCGTGTTTAATTTAAATAAAGGTAAAAGAAATGGAAAACCATTAGTAGATCCAGTCAAGTCCCGTTGGTTTAATACAGTAGAATTTCGGCAAGCCGTAGCTTATGCTATCGATCGCCAAACCATGATTAACAACACCTTTCGTGGTTTGGGCGAACCCCAAAATTCACCGATTTCGGTGCAAAGTCCCTATTATCTTTCCCCAAAGCAAGGCTTAAAATCCTACGATTACGATCCAGACAAAGCCAAGGAGCTATTGCTCAAAGCTGGATTTAGCTACAACAATCAAGGTCAGCTACAAGACGCCCAAGGCAACCGCGTTCGCTTTACTTTACTGACTAACGCTGGAAATAAAATCCGCGAAGCAATGGGTTCTCAAATTAAACGAGACCTAGCCAAAATTGGCATCACGGTCGATTTTACTCCCATTGCTTGGAATACCTACACAGATAAACTTTCTAATTCTTTGGATTGGGAAGCAGCGCTGCTGGGTTTGACTGGCGGACTGGAACCCAATGATGGTGCTAATGTCTGGGCCCCTGAAGGTGGACTGCACATGTTTAATCAAAAACCTCAACCAGGACAAAAGCCAATTCAAGGTTGGGAAGTATCTTCTTGGGAAAAGAAAATTGGCGAACTCTACGTTCAAGCAGCGCGGGAGTTAGACGAAACAAAAGTGAAAGCTCTTTATGCCGAAACTCAACGTCTTGCTCAAGAATACTTACCCTTTATTTACCTGGTAAATCAGCTGTCCATGACCGCGGTGCGCAATCGCTTTGCAAATATCCAATATTCTGCTCTTGGGGGAGCTTTTTGGAATATTCACGAAATCAAAGTAACGGATATTTAGTTATTAGTTAATAGCTAATAGCTAGCGGGCAATTTGAGCAATGACTGATGAAACTACTTTGCGATCGCTTTTAGAAAACGTTGCTAATGGTAGCGTTAACCCAGATGCAGCCTTGCAAAAACTCAAACACCTCAACTATGAACCTGTGGGTGAATTTGCCAAAATAGACAATCACCGCAGCTTGCGAACCGGTTTTCCAGAGGTGATTTGGGGACCTGGTAAAACACCCGAGCAAATCGCTCAAATTATGGAAGTAATGCGCCAGCGCAATCCGGTGGTAATAGCCACTCGCATCGACAGCGCAGTTTTTGCCGCACTGCAATCCAAAGTTAGAGGTCTGCGATACTACGAGCTGGCGCGAATCTGCGCCATTACACCTTCTGAAATCAAACCCCGCTATCCTGGTACTGTTAGCATTCTTTCTGCTGGTACCGCTGATTTACCTGTAGCGGAAGAAGCTGCTGTGACCGCCGAACTTTGTGGTTTTCACGTCCAGCGCCTGTGGGATGTGGGTGTAGCTGGAATTCACCGCTTGCTCAACAATCGCCAGATCGTTGCCTCAGCATCTGTTTTAATTGTCGTCGCGGGTATGGAAGGTGCTTTACCCAGCGTTGTTGCTGGTTTAGCAGATTGTCCGGTGATTGCTGTTCCTACTAGCGTTGGTTACGGCGCCAGCTTTGGAGGATTAGCGCCCCTGTTGACAATGTTAAATTCCTGTGCTCCTGGAGTAGCTGTAGTAAATATTGATAACGGTTTTGGCGCTGCCGTTTTGGCGGGTCAAATTTTGCGGACAGCCGAAAAATTACACTTGGCGTCCCTTGATTCTTGAGTTATGACAGTAATATCACTTGATATATAAGTAAAAAATGAAACTTTGGGTAATTTGGGCTGCATTCGTGTTGAGTTTTGTACTGACCGTTTGTATATCGACATAAAAACACTGAAAGGATAATGCTCCTTTTCCAGCTTCTGCCTTGAATAACGGAGATTTATTAAAGAGTATGGATATTGTAAGTGACTTAGTATCTCATAACTTTTGGCATTTAGCAGCTAATTTGACAGTTCTGGCTCAAAATATTACCGATCCGAACATACTAGGCCAAATGCAAAAAGCCTTTACTCATTTTGTTCAGTCGGGTCAAGCTTGGGCACTATTGATTGGATTGGCAATTGGTTATATGATTCGAAGTCTGACAAGCTACGGTTAGAGAATTATGAATGAGCAATGATGAATCATGAAGAATTCTATCGTTCATCATTCATAATTTCCACTTCCTCACTTCCTGTATATGACTGAACAGCAAACTTGGAGCCAGCGGTTTGAATCAGCGTTGCATCCAGCGATCGCTCGCTTTAATGCCAGTATAAATTTTGATATTGAACTTTTAGAATACGACTTAGATGGCTCCGTTGCCCATGCCAAAATGTTGAGCAAGTGCGGCATAATCTCTTCAGAAGAAAAAGAGCAGTTGATTGCTGGTTTAGAACAAATTCGCCAAGAATACCGCCAAGGCAAATTTCACCCCGGTATCGAATCAGAAGACGTGCACTTTGCCGTGGAACGCCGCCTTGTGGAAATTATCGGAGATGTTGGCAAAAAATTACACACAGCCCGTTCCCGCAACGACCAAGTCGGTACAGACATCAGACTGTATCTGCGCGACCAAATCCAACAAATTCGCACTCAATTACGTCAATTTCAAAGTGTAATTTTAGATATTGCCGAAAATCACGTCGAAACCTTAATTCCCGGCTATACCCACCTCCAACGCGCCCAACCCCTGAGTTTAGCCCATCACCTACTGGCATACTTTCAGATGGCGCAACGAGATTGGGAACGCCTGGGGGATGTCTACCGGCGAGTGAACGTTTCCCCTTTAGGTTGCGGAGCCTTGGCGGGAACTACTTTTCCCATCGACCGCCATTATACAGCCGAACTATTGCGTTTTGACGACATTTATGCTAACAGCCTAGATGGAGTGAGCGATCGCGATTTTGCGATCGAATTTTTATGCGCTGCTAGCTTGATCATGGTTCATCTCAGTCGCCTTGCAGAAGAAGTCATTTTATGGTCTTCAGAAGAATTTCGTTTTGTTACCCTTCAAGATAGCTGCGCTACTGGTTCTAGTATCATGCCTCAAAAGAAAAATCCTGATGTACCAGAACTAGTACGAGGTAAAACCGGACGAGTCTTCGGTCACCTCCAAGCTTTATTGGTGGTGATGAAGGGATTACCCCTAGCATACAACAAGGATTTACAAGAAGACAAACAAGGACTTTTTGATGCTGTAAATACCGTCAAAGCTTGCTTGGAAGCAATGACCATTCTGCTCAAAGAAGGTTTGGAATTTTGTACCCAGCGTTTGGCGCAAGCAGTAGAAGAAGACTTTTCTAATGCAACGGACGTAGCGGATTACCTAGCCGCACGCGGTGTTCCGTTTCGAGAAGCTTACAACATCGTAGGCAAAATAGTCAAAACCTGTATTGCCACCGGTAAACTTCTCAAAGATTTAACTTTAGAGGAATGGCAAAAATTTCACCCCAAGTTCGCAGCAGACATTTATCAAGCAATATCACCCCAACAAGTGGTTGCTTCCCGCAACAGCTACGGCGGAACGGGTTTCAACCAAGTTAGAGCTGCACTGCAAGCTGCTCGTGCTCAGATTTCCAATCAATAACTTTTTAGCTTGCAAAGGCGTACCTGAGATACGCCTTCATCACCAAAAGCACTAAACGGCATTATTCAGCATCAATTGCTGCTGCGGCCTCATCTTCCTCACTCTTGGGCGTTCTTTGTTGGAACCTTCTTTGCAAGCGTCCTGTTGTAGTTCGTTTACGAAACTTTCTGGCATATGCCTGGTTCCGTAGCGCCTTTTCTTTTTTGGGATTGCGGCGCTTAGCCATGTTCACCTCATTAATAAACGACAAGAAGCTTTACCTAGGCTTTAGTATAGGCTATATCGACTACCAATAGTTTTTCATATGATTTCAGCCTAGTTGAGCTATGAACACATTTTAAACAGCAATCTAGATTATCGCATCACAGCTTCTGGTGTCAATGCTATTTTGCCCAGTTATGCACGCGCGTATACAAGCGAGCATGATTTTCAGTTGCATTAACCTTGACTTTTTATCCTTTTGTGTATTGCAATGCAAAATATACCTATTTAAAAGTCAAATGCTCGCCGGACGAATTCAAAAAATAAGCCTTTATATGAAAGCTTGTATTTGGCAATCTTCAGTTTCCAAGCTAGCTAGCCCTATTGGCAAAGCAGCACAAACATACAGGTTAAAATTAGATGAGGAGTATTTGTGAGCAACCGGGGTAAATAGTATAAATACTCTATTTTGGCAAACAAAGCGCATGGAAGCAGCAAACTGCTTTGCTATCAACTAAAACATAGATATTACTAAAGATTAGAAGGTTGAACATTCTAACTTTTTTGACTGTGGCTATTCAATCTACACGTAACCTGTGGCGTTATGGGCAAACGATACTGGGGATAATTTTCCGTCATCCCATCCCTGGCACGAGCATTATTCCCATTTTACCCGACGGTCAGATAGTACTGATCAGGCGATGAGATAACGGTCGTTGGGCCTTACCGGGGGGTATGGTGGATTGGGGAGAAGACGTACCTAAAGCTGTGAAAAGGGAATTGATGGAGGAAACCGGACTAGAGTTAGTGAAAATTCAACGTTTGGTTGGAGTTTACTCTGCTCCCGATCGCGACCCGAGGATCCATTCCATTTGTATTGTTGTGGAAGCACAAGTGCAGGGAAAAATGGAGATTCAGGACAAGTTAGAAGTAATGGAAATTCAAGCTTTTCCCATCCATTCTTTACCACCAGAACAAATGTCTCACGATCACGCTCGTCAATTAGAAGACTACCTCAAAGGCTTGACCACCTTGGCATAATTAATCAGATTAACTTGATTGTTAATTATTCTCTGAGTAGCAGTTATTCCAACTATATTGACTAAATAAACAGTAGCGATTAAGTATTAATTATTGTCTAGTCGAGTAGGAAAGAGGAATTGCCAATTTTCACTGGAAAAATCTCCAGTAGAACTTTTTTCTACCTGCGTGGAAATATTTGGTGTAAAAAATTAGAAATTAAAATGAATTATTTATTTCGTAACTCCCGCATTAAACTTCCTCAAGGGTTACTGTTTTGGCGTGAAGTTGGCGAAGGAATTCCGATAATTTTCTTGCACGGTGCTTGGAACGATAGCAGTCAATGGCTTAAAGTCATGGAGTTACTTTGCCAAGACGTGCATTGTTTAGCACCGGATTTGCTGGGTTTTGGTGAATCAGACTGCCCTAACATTCATTATTCAATTGACTTACAAGTTGAGTGTTTAGCTAAATTTATAGAAGCTTTAAAATTGGACAAGGTGCATTTGGTGGGTCATTCTCTGGGGGGATGGATCGCTGTTAGTTATGCTTTAAAGTATCCAGAGCAAATTTCTAGTTTGGCATTAATAGCGCCAGAAGGAGTAGAAGTTGAAAAATTAGAAGAAAATTGGAAGAAAATTCAAAATTTGATGAAACGTCCGGTGTGGGTTTTTAAGATTTTACGATTACTTCGTCCCTTAACTAAAAAGTTAGGTTTAAATCCTTGGCTAGAAGAAGATTGGGAACAAAGACAACTAATGCTGCGGTATCCCACGGGTAGTAAATTATTATTCCTGCGTCAGTTGCCAGAAATTCGCGCCGAGTTAGTGCAAGATAAATTAGTGTTTTTGACAGTTCCCGCGTTAATTTTACAAGGGGAAAAAGATTTGCCAGATGCGGTAGCCAAAAGTGATATTTATGCAAGGGTAATTCCCAAAGCTGAGTTAAAAATTATCGCCCGTGCGGGAAAGAATTTGTTGGAAACTTGTGCAGGGGTGGTAGCTAAAGATATTAAGGATTTTGTCACAAGAGTGATTAACTGACCAATGCTTTCATACCCCAAAATATCAAATTTGGTTCTACAATCAAACGAGCTGCGATTTCGGGGAATCGGGATTGAAGATAATTTCCGACCAAAGTGCGATCGCCTCCGGTAATTGCAATCTTACTTTCCGGATAGGAACGCCACCACGCCTCTACAAAATCTTTGATTCCAGCTAGTACAGTATAAACTACCCCACTTTGCATAGCCTCTGGAGTCGTAAGAGCAAATCGTTGCGGAAGTTGCTGAGGTAATTCTACATTTGGTAATTGTCCGGTTTTTTGAGTAAGAGTTGCCAACTGTAAACCTAATCCTGGAGCAATAGCACCTCCGACGAGATTTTGGCTTGCATCTGCACCGGTAAAAGTTAACGCTGTACCTGTATCTATTACTAACATGGGAAAGCCCCAAGTTTTACCCGCACCCCACAATGCCAAAGCGCGGTCGATTCCCAGGGTCGGGTACAATCCTTGTAGCGGGACTTGCTCGAGGGTAATGATACGGACTTTGGGGTAAGCTTGCCACAATAGTGTTTGGCTAGGGACTACTGACGCCAACACAAGGGGAAGTAAATTGTCAAGTTTTTGGCATTTAGCTAATTGCTGTACGGCAACTTCCGGTAGATGATTTGTATCCCAGGTACGGTAAAGCGTATTATTTGCGAACAAACCCCAATGCAATCGGGAATTGCCAATCATCAAAGCTAACCACATCTTAATTAATATATAGATATTTTAAAAATTATTTACATTTAGTTCGTGTCACAATGGGGGGTAAGGAAGAAATACTCATTTACTATGGAGGGGAGTAATGGTAGCACTCGCCGAAAATTCGAAAAAAAGACTTAGCATCCAGGTTGCGCAGATAGCATCGGAGACAACGACCATTCGTTGTTTGGATTGGGATCGCGATCGCTTCGATATTGAATTCGGCTTGCAAAACGGTACTACCTACAACTCGTTTATTATACGCGGCGAGCAGACAGCATTAATCGATACCTCCCACGAAAAGTTTCGCCTCAGTTTTTTAGATACTTTGAAAAATCAGATCGATCCAGCACAGATCGACTATTTAATTATCAGCCACACCGAGCCAGACCACAGTGGTTTAGTAAAAGATGTGCTGCAACTTGCTCCGGATATCACCGTTGTTGGTTCCAAGGTAGCGATTCAGTTTTTAGAGGATTTGGTGCATCAACCTTTTCGGCGACAGGTAGTGAAAAACGGCGATCGCTTGAATTTAGGCAAAAATCACGAACTAGAGTTTATCATTGCACCCAACTTGCACTGGCCCGATACTATCTTTACCTACGACCACAAAACCCAAATTCTGTATACCTGCGATGCATTTGGACTGCACTATTGCTCCAACGCCATCTTTGACGAAGATTTAGAAGCTATATCTCCAGACTTTCAATTTTACTACGAATGTCTGATGGCTCCCAACGCTCGCTCGGTACTATCTGCCATCAAGCGGATGGACGAGTTGGAAAAAATTAGCATGATTGCCACAGGTCACGGTCCTTTACTGTACCACAACATCGAAGAGCTAACCGGGCGCTATCGCCGGTGGAGTCAATCTCAAACCAAAGCAGAAACGACGGTTGGGGTATTTTACGTTTCTGGATACGGTTCGAGCGATCGCCTGCTGCAAGCGATCGTCAACGGTATTGTCAAAACTGGCACAGCTGTGGAAGTAGTCGACTTGCGCTCGACAGATTTACAACAGCTACAAGAAATAGTTGGTCGCTGTAGCGGAATTGTCGTGGGGACACCGCCAGCTGGCAGTACTTTTGCCCAAACTACCCTCAGTGCTATTTTAGGCGCTGTGAAACAAAAACAAGCTGTGGGGATATTTGAAACAGGTGGTGGCGATGACGAACCTATCGATCCGCTACTGAATAAATTCCGGGATTTAGGCTTAACACCAGCCTTTCCACCCATTCGCATCAAGCAGGAACCTACAGAAAACACTTACAAACTGTGTGAAGAAGCAGGAACAGACATAGGACAGTGGGTAACGCGGGACAAAAGCATCAAAGCGATGAAATCCCTGGATGCTGATTTGGACAAAGCCTTGGGTAGACTCAGTGGCGGATTGTATATTATCACAGCCAAAAAAGGCGAAGTCAAAAGTGCCATGCTAGCATCTTGGGTTAGCCAAGCTAGTTTCAAACCCTTGGGAGTCTCAATTGCAGTAGCAAAAGACAGGGCGATTGAATCGCTGATGCAAGTAGGGGATAAGTTTGTGCTCAACGTTCTCGAGGAAGGTAATTATCAAAGCTTGATGAAGCATTTCCTCAAACGCTTTCCTCCTGGCGCCGATCGCTTTGAAGGAATCAGAACCCAGGATGCTGAAAACGGAGCACCTATTCTCGCCGACGCCTTAGCGTATATGGAATGCGAAGCGATCGCCAGAATGGACTGCGGTGACCACTGGGTTGTCTACAGCAACGTTTATGCAGGTCGAGTTTCCAAACCAGATGCACTCACAGCAGTACACCATCGAAAAGTAGGAAACCATTACTAAACAAAAAAGCACAAGGCAGCATTTTTTCACTATACAAATGCCATGACATCTACAAAACCCCGTGACGTCCAAGTTCTCCCCATTGCTACCGATACAACAATACTGCGATCGCGCAGCTGGACAAAATTGCGATTTGAAATTGAATACGCCCTTGCAAAAGGTACAACCGCCAATTCTTATTTGATTCAAGGAGAGAAAACAGCCCTTATCGATCCTCCGGGAGAAACTTTTACAGAAATTTATTTAAATGCCCTACAACAGCGGTTTGACCTCCGACAAATAGATTATGTCATTCTCGGTCACGTTAATCCCAACCGTGCTGCTACTTTAAAAGTTTTGCAAAAGCGGGCGCCGCAGATAACTTTTGTTTGTTCCAATCCTGGAGCAATTAATTTGCGCGCCGCACTGGAAGATCCAGATTTACCAATTTTCATCGCTCGTGGCGAAGAAACCCTGGATTTAGGTCGGGGTCATCATTTGCAATTTATTCCTACACCCAACCCTCGCTATCCCGATCTTCTTTGCACCTACGATCCGCAAACTGAAATTTTATACACGGATAAACTTTTTGGCGCCCACATCTGTAGCGATCAAGTCCTAGATGAAGGTTGGCAAATTTTTCTCGAAGACCGACGCTATTATTTTGAATGTTTGATGGCTCCCCACGCCCGTCAAGTGCAAACCGCTTTGGAAAAACTTGCCAGCAATCTGCACTTGCGAATGTATGCACCCAATCACGGTCCTTTAGTGCGTTATGGCTTGATCGAACTTACCAAAGCCTATCGACAATGGAGCCAACAGCAAACCTCCCAGGATATTTCTGTGGCATTAATTTACGCTTCCGCCTACGGAAATACCGCTACCTTAGCCCAGGCGATCGCCCACGGTATTACCAAAGCAGGTGTCAGCGTCGAATCGATCAACTGCGAAGTCGCCACCCCAGCAGAAATTCAAGCTGCTGTCGAGAAAGCCGCAGGCTTTATTATCGGTTCTCCGACTCTTGGCGGTCATGCACCAACACCAATACAAACAGCTTTAGGTATTGTACTTTCCACCGCAGCTAAAAATAAACTTGCTGGCGTCTTTGGTTCCTATGGCTGGAGCGGTGAAGCGGTGGATCTACTTGCAAGCAAACTCAAAGATGCTGGCTACCAATTTGGTTTTGACCCCATTCGAGTCAAATTCAAACCTAGCGACGCCATCCTGCAAATGTGTGAAGAAGCAGGTACTGACTTTGCTCAAGCGCTCAAAAAAGCTAAAAAAGTACGTACCCCCAGCCAACCTGCTACCAGCGTCGAACAAGCTGTAGGAAGAGTTGTTGGTTCTCTGTGCGTTCTTACCGCCAAGCAAGGTGATGTTTCCAGCGCCATGCTCGCCTCTTGGGTATCTCAAGCTAGTTTTAATCCTCCTGGCTTTACCGTTGCAGTTGCTAAAGAGCGGGCAGTAGAACCACTGACGCACTCTGGTAATAAATTTGTCCTTAATATCCTCAAGGAAGGCAATCACATAAACTTGATGAAGCACTTTCTCAAACCCTTTGCTCCCGCCCAAGATCGCTTTGTTGGTATTGCTACTCAAGAAGCCGAAAACGGCAGTCCTATCCTCACGGATGCCTTGGCATATCTGGAATGCACCGTACAAAGCCGCATAGAAGCCGGCGATCACTGGCTTGTTTATGCAACTGTAGATCGTGGCAAAGTGTTAAGTGAGGGCGTAACCGCCGTACACCATCGCAAATCAGGAAATCACTATTAAAAGGAAAACGCTCTCTGAGTAAGTAAAAAGCGTGCTTTTCTTTCTCACAAGCACGATCGCTGCCACCTGTCACTTTCTATTCGTCACTGTGAAGCCATGACCTTAGTCATGGTTTTATAGGTGACTTTTTTCTCATGGTTTCTGAATTAGTTCTTTTTAGGATATAGGTAAAAAATAAAGCCAAGATTGTTCTGAACTTATAAGACAATTGCTAGGGAGCCGAAAACATTTATATTTATTTAATTATTGTCCGGAGAGACCTATGTTTTCAGTTTTTATACATACAGAATGTAGGTATGGCCGGCATTTTTCCGTTTTGACAGAAAGTTGATCTTATGCCTATGCTTCAGATGATACTCGCTCGAAACTCCTTCTTAACTCAAAAGCCTTTGTAGCTAAAAACTGCCTTGATAGGAGCCAAAAAGAATGATTCGGAAAGGAAGCAAGCGGCTGAAATTGTTAAAAAATTCTTTCTGGGAGTGGAGTTCGTGGAGATTTTGGCTGGTTGGTTTATTAGCTATGGAATTGCTGATGACCAGTTGTGGCTCCTTTCCGAAAGAATCAGCAGAAGCTCAATCTCAAGGTCAAAATGTTGCCGGAGAAAAACAAAGGACAATACCTCCTGCTGTGGATGTAGCGATCGCTCGCAAGGAAATGCTGACAAGACAAGCAGAGTATATAGGTACTACCACACCATTTCGAACAGTGTCCTTGCGATCGCAAATCGAGGGACAGCTTTTAGCCTTAAACGTGGATGTAGGAGATGTGCTTGCTCAGGGACAAATTGTGGGGCAAATAGACGATACCATACTCACAACTGCCCTCAACCAAGCCGAAGCAGAGCTAGCAGCGCTTAAATCCGAGGTCGCAAGAGCCAACACTCAAGTTAGTAATGCTCGCGTGCAACTGGAAAGAGCGCGACTAGAAGTTGCACAAGCAATCTCAGATGCCAAAAGGCAAAAAACTACTCCAGCAGGGAGCGATCGCCCAGCAAAGTGCCGAACAAGCCGAGACTGCTGCACAAACTAAAGTACAAGCTTTTCGCGCCGCCCAGGAACAAGTGCGTATAGAGCAGCAAGCTGTCGCCGTCGCCAAAGGTAGATTAACCGCCCAACAAGCCGTAGTTGCCCAAGCAAGGGAACGCAGATCCTACACCCGGCTCAAATCCCCAACTGCCGGTGTAGTTTTAGAAAAGTTAACAGAACCGGGAAATTTTCTGCAACCAGGCAATGAAATTTTAAAAATTGGCGACTTTAGGCGCGTCAAAGTTATAGTTCAACTTTCCGAGTTAGAACTTGCACAAGTGCAAATTGGGCAATCGGTACAAGTGCGCTTGGATGCCTTTCCCGATAGAAGTTACGTCGGTACGGTGACGCGGATTTCTCCGGTAGCTAATGCTACTGCTCGTTTGCTACCAGTAGAAATTGTGATTCCCAACAGTGACGGCAAAATTGGCAGTGGATTGCTAGCGAGAGTTAGTTTTTCCAATCAAGCAAAAGAACAAGTGGTAGTTCCGCTCACAGCGGTTCAACAGCTAGAAAAAGAAAATAGCTTCACAAAAGAAACACCCAAAAATACTTTACCTGCAGTACGTCCTCAGGGAACGGGTGTGGTGTTTGTAGTCGTGCGAACTGGAAGTACCACCAAGGTAAAAGCCCAACCGGTCACTTTAGGTAAAATTGCTGACAACAAAGTCGAAATTATATCCGGTTTAGAACCAGGACAGGCATACGTAGTCCGTAGTGGCAAACCGTTAAAAGATGGCAATACCGTGCGTATTTCCATTCTTTCGGAAAAATTAGGTTCCAGTTTTGCGGGTAGCTAACAATTTTTTGGGGTAAAATTTTGAACTGGTTAAAGATGCAGCAAACACAAAACAGTAGCGGATTCAGTATCAGTACCCTTTCCATACGCCAGCATGTGGCAACTTTCATGCTGACATTGGCCTTGATTGTGATAGGCGTATTTTTTCTAACAACCATTCAAGTGGATCTGCTACCTGCAATTACCTATCCGCGGATTGGTGTTCGCCTAGAAGCACCTGGTATTTCCCCAGAAATAGCAGTGGATGAAATTACCAGACCCCTGGAAGAAGCTTTATCGGCGACTGAGAATGTTGTGCAAGTTTTTTCTCGTACCCGTGAGGGACAAGTTAGCCTAGATTTATTTTTTCAACCAGGGGGTGACATCGACCAAGCTCTTAACGATGCGATCGCCGCTTTTAACCGCAACAGAGCCAAGCTACCGAATACCATTGAAGAACCCCGCATATTTAAATTCGATCCTTCCCAACAACCGATTTACGAACTAGCACTGACATCTGCTTCCCTACAAAGTAAAGATTTACGAATATTTGCGGATGAAGAATTGGGACGGGAATTGAGCGTAGTACCAGGAGTAGCTGCGGTTGATGTTTCCGGTGGTGCACAAGAAGAAGTACGGGTACTTGTAGATTTAAATCGCCTGCAAGCTTTAGGTATTGGGTTAAACGATGTCCTCAATCAATTGCGAGCTCGCAACCAAGATATATCCGGTGGTCGGATTTTGGGAAAAGATTCTGAACCATTGACGCGTACCTTAGGAAGATTTCAAGATGCTAAGGAAATTGAAAACCTTTCTTTGCAGACCGGGATGAAAGCTGCACTCCAAACACCCGATACTGCTAACCCTAACTCTTTTCACCGCGTTTACCTGCGAGACTTTGCCAAAGTTATTGACGGTACCAAACAACAGCGAATATTTGTCTACCTCAATCGCCAACCAGCAGTGAAAGTGTCGGTGCAAAAGCAGCCCGATGCCAATACAATTACGGTTATAGACGGAATTAAGCAGCGCCTGGAACAATTGCGACAGTCGGGGATCATTCCTGCGGATATGACGATCGCCCCGACTCGAGACGAATCTCGCTTCATTCGCAATTCTCTCCAAGACGTAATTTTTTCGGCAATTTCCGGAGCTTTGCTAGCAGCAGCTGCGGTGCTGCTATTTTTGGGTTCGCTAAGGCAAACATTTATTATTAGCTTGGCAATTCCTCTGTGTACCTTAGCAGCGATCGCTTTGATGAAATTGTTCGGCTTAACTTTGAATATATTCAGTTTGGCAGGTTTGACTTTAGGAATCGGTCAAGCAATTGACACATCGGTGGTAACTTTAGAGAACATTGCCGAAAAAACAGGGATGACCCCCAACCAAAGATACATAAAGACAAAACAACACCAAAAAACAAAACCAAATCGCGAATTTTTCATCGCCACGGCGATCGCTTCTTCCCGAGAAGTAGAATCTGCTTTAGTGGCTGCTACTGCTGCTAACTTAGTTTCCGTCTTACCATTTTTATTAGTTGGTGGTTTTGTCTCTTTATTATTCAACGAACTAATTCTTACAATTAGTTTTGCAGTGGCCGCTTCGGTTGTTGTCGCTCTGACAGTAGTACCGATGCTGTGTTCCCGACTTCTTGCAATTGAGTGGTCCAGTCGCATCGATGAGTTTTGGCTGTTGCGCCAGTTTAATTTGCGCTTTGAAGCTGCCACAATTTTCTATGGCAAATTGTTAAAGAAAATTTTGCCTTATCGCTTGTTGGCGATCGCCGTTGCTTTCGTAGTTTTAGGTTGCAGCAGTTTGTTTGTAGCAAGTCAAATTCCCCAGGAAATTTTACCTCGCATCAACACCGGACAAGCCAACCTAAGAGTACAGTTTCCCCCGGGTACACCTTTGGAAACTTCTCAGAAACTAATGCAAATCGTAGATGAAATTCTGATGAAGCAACCGGAAACCGATTATGTTTTCACCACCGTCGGCGGCTTTCTTTTTGGTAGCAATACCACAGAAAATCCTCTGCGAGCAAACAGTACCATCACTCTCAAACCCGGTAAAGATGTGGAAGCATTTGTCAAAAAAGCTACTCAGGAATTAGACAAACTCAATTTAGCAGGAATTCTGCTGCGCCTCAGTCCTGGTCAAGTAGGGGGATTGATCTTGAGTAACACCCCAGCTCAAGGTTCAGAAATTGACGTTATTCTCCAAGGTGAAGACGAACAAAAGTTACAGCAAGCTGGAAAACAAGTACTGCAAGCTTTGGAAGAAAAGGCAAAATTAGCCAGGTTCCGACCAGATGCAGACCCTCGCCAGCTGGAAGTGCAAATTCGTCCCGATTGGGAACGGGTTGCAGCTTTAGGGTTAACAGCACAAGAAATTGGTGAAACTATTCAGACTGCTATTGAAGGTTCTGTTCCCACCCAAATACAACGCCAAAATCGCTTGGTGGACGTACGAGTCGAGCTGGAGCAACAAGCAATTGAAAATCCTTCCCAACTAGAGCGATTACCGCTATTTACTGACAACAACCAACCCATCCGTTTGTTAGATGTTGCTCGCATAGAACAAGGTCAAGCACCGGGAGAAATTCAGCGCCTAAATCAACGCCAAGTTTTCATTATTGCAGGCAATCTCAACCAAGGCGCTAGTCTCGGTGCAGCCATAGCAGAAGCAAATAAGATAGTTAACAGCATCAAGTTACCCGCAGGCGTTACCATCGTACCAAGTTCTGCCCAACAAACCAATCAACAGCTGCAAAACTCTTTGCAAACATTAGGAGCATTGGCAACATTTCTCATTTTTGTCGTTATGGCCGTGCAATACAATTCCCTTATCGACCCACTGGTAATTATGTTTACCGTTCCTCTAGCATTAGCTGGGGGACTTTTTGGGCTTTACATTACTAATACGGCTATTGGTGCAACCGTGATAGTTGGTGTAGTTTTGTTAGTGGGTATTGTGGTTAATGCGGGAATTTTGATGGTGGAGCTGGCAAATCAAATTCGCCAACAGGAAGGTTGTACTCGCCAAGTAGCTATTCTCAAAGCTGCTCCCCAGCGTTTGCGTCCGATCGCGATGACTACAGTGACTACAACTTTAGGATTGTTTCCCTTAGCATTGGGAATCGGTGAAGGTTCAGAGTTTTTGCAACCCTTGGGAATTGTAATTTTCTTCGGAATGGCGATCGCGACTTTGCTAACTTTGTTTATCATCCCCTGTTTTTACATTCTGCTACACGATCTTTTCGATTGGAAGTGGATCAAAGTTCTATTAACGCGTTACCTGGGGAAGCTACCGAGAAATTGCTAATTTCAGGATATTGCCTTTGTTGGTACTTGCTGCGTTTTTAGTTACTGGCACAAAATTTAGTCTTCACAACATCAAGCAAATGGCTTTTTGCTGTTCTCCCGAAACTAAAAATAAAATAATTATTTTCTTCCCAACTCTTTCTCAAGTAAGGAATAATAAACTCCCATATAGTTAAAGGTGATGTAACAGCAATCATCAACTTTTGCAGCTAGCTGCGATCTCGTGTGGTATGAGGACTGAAGAAACCAGTAACAATCATTACATTCTTATTTGCGATGATATTCCCGAAAACTGCTTTTTTCTAGAGACCTTTCTCAAATTAGAGGGTTATGAGGTTGAAATTGTCAACAGCGGTAGAGCAGCACTTGCCAAAATAGAAGCGAAAAAACCTGATTTACTACTACTAGATTTGATGATGCCAGATATGGATGGATATCAAGTAGCTCGCCTAATTCAACAAAATCCTGTGCTCAAATCCCTTCCAATTTTATTAATTACAGCCTTTGAAGAAGCACTAACAACAAGTGCTTCCTCCGACCTGAAGCTGCATGGAATTATCCGCAAACCTATCGATCCCGATGGCTTACTAGCTCAGATTAAAGCAATTTTAGAATGCTAATTAGCCAAAAATCCTTTCAAAAACATTTAAGAACATCTCCATTATCAAAGAAATTTATTTGCTAGTTTTCTGCTCAGTCCCTTAGTAAATTTTTACAATCGAGGCGGCGCTTGCAAGTGCGCCCCTGACAAAAACACCTTTCAAAAATAAAAAAATCCCTTCTCTAGGGGTATCTACGAAGGGAAGAAAATTTGTATAATATTATAGTGTTCAAATTTACGACAAAAGAATTTACGACAAAAGAAATTATTTTTTACTCAATTCTGAATATACTGCCAGGGTTTGTTGATGAACGCGCTCAACACTCAACCATTCTAGGTTTTGATGGGCTTTTGTTTTCCACTGTTGTAGGGTCTCGGGATTGCTCAACAATTTTGTCAGTGTCGCAGCTAAAGCTTGGCTATCTTTGGCTGGTACTAAAAGACCAGCTTGTCCATCATCTAAGGCTTCTGGTATTCCCTCTACTTGAGTAGCAACGATCGCGCAACCTGCTTCCCTTGCTTCTGAAAGTACAAGACCGAAGGGTTCCCGGTGGGAAGCGAGTACAAATATGTCGGTAGATAAAAGATAGCGTTGGGGTTGAGCTTGAAAACCTTCAAAATGAATGCGATTGCTACAGGCAGTTTGATTTGCCTGGGCTTGAAACAAGTGGCGGTCGGGACCGTCTCCTATTAGATATAAATGTGCTTGGGGAAAGTCTGAAGCAATTTGCTCGAAGGCTGCTATTAACTCAGCAATACCTTTACGGCGATACATTCCTGCAACCGTGGCGATGGCAGGACGGGACAAAGGTAAAGGTTGATACTCCTGAAGCGGACGACTGCGGATACTACCGAGAGTACCGTTGCGTACTACTCGTAACTTTTTCCTGGAAATACCACGCCGTTCCATGGAGTTAGCAACTGCTTTGCTCACAGCAATCACTCGGTCGGCTAAACCCATTAATATGCTGGCTCGTTGAAATTCATTGTGTACTGTGGAGACCAAGCCATAGCCGCCTGTATTTTTAAATAAACTGGCTAGCACTACTCCTGTCATCATGTGACCGTGAACGATATCTGGTCGAAACTCTTGTGCGATCGCCCGGTAGCGTACAGCCGCTTTAATGATATTTACGGGTTTTCTGCTTTGGTTGAGATAGTAGTGCTTTACACCAAATCTAGCTAGTAATGCTTCGTATTCTCCTCCTTGGGAAACAACTGCTACTTGATGACCGCTTTTTGCCTGCAGACAAGCAAGGTCTACAGCCACATTGACAATGCCGTTACCAATTTCTTGAATGTGATTCAAGATATGTATTATGCGCATAAAATCTTCGGTGATTCTTTCATCAATAATAGTTGACACTCTCATCCCTTAAAGAAGTAGGATTGTTTATTTCGGAGAGTCAACTTGTCTGTTGCTGCATTGTGGTCGCGATACCCGTAACTGGTTGTCGAGTTGGAACAGAATCGACGGTAAAATTAAGTGCGCTTTCTGCTCCAATATTTGTAACTCATAAAACACCAACAAAGGAATTACAACGGCAAAAGCAAGCAACTTGCCGTTATTGTAGAAATTGGGTGATGGCGGTCACAAAGCTTGTTCCATTATTGCTTTTATGGTGATAAGCGCTGAATTTTCCAACTGCCATCTTGCAGGCGAATATACAGCAAGCGATCGTGCAACCGACTGGGACGTCCTTGCCAAAATTCTATCTCGGAGGGGATGACACGGAAACCTCCCCAGTAGGGAGGTCGGGGAACTTCTTGATTTTTATATTTTGCTTGCAGTTGTTGAAAACGCTGCTCTAATTCTTCTCGACTTCCTATGACCTCGCTTTGATGGGAGGCCCAAGCACCGAGGCGACTGTTGAAGGGACGACTTTGGAAATACTCGTCTGACTCTTGCTCAGAGACTTTTTCTACGCGTCCTGTAATACGAACTTGTCGTTCCAGTTCCGCCCACCAAAAAACCAAGGCTGCTTGGGGATTTTTAGCTATTTGTTGTCCTTTTTGGCTATTGTAGTTAGTAAAAAAGACAAAACCTCGTTCGTCAAAATCTTTCAGCAGTACCATTCTTGCTGTAGGTTTACCGTCGGGTGTAGCAGTAGCAATTGTCATTGCATTGGGTTCTGGTAATTGAGCTGCCAGTGCTTGTTGAAACCAAATCTGAAATTGTATAAAAGGATTTGGGTTGGCATCGGTTTCACTCAATCCTTGCAGCGTATAATCTTTGCGCAGGTCAGCTATGGTGCGAGTCATAGTTTTTTGATTCATGTTTGTGACTTATGATGATAATCAGCATAAAGTAGCTTTTAGTGACAAAAGTCAAGGAGTTTTTGAAATACCTTGCGTCAAATGCGCCGTTGGGCCTCTGTTCAAAATCTGTTAATCTACGGTCTGAGCGGTCCGATCGTGGCGCTCAATATTTGGTTGCTATCTGTTTTTTTTCGCTATTTTCAGCATCCAATTACTATTTTGAGCGTGGCGGCAATTCTCGCCTTTTTGCTGAACTATCCCGTTAAGTTTTTTGAACGAGCTCGTATTTCCCGCACGCAAGCAGTAATTGTAGTATTATTACTGACTTTAGCGTTGGTGGTAGTTTTGGGTGTAACCCTCGTACCGATGGTTATTGACCAAACAGTCCAACTATTAAACAAAATTCCCGATTGGTTGGCCAGCAGCCAAGCTAATTTGGAGTATTTAGAAAATTTGGCCAAAAAGCGGCGCTGGCCGCTCGACTTTCGGGTAATTAGCCAGCAAATTAATACCAACATTCAGATTTTAGTCCAACAAATTCCTTCTGGGGCTGTGGGCTTTGCCGGAACTTTGCTATCGGGATTGATTAACGTGGTGTTGGTGGTCGTACTGGCATTTTACATGCTGTTGTATGGCGATCGCGTTTGGTCTGGTCTGACCAATCTTTTACCACCTCGGTTTCGCGTTGCTTTCACCACTTCCTTGCACTTGAATTTTCAGAACTTTTTTTTGTCCCAATTATTGTTGGGATTGTTTATGGTGGTAACTTTAACTCCCATTTTTATAGTTTTGAGAGTTCCCTTTGCACTTGTTTTTGCTATTCTCATCGGTATATCCGAACTAATTCCCTTTGTGGGAGCGACTTTGGGAATCGGTAGCGTTACGATGTTGTTGCTGCTGCAAAGTTGGTGGTTAGCATTAAAAGTCGCAGTGGTAGCAATCTTTATGCAGCAAATTAAAGATAATTTGTTAGCTCCCAAGTTAATTGGAGATTTCATCGGACTTAATCCGATTTGGATTTTTGTTGCTATTCTAATGGGATTTGAAATTGCTGGATTGTTGGGGACACTTGTTGCCGTTCCCATTGCTGGTACCATTAAAGGCACCTTCGATATCATGAAGAATTCCCAGGGAGGGAATAATGTATCAAATGTCACTTTTGACTTGGATTTTCCTTCCCAAGGACGAAAACCTCGAGATTAACACTCCTGAAATCTCCATGCTGGGATGGAGCGAAAAAAAAGTGATTTTTAATACCTTTATTCGGTAAATTTCGTGCTAAGCTTAATTTTTTATACTTTTTACTTTCAAGATTGATTGCAATTAGTTAGAAGTTGCACGATCAAAATTCACAATTCAAAATAATATGTAGTTGCAAGTTTCAAGTAAACTTTGCGATCAATCCATTTTTGACCGAACTTTGATGACCTAACTCACAATTAGTAGTTAATAAAAACAACAAACAAACAACTATTGTGTGGGCATCTGCTAACTACTAATTACCACCTACTAACTCAAGAATTTGTTGATGGATGCTTGCGAGCTACTGGCAACAATAGAAAATCTTATACATCAAGCACAGGCAGGGGAAATAGATCCTTGGGACGTTCAGGTAATTGAGGTCATAGACCGCTATATTGAATTAATGACCTCCAAGACGACAAAAACAGGCTATGAAGCTGACTTATCCCAATCTGGGCAAGCAATTCTTTCTGCATCGATGCTGGTGTTATTTAAGGCAAATACTTTAATGCAATGGCAATCAGCACAAGACGAACAGGAAATTGGTACAGGTGAAATTTTACTTGCCGAAGAATCAGAAAATGGAGTTTTGCCTGCGAATCCGAGATTGCCTTTAGAGCGACATTTACGTCGTCGTCCGGCAGCAATGCCTCCTTCTAAACGCCGCGTTACCCTGCAAGAATTGCTCGAGCAATTGCAGTTAATGGCACAACAGTTAAAACTACAAGAAAAAGTCAGCCAAACACCTCGTCCGCGACGTCAATCTAGTTTGCAAAGCATGCGGGCGGCATTAGAGTTAGCTCACCAAGAAAACCTGACAGAAGTAGCTGGAGAATTAGAGCAAGTTTTGTATAGTTGGTCAAAACAGTTGTGTTTAGAGAGAAATTGGTTGAATTTAGAACAATTAGTACAGTTATGGATGCAGACAAAACAATCGCAACAAAATGGCTGTGGAGGCGATTCACCAACCAGCCATCTGGTGGGTGTTTTCTGGGCGCTATTGTTGCTGTCGGCGCAATCGAAGGTGGAGCTGTGGCAAGAGGAATTTTACCAGGATATAAAAATTAGATTGCTGACAAATACGGAAAAAAATAGCGACCAACACTTGGAACAGTGGAGAAATTAAGTTATATCTGTAATTGAAAATCAACGAGCACACAAAAAGACGGTTTTCATTTCCTGATTGTGTAACATCATTGATGGCTCAGCAAAATTTCAAACTTGAAAATATCGAGTGCGAATAAGTTCTTTTGCCTCTATCCGGCACAATTGCAGGAAATACAATGATTGTGTCACTACTAGATGAGTGAAGCAATGATACACTGGCAGGCAGCAGTTTCCTCCACAGCAAACATCGATAGGCAAGGATGCAGGCGATCGCGTGCTATTATCCTATGCTTGTGTTACCACTGTACTACTACTAATGTGTCCGTTAATGGCCTGAATATATCCTTTTCAGGATGACTAAAGGCATAAAATAAACCGAGTATGAAGTATCGCTCAATGAAAGTTAACTGGCTTGTGGTTGAGGAATAAATATTTATGAAGGCAATGATTCTGGCAGCGGGCAAGGGAACTCGAGTGCGTCCGATTACGTACACTATGCCCAAACCAATGATGCCCATCCTGCAAAAGCCAGTGATGGAATTTCTACTGGAACTGTTACGCCAACACGGATTTGACCAGATCATGGTCAACGTTAGCCATTTAGCAGAGGAAATCGAAAGCTATTTCCGGGACGGACAGCGCTTTGGCGTGCAGATTGCCTATTCTTTTGAGGGGCGAATTGTCGAGGGTACGCTAGTAGGAGAAGCTCTTGGTTCTGCTGGCGGAATAAAGAAAATTCAGGACTTTTCTCCATTTTTTGACGACACCTTTGTGGTTTTGTGCGGCGATGCGCTCATCGATCTGGATTTGACAGCAGCAGTTAACTGGCATAAATCCAAACGTTCCATCGCCACTATTGTTATGAAATCAGTTCCCCGGGAAGAAGTTTCCAGCTATGGCGTTGTTGTCACCGACGAAGAGGGTCGTGTCAAAGCTTTCCAAGAAAAACCCAAGGTAGAAGAAGCCCTCAGTACCAACATCAACACTGGGATTTACATTTTTGAACCAGAGGTATTGGATTATATTCCCTCGGGTGTAGAGTACGACATTGGCAGTCAATTATTTCCCAAACTCGTGGAATTAGGTGCGCCCTTCTACGCCATTGCCATGGATTTTGAGTGGGTAGATATTGGTAAAGTTCCGGACTACTGGCGGGCTATTCGCGGCGTGTTGTCAGGAGAAATTAAAAACGTTCAAATTCCCGGTCAGCAAGTTGCTCCAGGCATTTATACTGGTTTAAATGTAGCTGTTAATTGGGACAAAGTAGATATTACCGGTCCGGTTTACATTGGTGGCATGACCAAGATTGAGGATGGAGCGAAAATAGTCGGTCCGACAATGATTGGCCCCAACTGCTGGATATGTAGCGGCGCCACCGTGGAAAATAGCGTTATTTTTGAATGGTCGCGCTTGGGTCCGGGAGCGCGACTGGTCGATAAGTTGGTGTTTGGGCGTTACTGTGTAGATAAAACGGGGGCGACAATAGACGTTCAAGTTGCAGCCTTGGATTGGTTGATCACTGATGCCAGACAAACACCGCCCTCTCAAACTCCCTTGGAACGGCAAGCGATCGCAGAATTGCTAGAAACCAACGCTAGTTAGTCCACGGCGGGCTGCTAGCAAGTTAATAGCTAATAGCGTCAAATTATCGGCTATTAGCTATTAGCGCTCAGGGAGAAGTCAAATAAGTGTATCTTCTCAAACTTTGTTCGTAGGTCTGCAGCAGTCGCTGAGATTCTGCCAAGGTGATGCGATTTTCTTCTAAAGCTTGTTCGCAACGCTGGCGGATTTTTTCCACCATGTCTTCAGAATCGTACTGCACGTAGCCGACCACTTCGCTCATGGTATCACCTTTGACTACGTGTTGGATTTGGTAGCCTTTGGGTGTTAATTGGATGTGAACGGCATTCGTATCGCCGAACAAGTTATGTAAATTACCCATTATTTCCTGGTAGGCGCCGTTGAGGAACATGCCCAAATAGTACGGTTCTCCTGGTTTGAAGGGGTGAAGCTCTAAAACAGATTTCACATCCCGCAAATCGATAAAGCGGTCGATTTTGCCATCACTATCGCAGGTGAGATCTGCAAGAATTCCCCGTCGTGTTGGTTCTTCATCCAAGCGGTGGATCGGCATGATCGGGAATAATTGGTCTATGGCCCAGCAATCAGGAGCCGATTGAAACACGGACATGTTGATGTAGTAGATGGAAGCCATAATTTTTTCTAGGTCTTCCAGTTCGTCGGGTACGTACTCTTGTCGCCTGGTAATGTTTAGGATCTTTTGACAGCAAGCCCAGTAGAGCCGTTCTGCTTTCGCCCGCTCTGTAATGCTTAATATTCCCAAGTTAAAGCGACTGATAGCTTCTTCTTTAAATTGAGTCGCATCGTGGTAAAACTCTTGGTAATTGTCTTCGTGGATTGATTGATAAGTTTCCCAAAGATATGTTATAATGTGAGATTCACCCTCTTTGGGAGGCTCTGGCGGTTCGGTGAGGACTTCGCTGGTACTGAGAACGTCAAAAATCAGTACTGATTGGTGGGAAGCGATCGCTCGCCCGCTTTCGCTTATTAGTGTTGGTACGGGAATTCCCCGCTCGGCACATGTATCTTTTAATTCAGCAACGATATCGTTGGCGTAGTTCTGCATGTTGTAATTTTTCGAGGCGTAGAAGTTAGTTTGGGAACCGTCGTAATCTACGCCCAAGCCACCACCAACATCAAGATATTTCATATTTGCTCCCAGCGCCGCCAATTCGACGTAGATGCGGCTAGCTTCTTGGATGGCATCTTTGATGACGTTAATGGCGGAAATTTGGGAGCCGATGTGAAAGTGCAACAGCTGTAAAGAATCTAACAAGTTAGCGGCACGTAATTTATCTACGGCTTGGATAATTTCTGGAATGGTCAGACCAAATTTTGCGCGATCGCCGCTAGATGTTCCCCAGCGTCCCATACCTTGGGTGCTGAGTTTTGCCCTTACTCCCACAATCGGCTTGATTCCTAATTGTCGGCTGGCTTCGATGACCAGGTCTACTTCTTCAATTTGCTCTAGGACAATAATTGGTATTTGTCCCAGTCTTTGCGCCAGCATTGCTGTTTCTATGTATTCCCGGTCTTTGTAACCGTTGCAAATCAGCAAAGCACCGGGTGTATCTAACATTGCCAAGGCTATCATTAATTCTGGCTTGGAGCCTGCTTCCAACCCAAATTGATGGGGTTTGCCAAAGCGTACTAAATCAGAGACCAAATGGCGCTGCTGGTTGCACTTGACCGGAAACACGCCGCGGTAAACGCCTGAATAATTGTAGCGAGCGATCGCCTTGGCAAAACAAGCGTTCAATCGCTCGATCCGGTCTTCTAAAATGTCGGAGAAACGAATTAAAAGAGGTAGTCCCAGATTGCGTTGTTTGAGAGCATTTACCAATTCAAATAAATCCAGAGAACCGCCACGATCGCCTTTGGGAGAAACGGTGACGTGACCTGCTGCATTAATGGAAAAATAAGGTTGTCCCCAACCTTCAATGCGGTACAGGGCTTCGCTATCCTCTATTTTCCATTGGCGCGAGCCATTATTGTGCGTGGTAGCCGGCGGTAGCAGTTTTTTTTGTTTGTGATTTTTCAATTCGTCTTTTTTACCATTACCAGATGGGAGTTTCACCACCTCATCCGATGCAGCAGCTGACTCAAGACTCATTTGTTCTGACCTTTACCTTTATGTTTCCCACGAATTTACAATTTAGCGCATTCGTGTTTGAACGCACATACACTTCCAGGTGATTTCTAAGATATTCTGTGATTGGTTGTCATTTATAAAAGTAAAATTTTTTCGCTTTGAGGAGATAGCTTTGGAACGCACATTCATTGCAATTAAACCTGATGGCGTACAACGGCGTCTGGTGGGTGAAATTATCCGTCGCTTTGAAAATAAAGGCTTTACTTTAGTAGGCTTAAAATTCCTAAAAGTAAGTCGGGAATTAGCTGAAGCACATTACGATGTTCACAAGGAAAAGCCGTTTTTTTCAGGATTAGTGGAATTTATCACCTCCGGTCCAGTAGTAGCGATGGTTTGGGAAGGTGATGGCGTTGTTGCTGCTGCTAGAAAATTGATTGGAGCAACAAATCCTCTGGTAGCAGAACCGGGAACAATCCGGGGGGATTTTGGCTTGAATATCGGTCGTAATTTAATTCATGGTTCGGATGCGATCGAAACAGCACAACGAGAAATTTCTCTGTGGTTTAAAGATGAAGAATTAGTTCACTGGCAACCTCACTTAATGCCTTGGCTGCACGAGTAAGTTAAATTATGGGGATTAGCGATCGCAACAGGATCGACTAGCCAAGCTAGCACGGTCAAACTGTTTTAATCTCTAGTCCCCATCCCCTCGACGTTCACTTCGCTTTTTTGTGCTTTTTGTACCGGTGGTTGTTGTGGTGTTGGCTGTTGTTGTTCTGTACGCTGAGAAAATCCCCAGACCAAAAGCAGGGCGATCGCACTCATCATCAACCATTGCGGCGGTACTAAATCTTCGTTCACCACCCGAATTAACAAGCGCAATCCCACTAAAGCAACGGTAATGTAGCCTGCATCTTCTAGGTTCTTGAATTCATCTAACCAACGAATAAACAAACCCGCCATAAAGCGCAGGGTTATAATACCGATGGTGGTTCCGGTCAGTACCAGCCACGTTTCCCGAGAAACCGCGACCGCTGTGGTGACGCTATCTAATGAAAAAGCTAAATCCGTCAGCGCAATTACAGGTATTACTTGCCACAAGTTGGTAAAACGAGGGCCGTGGTGGTGATGCTGTTGGTCTTCTTCGGAACTAAAATGTTGAAAGACCAGCCACAACAGGTAGGCTGCACCCAGTAATTCAAATTGCCAAAATTGTTGTACCCAACTAGCGGTCAGCAGCAAACTTATTCGCAACACAAAAGCAACGACTAGACCCAAATTGAGCGCTCGCCGTTCCAGTTCTTTGTTTTCCAGTCCTTGAGCGATCGCAGCTAAAGCAATGGCGTTGTCTGCAGATAGCACTGCTTCTAAAAAGATGAGGACGAGTAAAACAATGGAGGCTTCTATACTAAAGTGAAAGTGAAGATAATCAAAAATTTGGTCTAGCATTCCGGTTTTCTCAAGCAGCGAAAATTCCAACTGAGCAGGAACAGATAATTTCTCCCACAAAGGGCAATTATTTGCTACCTTAATCAAGCTTAACTTGTGCAGGTAAATTATTCTGAGTTTTGATAGCGCTGCAGTTTTGATTTTGTTTTGACGTCAATGGTTAACTTCAGCCCATAACCCAAACTCTTAACGCCCTATTTTTCCTCAAGCCCGCAGGAGGTACATCCCGCAGATAATTTCAGTTAATACATGCGTCCTCATAAACTCTCCTGTTCTAAGCTACCGGGGTGTTTGTATCATATACACTCTTGCTGCCACTTTGGAAAAAAAGACACCATAATTAAACACTAATTCTCTGCAGCTTTTGAGTCAAAAAATGAAAAATTTTTCTCAAGGTGCGATCGCTTGTATCTGCTGCGAGTGACCGGGAAAATTTCTAAACGTATAAAAAATCGCACAAGCCTCCGTTGCTGCCATTTACCCAAAACAAGCGATCGACAATTTTAACAGTCAAAAGTAGTGGCGATCGCTTATCCTTAATTTTGTCCGATCTCAATCATCTTCTGTGGTCAAAAGCCGCGAACCATTTGTCAGTCTCTTGCTCTACCACGCCTTTAAGTGGTCTGTTGTTAGCCCCATGCTGCACGTTTACTTTCGGGGTCGCATTTACGGCGCAAAAAACGTTCCCAAACAAGGACCGCTAGTGGTAGTTAGCAATCATGCTAGTAACTACGATCCGCCAATTGTATCTAATTGTGTTGGCCGTCCGGTAGCGCACATGGCCAAGGAAGAATTATTTCAAATTCCAATTCTCAAACACGCGATCGCCTTGTACGGAGCTTATCCGGTCAGTCGGGGTACACCAGATCGCGCTGCTATTCGCGCTGCCTTGAAGTACTTGGAACAAGGATGGGCTGTTGGTATTTTTTTACAAGGAACTCGCACTCCAGACGGACGCATCACAAATCCAAAACGAGGTGCAGCATTAATTGCTGCTAAAGCCCAAGCACCATTATTACCGGTTAGTTTGTGGGGTACAGAAGCTATTGAGCAAAAAGGAGCTGTTATTCCTCGTCCGGTCCCCGTCACGGTCAGAATCGGAGAACCAATCCCAGCACCTAGTTCCACAGATAAAGAAGAGTTAGAAGCTCTCACCCAAAAATGTGCTGCTACAATCAATGCACTGCACGCCCTGGGACGGTAAGCAACCTTTCTCTGTTTGCTGTTGTGCAAGCAAAAAATATGCACAAAGGAAGTGGTAATTACAACTCAATATCTATAAGTTAAGAGTAATTTGAAGGCTAAAAACTCTTTTGGTAAAAGGATTTTATTCCCCACAATTCCTGGTAGCTTTCATTTTCTCTCCGACCAGGAAATGAAACTAACCACACCCATGCCTTCTTTTACTTTTCTATTCTTTTACCAAAGCAGAAAAACCTTTAAATGCTATTTTTTATCTTTAGCCTTGTGGCTCTTTTTTATTAAACTATGAGTAGCTTTGGAGCCAATAATTTTTGGTCGCGACTGAATAATCTGGTTTTAGTTCGCTTTTTGCTTTTAGTAGCTTCTGGCTGGGCAATCGTACAGCTTTTAGCGTACTTTGAACCCGTTATTGTCATTTTCACATTTGCTACTATTTTAGCTTTTTTGCTCAGCTATCCCGTACGAGGACTGCGACGTTTTTTCCTCACACTGTTGCCGTTATTATAGTTTTTTTAATCAGTATCATTCTCCTCGGAGGTTTGATAATTAGTATTAGTTTAACAGTTTTGTCCCAAGCACAACAATTAATCAATAGCTTGACTGTTTTTTTAAATTCTTTACCACCTTTAGTAGAAAAAATAGAATTGTTTCTCCGGGCGCGAAATATTCAAATTGACCTCAGCCTGTTAGAAGGACAGCTGCGAAATAAGGCTCTCTCTTATCTGGTTAGCGGTTTAGCTATTTTGCAATCAATTTTAACTAATTTTGTGACTTTTATATTAATTGCAGTTGTGGCTTTTTTCATGTTACTAGATGGAGAAAAACTTTGGCATTTTGTTGTGAAACAAATACCAGAGCCACGACGCAGTAGATTCACAAATGTCATCAAACGTAAATTTTTAGGATTTTTTCGAGGTCAGTTGCTACTGACATTATTCCTTACCGCTACAACTTTCATTGCTTTTGTTTGCTTAAAAGTGCCTTTTGCATTGATTTTGTCAGCGATTGTGGGGATACTAGACATAATTCCCGGTATTGGAGCAACATTAGGCATTAGTATAGTGACTTTAATCGTTCTTTCCCAAGGTATATGGTTAGCAATTAAAGTCCTGGTTGTTTGCATCGTGCTTCAGCAAATCCAAGATAATTTGATCGCACCCAGAATTATGCAGGGAGCACTAAATCTCAATCCGGTCGTGGTATTTTTCGCTTTACTAGTAGGTGCCAGAATAGCAGGTCTTTTGGGAATTTTTATTTCGATTCCGATTGCAGGAGTAATAGTTTCTTTCTTTGAAATAGAGGAGATGAAGGCGGAAAAAATAGAGACAAATTCCCGAGAATTAGAAAAATAAATCTCTCAGGAGAAAGTGGGAAGAAAGAGTAATTGTTGAAAGGTGTAATTTCAAGTATAATCATCTTTGGGTAGAAAAGAAAAAAATGATTAATCAAGATTTAAGAACACAGTTAACAGAAAATCTGGATGAAGCTGAGTGGGAGTGGTTAGTCCCCCATATGCTGCGAGATGCGGTAATTGTGGTAGCACCAGAACTAGACTTATTAGATGTGGGGATAGCGATCGCCAGCGACAATGTTTCCGAAGTAAAAATTTGGATTGAAGAAGCATTAATTGCAAAACCCTCAGCTGGACAGCTAATCGAGTGGAATAGCGATCGCGCCAAACGATTTCATACCCTCATCGTACAGCCTTTCGTGCTGGTGCAAGAAAAAGCAACCTAGCGACAAGGCAAAAGCATAATTGTCTGATTTTCATTAGCGGTAGCTAATTTGTCGCCATCGGGGCTAAAAGTAACAGAATAAACTGCGCTTTGGTTTTCTGTAAAAGTGCGAACCACATCACCTGTTTCGACTTTCCATAACTTCACTGTTTTATCTTGACTACCACTAGCCAAAATTTTGCCATCCGGACTAAAAGCAACACAATAAACTTCCTCAGTATGTCCTAAAAAAGTGCGAATTTCCTTACCATTTTCTACGTTCCACAATCTAATAATTTTGTCTTGACTGGCACTAGCCAAGAAATTACCATCAGGACTAAAAGCGACAGCATAAATTCTTCCCCAAGAACGAGAATCTTCTTTAAGAGTGAGGAATTTATTTTGGGTTAGATACCAAATTTTTATAGTTCTATCACCTTCGCCGCTACCACTAGCTAAAATTTTGCCATCTGGACTAAAAGCAACACATAAAACTTCATCCACATGTCCGGTGAGGGTATATGTTTCTTGCTGCTTTTGTATATACCAAAGCTTAATAGTTTTATCTTGACTACCGCTGGCTAAAACTTTGCCATTGGGGCTAAAAACAACAGAGTAAACTTTTTGTTTATGTCCTGTTAAGGTACCTATTTCTTCTTTCGTAGCTACGTTCCACAATTTAATATTTGGGTCATCAGTTCCAGCAGCTAAAATATTTCCACTGGGATGAAAAGCCACAGCATTTACTTTTGTAGAGACTGAAATAGTACAAGGTTCCTGACCAATCAAATGCCAAATTTTGATCGTGCGATCGTGACTACCACTAGCTAAGGTTTGTCCGTCACGAGTAAAAGCAAGAGAAACAACTCGGTGGGAATGTCCTTGGAGAGTGGATAAGGATTGTAATTTTTGTATTATTGTTGGCTGGGATAAGGGTGAAGTGACCGTTGGTAGGAATACCTTTGCAGCTTCAGAATCGAGACTGAATTTCAAGTGTTTGTTTGTTTGTGTTGGTAGTTGACTGCTTGCTGAAGTTAGTTTTTGCAGTTCAGTTTGGAGTAGGGCGATCGCGTGGTGGAATTCTTCTAGGTGTTTAGCAGTATTTTCATTTAGCTGTTCAAAAGATTGTTTGAGTTGTTGAATATTTATGTGCAATTGTTTTGTAAAAGCTTCCAGCTGTTGCAGGCGTTGGTTAACAGCATCTATGTTTGGTAGTTGCTCCCACCTTTGCAATGGTTCCGTTTGTTGCTGAGTACTTTGACTCCACTGTTTGGTAAAAATTTCCAATTGTTCCAGACGCTGTCTGAGCAGTTCAAATTGTTGGTAAGTAGTTGTATTTAACTGCTGCGTGTAAATATCGAGCTGGTTAAAATAGTGTCTGAGCTGCTCGAGTTGTTGCTCAACAGTTGTGCCGAGCTGTTGTGTAAAAGCGTCTAGTTGGGTAAGGTGCTGTCTGAGAGGTTCGAGTTGCTGGTCAACAGTTCTGCTCAATTGTTGTCTGAAAGTATCAAGCTGTACCAATCGCTGGCGAACCGCATCGGTAGTTTGTTCTTGTTGGTAACGCTGTAATTCCTGTATTTGCTGTTGAGTGGTTTGACTGAAGTTTTGTGTAAAGCGATCGAAGTTCTCCAAACGCTGTCTGAGGGGATCGATGAGTCGGTCTAATTGGGCGATCGCGCTTTGCTGTTGCTGCTTGTTTAAATTTTTCAATCGTTCCCGATTCGCCACATTTAACCCCATAGCTACAGTCAAAGGAGCTGCGGCGTACACAGCTTGCTGAGTTACTGCTGCTACAAAGGTTCCAACTGCAGAGGCGTATAAACAAACGTATTCAGTAACTTCTAGCCAGTGGAGTTTGGTCATAAGTGGACTTTGCTGTAATTGCTGCTGGAAATAAAAAAACAGCTATCACCCCCAAAGGAGGTTGGAAGGATTTTCCTCCATCTTCTGGCAAGCACGTGCTGGAAATCTGTGCCCAAAATTTCCCATTACTGAAGATGAAATCGCTCCAGGTACTTTCTTTGTTTACCTTCGCCACCGACACAGTAACTTCCGACTTTTGTCAAAGTTTTTCTATCCTCAGATAGAAAAGGATTGTATCGATGTTCTGAATTTAGAGGCCATCCCTCATACTAAAAAAGGATCGTCATTACCTCAAATTCATGCTTGGTTTGCTTGCAAATCCTTTTGACACCACTTACACTCCTCACAGTGGCTACCACTGGGACGGTAGCAACCGTCGCTTCTTTGAAGGTTGGTATTACCGGGTAACTTTGCCTTTAGAAAATCAATCCTTCGCCTTTATGTACTCTATCGAAGACCCGATAGGTGGTAAACCCCACAGTGGTGGCGCCGCACAAATTCTCGGTCCCGATGACGAATATTTGTGTCGTACTTTTCCAAATGTCAACACCTTTTGGGCTAAGCGCGAGGTATTAGCATTAGGACACTGGGGTAAAGCAAAAGCAGGTATCAAACCAGGCTACCTTCTACCCACTGATTTTGAGCGTTACGTGCAACAAGGCTATCAAGCTACAGCAACTTTAAATCAAGGAGCAATTTTTGACCCTGGTAGTGGTAAATATTGCCGATGGCAATACAAAATTCAGCCGCTGTACGGCTGGGGTAACAAAGGTAGCATACAGCAATCAACCGCAGGATGGTTGTCATTTTTGCAGATTTTTGAACCTGGTTGGCAAATTCTCATGGCCAGCGGTCTGGCTTGTGGTTGGATAGACTGGAATGGAAAACGCTACGAATTTACCAACGCTCCTGCTTACAGCGAGAAAAACTGGGGAGGTGCTTTTCCGCAAAAATGGTTTTGGGTCAACTGCAATAGTTTTCCAGACCAACCCGAACTCGCTATCACCGCTGGTGGCGGAAAAAGAAAAGTATTATGGTGGACAGAAGCTGTGGCGATGATTGGGTTGCACTACCGAGGAAAATTTTACGAATTTGTTCCCTGGAACTCGCAAGTAAGCTGGAATATTCAGCCTTGGGGTCGATGGGAGATGCAAGCCAAAAATCAACACTATGAAGTTGAGCTACTTGCAACTACCGACCTACCGGGAACTCTCTTACGCGCACCTACAGAATCAGGTTTAATATTTTGCTGTCGCGATACTTTACGAGGACAGTTAAATTTAGAACTAAGAGAAATCAACGGTACTGAAAGCAAAACTATCCTCAAAGCCCACAGCTGTCTTTGTGGATTAGAAATAGGCGGCTCTCCTTGGGAGCGTAGCTGGCAATCTCACTAGAAGTGATATGATGGGGGTGGTATCCGGTAATTGGGGCTGTAGCTCAGTTGGATAGAGCGAGCGCCTCCTAAGCGCTAGGTCGCGCGTTCGAATCGCGCCAGTCCCGTAATCATGTTATGAAATCACTAAGAATACTTAATTAGTTTTGGCGCTGTGTTAAATTCTAAAGTAAAGTACTGAGAACACTTTGCATCTGCCTTCAGAAATAGATAAAATCTAGCATCAGATCCGTAGCAAGGGCTTGCAATCTCAAGCATTGCTGACGGCATGTAAAGTTGAAAAAATAGTTGAGATCAACTATTGTTTTTAACTTTACAGATATTTTGTTGTTCTTTTTCAAGAAAAATTGTTGAAGTTGCTAAAGTGATAAAACCTTGAAAAAGCTACTACTTGCTGGAATTTGTTCTCGATTAATGCTTCTAGTTCTACCACTGGCATTGTTGTGGAGTTATAAAGAAACACAAGGTCAATCAGTACAACCGCAGGCTATTTTGGTTTTGGGTGGCTCAACAGTAAAGTTAGAGCGAGAAAAATTTACAGCAGATTTTGCTCGCAAACATCCCCACCTACCTATATGGATTTCCGGGGGTAGTCCTCCCCAGGTAACCAAACAGGTGTTTGCCAAAGCGGGAATCGATCCTAAGCGATTGCACCTAGACTACCGAGCCAACAATACGGTAGAAAACTTTACAACGCTAGTGGATGAATTGAAAAAAACTGGTATCAAAAGCGTCTACTTGATTACCTCTGACTTTCACATGCGCCGTGCCAGTATTGTCGGCGAAATTGTCTTAGGTAGCAGAGGGATAGATTTTAAACCAGTGTCGGTGCCATCGGGCAATTCACCGGAACCACTGACAAAATCTATACGTGATGGAGTGAGGTCCTTAGTATGGGTAGCAACAGGTTATACAGGAGGAAATAAATAAGACGAGCAAAGAAATACTAGCTTAAATATCTAAATTTGACAATAATACCGTAAATGTACTGAATTATCTGGCGTTTGCCAAAAAAATTCCGTAAATATTCCGGAATCAACCTTCACTGTTTCGTATATAGTTAGTGTAGCTAAATTCAGCAACTATACCGAATCAATTAACTGTAATCGCTTATCTAAAGCCTTAAATTTGTCCCCTTTTCCACTCGGAAGAGGGGATAATATTTTCCCGAAAATTACGGAAGTTAACAAATTGTTTACGGGAAAGGAAAACAAGGAAATAAAAACAGAATTAAATTTAATCTATTATTGTGGGGTACAAATTGCTCTGGCTCGGGCAACTGACTACAGGATACAAAACGCAAAAGCCATGAGTAGCAGGAGAGTTTTTTTGCAGCAGATAGTTGGTATATTAGCTTTAGTATCGTTATTCACGGGCAGTTGCAAAGCCACAGGCAATGCCAACAAGGTAGTTACCCCTACCCGAAGGAGCGATCGCTCGAACAGGGAGGTGCAAACAATGAAATTAACCAGCAGTGCGTTTGCAGCCAATGACTTTATTCCTGCCAAATATACTTGCGATGGAGCAGATATTTCTCCTCCCCTCAGCTGGGACGATCCTCCACCAGGAACCGAAAGTTTTGTCTTGATCGCAGACGACCCCGATGCGCCAGGACGAACATTTGTTCATTGGGTGGTCTACGATATCCCCCCTACAATCAGGCAATTATCAGAGCACGTGGCAGCTGTAAAAACCTTACCCAATGGCGCCGTTCAAGGTAAAAATGATTTTGGCAATCTTGGTTACGGTGGACCTTGTCCTCCCAGTGGCATTCATAGATATTATTTCAAACTTTACGCACTAGATAAAAAATTAGGCTTGCAACCCGGTGCTACCAAAAATCAGGTAGAAGCAGCTATCAACGGTCACGTTTTGGCGACTGCTGAATTAATTGGACGTTATCAGCGCCAACGATAAATTTAATTTAACCATCACCTGCGATTGTCATAACAGCAGCGATCGCTGATTGGGAAATTAATGCAATCCACAAAAAGGATCGCGTTCGATCTCAACATGATGCGATTGAGTTTGTAAGCGATCTCGAAACACACATCCGTGTTGTTTGAGACATTCAGGATCGGGTGATGTCCAATAAGGTACTTCCAAAGCATGAACTCGCAACACACCTTGTCTGTTTAGAGAAACATAATATTTGCAAGGATACTCCGTTTTAATTTCTGGTTGGGGTAACTCGCCAATTAACTCCCAATGATTCGATTCGGGTTTGCGAAATTGAAAGTAAAAAGCATGTTTTCCGCTCGCAGGAAAGGGAGGTAATTCTGCGATCAAGCCTAGATCTTGGATTTGGGTGCTATTTTCGTCGCGGAAAACGCGCAAATGTTGGCTGTAGTCTGTTTGAGCAACAAACACCGTACTATGAGCATCTGTTTTGAGAGCGCTAGCAGATTCAGCAACATTGACCGCAATATCACATACTACCTTACCTTCATCGGAAATCACTGCCGGTACGCCTATAACTTTTGCGGCATTGAGGTAAGGAATATTTGTAGAAATAAGATAGTGGGGATTTCCTCGACAAAGCAGCACGTCGATGTCTAATTTTTGATTAATTTCAAACTGGATTTGGATAAAATTCTTAAAATCTTCCTCACTCATTGCCAATTTTTTCCTCAAAGCATCGCCGTTGTAACTACCCCACAGCTGCAGTTTCATATTTTCAAAATCTTGACGCCTGATATTGTTAGTCAATTGCATTCCCAACCAGCGACTGCGAAACTTTGCCGTGGCATCACTAGCTTGAAGTTGATACAATTGCTGGCCAGCATGAAAAATGGGATCGGGACTGCTGCCAATTACCTCGCGTACAAACGAGCAGGGAAGAAAATAAAATAGGTTTTTGACATCTATAATATAATTGATTGGCTCCTTTGCGCAGTAATTGTTTAGCTTGTTGAGGAGCAAAACTCAATTGTCTGAGTTTTTCAGCCAAACAAGCTCCTGCGGAAGTTGCTAGTTTTGTGTATTCTGGTTCGAAGGTAACGCGTTCTTCATTCCAGACAAAATAATCAGACTTGCTAAATGCTCGATAAAGTTCGCGCTCGACGATTTGTAAATTACAAGTTTTACCGGAGAGAATTAACCAATCTACTGTTTCCGATTGGTTTTTAAAAGCGTTTGCTACTAATCCTTGGGCGATACTAACAGCTTCGCGCACAACAGGTGTTACTGCTTTTTCAAATTGTTCGTTTGTGAGGGTAACGCTGAGACTGTCAATAACGTTAGCTGGTAAATGAATATCGTTTTGTGCTAACAATTCTGAGATTTTTTGTCCATCCAGGACGAAGGCGGATGCATCCGGTGTCTGGTATCTTTGTCCTAAGGTAATTTTGGCAGTTTCGGCGTATTCCCAAAGACTGTAGAAAGTTTGGGCGCGAGATGGTCGTTTTTCCAGCGGGTGGGTAGAACTTTTTCTGCATCGTTTAAAGCATCTTTGTAAGCTTCGCCTTCCCAGATTTCGTTGTCTACACAAGCTAACAGCGAACCCTTTTGGAATTTTCCATTTTCGACAAAGCGATCGCTCAACTCTTCTGGCTGTACTTTCAACACGTGTTTGGGTAAAGTATCTTCTGCTATGGCGCTGAGCAAGCAATCTGCGATCGCTGCCTTCAATAACAAAAACAGTCGCAACGTGATCAGTTCTCCCCCCAATTGCAAATGTCCGGAAGAACCCAACAATTTTGGTGTTAGTTTGTAGTAGCGTCCGCCATCACCGCGGTCTTCACCGGGTTCAAAGGGATTGATTTCTTCTAGGGTGAGGCGAATCACAGCCAAGTCCGTAGTTCCGCCACCTATATCCAGAACCAGAACATTTTGCCACCATTTGTCTGCATCTTTGCGACAGCGAGTTTTGAAAGATTCGATTCCTAAATTCAAGTCACCGCCAAATTCTCGCCACAAAAAGAATATTGCCACCGAGACAGCTTCATCGTAAGCCATTTGTACATCTTCAATGCCCAATTGCTTGATTAACTGCTCGATTTCTCGACGCACAAACGGAGAAGCAACGGTTGGATAAGTGACTACAGCACGATAAAATTTACCTTGGGAGCATCTAGGCGAGCGCTCCTGGTGACGATATCTTTCTGTCAATTCTATTAAATGGGCGTAGGCTGCTTGCAACAGCTTGTTTACGGGAATATTATCTTCCTTACCGTTCCAGATGATGGAGAAAGAGCGTTCTTGTCCTAAATAGCGTTTGGGTGAATGCAAAAACCTACCGTTGATTTCTTCTCCTTTTTTGATCGCATCCCAACGGTGTTGTTTAGCTTGTTCGCCCAGACTAACTTTAATTTTCGCTGTATTCTCTGCTGGTAAAGTTGGATCCAGACCCACCACTTCTAACTCCGACTTAATTTCACACAAACGACGGTCTCGATCCAGTTCTACTGGTATTAAACTTTGCCATTCTAAAGACGGAACGCGAAAAACTTCATGGTAGATGCGATTTAAACGCTTGCTTGCAGCGCGGCGAAACCACGGTAAACGCTTGCTCAGGGCGATTTCTATTTCCCGGATCGCTTCCAAAAACTTTTCTGCGGGCAAGCTACGTAAATTTACAGAATTTTCTTGTAAATTCTTACTAACTTCGGCGAGAAATTTCTGCCACTCCTGTACCCAAGCTTCACGACTTATACCGGGTAGATCGTCTGCAGGACGCTCACCGATCCATGCTGCGAGGCGATCGCGCAACTTTACTTCTTGTTCTTTGGGAAAAGCATAAGGCGTCACGATCACCTTGGGATCGTAAAGCATCACTGTAGAATTAGAAGTACCAAAATCGATGGCAAACCAACCAGGATAAGTTATTTCTGAGGTTTGATTTTCAGGTGGTGATTTGGTTTGCACTGCTGGAGAAGAAGTTGTCAATTCTGTAAAAGTCATGAAAGGTTCTTTGTAGGAATAATCTTTAGCTGGATAAGTCCAGATATTGCATTCAGCGATCGCCTGCTTGCTTGTAGATAATAAAATCGGCTCGCCTGTACTGTCCGAGTCAAAATACTCTACAATCACCTGTAAAGTACAGTTAACGCTTGGCGGTAAAGGTTGATACCACCGACAATCATTTTGTCTCAATCTTTGGGGTGTAGAAAGTTTGAGAAGCCTATCAATACCGAAATCTACACTTTTATAGGCTGCTTGCATCTGTTTTGCCAAATCTTGAGGCGTACCGGTTACAGATATATGAATTCGGTAGATATAGGGAAAATTGCAATTAGGAACTGGTTTAATTTCAATTGCTGGTAGCAGCAACAGAGATGGTTCGTGGGGATTGGTGCGCAATTGATAGCGATGAAAAAGTTCAATTTTTACAGGCATTTATCTTCGCCTCAAAGTCACTAGCTAATGTATGGACTAACTCCAAACAAAAAAACAATAATATATACAAAATAACTATTTATCTTCCTGAATTTTTGCGTATTTTGCATCCTTGGTTTTTCATTAATTCAACTTACCTCGGACAAGGAATCGTGGCAATTTGAGAAAGAATTTCTAACCAAAGCGGGGTAGAGTTAAGATTAGATTCTTCTTGGGTAGCAATATATCGTAGCAAAGGTTCGTGTTTGGACTTCAACAATTCTTGCAGACTATCTATTATTTCCTTAATAGCTCTAGAAAAACTTAACTTGACTTGTTTGCTTAACTGACTAACGTATTGAACTAAATGTAAACTCGCGCTAGCAGTGATTTCATCCCGCAGTCGCAAAACTGCAATTTGATGATTAAATGGTTTGGGAGGAACGGGAAATTTTTTATCAGGACTCCAATCAAAAACTTGACCTTTGGGGTGTTTGTCATCCCTGCGTGCTAGAGGAAATAGGTCATCAACGTTGATGGAAACACCACTGTTAGCAAGTCCGCTGTGTTCGAGAATCAATTTTTGCCATTGATTTGCTGGTTCGATCGCCCGGACAAGATTGCGAAAAAGGCGCAGTTGATGTTTACCAAACTTATCTTGAACGTGCTGCTCCATTTCTGGCAAAATCAAGCTATGGATTCTGTCGTGCTCGCCAGCTACCTGCGCTGACAGTTGAGCAAACAAGTCAATAACCGCTTGTTGAATGCAATCGCGGGCAAAAACCTGCATTTGTTGGATAGTTTGGACAAATGGTGGGTAAAAATCGTCGCTTTGAGTGGGAATAGAATCTTCAATTAAGTCATCGTCAAAAAAGCTTTCGCTTTTGGTAAGGGCGATCGTACCGTTTTTAGTTCTGTCAAACAGTAACGTCCACTCACTCCAATCAAAGAAGATTTTACAAGTTAGCTCGTCTTTCACCAAGTCGCTGACCGCTATACCGTTGCGGTTGTGTAAAATCGGTTGTGTTTCTAAATCTTGTTGAAATTGTCTGTAGATTGCGATCAAGTTTTCGATTGCTTGGCGCAAGTTCGCAAAAGCGGGGTTTTCCGCAACGGGGACGTAGGATGAAATTCCTTCTAGGAAAATTTTGAGATGATTTTGTTCTTTATGTAAAGCCTCAGCAGCTTTTTTAGTATCTTCCACAAGTTGTTTGATTCCATGCTCGGCTACATGCTCTGTAATTAAGGAACGCAATCTGCTAATTCCTCCATCTGCGGCATAGTCACTCAGTTGTTTTTGCAGGATGCTAAAGTTAGGTAGCATTTTGCTCAACTGCGCCCATTTTTCGCGCCATTGTGCTTCTGGAAGCTTGTTGGCCATTTCCAGTTCCGGTAAAAATTCTGGAGAGCAAACTTGCAGGCAACAGGAAAGTTCTGCCAATTTCGTAAGTCCGTACAGTTGGGATAGTAAAACAATATTTTTTTCTGGGTGGTTAAATTACTGGCACTGGCGATGGTAAGCTTAAGAATGGGTAGGCGTTCTAAAATCGTTTCTTCTGAAAGCGATGGCTCCTCGAGTAGTTGGTCAATTGTTCTTAGATCGCTTCCACTGAGGGGAAGTTGATTGAAGCGCCCTACACCAACGATGATTCTGTCTTTTAAATCTTGTCCTTTATCTTGTTCTAACATAGTGCGAATTTTCGAGGCGATCGCTCCACCCGGGTATCTACCGTTAAGTAGCAGCAAAATTGTTTGTACATCTTGCAGCTCCTGCAAAGATAAAAACGTATCCCGCACACCAGAATCTGCAGAACCTAACCCAGGAAAGTCTAAAAGTACAAATTCATTCGTTGTTTGTAATCCAGAAAGGTCCCATACTTGCTTTGAAACTTCCACAGTGACATCTATGCGCCGAATTAAAGAAAAACTGTTGTGCAAATCTGCTGCACAAGGTGGTTGGGTAAAACTTGCCAAGCTGGTGGAGGTGGTGGTAGCTGTGCAAAACTAAGTTCTAAAATATTCATGGGTGAAGCGGCTAACCTCAGTCCTTTTTTAGCTGTCGCAAGGTCGATTTGGTAGCTTTTTCCGCAAATCTCTCGACCGTAGCTGCTGTAGGTACGCACGAACGTTACTAATTCTCGCAGCAGCGATCGCAACTGTAAACTTTGTGTTTGATTCCACACTCGTTCGCACCAGCTGAGGATACCATCGCCAGAAACAATTGTTGTTGGATACAAACTTGACAGCAAGGAAATTTCCCTAGAAGCTAGCTCTGCTGCTTTTGCTCGTACTTCAGCTTCTTTAAGCATGTAACGCAGACACTCTTTGACTTTTTGCTCGGATAAATATTCCACCCTCAACTTAGCAATTCGAGTCGTTTGCAGTTCTGAGCTTTGGCGCAGATGAACAGCCGTAATATTACCAGTAGTGGGAGTTTCGCTCACCGGAAAAGCATCAGCGTAGCCAATCAAGCTACCGATTAACAAAGTTTTACCGCTACTGAATTCTCCCATGATGCCAATTTTCACCGGCGAACAAGCAAGTTCTGCTACAGTACGGGCATGTCGTTGCAAATTCTCAAGGTTTTCATTTAGACTATCTGTAAGCCAACTTTCTTGAGGAGGTAGATTTTGTAAAAATAAGTCCAGGGCTTGTGTTACAGATTGACCGTATCCTTGGTACTGGCGCAATTGTTCTAAAAGGATGTTGTTTTTCATACTCTTTTTAGATAAAAAATTCAACAATTTCCGAAAAGGTCTCCGCTTTCAAACAAAAGACCCCAGACTCTCGATCGCCAAGATTAGACACAGTTATAACCCGATTTTTCCACAAAAAAATCGAGTAATTTGTTTTCCTACCCTGACAAAAAGGCAAGCTATAAAGTTGAACAGCATTTCCATTGTTTTTAATTTTGGCAGCAAGAAAAACCAGCGGGATGAGAAATCCCCCTGGTAAAAATGACCTAGTGCAAAACAACAATCATGACTCCTCTAAAACCAAGAATTTCAGTTTTCCAAACCTTTGTAAAGTTACGTACAACTTTCGTACAACACCTTTACCTTCCAAAGCAAATATAAAAATACTGATTTTTTTTAGGTTAGGATCGGGATGAACCACTGTTGATGTATCCTTCGATATTTAAAGTATTTGTGATTTTCCACTAACTATACCTTGCAAAAAACAGACATCCCAAACCAATTTGATGTGTTATTAGTCGGCGCTGGTGCAGCTGGACTGTATACGGCGCTTTGCTTACCCCCATCTTTACAAGTGGGTTTAATTACCAAACAAACCCTTTCTCTATCGGCGAGTGATTGGGCGCAAGGTGGTATTGCAGCAGCGATCGCCCCAGACGATTCCCCGAAACTGCACGTAGAAGATACAATCAAAGCAGGTGCGGGATTGTGCGATCGCCCGGCGGTAGAATTCCTCGCCCGACAAGCTCCTGAGTGCATCCAATCTTTGATCAACTTAGGAGTAGCATTCGATCGCCATAACGACAAACTAGCTTTAACTTTAGAAGCCGCCCACTCCAAACACCGCGTTCTTCACGCTGCAGACACCACAGGTAGAGAAGTAATCACCACCCTCACCGCCCAAGTCCTGCGCCGCCCAAACATTCAAGTGATTCAACAAGCTTTGGCTTTGAGTTTGTGGTTGCATCCAGAAACCGGACGCGTTCAAGGAATAAGCTTGTTCTATCAAGGACAAATCAGATGGATAAAAGCAGCTGCGGTAGTACTAGCAACCGGTGGTGGCGGTCAAGTGTTTGCTCAAACTACTAACCCAGCTGTGAGTACGGGAGACGGAGTAGCGATTGCTTGGCGCGCTGGAGCAATTCTGCGAGATTTGGAATTCGTCCAATTTCATCCCACAGCTTTGACCAAACCCGGAGCTGACCGCTTCTTAATTAGTGAAGCTGTACGCGGTGAAGGAGCACATTTAATAGATAACGAAGGGCGACGTTTTGTCTTTGACTATCACCCCGACGGAGAACTAGCTCCCCGGGATGTAGTCAGTCGAGCTATTTTCAGCCATTTGCAACGCACTGCTAGCGATCCTGCTACTGCTCACGTATGGCTGGATATGCGTCCTATTCCCCAAGAACGCATTCGCCATCGCTTTCCTAATATTATTAAAGTTTGCAATCACTGGGGTATAGATGTCTTTTGCGAACCAATTCCCGTCGCTCCAGCAGCTCACTACTGGATGGGTGGTATTCTCACGGATCTGATGAATCGTACCAGTATTCCCGGATTGTATGCTGTGGGGGAAACCGCTAGCACCGGCGTACACGGGGCCAATCGACTTGCTAGTAATTCCCTGCTCGAGTGCATTGTTTTTGGCGCCCAAATCAAGTACTTAAAGGATGAAGTGGAAATTCTCAAGGACAAAATCAAACCATCAAACTTTCACCTGCAACCAGCAACTTTTATTCTTTCTGAAAGTGAGTGGTTTCCCCAACAACAATTGTTAGAAACATTGCGAGAAAAAATACCTCGTTTGGTATGGCAAAATGCCGGTATTTGTCGCGAACAATCAGGACTAGAAGCAGCGATCGCCACTGTCAAAGCTTGGAAACAAGATTTCGCTAGCTTGAAAATCAGCCAATTCTTGCTTGCTTTACATCCCCAGCAAAATGTTCGTTTGCTCCTACCAGATGTGGAACGACAATTGCGCTTGTGGGCAGAAACTGGCAATTTATTAGATGTTGCTTATCTAATACTCAAAAGTGCTGCTTTTAGAACAGAAAGCAGAGGAGGCCACTATCGCCTGGATTACCCTCGCTCTGACCCAGCTTGGCAAGTTCACACCCTGGTACAACACCACAACTGGTGGACATCTCCCGTAGTTGAAACATCTACAATGTAACTTCCTTAACGAGTTCCGCTACCATAAACGCTATCGGGACCGCCATAATTTGGTGGTTCGTACTCGCAGTTTAATTTTGTTTGACCACTAACACCTTTGAAATTGAGAAAATCTATTTTCCAACTGATTAAAGTACTTGTGCTTGCAGCATTGTTCCTAAAATTTAAAGTCCCGCGATTATCAGTCCAAGCTCGCTCGCCATTTTTGAAAATTATCAAAGCAGCTCCGAGCAAACACAACACTATATAAGTAATTTTCCAACTAGTACTCATAAATCCCCAGTGGATCGCTTTGCAATCTCCGACAATGAATGTAAAATAGGTAACGATAATATCTGTAATTTCACTAGAATAGGCTGTTATTTTTTCAAACAGTGCCTGGCAGCTTTGTTCGCAAGCCGCTGTTCTCGTTGATGCTTAGTTAAATTTATAACTTTTTTATTATTGTGAGAAAGTTGATTGCATCTATAGAAAGAAATATCTCTCTAACAGCAGCCCCAATAAAATTGTTTACTTGACCATTTTAATACAATTTTAAGATTTTGCGATGGCAGTTTGTATTCAAAGCATCAAAAAATCATAGAAATTACATCCTTAAACCTTGGTCTCTTACTTTAAATCTATATAAGTAAAATTAACTAGCGAGAAAATATTGATGTTGCCATTTTGCCAGTTTTTTATCCGCTAGAAAATTTTCAGAGATTTAATTGCAGCTCGAAATTTTAAGTATATTTACTGAAGAGTAAAAATTACTAAGTATAATTACGGCAAAAGCCCGGGTTGGAATGGGATATGTATCAGTAGGAACTTTGTTCCGATGTTGTCAGCAAGCAGATACTAACCAACTGCACAAGCAAACTCATAGCGATTTTTACCTAAATGTTTGGCCTGGTACATCGCAGTATCAGCTTGTTTGATCAAAGTTTCATAATCTTGGCTGACCAGGGGATAGATACTGATACCAATGCTGGCGGAAACTTGGATGGTTTGTCCGTCTAGAACAATTGGTTCAGCAATGGCGATTAAAATTTTTTCCGCCACTTTCGCAGCTACTTCAACTTTCGGAATCGCCCGTAAAATCACGGTAAATTCATCACCACCAAAGCGGGAAACAGTATCGCTACCGCGCAAGCAGTTACTAAGTCTTTGACCGACAGCAATCAGCAAGCGATCGCCAATTTCGTGTCCGAGAGTGTCGTTGACTTGTTTGAAACCATCCAAATCAATAAATAACAGTCCAACTAACAAATTATTATTTTGCGCCCACTCAATAGACTCGCGCAGTTGTTCGGCAAAAAACTTGCGATTGGGTAAACCAGTCAGAGCGTCGTGATATGCTAAATAACGCAAACGGTCTTCTTGGAGTTTTAATTCGTGGTTAGAACGAAATAACTCAGCAGCAGTACGCTTGAGTTCTTCTTCCCGCAACTTGCGTTTGGTGATATCGCGAATTACCCCAACCAAGAATAAATTACCCGCCGCATCTTTGTGGAGCGATCGCTTTGTAGAAACTAGATAAGTTTTGCCACTAGCATCAGTCAATTGTTCTTCGTGTTCCTGAGCTTGCTGAGACTGAAACACTAATTCATCTTGCTGGCGAAACACATCAGCTTCGTGAGAAGGGAAAAAATCATAGTCTGATTTTTCCAGCAACATGTCCTTAGGATAACCAATTAATTGACAATAAGCTTCATTCAAAACAATTAATTGATGTTTTTCATTCTTGACAAAAATTGGGTCAGCGATGGCATTAATAACTTGATGCAAAAACTCTTTGGAACGTTTTAACTCTTCCTGCATTTGAGCGATTTGCAAGGTCATGATAATAGCTGAACCGCTAAACGTCAGCAACGCAGGTACGAGCGGTATCCACCAACCCAGCAAAAAAGCAATATAAGCACTACCTGTTAGCGCACAGCAAAAGCAAACGATGGTAAGAATACTCCTACAAAAACGTCGTATTCGCCAGCTAGTAGCAGCACCAACGTAAGACCAAGCAAAAATCCACAACCACTCCATCGGTTCAGACCAAAATTTTAGTAACGGTCTTCCCTGTAAAGCAGCACGAAGTAACTCACTGATAAAATACGCCTGCAGTTCGATACCCGGTATGGGTTTAGCCGCACCTCCAAAACGACTGGAGTAAGGAATTAATACTAAATCTTGCAAGCTAGGCGCAGTAGAGCCAATAAGAACAATGCGATCGCTAATCCACTCCTTCGGTACTTGGTTAGCAAGCACAGCTTGCATCGGTACTTGACGAAAAGCACAAATTTCCGATGCGTGATTTCTACAAGCTAACTTGGGAAAGTTGGATAAAATTTGATAACCTCTGTTATCGGCTCTAACATAAGCTCCATCGTATGGCTGAAAACGATGAAATACTGCTTTACCCAAGCGCAAATTCTCGGGATTATCTGCTGCTTTTTGTGGTGTAATTCCCTCTGGCTTTAAATACAGCTTTGCGAGTTTGAGAGCAAAACTTTCGTGTGCTCGACCGTTAACATGCCAGTACAACAAGCTGCGACGTACTTTTCCATCGGTATCGAGCAAAACGTTATTAAAACCCACCTGGTTGCGTTTATTTAATTCTACAGGAGGTGCAACAGTGACCTTGTTATTCCCTAGCAATTCAATGCCAATCAAATTCGGCATCGATTCATAAGCTGCTACTAGTTTTTCATGACCGGGCTCTACTTTCAAATCCCGATAAATATCTAGACCGATGGCGCGGGGTTTGTAAGCGTTTAATTTTTGCAAAACCTCAGCAATGACTCCATCGGAAACAGGCCAAGAACCAGCCTGGCGTAAAAAAGCTTCATTAATCGCGACAATAGTGATTCTATCTTCTGGCTCTTCCAAAGGGCGTAATTGAAAGGATTGATCTAAAACCGCCCACTCTAAAGATTGCAGTAATCCTAAACTACGCAATAGCAGTACACAAGTTCCAACGCTAAGGGCAGTAAGACACTCCCTGCGGACTTTGTGTTGGTATTTTTTCAGCGTCAATATAAATTTCGCCAGACGCTTTTGTTGATATTTTATCATTTCCAGTACCCGTTTTGAAAGTACTGCCTCCCCAATACGTTAGCTATTTACAATGCTTGCTGGCTTTGGTAGCACTATCTAGTTAACTAACTTGCCAAGCGCCGCCTAAATTAGGTAAGGCACAATCAGAAACGATTTTGTGGATTCTAGTGTATGAATATTGTCATTTTTTCTGTCAGCAATTACTAAGCAAATCAAGTTGAAGCAAAAGCTAGCCGGTTTTACTTTTTGGCATGATTTTGAGAAGTTCTAACATATCTAACCCCAGACATAGCAAGCGAAAATTTATTGTTGTTTCATTGTTATAACCTCCATAACCTAAACTTCCACGGGATGAAGATAACAAAAGGGTACTCACAAGAACATCCCACAGGCAAGTCAGAAATCTGAAATATTCGTAAATAAGTGTTACTCAAGCTTTTTGGAACCTAATTTCTCACCAGGCGTAATTTGAAAATACAAAAATTTCTAATTAGAATGGTCGCAAGATTTCTCCGCACTATTCCTGTTTTTCTATACGGGTATTAAATATTCCGCTAGTTATATTTTTTACAAACAATTACTAGGAAATAATAAAAAATCAACTAGGTAAAAAGCATTCACGAGATTGCCTAGTTGAAATTAAAGATGTAAATGTTACCAGGGTTAATGGTCAGCGACGCAAAGCATACTTGAAGTTACGCGGTCCTGTATAACCGGAAATATTTGCTAACTCTTCCAGGCTTTGTACTCCTGTATAAGTTTTATTATTAATAATCCAGGTAGGATAGCTCTCAATGCCAGCGGCTTTGCACTCATCTTTTTGCACGTTGGGATTATCGGCAAAAACGCAATCAATGTGATTGATTTCGCTATAGGCTGGTTTTCCAAACAGCAGCTTTTGTTCGTGACAGTGGGGACACCACCAAGCGACATATTCCTTAGCACCGATATTTTTCAGATGACGCGCTAAGGCTATTTCTGCTTCACCAGAAGTAGTGGTAATTTCCCAGCCAATTCCTGGTTTGGGCTGTGTTGTCGGTTTAAAAGTGATTTCTGTTGGTTGACCGGGTCTAGAGTTGAGAATCACATCGCCACTACTTTTACCGACATTAGCATAAATACCTAAAGTGCCGATTAAAGTCACCATGCCCACAACAATAGCTGTAAAAAAAATTTGCCCCACATCCTCCCAAGCGCGACCGATAACGGTCAGTACCAGCAAACTAAAGGAAAAAATTGCAGAAGCAAGACAGTAAATACAGAGCGCTTTAATTTTAAAAAACAATAAGTACATTAAGTATGCACTGAAAACCGACATGGCGATCGCGCCTGCAAAAAGCAGCAACCAAGTCGAATTTTCTAGCTTTGTGCGAGTATCTTTCTTTTTTATCGGGTCAACAAATAAAGGTGCCAAGGCAAAAAGCAACATGCTGCTGTAAGCCAGAAAGCCAAACAAGGCTAGAGGCAATCCGAAAATGGAGGCATAATCGCTCTGCAGGACTAGGTCACAACTTTGGGTAGGACAAGCAGCAGAGCTTTGAGTGAGCTTGACTGCGGTTAGATAAGCTGTTACTAAAGCACCGCAAGCAGCGATCGCGGCAATTAACAAGCGCGAGCGACGATGAATCCAAGGAATAGAGCGGCGGCGACTCATAGACAAGAATCGGTAAATTAATTTAGTAGTTCGTAGTTAGTAGCCGATCGTTAACGGTCTAGCGTTGACTGCTATTTACCATTAACTATTAACTACTACCCATTCCCCAGTTTATGATTGTATTTTCACGGAAGAAATAGATTTGTTAGTGCCTTTGGAGTTCCAACCTTGACGTGCAGCTTCTACAAATTGACTGACACGAACTGGGTCAATAGGTTGCTCGCGGCGACCGTGGCGCTTCAAGGAAGTGGAAACAATGGCACCGTCTGCTGCCTGTATTAAGGTAGCAATATTTTCCCAGGAAGCTCCACTACCTATGAATACGGGTGTACCTGCTGCTGCTTGCGAAGCCAATTCTAAATCTTCTAGATTCGGCGGACTGCCGGTAGCCCAGCCAGATAAGATCACGGCATCTGCTAAACTGCGCTCTATGGTATCTTGCACTGCCACAGTCAAATTCGGAGAACTCAAAGGACGAGCATGCTTGACCAAAACATCGGCAAAAATTTTTACATCGCTACCTAGCTCTCGCCGATAGCGCAGCAAGTGATGGGCTTCTCCCTCTATTAAACCTTGGTCGGTTGCCATGGCACCGCTGAGTACGTTAACGCGGATAAATTGCGCTTTCACGCAGCTAGCAATTGCCATTGCACTTCTGGCGTCGTTTCGTAAAACGTTAATTCCAATTGGCAACGTCACCAAATTTTGTATTCGCTGCACTACTACGGTCATTGCGCTCACTACCGCAGGATCCACCTGGTTTTTTGGAAACGGCGCGTCGAAAAAATTCTCCACTAAAATGCCGTCAACGCCTCCGCTGGCCAAGGCTGTTGCTTCCTGCTCGGCGCGATCGATCACTGCTTTGAGGCTACCTCCCCAACGGGGCGAGGTAGGTAACGGTAGTAAATGAACTACACCGATAATTGGTGTCCGGGTTTTAAATAGCTGATACAAGTCCACGTCTTTAACTATTGTGAAGGATAAAGATGAAGGCTGAAGAATGAAAGCTACAAACAACTAGCTTTTGGGAGATCGTCTTTCCTCACTAGCTTACGAGGAAAGCATGACTTGATTGCTCCACATTTCATACTTCATACTTCATACTTTCTAGGTTCCCTCATGAGCATGAATGAGTGTTTTTTATTTTAGGGACAGATTTGTTGCCTCCACCTGAAGATGGAAATAGGCATAAAACCTTCCATAAGATATGTTAAGATAAAATCTGGCTAGAAGAGGAGTTTGCAACTCACAAGACGCACACAACGCCAACTGGCAAGAAGATCGCAGTTGGACTTAATCCACTTGCTATTTTCTGCCAGGACGCTGAAAGCCAAGCAAGCGCCAGAGGAAGCTTTTCATCAAGTACCCAAAGGGTTTTCCTAGGGCTATCTTTCCTAAAGCAGGCGATTCGGTCTGTCAAAGTTTGTCAGGCAAAGTCTGAATAAAATGGTAGCATTACTGCTAAAAGGGCGCGGTTTTGTGCGTAATTTTCCAGTTCTGGTAGCGACTTCTCACCACACACCCCACAGGGGAAAGTAGCTCCCTTAAGGGTAAAGTAGATTTACAACGCACGCGCCGCGGTAATGTAAAATACCAAAAGGCGATTTGCTTAACAAAACTTACAACTAAATGTCCGTCTTGCCCAAATCAACTCTGTTTTTTCCAAAAAACAGAAATAACAGAGATTATGATAGCACAATCCATCGTATTCATCGCCAGCGCTAATTGCTTTGAAAGCCGTGACTGTTGTGAGGATTGGATGTTTCACAATCAAAAGCTGGAGCTTGACTTTTGGACGATCAAAAAAGCTAGCTGAAAAAATTTTTTATAGTATGGGTGACAAACCAACCATTGCCATTTCTCATCTAGGCTGCGAGAAAAATCGAATTGATACCGAACACATGCTCGCACTGTTAGTAGAAGCGGGCTATAGCGTCGACGGTAATGAAGAGTTAGCAGATTTAGTAATTGTTAATACCTGTAGTTTTATCGACGCAGCTCGCCAAGAATCAGTCAGAACCTTGGTAGAGCTTGCGGAAGCAAATAAAAAGATTGTTATAACAGGCTGTTTGGCGCAGCATTTTCGGGAGGAGTTGTTAGAAGAGTTACCCGAAGCTGTGGCGGTGGTCGGTACCGGTGACTACCACCAAATAGTAGACGTTATTCGGCGGGTAGAACAAGGTGAGCGAGTTCAGCAAGTAAGTGACAAACCAACTTATATCAGCGACGAAAACACACCCCGTTACCGTACTACAACCGAAGGAGTCGCCTACTTGCGGATAGCAGAAGGATGCGATTATCGCTGTGCTTTTTGCATAATTCCCCATTTGAGGGGAAACCAGCGCTCCCGGACAATAGAATCCATTGTGGCAGAAGCACAACAACTGGCTGAACAAGGAGTTCAGGAAATCATTTTAATTTCCCAAATCACCACAAATTACGGTACGGATATTTACGGACAACCGAAATTAGGCGAATTGCTTCGCGCTTTGGGGAAAGTAGACGTACCGTGGATTAGAATGCTCTACGCCTATCCCACAGGAATAACCCCAGACGTAATCGCCGCCATAAAGGAGACACCCAATGTCTTACCTTACCTGGATTTACCCTTGCAACATTCCCATCCGGAAATACTTAAAGCTATGAACCGTCCTTGGCAAGGACAGGTAAACGATGTCACGATAGAGCGCATTAAAAAAGAATTGCCACAAGCAGTTTTGCGAACAACCTTTATCGTCGGTTTTCCTGGTGAAACACAAGCACATTTTGAGCATTTATTGCAGTTTGTCCAGCGCCATGAATTCGACCATGTCGGAGTATTCACCTTTTCTGCTGAGGAAGGAACACCAGCTTATCACCTACCAAATCAATTACCGCCAGAAATCAAAAAGGAGCGGCGGAACATTTTGATGGAACTTCAACAACCGATTTCTTACAAAAAAAATCAACGGGAAATAGGTAAATTAGTTGATGTGCTCGTCGAACAAGAAAATCCTCAAACAGGAGAATTGATCGGTCGTTCCGCCAGATTTGCTCCAGAAGTGGATGGACAAGTGTACGTTCGCGGCACAGCGAGGTTGGGAACAATTGTACCAGTAACTATCAAAGAAGCTGATACATATGACTTGTACGGAATAGTTAGTAGTACGCAAGCAACTACTAATTACTAACCAATAACTAATAACGATACCAATTAGGAGAGTTGATGACCGTTTTATTTCAAGAATTAGGCATTTCACCAGAGCGCCTTCAACAACTAGAAAAACTTGGCTTTACTACACCAACTAGCATTCAAACTCAAGCGATCCCACACCTTCTAGCAGGTCGTGATGTGGTCGGTCAATCCCAAACTGGTACAGGTAAAACAGCTGCTTTTTCCCTGCCTATCTTAGAACGACTGGATGTTAGTCAAAAGGCAGTACAAGCCTTAATTTTGACACCAACTCGCGAGCTAGCCATTCAAGTTCAAAATGCCATTTGTGAATTTGCTGGCGAGCAAGGAGCGCGCGTTTTAGCCATTTATGGAGGTCAATCCATCGATCGCCAAATTTTACAACTCAAACGCGGCGTTCACATTGTCGTGGGTACACCAGGGCGGGTTATTGACTTGCTAGAACGGGGTAGCCTGAAGTTAGACCGGGTAAAGTGGTTTGTGTTGGATGAAGCTGATGAAATGCTGAGCATGGGCTTCATCGATGATGTTGAGAAGATCCTATCTCAAGCCCCTAAGGAGCGGCAGACTGCTTTATTTTCTGCTACCATGCCGCCATCAATTCGACAATTGGTGAATAAGTTTCTAAACGACCCGGTGACAGTAACTGTTGAACAACCCAAAGCTGCTCCTAACAAAATCAATCAGGTAGCTTACGTAGTACCGCGTCACTGGTCAAAAGTGAAAGCTCTACAGCCGATCCTGGAAATGGAAGACCCCGAATCAGCCTTAATTTTTGTTCGTACCAGACGCACCGCTGCGGAGCTGACCAATCAACTGCAAGCTGCAGGTCACAGTGTTGATGAATATCACGGCGATTTATCGCAACAAGCAAGGGAGCGGTTGTTAACAAGGTTTCGCAATCGCCAAGTGCGTTGGGTGGTAGCCACCGATATTGCAGCGCGGGGTTTGGATGTTGACCAATTGTCCCACGTGATTAATTTTGATTTACCTGACAGCGTTGAAACTTACGTTCATCGCATCGGTCGCACCGGTCGTGCTGGGAAAGAAGGTACAGCAATTACTTTAGTGCAGCCCTTCGAGCGACGCAAACAACAACTTTTTGAACGCCACGTACGCCAAAATTGGCAAATTCTGTCCATTCCCACGCGGGCGCAGATAGAAGCGCGCCAGTTAGAAAAACTGCAAGCTCGGGTCAAAGAAGCCTTAGCAGGGGAACGGATGGCTTCCTTTTTGTCCATTGTCAGCCAGCTGAGCGAGGAATATGACGCGCACGCGATCGCTGCTGCTGCGTTGCAAATTGCTTACGACCAAACTCGTCCTGCTTGGTTGCAATCGGAAACTGACTTTCCAGAGGAAGAAGTAATTCATGCACCCAAGCCAAAACTGCGCCACGGACGTCGCCAATCTAGTGGCGAACATCGCTCTCGTCGGTCTTCTTGTTGTTGGACTTCGTCGGAAGCAACTGCTGATGCAGACAAACAAGTTACCCCCAAACCCAAACTACGGACAGTACGACAGGAAAACTCAGTGTCTCCTAAGAAGCTAGGTTCATCCTCCCCCGCAAGGGAATCAGCATCGTAAGTTGCAAGTTCGTAGCCGCAGGGACGGTCTTGGCGGAAGTCGGCGCCGGTGCGTAGCGGCTTCCCGCAAGGGAAAAGCAACCACCACCGTTTCTCCCACTTAAGTCCGCCAGGGACGACTAACTTTTTCAAGCTCAGCCCATTCTTCATCGCTTAATCGCCAGCCTGCTGCACCAGCGTTGTCTCTTACTTGCTGGGCTGTTTTGGCTCCAGCAATGGGAATGACGTTACCTTGGGCAATAAGCCAATTCAAAGCAACCTGGGCAGGGGTGCGATCGTATTTTTCTCCTATTTGGCGTAGCAAAGATATCACCGGTTCAATTTTCTGCAATCCCTGTTTGCTAAAGCGTGGGTCCCATTTTCTACCGCCGCTGGGAGTTTGGGAACTGTTAACAGTATACTTGCCGGTGAGCAACCCCTGGGCCAAAGGACTGTAAGCTAATATTGTCACACCCAATTCCCGGGCAGTATCCAGGATGCCGTTAGTTTCGATTTGCCGATCCAGCAAAGAATAACGTACTTGATTAACAGCCAAAGGTACACCTCGACGAGCCAATATTTGTTGTGCTGCTCTCATTTGCTCGGCTGAGTAATTGCTTACACCCACTGCCTCGATTCTACCCCGTTCTACCTCGTCTGCCAGGGCATTCATCAGAGTTTCCTGGCTCATAAAGAAAGTGAAAGGCCAGTGCACTTGGTATAAGGTCACCTTGGCAACTTGCAAACGCTTGAGGCTTGCAGTTAAAGCATCGGCAACTGACTGTGCTGTGATTCGCCAAGGAAAAGGTCCATATTTGGTAGCAATTTGTACCTTTTGTTCGGTTTTTTGCAGAAATTGCCCTAGTAATTGTTCCGAAATTCCAAAGCCGTAGACTTCCGCAGTGTCGAAAAAAGAAACACCAACTTCGATTGCGGTATCAAAGGCTGCCTCTAATTCCTTAGGACCGTACTCCTGGCCGTAATTCCAAAATAACTTATCGCCCCAAGCCCAGGTACCGATACAAATTGGTTTGACTGTAGGTCCGTTTTGTCCTAATGTAATATTTTCCACTTTCCAGAAAATTAACTATTTACATTTATTTACTTCTTTTAGTTTAACTTTACAAACCATGCTTGCAGTCACGACTGGTAATTTCTAGAAAGGTTTTCTAGATAACATAACAGATAAAAAATATAATTTTTTCATCAATTTGACAATTTAAATACTAATAAAAAATCTTTCTCCAGACTGGTGAATAATACTGTCTTAATTGATTATCTAGTGGGCTCAAAGGTTATTTACCAACCCAAACATCAATCAAATATAATCATCACTCGATGAATCACAACTTGCTAAGTCGGCTGCAAAAGCGAATTGCCAGTAATATTTCCATACCTTTGAGATTGCAGCTGTGGGACGGTAGCTGTTTTTATCTTGGTGATGGAGAACCTGTTTTCCAACTAATAGTAAACGACCCTAGAGGACTGCTAGCTTTAGCAAAATTTGATGAATGCCAGTTGTGCGAAGCTTACATGAGCGGCGTCATCGACGTAGTTGGTGATATGCTGCAAATAGTTGATTTGCACCGGTTTATGAAAGATGCAAATCCTTGGCACAGGCTGTGGCGTCATTTATTACCACTGATGTTTGGTCAGGTGCGAGTAGACGCTCGTGCTATTTCTCAACACTACGACTTGGATCCGGAATTTTACTTAACTTTTACAGATAAAACACGCTGTTATTCCCATGCTTTGTTTGAGGATGAAAATGAACCTTTAGAAGTAGCGCAACGTCGGAAATTAGATTTTGTCATAGAAGCATGTCGGCTGCAACCGGGACAGCAGGTATTGGATGTTGGTGGAGGTTGGGGAACCTTTACCGAACACGCAGGAGTAAGAGGTATTCAAGTGACATCGCTGACTATTTCCCAAAAATCCCAAGAATTTCTCCAAGACTTGATTCAAAAATTGAATTTGCCTTGTCAGGTAATCAAGCAGAATTTTCTAGAATACGAAACTCAAAAACGCTACGATGCGATCGCAATTCTTGGCGTCATGGAACACCTACCAAATTACCCTGCCGTGATTCGCAAATTCCAACAACTGCTCAAACCAGGTGGACGCATTTACCTCGACGCCAGCGCTATTCGTCAAAAGTACAGAGCTCCGTTATTTATAACGCGCTATATCTACCCGGGGAACCATTCCTTCTTATGCTTGCACGACTTTCTAGCAGCAGCAGCCAAATCACCTTTGGAAGTCAAAACCATCTACAATGACCGTTATAGCTACTTTTTGACCTGTAAAGCATGGGCAGAAAATCTCGATCGCGCCCGCGAGAAAATTAGCAAACGTTGGGGCGAGCAACTCTACAGAAAGTTCCGTATTTTTCTTTGGGGTTCAGCTCATGCTTTTAAAACCGGTGGGTTAGATGCCTATCGCATTGTCTTAGAACTACCAGAATAAAACAGTGGCAAACGGCAGTCTTTTATCCCCTGACTACAGTTATCTTGGATAATTGTGAAGTAATTTTGCTGTTTTGCTTGCAAGTAGCTATGACAACTAGCGATTTACCCCCCGATTTTGAATCCAACCAGTCTTTTGCCGACTTGTGTGCTCCCAAACTCGGTTTGTTAACGATGTTTCGTCTGGGTTTATTTCAAATGGCATTGGGCATAATGTCAATTCTCACTTTGGGAGTGCTCAACCGAGTGATGATTGAAGAATTGCAAGTACCAGCCTTGATTGCTGCTGGAGCGATCGCAATGCATCAATTTGTAGCTCCCGTCAGAATCTGGTTTGGGCAATTGTCAGATGCTAAACCTTTGTTAGGCTACCACCGCACCGTTTATGTTTGGATGGGCGCAGCTTTATTTGCTGTTGTTTCCTTTGTAGCTGTTCAAATTATTTGGCAGTTGGGTTTGAGCTTGCAAGCAGAAAATTGGACAGTTCAAACCTGGGGTTGGATAGCGCTTTTAGGCTTGGTATTTGCTCTTTACGGAATTGCCATCAGTGCTAGTTCTACACCCTTTGCAGCATTGCTGGTTGACGTATCCGACCAAGATAACCGCTCAAAATTGGTGGGAATTGTTTGGTCAATGCTGATGGTGGGTATTATCGTCGGAGCTGTTATTAGCAGCAGATTGCTCGCACAAATTGCCTTAAATGCTCCCCTACAGGAAATCCAAGCTCAAATCAATCGCTTGTTTTTGATTGTTCCGGGAATTGCTTTTAGCTTGTGCTTGCTATCAACCCTTGGTGTCGAAAAAAAATACTCCCGCTATCACCTGCGTTCTCAAGTCATCGATCGAGAAGATAAAATTACTTTGGGTACGGCAGTACGGGTACTGACTGCTAGCCGCCAAACAGGGATATTTTTCACGTTTTTGCTGGTTATGACTATCAGCTTGTTCATGCAGGACGCGGTGTTGGAACCCTACGGCGGTGAAGTTTTTCAGATGACAATAGCTCAAACTACAACCTTAAATGCCTTCTTTGGCACTGGAACGCTGCTAGGTTTAAGTTTAACTGGTTTTTTTATTGCTCCGCTTTTGGGTAAGAAAAATACAACCAAGTTGGGATGTATCGCTGTGGCTGCGTGCCTGATAGTCATTATTTTGGCAGGAACCACTGCTAATCCCAAATTTCTACAATGGAGTTTAGTTTTGTTTGGCTTTGCTTCGGGTGTGACAACAACAGGAGCTTTGAGCTTGATGCTGGATCTTACCGCTGCAGAAACCGCCGGAACTTTTATCGGTGCTTGGGGATTAGCACAGACTTTAGCACGGGCGCTGGCAACTGTAGCTGGCGGCGCGGTGTTAAACTTGGGTAAAAGTTTTCTCGGAACACCGATACTAGCCTACGGATTAGTGTTTGCAACACAATCTGCAGGTATGCTGTTAGCACTGGGACTGTTAACTCGAGTTAATGTCAAGGAATTTCAGCAGAATGCAAAAGCCGCGATCGCGTCTATTTTAGCTGGTGAGTTAGATTGATTGGGGAAGTGTTAGCACTCAGGCGCTAGAGGTAGCAGCTAGCTAGTTGTGCATTTGCTTGCTCGAGCACCGACTGCGAAGAAGCTTTTTCATTTTACTTTTGTTGACAGAATTTCTTTTTTCACCTACTGACTTATGTTTGCAGCCATGATATTTTATTAGGACTTTGCACAATCCAGAATCTACTAGCTATCAACAATTACCCGTTTGCCATCAATCAAATGACAGAATTTTGGACTACAGTTTTGGAATTTGCCCAAACTACTACCGCCAGGGTGGGAAAGCAGTTAATGCAAGATTTTGGACAGGTGCAGGCTTTGCACAAGCCAGACGGTAGTTTGGTAACACGCGCCGATCGCTGGGCGGATCAAAGCTTGCGGGATGCGATCGCTTCCACTTTTCCTGGTTACGGAATTTTGAGTGAAGAGGGCGATAAGGTTTTTCCCGGTACGCAGTGGTGCTGGGTCATCGATCCTTTAGATGGTACTACCAACTTTACCCGCGGCATACCTATCTGGGCTATTTCCCTGGCTTTACTGTATCAAGGAGTACCAGTTTTTGGTTATGTCTACGTACCACCCACGCAAGAAACTTTTCATGGCTTTTGGGAAGGTTCCTCGGGTTTAGCAGTACCCATGGGAGCGTTTCGCAATCATCATCCTATTTTTACCAGTAGCGATGCTCCCAGCGACAATCACTTTTTCAATCTTTGTTCTCGTAGTTTCTCGGCGATCCAAAAAGATTTTCCCTGCAAAATTCGCATGTTAGGTGTTGCTAGCTACAATTTTCTGACAGTAGCTGCGGGAACAGTCCTTGGCAGTGTGGAGGCGACGCCGAAAATTTGGGATATTGCAGCAGCTTGGGTAATAGTCCAGGCAGCTGGGGGAACTTGGATTTGTTTGAAGTCAGACCCGTTTCCGCTTCTACCAGGAGTCGACTACAGCGATCGCTGCTTCCCCACTTTAGTCGTTAGCCGTCCTGAACTAGTGTCTGTATTTATGCCATTTTTAGATGAATTGAAAATTTAAATTTTCCCGAATTCTGGAAACGAACCACAAACAACACCGACAGCAAAAATCATCAACAATGTTGGTGTTGGATAAAGTAGCCACCACAGCCGGAAATACTAGGAATAAATTAATGATTTAACTAACTTTTTGTACCGGTTTCGTCGTTATCTTCATTATCCAGCCGAAAGGGATTTTCGCCAATTCTTAGCTGTTTTTTACTTCTTTTTAAATTTTTCCACAAGACTTTTATTTGCTCGTAAGCCTCTTGCGGTGTAATCTTACCAGCGGTTTCTAAATTGCAGATGTAGCTGATTTTTTGAGCAAATTCCTGCAAATTGGCATTAAATACCAAATTCTCTGGTTTGACCTGACCGTAGTAGCGACCCCTAGGATAAAGAAAGTTATCTTTGTCTACCATCTTTTCCGCTCACTTGAGACTGTCTAACGTTTTTGATTCCAAGGTTGGCTTCCTAGGTCTCCTAGTTGAGGTTCTTGAAATTTACTTTCCCTTAAATATTTTGCCTATACATGCCTGGGATTTTGCTTCCTTAAAAATACTGAATTTTTATTTATTTTTTATACTAAATTGCCGCTAGCGTATATTTACTAGTTGCAGATAATTCTTAATTTCGGAGCAGATACACATAAAATTTTGAGAGTGATTGTAACTTCCTACTTTTCTTTCCTAGCCTGTTTGCTTGCTGTTTCTAACAAGAATGTCTTCTTGCTCGTTAATACTAGTGTACCTGGGATAATGATTAATGATTAGCAACAAAAGATAAAATAGTTAAGCTTGAAAGCATGCAAGCAGTTTGTAACTGATAACTTTACCTACACCATGTCTGTTTCTACTAAGCTATACGAAGGCAAAGCCAAGATTATCTATCCCACGGATGACCCAGAAATATTTTTAGCTGTTTTCAAAGATGATGCGACAGCGTTTAATGCCCAAAAGCGTGGTAGCATTCAGGGAAAAGGAGCGATTAATTGCAGTATTTCAAGTCAATTATTCCAACTGTTGGAAGCTCGTGGCATCAAAACTCATTTTATAGACAATCCTGCTCCTAACCAAATGCGGATCAAAGCAGTGAAAATTTTGCCGCTAGAGGTAGTTGTCAGGAATATTGCTGCTGGTAGCCTTTGTCAGCAAACAGGATTAGCATTGGGAACAGTGTTAAAACAGCCTTTAGTAGAGTTTTATTACAAAAACGATCGATTAGGAGATCCCTTACTAACACGCGATCGCTTGCTAGTGATGGAACTAGCCACTGCGGAACAAGTTGACAGGATTACCCATCTTGCATTGCAAATCAACGAGTTTCTCAAGGAGTTTTTCCAAAAATGCAGTATTACTCTGGTAGACTTCAAACTAGAATTCGGTTTAGATTCCAAGCAACAGTTACTACTAGCTGATGAAATCAGTCCCGATACCTGCCGTTTGTGGGACATTTCTACACAAGAGGACAGCGATCGCCGTATTTTGGATAAAGACCGCTTTCGCCTTGACTTAGGAAATGTGGAAAATGCCTACCAGGAGGTCTGGAAACGAGTGTTAAAAGTAGCAGAAGCTCAAGAATGACAAAACAACAGAAACATAGACAACCCCAACTACAGGTAAGTTGATGGGGAAACATTTCCTTAGTTTGGGGAAATTGCTGTTAATGCTTGAGAGTCAAGTAGTTTATAGTTGAAGTCTAAACAGTAGTTCCCTAAGTAAAAGAAAAACCCACAAAAGTTTTTAACTTTTGCCTTGAGCATATTGCTTATGGGTGTAAAAAGGCAAGAGTGGTAATTTATGTTTTTACTTTTACCTTTTGATTGCAAGTTAAATTTCCTTGGAAATGGTGTGCGGACGTGAAAAAGAATCAAAATAAAATGCGCTTATCTCCGGTTTTCATGACAGTGGTGGCGATCGCGGCCCCTTTTTGCAATCCATGGAGTGCACAAGCACAAACTACCCAAAATTCCAAAAAAACAGCAGCAGTTGTCACGCCAAGTACCCCTGGGGAGCAAGAATCTACCGTTATATCTTCAGATGCGAGTACGGTACAAGCGACTGCATCTTCCCAACTGACAGCACCAGCTGCTGCAATTTCTCAAAATTCTTCAACTCAGACAGCTGCAACATTACAAGTAAACCACAGACAAGCTGTTTTTTCGGAAGCGTCAGCAGCAAAGGTATCTTCCCAGGTAATCGTACCCATGTCGGATATACCAAATCCTGCCAAAGCTCCCAAAAATTTCAACCAAACAACAAATATCGTTTCTGCAGCAGCAACGTTGCAAACAAAACCTGCTAGCATCGCTACAAGTTGGATAGCGCCTGCTATTTCTGCAGCAGCAACGTTGCAAACAAAACCTGCTAGCATCGCTACAAGTTGGATAGCATCAACTATCGGGCAAAATTCCACTACTCCTTTTCCAGAAACTCAGCAAACGCCTTCCCAAACACCTCCTGCTCCTTCAGAAACTCAGCAAACGCCTTCCCAACAGCAAAATACTACTCCGCCTGAGACTGAACAACCTGAAGCTCCCACAACTGTTCCGGAAAATCAACCCAATCAAGCACCAGCAGAAAGCGAACCCCGGGTACTGGTGTCGGAGGTAGTGGTCAGGTCAGAGAGCGGACAACCACTTTCGCCAGAGCTAGAAGACGAGGTTTACAGAGCCATTCGTACCCAACCAGGACGAACAACAACGCGATCGCAATTGCAACAAGACATTAACGCTGTATTTGCTACTGGTTTTTTCTCCAACGTACGGGCGGTACCGGAAGATACACCGCTAGGAGTAAGGGTCAGTTTTGTCGTTCAACCCAATCCTGTTTTGAATAAAGTACAAATTCAAGCCAATCCCGGTACTGGCGTGGCTTCGGTCTTGGATCCGAAAGTTGTGGATGACATCTTTCGCCAGCAGTACGGTAAGATTTTGAACTTGCGTGACCTGCAAGAAGGTATCAAGCAATTAACCAAACGATACCAGGAGCGGGGTTATGTGTTGGCGCAGGTAATAGGAGCGCCTCAAGTAAGCGAAAACGGAGTTGTGACCTTACAAGTAGCAGAAGGAGTGGTGGAAAGTATTCGCGTTCGCTTCCGCACTAAGGAAGGTCAAGAAACAAATGAAAAGGGAGAGCCAATAAGAGGAAAAACGCAACCTTATATTATAACACGGGAGTTACAATTAAAGCCAGGACAGGTATTCAACCGCAATATCGTCCAAAAAGATTTGCAACGAGTATTTGGATTGGGATTGTTTGAAGATGTGAATGTTTCCCTTGCTCCCGCAACCGATCCTAGCAAAGTGGATGTAGTGGTGAACGTTGTGGAGCGCAACAGCGGACAAATTGCCGCCGGAGCGGGTATTAGTTCTGCAAGTGGATTATTTGGTACGATCAGCTACCAAGAACAAAACTTCAACGGTAGAAATCAAAAATTAGGAGCAGAACTACAGATTGGACAGCGAGAATTCCTCTTCGATATTCGGTTTACCGATCCTTGGATAGCGGGAGATCCGTACCGAACTTCCTATACCATAAATGCTTTTCGTCGCCGCACTATATCGTTAATTTTTGATGGTCCGGATAAGAGTATTCAAACCTATAACCCCAGAAAACCGAATGAAGGAGGCGATCGCCCACGAGTTTTGCGTTTAGGTGGTGGTGTCGTCTTTAGCCGTCCCCTGTCCAAGAATCCCTACGAACGTGCAGAATGGACTGCTTCTGCTGGGTTGCAGTATCAAAGAGTTTCTACTCGCGATGCTGACGGTAACCTCAGAAAGCTTGGTCGCCTGGAGGATATCACAGTACCGTGCGAGCAAGACTCGAGTCGGTGTTTGCAACTGACGGAATCTGGAAAAGGACAAGATGATTTGCTGTTAGTACAACTAGGATTGGTGCGCGATCGCCGCGATAACCCCTTACAACCAACAAGCGGCTCTTTCTTCCGCTTAGGGGTAGATCAATCTATACCAGTAGGACTGGGCAATATTTTACTTACTAGATTCCGGGGAAGTTACAGTCAATATTTCCCGGTGAAATTCTTCAGCTTTAGCAAAGGTCCGCAAACCCTCGCTTTTAACATTCAAGCAGGAACCGTCCTTGGTGACTTGCCTCCCTACGAAGCTTTTACTTTGGGTGGTAGTAACTCTGTCCGCGGTTATGAAGAAGGCGCCTTGGGTAGTTCTCGCAGTTTCGCCCAAGCTTCCATAGAATACCGCTTTCCAGTTTTCTCGGTCATCAGCGGCGCCCTATTTTTTGATGTCGGTACAGACTTTGGCTCAGAAACAAAAGCAGGTCAGTTGCTTGATAAAAACGGTACAGGTTACGGCTACGGTATTGGCGTCAGAGTCCAGTCTCCACTCGGCCCAATTCGTGTAGACTACGGAATCAATGATGAAGGCGACAGCCGTATCAATTTTGGTATTGGCGAAAGATTTTAATTATTGACAATTAAGCTTTAATATGCACGAGCAAACTCTCGCTGCTGAAATCATCCACACAGGAGTAGGACTGCACAGTGGCATCTACTGCCAAGTGCGGATCCTACCAGCTGCTCCTGGTAGTGGCAGATACTTTGTCAGAGTAGATTTACCAGGTGCGCCGATAATTCCAGCACAAGTAGCAGCGGTCAGCCAGACTCTGCTGTCAACTCAGCTCGGTACGGGGGAGGCAACTGTTCGCACTGTAGAACATTTATTAGCAGCTTTAGCTGGTATGGGTGTAGATAATGCCCGCATAGAAATTAACGGCCCAGAAGTACCGCTTTTAGACGGTTCGGCAAAGGTGTGGGTCGAAAGCATCGCCGAAGTAGGTTTGGTGTCACAAACGGCGCCAAACCCAGAAAACTACCTGCTAATTAACGAGCCAATCTGGGTGCGCCAGGACGATGCTTTTGTTTGCGCTTTTCCCGCACCATCCCTTTGCTTTACCTACGGTATTCACTTCGAGCTACCTGCTATTGGCAGCCAATGGTACAGCTGGAGACCAAATCCTGGTCTGGAGGCTACCAGCTTTGCCAGCGAAGTTGCTCCGGCGCGCACATTTGGTTTACTGCACCAAATTGAATACTTACAAAAATCAGGTTTAATCAAAGGTGGCAGTTTGGATAATGCTTTGGTTTGCGGTCCTCAAGGCTGGCTTAATCCTCCCTTGAGATTTGCCAATGAACCAGTACGTCATAAAATTTTGGATTTAGTCGGAGACATCAGTTTAGTAGGGAAGTTACCCTGCGCTCACTTTTTGGCTTACAAAGCCAGTCATAATTTACATGTTCAATTAGCACGAAAAATTTGGGATTTGAAACAAAGAAGTAGTTAGTATTAGTAGTTAGTGATTAATTATTGGTATTTTTTCGCCAACTATCCACATAGCTAGCTAGCTAGCTGTCTTTCCAACCTTACCCTTTATCCTCCGAGCTGTTACCTACAAAGTAGACTTACACCAAAATCAACTACACAGTCAATGTCAACTGTCACAGAAGTCAACACAACCGACCGTTCTACACCCCTTTCCCCTGCTCAAAAGCAGTCAGATCTTTCTACTGCTAGCAAATCGGAAGCCAAAACTGTTTTGACAGCAGAAGAAATTCAAAAACTTCTACCACATCGTTACCCTTTTGCGTTAGTAGACCGAATCATTGACTACGTCCCCGGGAAACGAGCTGTGGGTATTAAAAACGTCACCATCAACGAACCTTATTTTCAAGGTCATTTTCCAGGACGTCCCATTATGCCAGGCGTTCTTATCGTAGAAGCGATGGCCCAAGTTGGTGGTATCGTTATGACACAAGTGCCAGAATTGGAAGGTGGATTATTTCTATTTGCTGGTATAGATAAAGTCCGCTTCCGCCGTCAAGTTGTTCCCGGAGACCAGTTACTAATGACCGTGGAACTGTTGTGGGTGAAACAACGTCGTTTCGGAAAGATGCAGTCTAAGGCTGAAGTTGACGGTCAACTTGCTGCTGAAGGCGAGCTCATGTTTTCTCTTGTCAGCTAAAAATCTTCTGTTGTGGTAAAGGTACATTGCAGTTGTACCTTTACTGACTCCCATCGGGGAATCATCAGTAATGGCGAAAGGCCACAAGAAGATGGTATGATGTATTAATTTTCACTGCCCTCACACGGAAAGTTCTTCACCAGCACCTTTTGTTAGGGTGAATAGCCCTGCCAGGTGTCCGCAGTTAACTGCTGAAATTTGTATAAAACTTACTTTGCACTCTTAATATAGCTGGAGATGCACCCTTGAAGACGCTTATTCATCCAACTGCTGTAATCCATCCCAATGCGGAACTCCACCCTACAGTGCAAGTCGGTGCCTATGCTGTGATTGGAGGGCATGTCAAAGTGGGTCCCGAAACCACAATTGGTGCTCATGCAGTACTGGAGGGACCTCTAGAAATAGGGGCACGAAACCGAATTTTTCCGGGTGCTGTAATTGGCATGGAACCCCAGGATCTTAAGTATGCTGGCGAATTTAGCTGGGTCAAGATTGGTGATGATAATCTAATTCGGGAGTATGTCACCATTAATCGAGCTACCGGTACGGGTGATGAAACTAGGATTGGCAATGGAAATCTGTTGATGGCCTATGCTCACGTAGGACACAATTGTGTAATTGAAGACTCAGTAGTGATCGCCAACTCCGTAGCTCTTGCCGGTCACGTTCACATAGAGTCTCGTGCGAGGATAAGCGGTGTTTTGGGCGTTCATCAATTTGTGCGTATTGGTAGATATGCGATGGTAGGGGGTATGGCACGTATAGACAGAGATGTGCCACCTTTTATGACAGTAGAAGGAAATCCAGCGCGAGTACGTACTCTTAATCTTGTGGGTCTCAAACGCGCTGGTTTTTCGGCAGCGGATTTGCAAATGCTCAAAAAAGCCTTTCGCATTCTCTACCGTTCTGAATTCACCTTCAAGCAAGCCTTAGAGCAGCTAGAAGCGTTGGGAGATACGGAACATTTGCAATACTTGCGGCGGTTTTTGTTACTTTCTCAAATGCCGGGAAGACGCGGTTTAATTCCTGGAAAAGGGAAACTAGCCAGCAGCACTGAGGAGTCCGAAAAAAATTAATAAATGCGAATCTTTATAAGTACTGGCGAGGTATCTGGCGATTTGCAGGGATCGTTGCTAGTGGCGGCGCTGCGACGACAGAGTCGTGCTGGCGATTTGGCAGTAGAAATTGTGGCGCTGGGTGGTGAAAAAATGGCAGCAGCAGGAGCGATGCTGTTGGGCAACACCAGCGAAATTGGTTCCTTTGGTCTTTTGGAATCCTTGCCTTTTGTTTTGCCCACTTTGCGGTTGCAAAGACGAGCGATCGCCTACCTGAAGGAAAACTCACCAGATTTGGTGGTGTTGATTGACTACATGGGGCCGAATTTAGCCATAGGCAGTTACATTCGCCGTCATTTTCCCCACGTACCAATTGTATATTATATTGCTCCCCAGGTATGGGCTTCTTCTGTTAATCTTGGCAACGCTTCTAGAATTGCTAGTGTGAGCGATAAGCTTTTAACTATTTTCCCTGAGGAAACCCGTTACTTTCAAAACAAAGGTGTTAACGCCATCTGGGTCGGACATCCACTGCTAGATAGAAAAGAGACTTTTCCCACAAAAGAAGCAGCCCGTGCCCAGCTGAAAATAGAAGATGAGGCGATCGCCATAGCGATTATACCTGCTTCCCGTCACCAAGAATTGAAGTATCTACTACCAGTAATGTTTCAAGCGGCACGGGAAATTCAAACCCGATTGCCTAAAGTCCATTTTTGGATTCCCCTGTCATTGAAAATATACCAAAGGAAAATCGAGCAAGAAATACAAAGGTATGGATTGCGTGCCACTGTAGTATCAGACCAACAACAACAGGTACTGGCCGCTGCTGATGTTGCAATTACCAAGTGCGGAACCGTTAATTTAGAACTTGCCCTGTTGAACGTGCCGCAAGTAGTAGTTTATCGTTTAAATTCCTTTACTTACTGGGTAGCTCGAAAAATTCTCAAAATTTCTTTCCCTTTTGCTTCACCGGTAAACTTGATGGTGATGAAACAAATAGTGCCAGAATTTATTCAACAGCAGGCAACCGCTGAAAATATTATTCGAACAGTGATGGAATTTGTGCTTGTTCCCGAGCGCAGACAAAAGCTGCAGGTAGATTATCAAAAAGTACAGCAATGCATGGGAGATGTGGGAGTGTGCGATCGCGCAGCTAAAGAAATTTTAAAAATGCTGCCCAATTCTAAATTTTAGATCTTACATTGATGGGGGCAGCGCTTTCGATTCATCTTTTCAAACAAAGATGCTGTTCGCAGCATCTGAGCAGTATTTATTAGAGAAAATTCACTATCGGCTTTTTGAAAGTTGGCAATCCAAAGTTCAAAAACTAAAGTTGCACGACGTCCAGTAGCAGTGGATTTATTTGCTGGTGCTGGGGGATTTTCTCTGGGAATAGAGCAAGCTGGATTTGATATTTTGGTAGCAGTCGAATATGACCCTATCCATGCTTGTACCTACCGTTTCAATTTTCCCCTCACCGAAGTATTGTGTGCTGATATTTCAACCGTAACTGGCGACGAAATCAGACAAGCAGCATTCCGTGGTTGGATTAACCATCGCCAACACTGTTTGGAGGATAGACTATTGGGATCTCAATACTGGGACGGACAAATAGATTTAGTGTTTGGAGGTCCTCCCTGTCAGGGTTTTTCCATCATGGGAAACAGAGAACTAAACGACGATCGCAATCATTTAATTTTCCACTTTTACCGCTTGGTGACAGAGCTCAATCCGCGTTACTTTGTAATGGAAAACGTACCTGGTATGGCCGCAGGAGAGCATAAAAAATTGCTCTTAGAGCTTATAAGTAAGTTTGAAGCTGCGGGATACTGCGTGCAACAAGGAATTTTGAATGCAGCAGATTTTGGTGTACCGCAACAAAGGCGACGGTTGTTCGTAGTTGGTACGACCTCAAGTGCGAATGGACAAAAAGAAAAAGAATTGCTTGGCGTTTGTTCTACTGCTTGTTCCTTGACAAAAGCTTATGTCACGGTAGAAGATGCGATCGCTGATTTACCGAATATAGACGATTTTCCAGAGTTGAAAACCAGTGATGAAGTTTTACTTTCACCGTCACAGTTAGCAAGTCTCAATCAAAAATGCAGTTCCTACGTGCAAAGGTTACGTTATTCAAAATTTCTTCAAATTCTAGACCAAAATAGAACCAAAGCGCATAAGGCACAGATAAAAGAGTATTTAATTCCCACCTTACCTTCTAATAGCAAAGAAGATTTCCGCAATTTCTCCTATCCCCGCCTTTGGAATCCTCTGTTGCTAACTAGTTCTATGCAAACCCAGCACCGAGAAAGTTCTAAAATGCGCTTTGCAAAAACTCTTCCTGGGGAATTGGAACCCACCAGCCGCCTGCGACGGTTAGATTTGAAAGGCTTGTGCCATACTTTACGTGCTGGTACGGATCGCAGTCGTGGAAGCCATACGTCTCCACGTCCCATTCATCCAACATTACCCCGGGTAATCTCAGTTCGGGAAGCTGCGCGATTGAGTTCCTTTCCTGACTGGTTTCGATTTCACCAAACAAAGTGGCATGGTTTTCGACAGGTGGGGAATGCAGTACCGCCATTACTAGCACAAGCTATAGGAGAGAAGTTAATTGCAGCTTTGGAAGTTGAGCCGTTTGTACCACAAACAGTCCTAGAACTGGGAGATACTCAGTTGTTACGATTAACACTACCTCAAGCTAGAAATTATTGGCACTCATTGCTATGAATGTGAAGTTCCCGATTCCTGATTTTCTTTTTCAGGAGCGATTAGCTAGTAACTACAAAATGTCTGCTTTTTCTCTCCCGCCTGATTTTATTTTTGCTTTTTTTGGGCTAAAACACAAATTTTTAATGGCGGTACCAGCTATAAAGTTGTTTGGGAGAAACACCAAGAAAGTAAGCAATAATTATAAGCTGGTTGAGTACAGTAGTTTGCCAGACTCCCTTTTTTAACCAGCGGCGCGCAGAAGTTACAACTGGTGTGGGAATTATCGCGATCTTCCCCAAATTTCTCAAACGTCGCATCAATTCAAAGTCTTCCATAATGGGTAATTCACCAAAGCCGCCAATGTGGTGAAAAGTTTGTTTGGTAAGGAAAATTGCTTGGTCGCCGTAGGGCATTTGCAAAAAACGAGAGCGCATGTTTGCACCCCACTCTACTAACCGCAAACTTGCTAATGGCGCATCGATTCTTAAAGCAAAGGCACCAGCTACAATTCCGGGTTGTGCTAGTGTTGTGCGAACCATGCAATCAAAACCGAAGGGTAAACGAGTATCGGCATGGAGAAATAATAAAATATCCCCGTTGGAATCCTTAGCTCCTGCGTTCATTTGACAAGCACGTCCAACAGCAGATGTTATAACTTTCGCGCCCAAAGATTTGGCTATTTCTACTGTGTTATCTTTTGAGCCACCATCAACTACAATTGTTTCCACCTCTGTACTTGCTTGAGTTGTTGCTAAGGTTGCTTTAATATTTTCCGCTTCATTAACAGTAGGGATGATGATGGAAATTTTAGCTGTATGAAGGTGTAGACCCATTGATGTTAACAATATTAATAATTCCCTTATTAACAACAGCTTGAAGAAGGAGGTAACAGCTAGAGGAATTAACTTTATCTGCTATCTGCCTTCTGCCTTCATATTGTGCAAATATACATCAAAAGTAGGAGAGAAATTAGATGCTATCAACACAAGTTCTTCATTCTAAAATCTTTAAAAAGTTGGAGACACGTTTGCGCAAACTGGTAGGAGAGGCAATTCACGATTACAACATGATTGAAAACGGCGATCGCGTTATGGTTTGCCTGTCAGGCGGTAAAGATTCCTACACAATGCTTGACTTGTTACTTACTCTCCAGCGGAAAGCACCAGTAAAATTCGAACTTTTTGCCGTCAATCTCGATCAAAAACAGCCAGGTTTTCCGAGCCACGTACTACCCAATTACCTAACCTCGTTAGGAGTATCTTACCGAATTGTAGAGGAAGATACCTACAGTATTGTTAAAAGTATTATTCCTGAAGGCAAAACAATGTGTGGTTTGTGTTCGCGTTTACGCCGCGGTATTCTCTACCGGATTGCCAATGAAGAAGGCGCGACTAAAATCGCTCTTGGTCATCATCGAGATGATATTGTGGAAACTTTGTTCTTAAACATGTTTTATGCTGGCAAGCTCAAAGCAATGCCACCAAAACTTCTCAGCGACGATGGCAAAAACGTAGTCATTCGTCCCCTTGCCTATTGCTCAGAAAATGACATCCAGCAGTATGCGCAAATGCGAAATTTTCCCATTATTCCCTGTAAAGTTTGCAGTTCGCAGCAAAACTTACAACGAGCCCAAATTAAGGAAATGCTACAAACTTGGGAAAAAGAAAACCCTGGCAGAATTGATAGCTTGTTTCGCAGCCTTCAAAACGTTTGTCCATCTCATCTTGCTGATACCCAATTATTTGATTTTGCAAACTTGGGTAGACAGTAAAAAGACGAAAAGTTCCTGTTATCTTTTAAAGCTTTTTATTGGGGAGAGCTGAGTTGATAGGTGGTTTTGCTTTACTAGAGTCCCTAGCTACTAAGTACATTCTATCGCGTGCGTATTACCAATGGAAGGTTTCAGTGGCATGGAGCTGCGCTCAACACAGCCTTGGGGTAACACTGATGGAAGAGATTCTGGCGTGGAACATATGGCCCCCAAACCCTCCAGGAGTTAATAGTTTATTGGCAGTTGTACTAGTATCAAAGTAAAGGATGTAAATCTAGAACTATGAAGCAGAAGGTAACTGTTTGGCTGCGATCGCTTTTAAGTATTTTCTTTGTTGTTAGTTTGGCAGGCTCCCTATTAGCACTGAGTGCTATTCCTGTCTGGGCACAGGATAATACTGTTAATTACACACTTGCAGACTTACGCAACCGAGATTTTTCTCATCAAGATTTACACGGCACTTCCTTTGCAGGTGCGCAAATGCAAGGAGCAAATTTCCAAGGAGCTAATCTCAGCGGAACTATTCTTACTAAAAGCTCATTTCTTAATGCCAATTTAAGTAACGCCGATCTTTCCAAAGTATTTGCAGATCGCGTTATATTTAACGAAGCTAATTTAACTAACGCTATTTTCACTGATGCCTTGCTTACTAGCAGTCGCTTCTATAATGCTGTCATTACAGGAGCAGATTTTTCTAACGCTATGCTAGATCCCTATGAGGTAAAGTTGATGTGTGAGCGTGCGGATGGAGTTAATCCCGTTACAGGTGTCTCAACTCGTGAAAGCTTAGGGTGTCCTTAAGATGAAATTTAAATAATAAATTTTTTAGTAACAGTAATTCCCTTGGTTTAATTTTAAATTAATAGAGTCTAGTTTATCAAAACTTTGTTGTGTGCTTACAGGAGGAAGGAAAAAATAAACCTGGCACCGAGCTATTTTGACTTGGGGTGTCCCCCAAGCTATCGTCGCCGCAGCAGCGTTTCACAACTGAGTTCGGGAAG
>FWPU01000550.1_pt1 | contig 122199 bp, 115 predicted proteins | sample 2228361 | NCBI WGS metagenome assembly FWPU01 (sample SAMEA103939777, study PRJEB20133) | metagenome | reverse complement strand
GACGTGGGCCGGATCGGCCCAAAGGTCTCGGGTGCGCGCGAGCGACGGGCTAGGGTCCCCGCCTGACCCCGGTCTGGGACCTTCCCAGCACGTCGAGGGACACCTCGCCCAAGCGCCGACCTCTGCCGCCCACCATCCTCCGAGCTAGCGGGGACCCGGATCCTCGCACGCGGAGGAGGGAGGCATGCAGCCGACGAGCGCGCCGGTCCTGGAGGCGCCGACGCCCGAGCCGGCCGAGGCGCCGCGCCCGCTCGAACGGGGCGTGCGCGGGGAGCGCTGGCGACCGATCGGGGATCGGTCCAGGTTCGAGGCCATGCTCGACCCCTGGTTCGCCGAGGAGGTCGCGGCCGAGGTCGAGGACGGTGAGCTCCTGCACCGTTGCATCCAGTGCGGGACCTGCAGCTCGGTCTGCCCGCTCTCCGCCTACATGGACCTCACCCCGCGCCGGCTCATCGCCATGGTCCGGGCGGGCGCCCGCGACGACGTGCTCCACGCCGTCGCCCCGTGGGTGTGCACCTCCTGCTACGCGTGCACCGTGGAGTGCCCGAAGCGGATCCCGATCACCGGGATCATGCACGCGCTGCGGCGCATCTCCTACCGCGAGCGGACCTACCCGCGGCGCTTCGTCACGCCGGTGATGGCCGAGGCGTTCGTGGACATGGTCCGTCGGCGTGGCCGGAGCACGGAGTCCTGGATCTCGCTGCGCCTGTACCTTGCGACCCGGCCGGGGGAGCTCGTCCGCAACGCGCTCGTCGGAGCCCGGCTCGCCCGTCGGGGCCGGCTCGGGATCCGGCCCGAAGGGATCCGGGGCCGTCGGGACCTCGCGAGGATGCTGCAGGCGATGCGCGGATGACCGCCGAGCGCTTCCCCTACTTCCCCGGGTGCTCCGCCAAGGGCCTCGGCCGCGCCTACGAGGAGTCGCTCCTCACCGTCTTCGAGCACCTCGGCGTGGGCCTGGAGGAGCTCGAGGACTGGAACTGCTGCGGAGCGACCGCATGGCCCTCGGTGGACGACGAGCAGGCCGTCGCGCTCGGCGCCCGGAACCTCGCCCTCGCCGAGGATCGGGGGGAGCCGGGCGCGCCCGTGGACCTCGTCGCGGCCTGCGCCGGCTGCTACCGCGCCCTCGTCCACACCGAGCGCGCGCTCGCCGACGGGGGACCCACGGCGGCGAAGGTCCGCCGGGCCCTCGCCGCGATCGGGCTCGACCACGAGGGGCGGGTCCGGACGCGGCACCCGGTGGACGTCCTCCTGAACGACATCGGGCTGGAGCGGATCCGCGCGGCCGTCGTGCGGCCCCTGACCGGCCTCCGGGTGGCCTCGTACTACGGCTGCCTGCTCGTGCGCCCCTCCGCGACCTTCGACGACCCGTGGAACCCCACCTCGATGGACCGGCTCGTCGAGGCCGTGGGCGCCGAGCCCGTGGACTGGGCGCTCAAGACCCGGTGCTGCGGCGGCTCCTGCTACTGCGGCGGCCCGGTGATCGGCGTGATGCCGGAGGCCACCCTCCAGCTCAGCCACGCGCTCCTGCGCGAGGCCGCTCGGCGCGGCGCCGACCTCGTCGTCACGGTCTGCCCGCTCTGTCAGTTCAACCTCGAGGGGTTCCAGGAGCGGATGGCCAGGCGCTTCGGCCACCCCCACGACCTGCCGGTGGCGTTCCTCACCCAGCTCCTCGGGATCGCCTTCGGGATCGACGAGCGCCGGCTCGGCATCCACCGGCTCCTGCGATGGCGCCTGCCGGAGGGGGAGGCGGTCGCCGCCGGCGCCACGGCTCGAGGAGGCGGCGATGCGCATCGAGCGTGACTTCGTCCCGCCGTCGCCCTCCCTGGACGGGGAGGGACCGCGGATCGGCGTCTACGTCTGCCACTGCGGGCTGAACATCGCCGGGAAGGTGGACGTCGCCGCCGTCGTGGCGTTCGCGCGGACCCTGCCCTACGTGACGGTGGCCCGGGACTACCGGTTCATGTGCTCGGACCCCGGCCAGGAGCTGATCCAGCGGGACCTGCGCGAGGGGCTGATCGATCGCGTGGTCGTCGCCTCGTGCTCCCCGCTCATGCACGAGGCCACGTTCCGGCGCGCCACGGCCCAGGGCGGCCAGAGCCCCTCCCTGTTCCAGATGGCCTCCATCCGCGAGCACGTGTCCTGGGTCACCGAGCGGGAGGAGGACGCCACCGAGAAGGCCAAGGCCCTCGTCGCGGCCGCCGTGCGGCGCGTCGCCCTCCACGAGCGTCTCGAGCCGCGTCGGGCGAGCGTCCACCCCGACGTGCTCGTGGTGGGGGGCGGGATCGCGGGGATCCACGCAGCGCTCACCCTCGCCGACGCCGGCAGGCACGTGTACCTGGTCGAGCGCGAGAGCACGATCGGCGGCCACATGGCGATGTTCGACAAGACCTTCCCCACGCTCGACTGCGCGGCCTGCATCCTCACGCCGAAGATGTCGCAGGTGCGCTCGCACCCGAACATCACGCTGTGGACGTACTCGGACGTCGTGGCGGTCGAGGGCTACACGGGCGACTTCAGGGTCCGCGTCCGCCACCGGCCGCGGTACGTCCGCGAGGACCTCTGCACCGGATGCCTCGCGTGCATCGACGCGTGCGTCCACAAGCAGGCGAAGTACCCCGACGAGTGGAACCTCGGGCTGTCCAAGCGCAAGCCCATCTACATCCCGTTCCCCCAGGCCACGCCCCCGGTCGTCGTGGTGGACCCGGAGGCGTGCATCTGGTTCAAGACGGGCAAGTGCCCGCGCCCGTGCCTGGAGGCGTGCGAGCGGGACGCCTTCGACTTCGAGCAGACCGAGACCTACGACGAGGTCGAGGTCGGGGCCATCGTGCTCGCCACCGGCTTCCGGACCTTCGACGCGCGGCGGATGCCGGAGTACGGGTACGGCATCTACCCGAACGTCTACACGAGCCTGGAGGTGGAGCGACTGCTCAACGCCTCCGGACCCACCGGCGGGGAGATCGTGCTCCGCGACGGCTCGCGCCCGAAGGCCGTCGGGATCATCCACTGCGTGGGCTCCCGGGACGCCAAGCACAACGCCTGGTGCTCCCGCGTGTGCTGCATGTACTCCCTGAAGCTCGCGCACATGGTGAAGGAGCGCACCGGCGCCGAGGTCTACGACTTCTACATCGACATGCGCACGCCCGGGAAGGGCTACGAGGAGTTCTACGACAAGGTCCTCCAGGAGGGCGTGCACATGGTCCGGGGCCGCGTGGCCGGGGTCACCGACGAGGCCGCCTCGCCGGAGGAGGAGGGGCGCCTGGTGATCCGGGCCGAGGACACCTTGATCGGCGTGGTCCGCCGGATCCCCGTGGACATGGTGATCCTCGCGGTCGGGCTCGAGCCGCGGGAGGACGCCCAGGACGTCCGGCGGCTGTTCAACATCTCCTGCGGCGTCGAGGGCTTCTTCACCGAGCGCCACCCGAAGCTCGCGCCGGTGTGCACCTTCAACGACGGCGTGTTCCTCGCCGGCGCCTGCCAGGGCCCGAAGGACATCCCGGAGAGCGTCGCGCAGGCCGGGGCCGCCGCGGCCGAGGTCCTCGCGATGCTCGATCGCGGCTACGTGATGCTCGAGCCGAACACCGCGTTCATCGAGGAGGCGGCGTGCTCGGGCTGCAAGACCTGCGTGGGGCTCTGCCCGTTCCGCGCGATCTCCTTCGACGAGGAGCGGGGGAAGGCCTCCGTGAACGAGGTGCTCTGCAAGGGGTGCGGCGTGTGCGTGGCGGCCTGTCCCTCGGGCGCCGCCCAGCAGCACCTGTTCACCGACGCGGAGATCCTCTCCGAGATCGAGGGGGTGCTGGCCCATGCCTGAGACCTGGGAGCCGAGGATCGTGGCGTTCTTCTGCAACTGGTGCACGTACACGGCCGCGGATCTCGCCGGCATCTCGCGCCTGCGGTACGCGCCGAACGTGCGAGCGATCCGGCTCATGTGCTCCGGCCGGGTGGACCCGCAGTTCGTGCTCGCCGCCCTCCGCTCGGGCGCGGACGGCGTGCTGATCGGGGGCTGCCACCTCGGTGACTGCCACTACCAGGAGGGCAACGAGAACTGCCTGCGGCGCTACGAGCTCCTGCGCCGCATGCTCCGCGAGCTCGGGGTCGAGGAGGAGCGGGTGCGGCTCGAGTGGATCTCGGCCTCCGAGGGCGACAAGGTGCAGCGCGTCTGCAACGAGATGACCGAGCGCGTGCGGGAGCTCGGGCCGCTGCGCCTGGTCCCTGCACCGACACGGCGGACGCGCGGGGCCGAGCGAGCCCCCGAGGACCTCGTCGGGCAGGTGAGCACGTCATGAAGCCCAAGGTCGCCTTCGCCTGGTGCGCCTCCTGCGGCGGCTGCGAGGAAGCCGTGGTGGACCTCGACGAGGCCCTGCTCGAGGTCGCCGAGGCCGTGGACATCGTGTTCTGGCCGGTGGCGATGGACTTCAAGCACGCGGACCTCCAGACCCTGGCCGATGGGGAGCTCGCCGCGGCCTTCGTGAACGGTGCGATCCGCACCTCCGAGCAGGCCGCGATCGCCGAGCTGCTGCGCCGCAAGGCGCGCGTCGTGGTGGCGTTCGGGGCGTGCGCCTGGCTCGGCGGCGTCCCGGGCCTCGCGAACCTGTGGTCGCGCGAGGAGATCCTCGACCTCGTGTACCGTCGCGCGCCCAGCGTCGCGGACGACGACGGCGCACGGCCGACGGAACGCTTCGAGACGCCCGAGGGCACCGTGGAGCTCCCCCGCTTCGAGGAGGACGTGCGCACCCTGGACCAGGTGATCGAGGTGGATCACTACCTCCCCGGGTGCCCGCCGCCCGTCGCGCTCGTCGCCGGGGCGATCACGTCCCTCCTCGAGGGCACGCTCCCGGAGCGCGGCTCGGTGCTCGCGCCGGACGTCGCCCTCTGCTCGGAGTGCCCCCGCAGGGACACCAGGCCCGAGGACCTGAAGGTCGAGCGCTTCCACCGGCCCCACGAGGTCCTCGCGGATCCGGAGGCGTGCCTGCTCGCCCAGGGGCTCGTGTGCCTGGGCCCGGCCACGCGATCGGGCTGCGGGGCGCCCTGCGTCGCCGCGAACATGCCGTGCACGGGCTGCATGGGGCCGACGGGCCGCGTCCTCGACCAGGGGGCGAAGGCGCTCTCCTCCATCGCCTCTCTCATCGCGGCGCGCGAGCGCGAGGCCGTCGCGGCCCAGGCCGAGCGGATCGTGGACCCCGTGGGCACGTTCTACCGGTACTCCCTGCCGGCCTCGCTCCTGCACGGTCGGGCCGAGCACGCGGAGGTGGCGCGATGACCGGCCAGATCCTCATCGACCCGATCACGCGCCTCGAGGGCCACGGCAGGATCCACATCTTCGTGGACGACGAGGGCGCGGTGGAGCGCGCCTACCTCCAGATCCCGGAGCTGCGGGGGTTCGAGGCATTCGCGCGGGGGCGACCGGCCGAGGACATGCCCCAGATCACCTCCCGGATCTGCGGGGTCTGCCCGATGGCGCACCACATGGCCGCCACGAAGGCCCTCGACGACCTGTACCGCGTCGAGCCGCCGCCCGCCGCGAGGAAGGTGCGCGAGCTCGTCTACGACGCGTTCATGGTCGAGGACCACGCGCTCCACTTCTTCTTCCTCGGCGGACCCGACTTCGTGGTCGGCCCCTCCGCGCCGAAGGCCGAGCGGAACGTGCTCGGCGTGCTCGGCAGGGTGGGCCTGGAGGTCGGCCGGCAGGTCATCGCGGTCCGCAAGGAGCTCCGCGGACTCGTCGCCGAGGCGGCCGGGAAGGCGATCCACCCGGTCTTCGGGCTCCCCGGGGGGATCTCCAAGCCCCTGCCTCCCGAGCTTCGCGAGCGCTTCCTCGCGGCCTCGGCCCACGCGGTGGAGCTCGGGCAGCTCGCGCTCCGTCTGTTCCGCGAGCTCGTGCTGGCCAACCCCGCCTACGTCGAGCTCATCACGAGCGAGGCGTACACGCACCGGACCTACTCCATGGGCCTCGTGGACGAGCGCGACCGGGTGAGCTTCTACGACGGCGAGCTCAGGGTCGTGGACCCACAGGGGCGCGAGTTCCTCCGGTTCCCCGCCCGCGAGTACCTCCAGCACGTGGCCGAGCACGTGGAGCCCTGGTCCTACATCAAGTTCTGCTACCTCAGGGACGTGGGGTGGCGCGGCTTCACCGACGGCCCCGGCAGCGGGATCTACGCGGTGGCCCCGCTCGCCCGGCTGAACGCGGCGGCGGGCATGTCGACGCCCCTCGCGCAGGAGGCGTACGAGGAGCTCTTCGCCACGCTCGGGGGCAGGCCCGTCCACCACACGCTCGCGATCCACTGGGCGCGCCTCGTGGAGCTGCTGCACGCGGCCGAGCGGATGGGCGAGCTCGCCGCCGACCCCGAGATCGTGAGCCCCGAGGTTCGGACGCTCCCCACCGAGACCCCCGCCGTCGGGATCGGCGTAGTGGAGGCGCCGCGCGGCACGCTCATCCACCACTACGAGACCGACGAGCGCGGGATCGTCACGATGACGAACCTCATCGTCGCCACCCAGCACAACGCGGCGAGGATCGCCCTGTCCGTGGACAAGGCGGCGAAGGCCCTCGTCCACGGCGCCGAGGTGGACGAGGGGCTCCTCAACCAGGTGGAGATGGCCTTCCGCGCCTACGACCCGTGCTTCGGCTGCGCTACGCACTCGCTGCCCGGGGAGATGCCCCTCGTCGTCGAGATCCGCCGGAGCGACGGCGAGCTGCTCCGCCAGATCCGCCGCGGCTAGGAGGGCGATGCGATGCGCACGCTCGTGCTCGGCCTTGGCAACGACCTCGCCGGCGACGACGCCGTGGGGCCGCTCATCGCCCGGGCGCTCCGCGCCGAGCTCGGGGGCGCGGCGGACGTCGTGGAGAGCGCGGCCTCCGGGCTCGTCCTGATCGAGGCCCTCGCCGGGTACGACCGGGCGCTCGTGATCGATGCCATGGCCACGGGCCGGCGCCCACCGGGCACGATCGTCGAGCTCCGTCTCGATGAGGTGGGCCGCGTGGTCGCCCCGAGCGCCCACCAGGCGGGTCTGGCCGAGCTCGCCGCGGTGGCCGAGCGGCTCGGCCTGAGGTTCCCCGCCCGGACCGTCGTCCTCGCCGTCGAGATCGCCGAGCCCCCCACGCTCGGCGCGCCGCCCTCGCCCCCGGTGGCGGCGGCGGTGCCCGAGCTCGTCCGGCGGGCCCGGGCGATCCTCGAGCGGTGGGCCCTGGAGGAGGCGGGATCGTGCACGACCAGCACGCCATCCAGGAGCTGATCGAGCGCCTCTCGTGCCTCGAGGACGTGCGCGAGGTCCGGGTGCGGGCCGGACCTGCGCTCGTCCGGGAGGCCCTCGAGCAGGCCTACGCGCTGCTCACGGCCGGAACCCCGCTCGAGGGCTCCCGCCTGGTCGTGGAGGAGCGCCGGGAGGAGCGCGGCTGCGAGTCGTGCGGGTCCCGCTTCGAGGTCTCCCCCGAGGACGTGGCCGGCCACGCGGTCCTCTGCCCGACCTGCGGGCAGCCCACGTCGATCGGGGGCCTCGTGACCCTCGAGGTGATCGGGATCACCTGGGGGGCGACCGTGACCGCCGCGCTCCCGGTGGCCGAGGAGCGGAGGGTCAGCCCTCCCCGCACTCCCGCTCGAACCACGCGCTGATCCGATCGGAGGCGGCCTGCACCTTCGGGTCGTCCAGGATCTTCGCGGCCCGCTCGAGGGCGGCGAGCTGCTCCGGGGTCGGCACTTGACCGGGCTCGATCCCCGCGGCCTCCAGCTCCTGGATGAAGCGCTCGTACGCCTGCACGAACACCTCGACGTCGTCGCGGATCTCCTCGGGCGCCGCGGCCGCGAACGCTTCGAGGGCCGCGCTCGCCTCCTCCTCTGGCGCCACGCCCGCGCTCGCCGCTGCCACGGCGGCGGCCCACTTCACGTAGACGTCCACGCAGACCGGGGTCACGCCACCGCCCGCGCCCGTCTCCCCGACCGGACCCGTCGTCTCGACGGGTCCCGTCGGCGACGGCTGCGGCGAGGAGGGCTCCGTCCCCCCGCCGCCGGTCGAACCTCCGCCTCCGCACGCGCCGACGAGCAGCGCTCCGACCAGCGAGATGACGACGATGCGCGAGATCCTCATTCGACCAGCCCTCCTCGACCACGCCCCGGCGCGGCCCGGGCTAGCCGGAGGCTAGCACGGGACCGACGACCGGGCGATCACGGCAACGGTCCCCAGGCCGTCTCACGTCCGGAGCAGACGCCCGAGCCACGCGCGATCCTCGGTCGGGATCCGCTCCACCTCCACGGTGCGATCGAAGTCCGTGTCGGGGCCGATGATGGCCCTGATGCCGTGGTGGACGCACGTCGCCACGTGGATCAGCTCCCGGGCGCTGTGGTGCACGTGCGCATAGGCGCTCGCGCTCACGTCACGACGAGCGTGCCGACCATGCCCGCGGCCCGGTGCCCCGGCACCGAGCAGAAGAAGCCGTAGCTGCCCGCACGCTCCACGGTGAGGGCGGCGGAGGCCGTCCCGCCCGGGCCGACCGCGAGCGAGAAGCCGAGCGCGGGGATCGTGAGGTCGTGGGGGAGCTGCCCCTCGTTCACGAGCACGAGGTTCACCGTCTCCCCGGCGCGCAGCTCGAGCACCGAGGGCGAGAAGGAGAACTCGTCGAGCTCGACCCGGACCTCCTCGGCGCCGGGACTCGGGCTCGGAACTGCGCCCGCGCCCCATCGCGCCCACGAGGGCCCTCCGTGCGTCCACCGATGCATCCCCCACCACCAGGGTTGGGCCTGCGGTCGGTACGCGGCCGCGCCCCGGGGGGTCCCCCGCCACGGCGCCGCGGCCCCGAGGACCGAGAGCCCGAGGATCCCGACGAGCCCGATCGCCACGAGGGCGAGACCGAGCCGGCGCGGGCCCATGGCTACGAACCCCCCGACTCCAGGACCCGGCGGCGCTCCTCGTACTCCTCGCGGTCGATCTCGCCCCGCGCGAACCGCTCGTCGAGGATCTCCAGGGCCCGGCTCCGCTCCCGCCGCGGCTCCGGCGGCGCCGCGCTCCCGCGCACGAGGAGGACGATCCCCACCGCGATGAGCCCGAGGAACACGAGCGTCCCGAGGCCCATCCCGAACCCCCACCATCCGCCGTCCCAGGGTCCCCACATCATGGTCGCTCCCTCCTCTCGGTCGACGCGCTGGCCGCGCGGCGGACCGCCTCCAGTATGCGTCTACACGAAGTGACTGGGGTCGGGGTTCGTCCCCGGCGGCCACCCCGGGTAGGTGTCCCCGGGGTAGTCCCAGGGCGTGCCGTAGCAGGAGGTGATCCTCGGCGCCGGCCGCGCATCCCGGCGCGGGTTGCGCCGGAAGTCGAAGACGTGCTCGAAGTTATGGCTCGTCGCGATGCGCTCGGTGAGGTACGGCAGGCCCCAGTTGTCGGCGATGAACCGCAGCGGCGCGCAGAGGTCGGCTCGCGCGTGATCCACCATCCCCTTGGCCGCGAACGGCGAGATCACCAGGCACGGCACCCGGTACCCGTACCCGATCGCGTCCACCACCGGCGGCGGGACGTGGTCGTAGAGGCCGCCCCACATGTCCCAGGCGATGAAGATCGCGGTGTGCTCCCACCCCGGGCTGCGCATCACCGCGTTCACGATGCTCGCCACCCAGTTCTGCGCGAAGCACGTGCTCTCCGGCGGATGCCCGGAGAGCTCGAACCGGGGCGTCACCCAGGTGACCGCGGGGAGCCGGTCCGCCCGGATGTCCTCGACGATGCGGTCCACCGGGCGGATGCGCTCGGGCCGCCAGAGGTCCGTGTGGAACACGCCCGCGATGGCGGTCAGCGCGTTCCAGATGTAGCCGGGCTGGTAGGGGCTCGCCGAGTAGTACGCCCAGGGCACCCCGATCTCCTCCAGCTGCTCGGGGACGCAGCGGAAGTTGAAGCAGGTGTCGTGCTTCGTCACGTTGCCCTTGTCGTCCTTCACGAGGACGAACACGTCCTCCCCGACCGCGTCGCACCCCCAGGACTTGAACGTGCCGTGCTCGTCCTTGCGGACCTCGATGTTCTCCGGGTTGTCGAAGACGCCCCCCGACTGGCCGGCCACGAAGAACAGATGGTTCGGGTAGGAGGGGCCGCCCACCGAGCAGTAGAAGTCGTCGCAGAGCACGTAGTCCCCGGCCCACTGCCAGTACACGGGGACCTTCGACTCCTCGTGGTACGTGTAGGCCCAGGGGTCGCCGAACTGGCCGATCGCGAAGCCGTCGTACGTCCCCCCGTTCACGCTGTTCAGGAAGGCGGCACGGTCGTGCGGCAGGTCCCCCGGGAGCCAGTGGGGCGAGGGCAGGAGCGGCACCTCGCGCCCCCACTTCAGGCCGACCGTGGAGCCGTTGGCCCCCGGGAAGGTGGCGAACAGGTTGTCGAAGCTCCGGTTCTCCGGCATCAGGTAGATCACGCGCTTGATCGGCCAGCGCGTCTCGATCGAGGACACGGCGTCCGTCATCGTCCGCGAGGCGACCGGCCGCTTACGGCGGCCCCCGGTACACGCGTACGAGGTCGCCCCGGCGATGGCGAGCCCGGTGGTGCGCAGGAACCGACGGCGGGAGAAGAGGGGCGAGGGGCCGTGGTGTGAGCGCTCCCAGGTCGGGCCGGGGTCCCGTCCCTCGACCCGCTCGCGACCCTGGGCGGGCTCCGTCGGGCCGTGCACGACATGGAACCTAGCAAGGCGAGCGCCCCCTGACCATGCGAGGATGGGGCCCGATGGGGCCGGTCCGCGCGCTCCCCCACCGCTGCCGAGCCGAGGTGCTCTCGGCCGAGGAGGTCGAGCGGATCCGCGACGCCGCCCTCGGCATCCTCGAGCGCACCGGGATCGCGACGAACAGCGACCGCCTCCTCGCGCGCATGGCCGACCACGGGCAACGGGTGGACCCGGCGCGACGCCGCATCCGGCTCGACCCGGCCTTCGTGGCGGAGCGCGTGGCCCTGGCGCCCCGCGGGCTCACCCTGGCGGGTCGCCGGCCCGAGCTCGACCTCGAGCTGGATGGCACCCGGGGCTACCTCTCGCCGGACGGCTGCGCCCCGCAGCTCCTGGACCCCGCGACCGGGGAGCGGCGGGCCTCGACGAAGGAGGACCTCGCCCGCATCACCCGGCTCGCCGACGCCCTGCCCGAGATCGGCCTGCTGTGGCGCTCGGTCTCGGCGAACGATGTGCCGGCCGAGGTCCGGTCCCTCCACGAGGTGGAGGCGCAGCTTCGGAACACCGCGAAGCACCTCCAGACCGGGGCCGGGACCGACGGCTGGAGCGCCCGGGGGGTCGTCGAGCTCCTGCGGACCGTGGCGGGCGGTGCCGAGGCCCTGCGCGCCCGGCCGCTGCTCTCGAGCATCCAGTGCGTGATCAGCCCCCTGTTCTGGGACCGGGGGCCGGTGGAGGCGATGGCCACCTACGCCGAGGCGGGGGTGCCGATCTCCATCGTCTCGATGGCCATGGCCTGCGCCTCGGCCCCGGCCACGATCGGCGGCCTCGTGACGCTCACCGTGGCCGAGGTCCTCTCGGGCCTCGCCATCCTCCAGGCCCTCGCCCCGGGAGCCCCGGCCATCCTCACCGGCTACCCGGCGACGATGGACCTGCGCTCGGGCGCCCTGAACCTCGCGGCGGGGCCCGACGACGCCTTCGCCGAGATGGCCTGCACCCAGGTGCTCCGCTCCCTCGGGCCCCCCTGCGCCACCGGCTTGTTCAGCAGCGGCGCGAAGCGCCCCGGCTGGCAGTCCGGGGCCCAGGGCGGACTGTCGGCCGCGCGCGCCGTCTTCTCCCCCGCCGACCTCTACAACGGCGCGGGGGGCCTGTACGCGGCCAACGTCTTCTCACCGGTGCAGCTCGTCCTCGACGCCGAGCTCTTCGGGATCGCCGTCCGGTGGGCGGAGGGGCACGCGCTCGACGAGGAGCACCTCGGGCTGGAGGTCATCGAGCGCGTCGGGCCCGAGGGGCACTTCCTCGGCGAGGCCCACACGCTCGCGCACATGCACGAGCTGTGGCGCTCGCGGATCCTGGACGACACCTCGTGGGAGGAGTGGGAGGCGGCCGGCGAGCCGGACGCCGTCGCCCGGGCCGAGGCCGAGGCCCGGCGCCTCCTCGCCGAGCACGAGCCCGAGCCGCTCCCCGAGGACGTCGCCCGCGAGCTCGGGCGGGTCGTCGCCGCCTACGACACCGAGGCCCTCACCCGCCGCTCCGACTATTGCCGATAAGCAATATCCTCTGGTACCGTGTGGGCGTGAACGCCACGGAGATCGGTTCGCTCGTGCGCGAGGCACGGCGCTCAGCTGGCCTGACGCAGGCGGCCCTCGCGGAAACGATCGGGACGACCCAGCCGGCCATCGCGAAGATCGAGTCGGGTCGCACTCTCCCCCGGCTCGACCTCCTCGATCGGATCGCGCGAGCAACGGGTCGTCCGATCATCCTGACCTTGGGGGCCCCGGCGCGGCGGCCCTCCCGCGCCGAGCTTCGCCGCCGCGTACGCCGTGTCCTCGGCGACACCGAGTTCGATCCGTGGGAGCGGAAGCCGACCCGCGCCGAAGCCGAGAGCCTCCTCGCCGACGGGTTGACCCGTGACGCGTTCCGCCGCTGAACGTCTCCTCGCCATCGCGGAGCGCGAGCGGGACCGGCTCCGGCGCCACCTGCTCGTCGCCGCGGCGCTCCGCGCGGCGCTCGAGGTGGAGCCCATCGTGGTGGGCGGCACCGCTCAGGAGTTCCACAGCGGTGCTCCGTACCACGAGACCGACCTCGACCTCTGCGGGTGGATCCACGACGAGGAGCGCCGGGTCCTGCGGGAGCTCGGGTTCCGCAAGCGCGGCCGTCATTGGTTCCACGACGCGTCCAAGGTGGCGGTGGAGTTCCCGGATGCCCGGATCGACGGTGACGAGGCCCGCATCGAGCGGGTCCGGATCGCAGGCGCGACGGTTGCGCTGATCGGGGTGGACGACCTCTACCTCGACCGCCTCCGGCAGGCGACCGCTCCGACGACCGAAGCGAGCGTGGAGTACCGCTCCGCCCTCGCGGTGGCAGCCGGCGCCTACGACAGGATCGATCGCCGATACGTCCTGCGCCGCATCCGGGAGATCGAACGCCGTGATCCCCCGCTCGGACGCCGGATGCGCGAACTCGACGTCCGGATCCAGCGGCGGGTACGCTCCAGCCTCGGGCGCTGAGGACGTTCCTCAGCAGGACGCCGCCGTCTCCAGCTCGGCCGCCACCTCCCGCATCACCGTCGTCATCTCGCCGAGCCGATCGACCCACTCCGCGAGCTCGGCCCGCCGCGCCGCCCGCAGCTCGGCGAGCTCCGCCGAGAAGTCCGTCTCGCCGGCCCGTCCCTTCTCGCGGATCGCCGCGTGGACGTCCCACAGGTCCAGGTACGGGGCCAGCTTGCCCTGACCGCCCCACGCGAGCTTCGGGTAGTCGGGCGCGTGGTGCGACATCTCGACCTGGAAGGTCTCCCGCGAGAGCAGCGACGCGTACCAGACCTGCGCGACGCTCCAGAGCCGCCAGATCGCTCGCCTCCACTCGCCGCGGCGCAGCGCGCCGATCGCCTTCGACAGGTACAGCACGTCGTTCTGGACCTGTTCGTGCGGGTAGATCGTCTGGTCCCAGGCGGAGAGCGCCGTGAACCCGGTGAGGGATCGGCGCGCCGCCTCTCGGATCGCGTCGTTGAAGCAGGCCGGGTCCGCCCCGCCGCGGGTCGCGACGGTCTCGAGCCACGCAGCGCGCATCCGCGCGAGCGCCGCTCGCAGCCATGCGTCGCGGTAACCCCACCGCTCGAGGAGCCGATCGTCGAGGCTCGCGGTGAGCGTCTCCAGACGACGCTCGAAGGAGAGCGGGAGCCGGGCCCTCGCATCGAGCGCGAGGAGCAGCCGCACCTCCGCCTCGAACACGGGCGCGAGACCCTCGAAGTCGATGACCTCGACCGTGTCGAACTGCGTGTGGTACCGGTACCGCGAGAAGGACGGCGGGAACGAGGCGAACGTGAGCGAGGGCACTCCCGCGGCCCCGAACGTCCAGGCCTCGTTCCACGAGTAGATCTCCTCGAGCCGGTAGGGGTTCACGAGCAGCTCGCCGGCGCGGCGGAGCTGCCGATCCACGAACGCCCACAGCTCCTGCGTGACGTGCACGCGCAGCTGGTACGGCGGCGCATGCCCCTCCCAGTTCAGGAACGCCACGGCGTCGGTCTGCCACTCGGGGTGCTCCTGGGTGATCCGGTACCAGGCCCCGTACAGCCAGTCGTAGTAGGCGTCCGCGATCCCGTACTCCTCCCCCGTGTGGGTAGCGAACACCCACGTGTAGCGGGGCCGGAAGCCGCTCTCTCGCACGGCCTTGGCCAGGGCGAGCACCATGGCCACGCCCGAGGTGTCGTCCACCGCCCCGAACCACCACGCGTCGTGGTGGGCGCCGATGACGATCGCCTTCCCCGGGACCTCGGAACCGGGGATCACCCCGAGCGTGTTGTAGCCGGTCGCCCCCTCCTCCACGGTCGCGTTCAGCACGACCCGCGCGCGGAGACGCTCCCCCGCCCGGAGGCGCTCGACGAGGCGCTCCGCGGCTCTCGTGCTGATCGTGACGAAGGGGAGGCAGTACTCCAGGTCGCACGTCGCGTCGAAGCTCCCGAGCGCACCGTCGGCCTGGTAGTAGGCCCCGCCCGGAGGCGAGGCGATGACGAGCGCATCCGCCCCGTGGGCCTTCGCCTCGTAGGCGATGTGGTTCGGCCACATGATCTCGGCGTCCCACCACGCGAGGACGATCGCACCGGTGACGTCCGCGTCGAGGCGCTCGTAGTCCCGCGCTCGTCCCTTGCCGACGAACACCAGACGCCCGGCCACACCCTCGTGGCCGGTCCCCTCGACGCCGCCCAGGGCACCGGCGCGGAGCGTCCGGTCCCCGACCGTGACCGAGGCGCCCTCGAACAGCCACCCGTCGCCGACCACCGGCTCGAGCGCCACGTCCTCGAGGCCGAGCGCCTCCATCTCCTGCGCGATGTACTGCGCGGTCTCGAGGTCCTGCGGCGTCCCGAACGCCCGGAAGCCCAGGTCCGTCGAGCCGATGGCCGTGAGGTCCTCGATCACCTGCCGGACGTACCCCACGTCCAGGTACGCCAGCGGATCGCCCTGCGCCCTCGCCGGCTGGGCCGCGAGCATGCCAGCGAGCAGCGCGGTGGTGGAGAGCTCGGCCACGATGCGGATCCAGCGCCGTTGCATCCGCACGCACCCCCCTCGGGCCGGGCCGGCCGCGTGACCCCCACGGGCTCCCGACCCGACACCGATACGTGCAGACCCCGGGGCGGTCCCGTCCAGGGACGAAGGTCCCTCCCGCCGCGGGCCCCGGGCGGCGAGTCAGCGGCCCAGGGCGGCGAGGAAGGCGTCGAGATCGGGCTCGACGTGGTAGCTCGGCTCGAGCGCGCCCTCGAGCGCCTCGACCGTCTTGTAGCCGTTGCCCGTGATCAGGGCGACGGTCTCCTCCCCGGGCCCGATCACGCCCCGCTCGACGAGGCGCTTGAGCACCGCGATGGTGACCCCGCCGGCGGTCTCGGTGAACACGCCCTCGGTCTCGGCGAGGAGCGTGATGCCCTGGATCACCTCGGCCTCGGTGCAGGCTTCGATCACGCCGCCGGTGGTGCGCGCGGTCTGGATCGCGTAGGGCCCGTCGGCGGGGTTGCCGATCGCGAGGGAGCGGGCGATCGTGTCCGGCTTCACCGGACGAACCTCGGTGGTCCCCGCGGCGAAGGCCTGGGCGACCGGTGAGCACCCCTCGGCCTGGGCGCCGCTGATCCGGTAGGGCTTCTCGGGCACCGCGCCGATCGCGACGAGCTCGCGGAAGGCCCGGTGCACCTTCGTCATGAGCGCGCCGGAGGCGATCGGCACCACGACGTGGTCGGGCAGCCGCCAGCCGAGCTGCTCGGCGACCTCGAACCCGAGGGACTTGGAGCCCTCGGCGTAGTACGGGCGCATGTTCACGTTCACGAAGGCCCAGGGCAGCGCGTCGGCCACCTCCGAGCAGAGGCGGTTCACGGCGTCGTAGTTGCCCTTGACCGCGACGACCTTCGCGCCGTAGGCCTCGGTGGCGAGGATCTTCGCCCGCTCCAGGTCATCCGGCACGAACACGTAGCAGGGCATCCCGGCCTTGGCCGCGTGCGCGGCGGTGGCGTTGGCCAGGTTCCCCGTCGAGGCGCAGCTGATCGCCTCGAACCCGAAGGCCCGGGCCATCGTGATGGCCACCGAGACCACCCGGTCCTTGAAGGAGTTGCTGGGGTTCACGCTGTCGTCCTTGATCCACAGCGCGCGCAGGCCGAGGCGCTCGGCCAGGCGATCGGCCCGCCGGAGCGGCGTGAACCCGGCTCCGAGGTCCACCCGCTCCACGCCCGGCCCGCCGGGGAGCAGCGCCTCGTAGCGCCACAGCGAGGCCGGCCCGGACTCGACCTGCTTGCGGAGCTCGGTCCCGTCCAGGTGCTCGAGGTCGTAGGCGGGCTCCAGGGGCCCGAAGCACTCCTCGCAGATCGTGAGCGGCTCGACCGGGTAGCGCGCGCCGCACTCCCGGCACTCGAGGGCCGCGGGGCTCGTGATCGTGGCCATGGGTCCCTAAGGGTACAGGCCGCACGCCAGACCGTGCAGGGCCCCTTCGGCCGACGCGAGGGACGCGCGCGGCCTCAGTCGGTGACGGCGCCCCGGGAGGCGGAGCCGACGAGCTTCGCGTACTTCGCCAGGGCCCCCCGCTCGTAGCGCGGCGCGGGGGGCGACCACGCGGCGCGGCGGCGCTCGAGCTCCGCGGGATCCACGAGCAGATCCAGGCGCCGGTTCGCCGCGTCGATCACGATCTCGTCCCCCTCCTGTACGAGCGCGATGGGGCCGCCGACGAAGGCCTCGGGCGCCACGTGCCCGACCGAGTACCCCTTCGTCGCGCCGCTGAAGCGGCCGTCGGTGATGAGCGCCACCTGCTCGCCGAGACCGGCCCCGGCGACGGCGGCGGTGACCGCGAGCATCTCGGGCATGCCCGGCGAGCCCTTCGGGCCCTCGTACCGGATCACGATGACGTCCCCCGGCCGGATCTCGCCCCGGGTGAGCGCCTCGAAGGCCGCGGTCTCAGAGTCGAAGGGCCGGGCCCGACCGCGGAACTCGAGGGAGGCGGCGCCGGCGATCTTCATGACCGAGCCCTCCGGCGCGAGCGACCCGTAGAGGATCGCGGTGCCCCCCTCGGGGTGGATCGGCGAGGCGAGCGACCGCACGACCTCGCCGTCGGGGGCCGGGGGCGCGAGCGCCTCCAGGTTCTCGGCGACCGTCTTGCCCGTCACCGTCATGCAGTCGCCGTGGATCAGCCCGGCCTCCAGGAGCTCCCGCATGACGACCGGCACGCCGCCCACCCGGTCGAGGTCGCTCATGACGAAGCGCCCGGCGGGCCGCACGTCCACGAGGTGCGGCGTGCGGCGGCTGATGCGGTCGAAGTCATCCAGCGTGAGCTCGACCTCGGCCTCGTGGGCGATGGCGAGGAGGTGCAGGACCGCGTTCGTCGAGCCCGCGAGCGCCATGACGACCGCGATGGCGTTCTCGAACGCCTCCCGGGTCATGATGTCCCGCGGCAGCGGCCCGCCCTCGGCGACGAGCTCGGCCGCGCGCCGGCCGGACTCGCGGGCGAAGACCTCGCGCCGGTAGTCGACGGCGGGCGGAGAGGCGCTGCCCGGCAGGGACATGCCGAGGGCCTCGCCGACCGCGGCCATCGTGTTCGCCGTGTACATGCCGGCGCAGGAGCCCGCCGTCGGGCAGGCCGCCCGCTCGATCGCGAGGAGCTCCTCGTCCGACAGGGAGCCCCGCGCGTGGGCGCCGACGGCCTCGAAGACATCCTGGATCGTGACGTCGCGCCCCGCGTACGTCCCGGGCAGGATCGTGCCCCCGTACAGGTAGACGGCCGGGAGGTTCAGCCGGGCCATCGCCATGAGCATCCCGGGCTCGGACTTGTCGCACCCCGCGATGCCGACGAGCGCGTCCATCCGCTCGGCGTGCATCATGAGCTCGACCGAGTCGGCGATCACGTCCCGGGAGATGAGGCTCGCCTTCATGCCCTCGTGCCCCATGGCGATCCCGTCGGAGACGGCGATGGTCGTGAACTCGATGGGCACGGCTCCGCCCTGGCGCGCGCCCTCCTTGGCGAGCGCGGCGAGCTTGTCCAGGTGGTAGTTGCAGGGCGTGACCTCGTTCCAGCTCGAGGCCACCCCGACCTGGGGCTTGCCGAAGTCCTCCTCGGAGAAGCCGACGGCCCGGAGCATCGCGCGCGCCGGCGCGCGCTCGGGACCCTCCGTCACCTGCCAGCTGCGGGGCCTGCGGTCGGGACTCATGGGGCGCGACCTCCAACGCTCGATGGGTGGCCGCACGATACCAAGCCACGCCACTAACGGGTGGGTCATACCTGGAGGTATACTCACAGCATGACCCGGCAGATCGCCGTCAAGCTCCCCGACGAGCTCGTACGGGAAGTGGACGCGCTGGTCGCGGAGGGCGTGTTCCCCAGCCGATCAGCCGCGGTGCGCCGAGGCATCATCGCGGTGCTCGCCGCCAGACGGAAGGCGGCCACGGATCGAGCGTACGAGGAGGCGTTCCGGCGGCTCCCCGAGTCCGAGGCCGAGCTGGCGGAGGCCGCCCGTCTCGCCCGTGAGGCCATCCGCGAGGAGCCCTGGGAGCCCTGGTGGTAGCGCGGGGTGAGATCTGGTGGGGCGAGGCTCCCGATCTGGGCGGTCGCCCCTTCCTCGTGGTGAGCAGAGACGCGGCCAACCGAGTGATGCGCCGCGTCCTCGTCGCCCCGATCACGAGACGAACGCGCGGACTGCCGAGCGAACTCCCGCTCGGTCCGGACGAAGGACTGCCGACCGAGTGCGTGGCGTCCTTCGATGACCTCCGGCCGTTTCCGAAGGCGATGTTGACCCGGCGTCTCGGCTCGCTGGGTCCACGCAGCCACGACATCTGCGTCGCCGCCGCAGCTGCCCTCGAGTGCTGAGGGCCCGCGGGTCAGAGCACCTGGAACGAGCGCTTGGCCAGGCCCATGTAGAAGCCCTCGATCGTCGTCTCGGGGGCCTCGGGATCGGCGGCCGCGCCGAGGGCGACGAACAGGGGCGCGAAGTGCTCGACCGTGGGGTGCGCGTACGGCATCCCCGGGGCTCGGTCGCGGAACGCCATGAGCTCGTCCACGTCCCCGCGCGCGAGCGCCTCCCGCGCCCACGCGTCGAACTCGCGGGACCAGCCGGGGGGCGGCGCGTCGGGGCGCCAGTCGCGCAGGAAGGGCAGCCCGTGGGTGAGGAACCCCGAGCCCATGACGAGCACCCCCTCCTCGCGCAGCGGCCGCAGCCGCCGGCCGAGCTCGAAGAGGCGCTCCGGGTCCAGGGAGGGCATGGACATCTGGAGCACCGGCACGTCGGCCTCGGGGTACATGACCATGAGGGGGACGTACGCGCCGTGGTCGAGGCCACGATCCGGCCGCTCCACCACCGGCTCGGTGGGCGGCATGAGGGCGCGGACCGCCCGCGCGAGCCCGGGGGCCCCGGGGGCCGGGTAGGTCATCTCGTAGTAGCGGCGGGGGAAGCCGTAGAAGTCGTAGGTGAGGGGCACGCCGTCGGCCGTGGCCCCCAGGGTGAGCGGCGCCGACTCCCAGTGGGCCGAGACGACGAGGATCGCCCTCGGCCTCGGCAGCGAGCGCGCCCACGCGGCGAGCTCCGAGGTCCAGCGCGCGTCGTCCACGAGGGTCGGGGCGCCGTGCCCGAGGTAGACCGCCGGCATCGGCCCGTCGGCCTCGGTCCAGCTCCGGTGCGCGGGCTGCGCTCGCATACCTCCGGTTCAACACGCCCGCGCCCCGGTTCGTTCCCGCGAGCGGGCCCCGCGTGCACGGCGGCCCGCGGTGCGGCAGGATGAGGGCCTGGACCGAGCACGAGGGAGACGCGCATGCCCGCACCGATCCGAGCGGCCCGCCGCAGCTGGTGGCTGGAGGAGGCCCTGGCCCACGAGGCGTTCGCCGGTCCGGAGGCGCCCCCGCTCCGGGGCGAGGTCACGGCCGACGTCGTGATCCTCGGGGGCGGCTTCACCGGGATGTGGACGGCCTGGTTCCTGCTCGAGCGGGCGCCGGGGATCGACGTCGTGCTCCTCGAGGCCGACATCTGCGGCGGGGGGCCCTCCGGCCGCAACGGCGGGTTCTGCGACGCCTGGTGGGGCTACGCCGCCGACCTCGTCGAGACCTTCGGCGAGGCCGACGCCCTCGAGCTGCTCATGGCCTGCGGGCGCTCGCCGACGGAGATCGGGGCCTGGTGCGAGGCCCACCGCGTGGACGCGTGGTTCCGGCACGCGGGGGTCCTCGGCGTGGCCACGAACGCCGCGGCCGAGGGGCGCTTCGGCGGCACCCTCGAGGCGGCCCGGCGCCTCGGGCTGGAGGATGAGTACCAGCTGCTGTCCCCGGCGGAGGTCCGGGCCCGGTGCGCCTCGCCGGTCTTCCGCGACGGCCTGCTGATCCACGACGGCGCGAACCTCCAGCCCGCGCGCCTGGCCCGGGGCCTGCGCCGGGTGCTGATCGAGCGCGGCGTCCGCATCTTCGAGGGCACGCCCGCGAGCCGCCTGCGGGCGGGCAGGCCGGTGATCGTGGAGACCCCCGGCGGGGTCGTCCGGGCCGCGGAGGCCGTGGTGGGGCTGGGGGCGTGGGCCGCCTGGTGGCGTCCCGTGGCCCGCTACCTCGCGGTCCGCGGCTCGTACATCGTCATCACGGCGCCCGCGCCGGAGCGCCTGGAGGAGCTCGGCTGGACCGGTGGCGAGGCCATCCACGACGTCCGCCCCTCGGTCCACTACGCGCGGACCACGCCCGACGGTCGGATCGCGCTCGGCCTCGGCGGGCTCCAGCCGGGCCTGCGCCAGCGGATCGACCAGCGCTACGACTACGACGAGCGCCTGGCCCGCCGCGTGGCCGCGGACCTCGCCCGCTGGTTCCCGCCCTTCGCCGACGTGCCCATCGAGGCCGCGTGGGGCGGCCCGATCAACGTGAGCGGCCTCACGATCCCCTTCTTCGGCTCCACCGGGCGGCACGGCAACGTCCACTACGGGCTCGGCTACACCGGCAACGGGGTGGGGCCCTCGCACCTCGGCGGCAAGATCCTCGCCGCCCTGGCCACCCACGCGGACGACGGGTTCACGCGCCTGCCGGTGGTCACCCGCGAGCCGAAGCCCTTCCCCCCGGAGCCGCTGCGGACCCTCGGCGCAGCCCTCGTGAACACGGCGGTCCTGCGCGAGGACGACCTCGCCGACGCCGGCCGCCGCGCCGATCCCCTCACCCGGTTCCTCGCGCGTCTTCCGCGGCGCCTCGGCTACCACCTGGGGCACTGATGGAGCCCGTGGGGAACCTCGACGCGATCACCATCGACTGCGCCGACCCGCTCGCGCTCGCCCGGTTCTGGGCGGCGTTCTTCGGGACCGAGGTCGCCTCGGCCGAGGGCGAGGAGCCGCGCTACGTGGACCTGCGACCGGTGCCCGGGGTGCCGACGCTTCGCTTCCAGCGCGTGCCCGAGCCGAAGACCGTGAAGAACCGCCTGCACCTGGACGTGGCGGTCTCGGACCTCGGGTCGGCGCGGGCCAGGGCCGAGGCCCTGGGTGCCCGGCCGGTCTCCGAGCGCGTCTTCGACGAGTTCGGCTACCGGTGGGTGGTCATGGCCGACCCCGAGGGGAACGAGTTCTGCCTCGTCGTCCCTCCCGGGGAGGGCGCCCCGGCCGGGGAGGAGGCCTGAGGTGTCCGAGCTCCCGCGCCAAGCCCGGGGGTCGTGGTGGCTCGAGGAGGCCCTGGCGGACCCCGAGCTCGCGGGGCCGGAGACCCCGCCGCTGCGGGGAGACACCCGCGCCGACGTCGTGATCATGGGCGGCGGGTACACCGGGATGTGGACCGCCTGGTTCCTGCTCGAGCGCGAGCCGGGGATCGACGTCGTGCTCCTCGAGGCCGACATCTGCGGCGGCGGCCCGTCGGGGCGCAACGGCGGGTTCTGCAACGGCCTGTGGGAGGAGGCAGAGATCCTCGAGGCCGAGCTCGGGCGCGAGGACGGGCGCCGCGTGGCCCTCGCCGCCGAGGCCTGCATCGCCGAGATCGGCGCGTGGTGCGCGGAGCACGGGGTGGACGCGTGGTTCACCCCCTCCGGGCACCTCGGCGTCGCAACCTCGCCCGCCCAGGACGGCGCGTGGCGTGAGACCGCCGCCGCCGCCCGGCGCCTGGGCTCGGACTGGTTCGTCGAGCTCTCCCCGGCCGAGGTCCGCGCCCGCTGCGACTCGCCCGTGTTCCGCGCCGGGGTGCTCACGCCCGGGGCGGCGATCCTCCAGCCGGCGCGCCTCGCGCGGGGCCTGCGCCGGGAGGTCCTCGCCCGCGGGGCGCGGATCTTCGAGGGCACCCCCGTCGCCCGGTTCCACGGCGCCCGGGGACGCGTGGCGGTGGAGACCCCTCGGGGCGAGGTGACGGCGCGGGCCGGGGTGCTCGCCCTCGGGGCCTACGCGGCGCCCCTGCCGGCGTTCCGGCGCACGGTGATGCCGCGCGGCACCTACATCGTGCTCACCGAGCCGATCCCCGAGCGCCTGGCCGAGATCGGGTGGACCGGCGGCGAGGGCATCTACGACTTCCGCACGGCCCTGCACTACGTGCGGACCACGCGGGACGGCCGGATCGCCTTCGGCGCGGCCTCCTCCCGCGCCGGCCTGGGGACCGGGCTCGGGCCCCGGCTCCGGTACGACGAGCGCAGCGTGGCCCGGCTGCTCCGGGACTTCGCCCGCTGGTTCCCCACCCTCGCCGACGTGCGCTTCGAGTGCGCCTGGGGCGGCCCGATGGACGTGACCGGCCTGCACCTGCCCTTCTTCGGGACGCTGCCCGGGGGCGCCGTCCACTACGGGCTCGGCTACACCGGCGGCGGGGTCGGCCCGTGCCGCCTCGGCGGCCGGATCCTCTCGGGGCTCGCCCTGGGGATCGAGGATGGGTACACCACCCTGCCCCTCGTGGGGCTCCGCCCGAAGCCGTTCCCGCCGGAGCCGCTCCGCTCCCCCGGCGCGGCCCTCGTCCAGGCCGCGATCGTTCGACGGGACGACGACCTGGACCTCGGGAGGCGGCCGAACCCCCTCGTGGACCAGCTCGCGCGCCTCCCCCGGCGGCTCGGGTACCACATCGGCCCCTGAGGGGCTCACTCGACGCCGAGGGCGTAGGCCTGGTGGGGCTGCCCGCCCCGCAGGACCTGGATCCCGAGGTCCGAGCGGAGCTCGCGGGCCCGCACGAGGAGCGCCTCGGTGGCCGCCTGGCTCGACCCCTCGCCCTCGATCACCGTCACCACCTCCGGCGAGTCGCCGACGAGGCGGGCGAGGACGATCCCCGCGGCCTCCGCGGGGTCCGCGGCCGTGCCGAGGGCGCCCTCCGGGGTCATGGCGAGCCACTCGCCCGCGCGGACGGGCCGGCCCTCCACCTGAGCGTCGCGGACGGCCCGGACGACCCAGCCCGAGCGCACGAGCGACGCCTCGGAGCGCATCGCCTCGGCCGCACGCTCGAGCTCCTCGTCGGGGTCGTAGGCGCGCACCGCCGCGATCTGCTCGGGGATGCTCCGGCAGGCCACGACCCGCGTCGGCCTCGGCGCGAGGGCCGCCGCCTCCTCCGCGGCCGGGGCGAACCGCGGGTCCCCGAGGAGGAGCACGACGCCCTCCCCCCGCGTGGTCTCCACCGCGTCCACCAGCTCGCCCACGGAGGGCGCGGCCGCCCGGCTCCCGGTGAGCACCCGGACCCCGAAGGAGCGGAGCAGGCGCCGGAGCCCGTCCCCGGTGGCCACGGCGACGACGGCCGTGCGGACCTCGTCCGGCTCCGGCTCGGGCGGCAGCCCCCGCTCCTCCACCGTCTGGAGCACGAGGTCGGTCACGCGGACCGAGCGGGGCCTGCCGAACCCCGCCACCGCCTCGATGGCCTCCCCGGGCTCGTCCGTGTGGACGTGGCAGGTCCACAGCCCCTCGCCCCCGACCACGGCGACGGCACCGCCGAGCCGACCCCAGGCCTCGCGCAGGGCGGGGATCACCTCCGCCGGCGCCTCGAGCAGACAGGCCACCTCGTACCGGTGGTCACCCTCGTGCTGGCCCTCGCCGGGGACCCCGGGGATCCGGGGCTCGGGAGCCGGCTCCGGGTCGGGCAGGGGGCGACCGTCGGCGGCGGAGAGCATGGCATCGAGCAGGAGCACGAACCCCCTCCCGCCCGCGTCCACGACCCCCGCCGCGCGCAGGGCGGGCAGGAGCTCCGGCGTGCGCTCGAGGGCCGCCACCGCCCCCCCTCGCGCCGCCTCCAGGGTTCCGACGAGGTCCGACCCGCCCCGGGCCGCCTCCACGGCCGAGGCCCCCGCCGCGCGAGCCACCGTGAGGATCGTCCCCTCCACCGGGTCGCGGACGGCCCCCTCGGCGGCCCGCGCGGCCGCGGCGAGCGCGTCGGCGAGCTCGACCGGTCCCACGGCCTCCAGGCCGGCGAGGCGCTCGGCGAAGGTCCGCAGGAACTGGGCGCAGATCACCCCGGAGATCCCGCGCGCCCCGAGGAGCGCGCCCTCGGCGATGGCCCGCGCCGTGGCGCGCGTGTCCGGCGGCGCCTCCTCGAGCGCGCGCACCACCGACTCGAGGGTGAGCGTCATGTTCGTGCCGGTGTCGGCGTCCGGCACCGGGTACACGTTGAGCCGGTTGATCGCGGGGGCGTGGGCCCGCAGCGCTCGCAGCCCGAGCGCCATCGCCGAGCGGACGTCGGCGGGCCCCAGACGTTCGAGCCTCGGCACGGCCCCATCCTACGCGGGCCGCCCCGGGCTCCCGTCCGGTACCATCGGCGGGCGGCCCGCGCCGCCCCGACCCATGCAGCCCGTCATCACGATCCCGCGACTCGCCGCCCTCGCCCGGCACGCGCTGCCCCACGTGGTGGAGGGCACCCTGGTCCCGGTCGCCCTCTTCTATGGGGGCCTGCGCCTCGTCGGACCGGTCGGGGCGGTCCTCGCCGCCCTCGCGTGGACCTACGCGGCGCTCCTCCGCCGGGCGATCCTCGGCCGGCGGATCCCCGGGCTGCTCGCCCTCGGCGCCCTCGGGCTCACCGTCCGGACCGGGGTCTCGCTCGCGACGGGCAGCCTCTTCGTGTACTTCCTCCAGCCCACGATCGGGACCGTCGCTACAGCGGTCGCGTTCCTGCTCTCGATCCCCACGGGCCGTCCGCTGGCCGAGCGCCTGGCCCGGGACTTCGTGCCGCTCGCGCCCTCGGCCATCGCCCACCCGGCGGTCCGGCGCCTGTTCGTGCGCATCTCGCTGCTGTGGGCCCTCGTCCTCCTGGCCAACGCGGCCATCACCATCGCCCTCCTGCTCACCGAGGGCATCGCCACCTTCCTCCTCACCCGCACCCTCGCTACCCTGGTGTTGATGGGCGGCGCCGTGGCCCTCTCCACCCTCTGGTTCCGGCGAGGGCTCCAGCGGCACGGCCTGCTCGCCCGAGCATGAGCGCGACGACGATCGCCACGTCCGACGGGGTGCGGCTCGCCGCCCGCTGGTGGGAGGCGGCGCGTCCGAGCGGCGCGGCCGCGGTGCTCGCCCACGGCTTCACCGGATCCAAGGACGACCCGTCGCTCGAGGCCGTGGCCCGGGCGCTGGCGTCGGAGGGCCTGGACGTGCTCGCCTACGACGCCCGGGGGCACCACGCGTCGGACGGGGTGTGCACCCTCGGCGACCTGGAGCGCCTGGACGTCGCGGCGGCCGTGGCCGCGGCCCGGGAGCGCGCCGAGCGGGTGGTCGCGGTCGGCGCCTCGATGGGGGCGATCGCCGTCCTGCGCTACGCGGCCGAGGACCCCTCGCTCGCGGGGGTGGTGTCGGTGAGCAGCCCGGCCCTGTGGCGGCTCCCGAGGAACGTGCGGACGCTCCTCGCCACGGCCCTCACCCGCACCGAGCTCGGCCGGCGGGTCGCCGCGCGCCGCCTCCACGTCCGGATCTCGCCCCACTGGCGGGACCCCGATCCACCGCGAGCCCTGGCCGCCCGGATCGCCGCGCCCCTCGCCGTCGTCCACGGGCGCGAGGATCGCTTCGTCCCGCCCTCCGAGGCCGCCCTCCTCGTGGCCGTCGCACCGAACGGGCGCCTGTTCCTCGTGCCCGGGATGGGTCACGCCTTCGACGGGGCGGCGGCGCCCGCCATCGCCGAGGCCGTCCGCTGGACGCTCTCGGCCTCCGCGGCCTGAGCCTCCTCCCACCACCACGCCAGGCCGAACAGGTCCGGGCCGGTGTGGGCCACCATCACCGGACCGAAGGGGGCCACGAGCGCCGTGGCCGGCTCGACCCGCTCCCGCACGAGCTCGAGGAGCCGCTCGGCCGGCGCCTGCGCGAGGGCGTGCATGGCCGCCACGTGCAGCCGGGCGGCGGGCCTGCGCCCCTCGAGGCAGGCGGCCACGAGCCGCTCGATCACCGCCCGCTCGCTCCGACCCGGGCGCAGCGGTCGGATCCGTCCCCCGCGGAGCTCGATCACCGGCCGGAGCCCGATCGATCGCCCCGCCCACGCCGCGACCGCCGGGACCCGGCCGCTGCGCGCCAGCCGATCCAGGTGGGCGAGGGTCGCGAGGAGGTGGACGCGGGCCGCGGCCCGGGCCGCCGCCGCCTCCACCGCGTCCAGGGGCTCCCCCGCGAGGGCGGCCCGGGCCGCGGCGACGACGACGAGCGCCTCGGCCCCCGCCGCCGTCCCGGTGTCGAGCACGCGCACGCGCTCCCCGAAGGGCTCGGCGGCGAGCCGCGCGGCGTCGTGGACGGCCGAGAGCCGGCGGGCCACGGTGCACACGAGCGCGCCGTCCGGGCCGCACGCCTCCTCGATCGCCGCCCGGATCAAGCCCGGGCTCGGGGCGGAGGTGGTGATGGGCTCCTCGGTCCGCGCGACCTCCTCCAGGGAGAGCTCGTCCTCGCGGTAGGCGCACCCGCCGATCGTGACCCACATCGGCACGACGACGACGCCGAGCTCGCGCGCGAGTTCCCGGGGCAGCGCCGCCGCGCTGTCGGTGACGACCCCGACCGTCATCGCTCCGGCTCCAACCGTACCGTGCCGGCGCTGCCGAGGATCAGCAGCCCCGCGGCGAGCAGGACGACCCGCGCGGGCTCGAGCCGGCCGAGGAGCGGGAGGCGGACGGCCCCGGCCAGGTCCACCGCCACGCCCGCCCCGAGCGCGGCGAGGCTGAGACCCGCGCGCACGAGGACGTGGAAGACCGCGAAGGCCGCGACGAGCGCCTCGCCCGTCAGGCGGGACTGGAGCAGGCTCATGCCCCCGACGAGCGTGGCCGAGGTGAACAGGCCGAACGCCCCGGCGCCGAGGTAGGCGAGGGCGAGCGCCGGCGCGAGCGCGATCGCCGCGACCGTGACCCCCTGGCCGACGACGGTGAGGCGCACCACCCCGAGCTCCGCCCGCCCGCCCGCGAGCCGGTGCAGCCCGAGCCCGGAGAGCGCCCCGACCCCGAAGAGCACGATGAGCGCCCCGAACTCCGCCTCGCTCGCCCGCAGGACCTCGCGCACGAACACGATGCCCACGGAGAACAGGGTCCCCACGCCGAGCGCCACCGCGGCGACCGGGAGCGCCACGCGCCGGACGAGGGGCAGGCCGAGGGCGTCGCGGAAGCGCCCCTGCGTCGGGGCCGCGGGCCGCGCGGTAGGCACCCGCGCCGGCGGCTCCTCGAGTTCGCGGAGGGTGCGCACGAAGCCGTAGGAGACGAGGAACGTCGCGGCGTCGGCGACGAACGCGAGCAGGTACGGACGCGAGCCGAGGTAGCCCGCCTCCCCGAGCAGGCGCGGCTCGAGCCAGGCGAGCCCGGCGAAGGCCGCCGCGCCGAGCGGGATCGTGCCGTAGGAGGAGGCGAGGACGAGCCCGTTCGCGAGCGGCAGATCCGCCTCGCCCGCCAGGTCCGGCACCGAGGCGTCCCGGGCCGGCAGGAACAGCAGGCCGAGCACCTCGAGGACAAAGGCGCACAGGTACACCCACCAGGCGGCGGCCACGAGCGGCACGGCGAGCACGACGGCGGCCCGGGCGAGGTCCGCGGCGAGCATGGTCCGACGTCTCGGCCACCGGTGCGCGAGACGCGTCGCGAGCGGCCCGGCCACCATCGCCGGCACCAGGCGTAGCACGAGCATCCCGCCCACCGCCGTCGAGGACCCCGTGAGGTCGAGCGCGAGGACCATGAGGGCGACCGTCACCATCCAGTCGCCGAGGGCGGACACGGTCTGCCCGATCAGCAGGTTCCGGAAGCCCCGGCGGGCGAGCAGCTGCCTCACGGCGCCTCGTCCTGGTCGTGGACGAGCCGGTTCCACAGCACCCGGGCCCGCTCCGGGCCTCGCGGCGGAGGGGCGTTGCCGGCCAGGCGCTTAGCCACGATCGGGACGAGGACGCACGCGCCGGCGAGGGCCCCACGGCGTCCGTGGACCCGCCCGAGGACCGGGACGAGCGCGAGGTAGGCGAGGAAGCACCCGAGGGAGGTCCGCCGGGCGAGCCTGCCCCCCGCGAGGCCCGCGCCGAGGACCGCCACCCCCGCGGGCGCGTTCACCGCGAGCGCCCCGAGGGCGGGCGAGATCCCCCGCCCTCCGGCGAAGCCGAGGAAGGGCGACCAGTCGTGACCGGCCACGGCGGCGCCGCCGGCGAGCGCGGCGAGGACCGGTCGGTCCCTCCCCGAAAGGAGCGGTCCCACCACGCCCTTGGCGACGTCGAGGGACCCCCCGACGACGAGGGGCCCGAACCCCGCGACCCGGTACAGCCCCGTCCCCGAGACCGTGCCCGTGCCCACCCGGCGGAGGTCCACGCCGCGCACGAGCCGCGCGACGATGTTCGAGAACGGGACGGACCCGGCGAGGTAGGCCAGGCCCAGCACCGCCCAGGCTGGCAACCTCCTCACGCCCCGAACGCTACACCGACCCCGGCCCGCCCCGGACCGGGGCGAGGGTCCTTGTCGCCGCCGGCCGGGCCTGGGAGAGTGCAGGCGAGCATGGCCGAGGTCATCGTCACCGAGGCGCTCACGAAGTCCTACGGCTCCCGCCGCGGGGTGGTGGACCTCACCTTCTCCGTGGCGCCGGGTGAGGTGTTCGGCTACCTCGGCCCGAACGGCGCGGGCAAGACCACGACGATCCGGACCCTCCTCGACCTCATCCGACCCACCTCGGGGCGCGCCTCCGTCTTCGGCCTGGACTCGCACCGGGACGCGGTGCGGATCCGCGCCCGGGTGGGCTACCTGCCCGGGGAGTTCTCCCTCTACGACCACATGACGGGCGCGGAGTACCTCACGTACCTCGCGAGCCTGCGCGGCGGCGTGCCCGCCGCCCGGATCGCCGAGCTCGCCGAGCGGCTCGACGTGGACCTCTCGGCGAGGATCGGGACGCTCTCCCACGGCAACCGGCAGAAGGTCGGCCTGATCCAGGCCTTCATGCACCGGCCGGAGCTGCTCGTCCTGGACGAGCCGACCCAGGGCCTCGACCCCCTGATCCAGCACGAGTTCTACCGCCTGATCGAGGAGACCCGCGCGGAGGGCCGCACCGTCTTCCTCTCCTCCCACGTCATGCCGGAGGTCGAGCGGGTGTGCGACCGCGTGGGCATCATCCGGGAGGGCCGGCTCGTGGCCGTGGAGGACATCGGGGGGCTGCGGGCCAAGGAGCTGCGCACGCTCGAGATCCGCTTCGCGGAGCCGGTCCCGGCCGAGGCCTTCGCGGGCGTCCCGGGCGTGCGTGAGGTGGAGCTCGCGGGCGATCTGGCCCGGGTGACCGTGAGCGGCCCCATGGACGCCCTCATCAAGCGGATCGCGACCTTCGAGGTCGTGGACCTCACGAGCCACGAGCCAAGCCTGGAGGAGATCTTCCTCGCGTTCTACGGGAGGGGGGAGACCGGTGGCGGCTGAGGCGCTGCGGGCCCGCCCGATGCTCCGGAGCGTCCTCGGCAAGACGCTGTGGGAGCAGCGGCGGGCGATCGTCGGGTGGGGGCTCGGGCTGTTCGCGGCGGGCGCGATGTACGCGCCCTTCTACCCCTCGATCCGCGAGAACGCCGAGACCTTCGACCGCTACCTCGAGAGCATGCCGGAGTTCTTCCGCGAGGCGTTCCTCGGCCGCACCGGGGATTTCACCTCGCCCGCCGGGTACCTGAGCACCGAGCTCTTCAGCTTCTTCGCGCCGCTCCTCTTCCTTTTGTTCGCGATCGGCGCGGGGGCGAAGGCTGTCGCCGGCGAGGAGGAGCGGCAGACCCTCGACATCCTGCTTTCGACCCCGATCCCCCGGCGCCGGGTCGTGGTGGAGAAGTTCCTCGCGATGCTCGCGGGCGGCGCGGTCCTCGCCGCCCTCCTGTGGCTCGCCGTCCCCCTCGTCGGGCCGCCCTTCGAGCTGCGGGTGGACCTCGCGGACCTCACCGCCGCCGTGCTCATGTGCTACGTCCTCGCCATGGCATTCGGGGCCATCGCCCTGGCCGTCGGGGCCGGCACCGGGCGGCGCGGGCTCGCCATCGGGATCACCGGCGGGATCGCCGCGGGGTCCTGGCTCGTGGACCTGCTCGCGCCGGCCGCCGAGGCTACGGAGTGGCTCCAGTACCTCTCGCCGATGCACCACTACCTCGACGCCGAGGCCATGCTGCGCGGCCTCGACGTCGGCGGAACCCTGGTCCTCGCGGGGATCGCCCTCGCGGGCTTCCTCGCGGCCCTCGCCCTGTTCGAGCGCCGCGACCTCGCGGCCTAGCTCGACCGAGCCGGATCAGCCCGGGAACGGCTCGTAGCCGGGCGCCGAGATCGGCCACGGCCTCGCGCGCTCGAGCGCCTCGCCGACGGCGAGCACGAGGTCGTCGCGGAACCGTGGGCCGGTGATCTGCAGGCCCACCGGGACGCCGTTCGGCGCGACCCCCGCCGGGACCGAGAGCGAGGGGTGGCCGGTCGAGTTCGTCGGCTGGGTGTTGTAGTCGGCGCCCTCGGTGAGCGGGCCCGGGTCCGGGCCCTCGGCGGGGAAACCCTCCACGCACATCGTCGGGCAGACGAGGACGCCGTCCTCGCCGAGGAGCTGGTCGAGCACCCGGCAGTAGGTGAACCGGGCGCGCCGGGCGCGCTGGTACTCCTCCACGGTGAAGCCCGCCGCCATCTCCATCGCCGAGCGGAAGTACGGCGTGAGGTCCTCGAGGCGCGCGAGGACGGTCTCCCGTCCGATCCAGGTGAGCTCGTCCACGGCGGCCATCACGAACCACTCGTCGTCGAGCTTGGGCGGGAACGGGGGGTCCACCGGCTCGACGGCGAGGCCGGTCGCCGCCTCGAGCCCGCGCAGGGCCTCCTCGAAGCGCTCGAGGAGCGAGGGGGGGAGCGGGCGATCGTGGGCCACGAGGCGGGGCGTCGCGAGGATCCGGCTCGGGCGGGCGTCCGGGCGAGGCTCCCAGGCGGGGACGGCGGTCGGCGCGCCCGCGATCGGGCCCCGCAGGACATCCAGGAGCAGCCGCGCGTCGGCGATGGAGGTCGCGAGCGGCCCCTTCGTCGAGAGCTCGATCCAGGAGGGCGGCGGCCACTGCCCGATGAGCCCGTTCGTCGGCTTCAGGCCCACGAGGCCGCAGAAGGACGCGGGGATCCGCACGGAGCCGCCCCCGTCGGTGCCCGTCTCGAGCGGCGCGAGGCCCGCGGCGAGGGCGGCGCCGCTGCCCCCCGAGGATCCGCCGGGCGAGAACGCGGGGGCCCACGGGTTGCGGGTCGCGCCGAACAGACGGTTCGCCGTGAAGCCCTCGAAGGCGAACTCGGGCGTGTTCGTCTTGCCGACGACGATCGCCCCCGCCGCCCGCAGCCGCGCGACCTCCTCGCAATCGGCCTCGGCGGGCGGGGCGTCCCGTCGCAGGAGCGAGCCGAAGGTCGTGGGCAGACCCGCCACGTCCTCGTTGTCCTTGACGAGCAGGGGGAGCCCGAGGAGCGGCCGATCCCCGGGGTCCTCGCCCCGGGCGAGGGCCGCGTCGAGCGCCCGGGCCTCCTCGAGCGCCTCCTCCCGCACCCGCACGACCGCGCCGATCCCCGGGTCGAGCCGCTCGATCCGCTCCAGGGAGGTCCGGACCAGCTCCTCGGCCGAGACCCTCCGCCCACGCACCGCCGCCGCCAGCTCCGCGAGTCCCATCGCCCCTCCTTCCTCCGTGCGGGCGCAGCCTACCGAGCCCGCGCCGGGGCGTCGCGGTAGGCTGCGGTCATCGTTCCCATGGGGCTCGACCACCGGCACCAGCGCGCGCTCGTGAACGCGGTCGTCGCCGCCGCGACCACCGCGATCGTCGGCCTCATGGCGGTCTCCGTGCTCCCCGAGGAAGGCGGGGGCGTCGCCGCCAGCTCCCCCTCGCCGACGGCGGGATCGCCCGGCCCCGCGCCCGCGTGCGATCCCTCCTGGGACCGCGTGCCGAGCCCGACCCCGGAGGGGGGCGCCCTGCTGGACGACGTCGTGGTGGTCGCCCCCGACCTCGCCTTCGCGGTCGGCGGATCCGGCGATCCGGCGGCTCCCAGGGTCACGCTCGCGATGACCTGGAACGGGACCGGGTGGGCCCTCGTGACCGCGCCGGACGCCGGCTCGCTGGAGAACCTCTTCGAGGGGGTGGACGCGCTCTCGCCCGACGCCGCCTGGGCCGTGGGCCACGCCTCGAGCGGGGCGGGCGACGTGCCGATCGTCGCCCAGTGGGACGGCGCGGCGTGGACGCTCCTGCCCGGCCCCGGGATCGCCGAGGGAGCACTGCTCGATGTGGAGGCGATCACGACGGAGGAGGTGTGGGTCGTCGGCTACGGAGGAGACCCCGACCTCGGCACCGAGCGCGCCGTGGCGCTGCGCTGGAACGGTCTGGAGTGGGAGCCCGCACCGCTCGAGCCCCTGCGGGGCGGGCGGAGCGCGCTCGTGGCGATCGCGGGGACCTCGGGCACCGACCTGTGGGCGGTCGGCTACCACCGCGCCCGCCCGGCGATCCTCCACTTCGACGGCGTGGCCTGGACGAGCTCCTCCTCCGAGATCCGCGGCGTGGTGCGCGACGTCGTAGCGCTCACCCCCGACGACGCGTGGGCGGTCGGCGACCGGATCCATCGCTTCGACGGGCGGGCCTGGACCCAGACGCCGGTGGGCCGGGGCCGGGCCCTCGACCTGCGGGCCGTGGCGGCGGTGGGCCCCGCCGACGTGTGGGCCGTGGGGTCCCGGCCGACCCCGGAGGGGGTGTACAAGCCCCTCGTCCTGCGCTGGGACGGGACCCGGTGGGGACGCGTCGGCGGCCGGGGGGTCGCGGGCGACGCCGTCCTCACCGGCGTGAGCGCCCTGCCCGATGGCACCGTCCTCGCGGTGGGCTACCGAGAGGGACCGGAAGGTCGCGCCACGTTCACGATCCGCGGCACCACCTGCGTCGGCGAGGAGTAGTCTCACCCAGACTACTTCAGACCACCCGCGCGCCGTCCTTCCAGACCTGATCGATCCGATCCTTCAGGGCGGCGAACTCGAAGGGGTCCCCGGCCACCACCACGAGGTCGGCGCGCTTGCCCGGCTCGATCGTGCCGAGCTCGCGCTCGAGCCCCATGAGCTGCGCCGCGCTCGAGGTCGCCGCGACGAGGGCCTGGGCCGGGGTGAAGCCGTGCTGGGCCATGAGCTCGAGCTCGCGCAGGTTCGTGCCGTGGGGGGCGACGGGGCAGTCGGTGCCCATGGCGACCCTGACCCCGGCCTCGGCCGCCCGGCGGAAGGCCTCGAGCTCCGGGCGGCCGAGCTCGCGGAGCTTCGCCCGGACCGGCTCGGGGATCTTCGGGTCGTTCGCGAGCTCCTCGGTGGTGTCGCCGGCGGTGAGCGTGGGGACGAGCCAGGTCCCGCGCTCCAGCATGAGTTCGATCGCCTCGTCGTCCAGGAACGTCCCGTGCTCGATGGAGCGCACCCCGGCGCGGACGGCGCGCTTGATCCCCTCGGCCCCGTGGGCGTGGGACATGACGGGGCGCCCGAGGTCCGCGGCGGCCTCCACGATCGCCCGGACCTCCTCCTCGGAGAAGTTCGGCTGCCGCGGGTCGTCGGTGGGCGAGAGGAACCCGCCGCTCGAGGCGATCTTGATCACGTCGGCGCCGGCGCGGATCACCTCCCGGACCTTCGCGGCGACCCCGGCGACGCCGTCGCACACGCCGTCGGGCATCCCCGGGTAGGGCGTGCCCCAGGCCCCGCGGGCCCCGCTCGGCAGCCACGGGTCGTTGTGCCCGCCGGTCATCGAGAGCATCGTCACCGAGATCTGCATCCGCGGCCCGACGAGCAGGCCCTGCTCCACCGCGGCCCGCATGCCGGCGTCGGCGCCGCTCGCGTCGCGCACGGTGGTGATGCCGAGGGCGATGGTCCGGCGGAGGTTCTCGGCGACCCGGTAGAAGCGGAGCGAGAAGGGCTCGTGCATGAGCCGGACCTCGTCGAAGTCCTCGTAGGAGAAGGCCACGTGGACGTGGGTATCGAAGAGCCCCGGCAGGATGGCCTTGCCCGTGCAGTCCACGCCCTCGTCGCCGTCGAGCCCGGGGCCGACCTCGACGATCCGCCCGTCCTCGATCACGACGTCCGCCTCCGCGAGGGGCGCCCCGGTCCCGTCGAAGACCCGGCCCCCCGTGAACACCGTCCGCGTCATCGGACCTCCCTCGTGCTCGCCCTGCGTCACCGTCCGGCGCAGCCTACACTCCGCGCTGTATCGCCGTTCAATGGAGGAGGCCCGCATGGACATCCGGCTCACGCCCGAGGACGCCGAGCTCAAGGCCCGAGCCCGCGCGTTCTGCGACGAGGTGCTCATCCCCCTGGAGGACGAGTGCGAGGAGCGGGGCGGCCTGTCGCCCGAGAGCCTGGAGCTGGCGAAGCGGGCCGTCCTCGAGCACCGCTTCAACGCGATCAACCACGCCGTCGAGGACGGGGGGCAGGGCTACGACGTCTTCCAGCAGGTCCTCATCGAGGAGGAGTGGGGGCGCGCGACGGGCGCGCTCTGGGACATCCCCTGGCGCCCCTCGATCCCCCTGGCCATGGCCACCGAGGAGCAGAAGGACGAGTACCTGCGGCCCGCCTGCCGCGGCGAGCGCCGCGACTGCTACGCGATCACGGAGGCCGGGGCCGGCTCGGACCCCACGATGGTCCAGACCACCGCGGTCCGCGACGGGGACGGGTGGGTGCTGAACGGGACGAAGTGGCACGTGACCGCGGGCGACGTGGCCGACTTCATCCTCGTCCACGCCCACGTGGACGGCGACCCCGCGAAGGCCACGATCTTCCTCGTGGACAAGGACCTCCCCGGGGTGCGCATCGTCCGGACCCCGAGGTACATGCACACCTTCGTGTTCGAGCACCCCATCGTCGCCTTCGAGGACGTGCGGCTCGGGCCGGACAAGGTCCTCGGCGAGGTCGGCCAGGGCTACGAGCTCACCAAGGACTGGTTCGTGGAGGAGCGCATCATGATCGGCGCCCGCACCGTGGGGGCCGCGACCCGGGCGCTGGAGCTCTCGCTTGGGTTCGCCAAGGGCAGGGTGCAGTTCGGCAAGCCGATCGTGGAGCACCAGGCCATCGAGTTCATGCTCGCCGACATGGCGGCCGAGCTCATGGCGGCCAAGTCCATGCTCTACCGGGTGGCCTGGCAGGCCGCCCGCGGCGGCGCCGGGCGCAAGGAGGTCCACGCGCTCGCGAGCGCCGTGAAGCTCGTGTGCTCGGAGACCGCGGGCCGGATCGTGGACCGGGCCGTGCAGATCCACGGGGGGCGCGGCTACATGCGGGAGCAGCCGGTCGAGCGCCTCTACCGGGAGATCCGGGTGGACAGGATCTGGGAGGGGACCTCCGAGATCCAGCGCATGGTGATCGGCAACGAGCTCCGCAAGCGGGGAGCGGGCGTCTACACGGGCTGGCCGGTCGCGGGCTAGCGGCCGCCCTGAGGTTTGCCAGCATGGCCCGGCGTCGGTCATCCTTGTCGCCGGGGTGGAGCACCCCGGGGCAGGAAGGAGGGGGGCGCATGGCGGACATCCTTCCCGAACGTCCAGCCACCCGGCCGGAGCCCGCCGTCCAGGGGGCGCCGCGCGCCCGGCCGCGGGTGGGGGTCATCCTCGCGGCGGGCCGCTCCTCGCGCCTGGCCGAGGTGACGGGCCATGGCTCGAAGGCGCTCCTGCGGGTGGGCGGGCCCTCGCTGCTCGAGCGGGCGATCCGCCGCCTCCTCGCCGAGGGGATGGAGCAGGTCGTGGTGGTGGTCGGCTACCAGGCCGGCCCGGTGGCGGCCGTCGCCCGTCGCGCCGGCCACGGGAGGGTCCACACCGTCTTCGCCGAGCGGTGGGAGCTCGGCAACGGCGCCTCCCTGGCCGCCGCCGAGCCCTACGTCGCCGAGGAGGACCTGTTCCTCCTCGTCACCGCGGACCACCTCTTCGGCGAGGGTGCGCTGGAGCCGCTCGTGCGGGCCGGCCGGCCGGCCGTCCTCGTGGACCACGCCCCCGACGCCGAGGCCTGGGCGGAGGGCACGCGCGTCCGCATGTGGCAGGAGCGGGCGGTGGCCTTCTCGAAGGAGCTCGGGGACCCGGCCATCGACTGCGGCGCCTTCGTGCTCCCCCGGGCCATCTTCGAGGCCCACCGCCGGGCCCTCGCCCGCGGCGACGCCTCCCTGGCCGGCGCGGTGACGGAGCTCGCGCGCGTCGAGCCCCTCGCGGCGGTGCCCCTGCCGCCGGGCGCCTGGTGGCAGGACGTGGACACCCCGGAGGACCTACGGCGCGCCAAGCGTCTGCTCCGCCGCTCCCTCACGAAGGAGACGGACGGGCCGGTCTCGCGCTACCTGAACCGGCCCATCTCCTCGCGGATCTCGATGGCCCTCGCGCACCTGCCGATCCAGCCCGACGTCGTCTCCCTCGTCGCGTTCCTCGTGGGGGTCGCTGGGGCGTGGGCGCTCTGGGCCGGCCGGGGGCTCCTCGGCGCCGTCCTCGTGACCCTCTCCTCGATCCTGGACGGGGTGGACGGCGAGATCGCGCGGCTGAAGGTACGGACGAGCCCGGGCGGCGCCCTCCTGGACGGGGTGCTCGACCGCCTCGCTGACGCCGCGATCTGCGCCGCGCTCGGCGCGTGGGCGATCGCCGCGGGGACCGATCCGCGCATCGCCGTGGCCCTCACCGTCGCGGCGACCACCGGCTCGATGCTCTCCATGGCCACGAAGGACCGCATCGCGGCCCTGGGCATCCCGCCCGCCCCCGAGCGGTGGATCGGCTTCCTCATGGGCGGTCGGGACGCGCGCCTGTTCGAGATCTCCATCCTCGCCCTGGCCGGGCTGCCCGCGGCCGCCCTCGGGGTCGTGGCGACGACCTCGTTCCTCAGCCTCGCCGTGCGCCTGCTGCTCGCCAGGGCCACGCTGCGCGGGGCCTGGCCCGGTCCCGACTGAGCCTCACGTCCCGGCCAGGCACCCCACGACCTCCTCGGGCAGGCCAGGGATCTCCAGACCGGCGCCGCCCTCGACGAAGTCGTACGGGAGGCCCGACCACAGCCCCGGCAGGCCGGGGTAGGCCCTCGGGGTCGTGTCGGCGCTGTCGTACTGGAAGCCGATCCAGTCCGGCGAGCGGAACCCGTGGGTGTCGTAGGGGGCCACCGCGACGAGGCCTCGGCCGAACCGCCGGGCCTCCACGAGGAACCGACCCTGGAAGGCCGGGTCCTGCTCCGCGTAGAGCTTCACGTACCAACGCTGGACGACGAGGAGGTAGCCCTTGTCCGAGGGCGGGGACTCGGGGCCCTGGAAGTAGCGCATGTCCACGACGACGAGGGGCCCGCGGACCCCCGTGGTCCGTCGGATGATGCCGAGGGGCTGTCGGTAGAGGGGCGAGTCCTCCGGCGGCGTGACCCACCCCTTCACGCAGTCCTCCGTGGCGGGGCCCCGGGTCGGTGGCGGTTCTTCGGGGAGAGCGGGCGGCGTCGCGCTCCCCGAGGGCGCCGGCGAGATCGGGGTGATCGGCGGGGGCGGGGTCGTGGGCGCGGCCCGCTCGCCGGACCCACCGCGGCAGGCGACGAGCGCCAGGGCCGCGACGAGCGCGAGCGCGACGATCCGGGAGCCTGATCGCATGGGCACGGGCCCGGCAAGGATACCGCCCGGGCTCTGGTACGGTGGATGGCCGATGGACGGCCGCCAGGACCGCTGCCCGCTCGGACACCGGAGCGCCGAGACCGAGCCCGACCCCTCCTACCGACGGCTCGAGCACGACCGCTCGCCGGGGCCCACCTTCACGCGCCGGGGGTTCCTGCGCACCTCGGGGCTCGCCCTCGCCGGCGCCACGCTGTACGCGTGCACCGGCGGCGCGCGCAAGCTCCCGGTCGCCACGCCCTCGGTCACGGCCTCGGTCACCGCGAAGGAGACCCGCTGGCCGATCAAGCGCGTGATCTACCTCATGATGGAGAACCGCTCCTTCGACAACCTCTACGGGCGGTTCCCCGGCGCCAACGGCGCGACGGTCGGCGTGAAGTTCGGCCGGGAGGTCCCCCTGCGGGAGTGCCCGCACTGGCTCCCCGGCGACCTCCCCCATGACCGGGCGGCGCACCTGAACAACGTGAACGGCGGGACCTACGACGGCTTCGCCATCGGGCAGTTCGGGGACCCCTGGGCCTACACGCAGTTCTCGGAGCAGCAGATCCCGAACTACTGGGCCTGGGCCCGCGACTACGTGCTCTGCGACAACTTCTTCGCCTCCGTCGGGGGTCCGTCCTACCCGAACCACTTCTTCTTCGTGGCCGGGCAGTCCGGCGGGGTGATCGACAACCCCGAGAACATCGAGGTCCGGTGGGAGGACGGGAAGCGCTTCAAGTCCTGGGGGTGCGACGCCGTCGGCGAGAACGTCTTCGTCCTCGTCAAGGACGAGCACGGGAACCTCACGAAGCACGACACGTGCTTCAACTTCCGGAGCGTCCCCGAGCAGCTCGAGGAGACCGGGATCCCTTGGGCCTACTACTCCGCCGGCCGGTACCAGAGCGGCTACTTCTGGAACGCCCTGAACGGGATCGCCGGGGTTTTCCACACGGACCTGTGGCGGCCCGAGCGCATCCGCCCGGTGGACCGGCTCGTGGAGGACATCGAGGCCGGACGCCTGCCCTCGGTCACCTGGGTCACGCCCCGGTTCGAGCTCTCCGACCACCCGCCCGAGAGCACCTGCTACGCGCACGACTGGCTGACCGAGGTGGTGAACGCCGTGATGCGCAGCGACGGCTGGGAGCACACCGCCCTGTTCATCACCTGGGATGAGTGGGGCGGGTTCTACGACCACGTGCCGCCGCCCGAGGTGGACGACCTCGGCCTCGGCTTCCGCGTGCCCATGCTCGTGATCAGCCCCTACGCGAAGAAGGGCTACGTGGACGACGCCGTGGGCGAGTTCTCGAGCCCCCTGAAGTTCATCGAGGACAACTGGGGGCTCCCCTACCTCACCCCCAGGATCGAGGGGACCCACAACTTCGAGCACGTCTTCGACTTCGACCGCAACCCGAGGCGGGACGCGCGCCCGCTCCCGAAGATCGGCTCGTGCTACGGGACGCCGTGGGCCTACCCCGGCGACGACTACCCCGGATGGCCGGCGGGGACGAGCCCCGACCCCAAGCACTTCGTCACCGGCGGGCAGGACGCCCCGTCCTCCCCCCTCGGCTAGCCGGGGATCACGAGGGCGTCCACGGCGACGCACCCCTGCGGCCCGCAGATCACCGGGTTCACGTCGAGGGCCGCGAGCTCGTCCCCGAGGTCGTGGGCGAGCCACGAGAGGCGCACCACCGCCTCGACGAGCGCGTCCACGTCGGCGGCGGGCTGGCCCCGGACGCCGTCGAGGAGCGGCCGGATCTGCAGCCGGTCCACGAGGCGCCGGGCGCGCGGCGCATCGAGCGGGGGCAGCGCGAGTCGCCGATCCCGCAGGACCTCCACGAGGATCCCGCCGGCGGCCACGAGGACGAGGGGGCCGAACTGGGGGTCCCGGACGATCCCCAGGGCCACCTCGACCCCCGAGGGGACCATCCTGGCCACCGTGACCCGCGGCCCGAGGGCGCGGGCCAGGTCCTCGTAGGCGTCCTCCAGCGCGCGGCGGTCGTCGATCCCGAGCCGCACCCCGCCGACGTCCGACTTGTGCTGCACGCCCGGGGCGGCCGTCTTCAGCACGACAGGGTACCCGAGCCCCTCGGCGGCGGCGATCGCCTCCCCGAGGGTCTCGGCGCGCCGGGCCTCGACCACCGGGACGCCGTGATCGGCGAGGAGCGCGAGGCCCTCGAGCTCGTCGAAGGGCTCGCCGGTGCGCAGGCGCGCCCGCCAGCGCTCCCGCACCTCCTCGGGGACCGGCGAGGATCCCGCGAGCGGCGGCAGCGCCCGGTGGTCCCGGTGCTCGAACAGGTGCTTGAAGGCGGCGAGCCCCGTGAGCGTGCCCTCCAGCGCCGGCGCCCCGGCGTCGTGGATCCGCTGCACGTCCGGCCGGGAGATCCCGCCGGCGAAGTTGCTGAGCATCGCCATGGGCTTGTCGGTCTCCGGCCAGACCTTCAGGAAGCAGGAGAAGTAGCCCTCCTCGTCGGCGTCGTCCGTGACCATGTCCACGGCGAAGGCCAGGGCCGCGACGTTGGGGTCGTTCACGAGCGTGCGCAGGGACTCCGTGATGACCCGCCCGGCGTCCCGGCCCGTGCCCCAGAAGTCCAGGGGGTTCACCGGCGGGAGCCCCTCGTCGAGGCACTCGCCCAGCCGCGCCGTGCTCTCCGGCGTGAGCGTGGCCAGGGGCACCCCGACGGCCGCCGCCGCGTCCACCAGCATGGCCCGCTCGCCGCCCGAGTCGTGGGCGGTCGCGAGCGCGCCGGGACCGGCCCTGCGCCCCGCGACGAAGAGCGCGAGGGTGTCGGCCATCTCGTCGAGGGACTCCACACGGTGGATGCCCTCGGCCTCGAACAGGGCCTCGTACGCGCCGTCCTCGCCCGCGAGAGCCCCGGAGTGGGCGGCGATCATCTCCCGGGTGAAGGCCTCCCGGCCGACCTTCAGGACGACCACGGGCACGTCCCGCTCTCGGGCCACGCCCATCGCGGCGCGGAAGACCGCCGGATCGCGGATCGTCTCGATGAACAGACCGATCGCCCGGGTGCTCTCGAGCTCGAGGGCGTAGGCGAGGTAGTCGGCGGTCGTCGTCACCAGCTCCTGACCGGAGGAGACGGCGAGGTTGAACCGCAGGTTCCGGTCGTTGTGCAGCAGCGCGGCGAAGGCCGAGCCCGAGTGGCTCACGAACGTGATCCCGCCGGGGGCGAGGTCCGCCGGCTCCTCCCAGCCCGTCGCGCGCAGGCCCCGCTCGAGGTTCACGAAGCCCATGCAGTTCGCGCCGCAGATCGCCATCCCCGCCTCCCGGGCGATCGCGGCCAGCCGCTCGGTGAGGGGCGGCACGCCCGGCCGCGGCGCCTCGTAGGCGCTCGCGTAGATCACCGCGGAGCCCACGCCCGCCTCGGCGCACGCCCGCAGCGTCTCCTCGAGCTGGGCGCTGGCGAGCGCCACGATGGCGAGATCCACGGGCCCCGGGATCTCGCCGATGGACGGGTAGCACCGGTGGCCGAACAGCTCCTCGTAGCGGGGGTTGACCGGATAGACGGCGCCGTCGAAGCGGCCGAGCTCGACGAGCTCCCGCATCGTCTCGTGCCCGACCGACCCCTCGCGGGCGCTCGCGCCGATCACGGCGACCGAGCGCGCCTCGAGCATCCGCCGCACCGCCTCGCGGCGGTCCCCCGTCCCTCGGCTCGCCACGGCCCGAGGCTACTTCTTCTTCAGCGCGCGGTCCTTCAGGGCCGCCCGGAAGGCCTGCCAGCCCGGGATGCCGTTCACGCCGCCGCCCGCGTGGGTGGCGCTCGAGCCGTGGTACAGACCCCGGATCGGCGTGCGGTAGTCCGCGTAGCCGGGGGCCGGCCGCATGTGGAAGAGCTGGTCCACGGCGAGCTCGCCGTGGAAGATGTTGCCCCCGATCAGCCCGAGCTCCTGCTCCATGTCGTAGGGCCCGATGATCTGCCGGTCGATCACGGCGCTCTTGAAGTTCGGGGCGAGCGCCGTGTACTCGTCGATGCAGCGGTCGGCGTAGGCCTCGAGCTCCTCCCGGTGCGGCTCCTTGCTCCACTCGTGCGGCACCCACTGCGTGTACATGGAGAAGATGTGGATGCCCTCGGGGCACAGCTTCTTGTCCAGGGTGGTCGGGATGACACCGTCCACGAAGGGGCGGGTGGCGGCCTTCTTCTCCATGTGGGCGTCCTGGAAGGCGCGCTCCGCGTAGTCGGTGGAGAAGCAGAGCTCCACCGAGCCGGTGTGGTGGTCCTGGAGCTCCTTGCCCGGGTCGGCGATGAAGTCGGGCAGCTCCGACATGGCCACGTTGATCTTCACCACGCCCGAGCGCGTCCGCCAGTTCTCGATGTCGCGGACGAAGTCCGCCGGCAGCTCCACCCGGTCGACGAGCTGGAGGAACGCGATCTTCGGGTGGACCGTGGTCACGCCGATCGGCGCGTAGAGCTCCTCGCCGCTCTCCAGGGCGACGCCCACGAACCGGCCGTTCCGCACGAGGATCTTCGCGACGCGGGCGTTCGTCCGGATCTCGCAGCCGAAGGACTCGGCGGAGCGGCGGATCGCGTCGGCCACGGCCCCCATGCCCCCCTGCTGGAACCCCCACGAGCCGAGGTGGCCGTCGCCCACGTCCCCGATCGAGTGGTGGAGCATGACGTAGGCGGTCCCGGGCTCGTCGGGCCCGGCCCAGGTGCCGATGACCCCGTTCACCGCGAGCATGCCCTTCACGGCGTCCGACTCGAACCACTCGTTCAGGAGGTCCGTGACGCTCATGGAGAAGAGCTTCGTGACGCTCGCCACGCCGCGGACGCCGAGCTTGCGCATCTTCCACGCGGTCTCGGCGGTCTCCAGGAGGTCACCGAGGGCGAGCGACCCGAGCTTCGGCGGGACGCGCAGGAGCAGCGGCCCGAGGACGTCGGCGACGCCCTTCAGCCACTCCTCCCACAGCGGGAGGGTCTCGGCGTCCTTCTTCGAGAACCGGGCCACCGACTCGTAGGACTTGGCGGCGTCGTCGGCGTAGACCTTGATCGAGCGCCCGTCGGGGAAGGCCTGGTAGTAGGGGCCGAACGGCGTGACGTCGTACCCGTGGCGCTTGAGCTGGAGCTCCCGGATGATCGTCGGGGGCATGAGCGACATCACGTACGAGTAGGTGGAGACCTTGATCTCCGGGTGGTTCGGGAACGGCGCGCTCGTGTCGGCGGCGCCGCCGGTCTTGTGCCGGGCCTCGAGCACCACGACGCGCGCCCCCGCGCGCGCGAAGTAGGCGCCGCACACGAGCCCGTTGTGCCCTCCACCGATGATGATCGCGTCGTACTCGCCTGCCATCGGACCCTCCCGTCGGGCGACCGTCGGACCGAATCTTCGCGCGAGTTTGAACGACGAGTCAAGCCCGGGCGGGCGATGCGCCCGTTGACAACCCGCCGTCGCGGGGTAGAGTTCCCTGAACGCCGGTTCAGCGGGCCCGGAGGCGGACCCGATCGCGGTTCGAACGGCGTTCAGGAGGAGGACGTGAGCGGGACGGCGACGAAGGCCCGGGACCGGCACCAGGAGATCCTCGACGCGGCGGCACGCGTGATCACCGAGCGCGGCCTCGCCGAGACGCGCATCGCGGACATCGCCGAGCGCGCGGGGGTCTCGCCGGGTCTCATCCTCTACTACTTCGACTCCAAGGACCGGCTCCTGTCGGAGGCCCTCACCTACGCGAACGACCAGTTCTACCTGCGCATGTCGCGGGAGATCCGACGGATCCGCTCGGCCCGCGAGCAGCTGCGGCGGCTCATCGACCTCTCGGTGCCCGGCTACCTGCCGGAGTACGGGCGCCTGGACGAGTGGGCGCTGTGGGTCGAGGTCTGGGTCCGGGCCCTGCGGGACCCCGAGATGGCCAAGGACCGCGAGGCCCTGGACCAGCGCTGGCGGAACCAGATCGCCGAGATCATCCGCGCCGGTCAGGCCTCGGGCGAGTTCACCTCGACGGTCCCGGCCGAGGAGCTCGCGCTGCGCCTGGCCTGCCTCATCGACGGCCTCGCGATCCAGGTGGTGATGAACGACTCCCAGGTCACCCCGGAGCGGATGCACCGCACCTGCATGGAGGTGGCCGCGAACGAGCTCGGCTTCCGCCTGTAGCCGACGCTAGGCGCCCCGCTCCGCGAAGCGGCGGAGGTCGGCGAGGTGCTCCTCGTAGTGCTCTATCGTCTCCCAGACGAACCAGCGCTCCGCCGCCTCGTCCACCTCGGGCAGGGCGGCCCACGCGGCGAGCATCCGGGCGCGGGCCGCGTCCACGCCCTGCTCCACGTCGGCGAGGGACATGGAGCGGGACTCCTCCAGGACCCGCGCGTTCTCGGCGTCGGTCGCCTCGTCGTCCTCGGGCGGCTCGACGAAGGTCCCCTCGCGCATCTGCTCGAGCATCTCCGCGAGGTCGTTCCACCAGTGAGCGATGTGCCAGAGCACGTCCTTCACGCTCCACCCGTCCGCCGTCACCGTCGGCTCCTCGAGCCGCCCGGGCGGCAGGGCGTCCACGAGCGCCCGCACCTCGGCCCAGGCATCGCGCTCCCGCTCGGTGAGCGTCGCCTCGTCGGTCATGCTCCCCTCCTCGGTCTCACCCGGCCAGCGCGCGGACCCCGCGCTTGGCGAGCTGGTCCGCGACGATGTTCCGCTGGATCTCGGAGGTGCCCTCCCAGATCCGATCCACCCGCAGCTCGCGGTAGAACCGCTCGGCCACGTTCTCGCGCATGTACCCGCGCCCGCCGAAGATCTGCACGGCGCGGTCCGCGACCCGGTTCGCCATCTCGCTCGCGTAGAGCTTGGCCATCGAGCAGCGAGCGTGCTGGACCTTCACGTCCACGCCGCGGTCGATGTCGCGAGCGAGCTCGTAGGTCATGAGCCGGGCCGCCCACAGCTCGGTGACCGAGTCCGCGAGCATGTGCGCCACGGCCTGGTGCTCGATGATCGGCCGCCCGAACTGCACCCGCTCCTTGGCGAAGGCCGTCGCCTCCTCCACCAGCCGCTCGGCCGCGCCGCAGCACCGCGCCGCGATCATGAGCCGCTCGTAGCGGAACCAGGCGTAGGTGAAGGCGAGACCGTCGCCCTCCTCGCCGATCAGGTTCCCGACCGGCACCCGCACGTCCTCGAAGGCCACGATGGCGTGGCTGTCCGGGAACGTGTGCGAGTAGGCGGGCTCGCGCACGAGCCGGACCCCCGGCGTGTCCTTGTCCACGAAGAACATCGCGTGCTCGCCGGCGTGGGGACCGTTCGCCAGCTTGGCCTGGAAGAAGCAGTAGTCGGCCACGTTGAACGAGGTCACGTGCCACTTCGTCCCGTTCAGGACGTAGACGTCCCCCTCGCGGCGGGCCGTGGCCTGGATCGCGTCGACGTCGGAGCCAGCGCCCTCCTCGGTGATCGCGTAGCACTCGTGGCGCTCGCCCCGGATCGTCGGGGCGATCCAGCGTTCGAGCTGCTCCCGGCTCACCACCTCCGGCGCCCAGGACGGCGGGGTGTGGACGCACCAGCCGAGGGCGTTCGTCGCCCGCCCCAGCTGCTCGGAGACCAGCACCTGCTGGAAGGTGGTGAAGCCGCCGCCCCCGAGCTCCCGCGGCATGTTCATCGCGTACAGCCCGAGCTCCATCGCCCGGCGGCGGTGCGCCTCGCGCACCTCCTCGGGGATGCGGCCGCCGTGCTCCTCGGCATGGACCTCCCAGGGGATCAGCTCCTCGTCCACGAAGCGCCGGGCGGTCTCCTGGATCCGCCGGTCCTCCTCGCTCATCGGGTACGTGCCCGCGACCATGGCCACCTCCGCGCGGGAGCATACCCCGGAACCTGAACGGCGGTTCAGCCCGGCGGGATCAGCCCACGAGGTCCGGTTCGCCGGCGCCCGCCCAGAGCACCTCGAGGCGGTCGGCGTGGCGATCGAGCATGGCGAGGGAGTGCTCGTCCAGCTCGTGCTCCCGCTCGGGGATCTCGACCCGCTCGACTTCGTCCCCGAACAGGGCGGAGGAGAAGTAGCGCTGACCGGAGTCGGCGATCACCGTCACGATCCGCCGCAGTTCGGGGTGGGCGCGGGCCACCTCCAGGGCGGCCGCCACGTTGCACCCGGAGGACGTCCCGCAGAAGATGCCCTCCTCGTGGGCGAGGCGCCGCGTCATCTCCCGCGCGAGCTCCGTGGGCACCGCGACGACCCCGTCGATCACCTCGAGGTCGAGGTTCCTCGGCACGATCCCGTCGCCGATCCCCGGGATCCCGTGAGGGCCCCAGCGCCGGGCCGAGATGAGCGCGCACTCCGCGGGCTCGGCCGTGTACACGCGCGTGGCCGCCCCCCGCTCGCGCAGGAACCGCCCGACGCCGCTGATCCAGCCCCCCGTGCCCTGGGCCGCCACGACCGCGTCCACCCGGCCGTCCATCTGCTCCCAGATCTCCGGCGCCGTCGTGGTGCGATGGGCCTCGATGTTGTCGGGGTTCTCGAACTCCGCCGGCACGAAGTAGCGGTCGGGATCGGCGGCGCGCAGCTCCTCCATCTTCGCGAGGGCGAGGTCCACGTCGGACTCGCCGCCGGGGGTGAGGATGAGCTCGGCGCCGTAGGCCCGGATGAGCTTCTTGCGCTCCTCGCCCATCCCCTCGGGCATGATGATCGTGCACGGGTAGCCCTTGATCGCGGCCACGGCGGCGCAGGCGATCCCCGCGTTGCCGGTGGTGCACTCCATCACGGTCATGCCGGGGCGCAGCTCTCCACGCTCCTCGGCGCGCTCGAGCATGAACCGGTAGATCCGGTCCTTCACCGAGCCCGTGGGGCCGTACCACTCGACCTTCGCGTACAGCTCGAGGTCCGGGGCGATCCGCGCGAGCCGTACGAGTGGGGTCGCGCCCACGGCGTCGAGGAGCGACGCGACGGGTCGGCGGTAGTGGTCCCACGCGATCATCCCTCACCTCCCTGCGAACGCCGAGCGACGCTCGACGTACCCGAGCCGACGCGAGATGGCGTCGGCGATCTCCATCGTGTGGCGGGCCACCCGCGGCAGGTCGATCGGCCGGAGCCGGAACGCGGGGCCGCTCACGGACAGGGCGGCCACGAGCGTGCCGTCGGCCTGCCGGATGGGGGCCGCGACCGCGTTCAGGCCCTCCTCGAGCTCCTCGAGGGTCTGCGCGTAGCCGCGGCGGCGCACCTGCTCGAGCTGCTCCTCGAGGAGCCCGGGATCGGTGATCGTCCGGTCCGTGAAGGCCTGGAGGTGACGGAGGAGCCCGCGGCGGCGGGCCGGCTCCATCCACGCCAGCAGGACCTTCCCGTTCGAGGTGCAGTGCAGCGGCGTCCGCCGTCCCACCCAGTTCACCGAGACCACGGAGCGGCTCCCGCTCACCTGGTCCACGTACACCACCGAGTCGCCGGAGAGCACCCCGAGGTTCACGGTCTCCCGCGTCCGGTCGGCGAGCTCCTCCAGGAGCGGGCGCGCCACGCGCACGATCTCGAGCTCGGCCATCGCGGCCCCGGCGAGGCGGATGAGGCCGAAGCCGAGGCGGAACTTCTCGGTGGCGGGATCGCGCTCGAGCAGCCCTCGCTCCGCCAGGGTGGCGACGAGTCGGGAGGCCGTGGCCTTGTGGACGCCGAGACGTCGCCCGAGCTCGCTCACCCCGAGCTCGCCGGCCTCGGAGATGTGCTCGAGTGCGCTGATCGCCCGTCGCACCGAGCGCAGGTTGCCGCCGTCGTCCATCCGAGCCCCCACCGCAGACAGCCCGTCCCTCGGAGGGCGCGAACACTAGCACAAACGTGCTCTCGGCGCATCACGGTTGCGCGCGGCGCGACGTCCCGCTCCCGCCTCGCGAGGCCGGCCGGGTAGCCTCCGCCGCATGTCGGCCTCGCGACCCGAGCCCGAACGCCTCTGGCGCTCGACCGAGCCCAGGGGCTCCTACGAGGTCGTCATCGTGGGCGGCGGCGGGCACGGCCTGGCGACCGCCTACTACCTCGCGCGCAACCACGGGATCCGGGACGTGTGCGTGCTCGAGCGGGGATGGCTCGCCGGCGGCAACATGGCGCGCAACACCACGATCATCCGCTCCAACTACCTCTGGGACGCCTCGGCCGCGCTCTACGAGCACTCGCTCCTGCTCTGGGAGGGGCTGGAGGACGAGCTCGACTGGGACCTCCAGTTCAGCCAACGGGGGGTGCTGAACCTCGCCCACTCCCTCGGGGACGTCCGATCCTCCGTGCGGCGGGTCGAGGCGAACCGGCTGAACGGGATCGACGCCGAGTGGCTCGAGCCCGCGGAGGTGCGGGCCCTCTGCCCCATCGTGAACGTCTCCCCCGACGTCCGGTACCCGATCCTCGGGGCGACGCTGCAGCGCCGAGGCGGCGTGGCCCGGCACGACCGCGTGGCCTGGGCCTACGCCACGCGGGCGAGCGAGCTCGGGGTGGACATCGTCGAGCACGCGGAGGTGACCGGGTTCCTCCGGGACGGCGACCGGGTGTGCGGGGTGCGGACCACCCGAGGGGAGGTCCTCGCCGGACGGGTCGCGCTCGCCGCGGCCGGCCACACGAGCGTCCTCGCCTCCATGCTCGGCCTCCGTCTGCCCCTCCAGTCGCACCCGCTCCAAGCCCTCGTCTCCAACCTGTACGAGCCGGTGCTCGGCTGCGTGGTGATGTCCAACGCGGTGCACGTGTACGTCTCGCAGGCCGACAAGGGGGAGCTCGTCATGGGGGCCGGGATCGACGCCTACAACGGCTACGCCCAGCGCGGCTCGTTCCACGTGATCGAGCACCAGATGGCCGCCGCGCTCGAGCTCTTCCCCATCTTCCGTCATGCCCAGCTGCTGCGGACCTGGGCCGGCATCGTGGACGTCAGCCCCGACGCGTCGCCGATCATCGGTCCGACCCCGATCGAGGGTCTCTTCATCAACTGCGGCTGGGGGACGGGCGGGTTCAAGGCGACCCCCGGATCGGGCTGGGTCTACGCGGACACGATCGCGAACGGCCGGCCGCACCCGCTCGCGGCGCCCTTCTCGCTCGAGCGGTTCGTCACGGGGGCCCTCGTGGACGAACACGGCGCAGCGGCGGTGGCCCACTGATGCGGGAGCGGGAGGCATGCTGCTGATCCCCTGCCCCTGGTGCGGGCCGCGCGACGAGGTCGAGTTCCGCTACGGCGGTCAGGCGCACATCCGCTACCCCTCGGACCCCGACGCGCTCTCGGACGAGGCCTGGGCCGACCACCTCTTCATGCGCGACAACCCCAAGGGCCCATGGGCCGAGCGCTGGTTCCACGCCGCCGGGTGCCGACGCTGGTTCAACGCGATCCGCGACACGGCGACCCACCGGCTGCTCGCCACCCACCGCCTGGACGAACCGCCGCCGGAGGTGGGCGCGTGAGGGGCCCGCGGCGGGTCGCGACCGGGGGGTCGTGGATCGACCGGGACCGCCCCGTCTCCGTGCGGTTCGCGGGCGGGGAGCTCGCCGCCCTGGCGGGCGACACGGTGGCTTCCGCGCTGCTCGCGAGCGGGGTCCGGGGTGGGTTCCGCTCGCCCATCCTGGGGCGGCCCCGAGGTGTCTTCGCCGCGGGGGTGGAGGAGCCGAACGCGTACGTCGAGATCCGCAGACCGGCCTTCGAGTCCATCGTGGCGGCCACGGCGATCCCCGTGGTCGAGGGCATGGAGGTGGAGCCCCGGCCGGGTGTCGGCCGCCTGCCGTCCGGGCCGGCGCCCACGCGTCCCGCCATGCACACCCACCGCCACGTCGAGACCCTCGTGATCGGGGGCGGACCGGCCGGGAGGACCGCGGCGATGCGAGCGGCCGGCTCGGGCGAGCGCGTCCTCCTCGTGGACGAGCGACACGGGATCGAGGACCCCCCCGCGGGCGTCACCTGCCTCGCGCGCACCACCGCGACGGGCGTCTACGACGACGGGTACGTCGTCTGCTACGAGCGCGGCGCCGAGCTCGACCGCATCTGGCACGTGCGAGCCCGTCGCGTCGTGCTCGCCTCCGGCGCGCACGAGCGGACCGTGGCCTTCGCCGGGAACGACCGGCCGGGGGTGATGCTGGCCGGCGCGGCCCGCGCCTACCTCGAGCGCTTCGGTGTCCTCTGCGGGGAGCGGACCGTGGTGATGAGCACGAACGCCTGGGGCCACGAGGCCGCCCTCGCCCTCGCCGCCGCCGGCGCGTCGGTCCTCGTGCTCGAGCCGCTCCCCGTTCCCGGCGAGCCGCCGGACCTCGCATCCGCCGGCGTCGAGGTCCGTCCCGGCTGGGCCGTGGCCGGGACCGAGGGGGAGCCCGGCCTCACCGCCGTGCACCTCGCCGGGCCGGGGGGCGAGCGCGACGTCGTGCCCGCCGACCTCCTCGCGGTGAGCGGCGGATGGAACCCGGCGCTCCAGCTCGCCCGGGCGATCGGCTGCGACCTCCGCTACGACGAGGCCCGCGCGTGCTTCGTCCCCGACGGCACGGGTCCCGACTGGCTGGAGATCGTGGGCGCGGCGGCGGGCGAGGTCCCGCCCTCGGCCGCGGTCTTCCGGATCGAGGCCGGGGACGACGCCGAGAAGTTCGTGGAGCTGCAGCGGGACCAGACCGTGGCCGACGTGGCCGCGGCCGTGGGGCGGGGGTTGCGCTCGGTCGAGCACGTCAAGCGGGCCACCTACATCGGCACCACGATCGACCAGGGCCGCACGAGCGGGGTCCTCGCCGCCGAGATCGTGAACGACCTGCTCGGGTGGGGTCCCGGGGCCCAGGGCCCGACGAACCCCCGCCCCCCCTACACGCCGATCCCGTACGCGGCGCTCGCCGGCCTCGATCGCGGGCCACGCCTGCTGGACCCGGTCCGCACCACCCCGATGCACCCGGCCCACGTGGCGCGGCGCGCCCTCTTCGAGGACGTGGGCCAGTGGAAGCGTCCCCGCTGCTTCCCGCGGGACGGGGAGGACATGGAGGCCGCCGTGGCCCGGGAGTGCCTCGCGGTGCGACGGGCGGCGGGGGTCCTGGACGCCTCGACCCTCGGGAAGATCGAGGTCGTGGGGCCCGACGCCGCGGTCTTCCTCGACCGGATGTACGTGAACCGGATGTCCACCCTGCCCGTCGGGCGGGCCCGGTACGGGGTGATGCTCGGCCTCGACGGCATGGTCGTGGACGACGGCGTCGCGGCGCGCCTGGCCGAGGACCGCTTCCTCGTCACGACGACCACCTCGGGCGCCGCGATGGTCCTCGATCGCTTCGAGGAGTGGCTCCAGACCGAGTGGCCCGAGCTCCGCGTCTGGTGCACGAGCGTCACCGAGCAGTGGACGGTGGCGGCCGTCTCGGGTCCCAGGGCGCGGGAGGTCGTCGCCGCCCTCGAGCCGAGCCCGGATCTCGACCCCCGAGCCTTCCCGCACATGGGCGTTCGCGAGGGCGAGGTGGCCGGGGTGCCCGCGCGGATCCTGCGGGTGAGCTTCACCGGGGAGGCCTCCTACGAGCTCCACGTGCACGCGCGCCACGGGCTCGGCCTGTGGGAGGAGTTGCTGCGCGTGGGCGCCGAGGTCGGGCTCGAGCCGTACGGGACGGAGGCGATGCACGTGCTGCGCGCGGAGAAGGGCTACATCATCGTGGGCCAGGACACCGACGGGACCGTGACCGCGGAGGACCTCGGGCTCGGCTGGATGGTCCGCACCGACGGATCCGACTTCATCGGCCGACGCTCCCTGGCCCGCGAGGACCTGCGCCGGCCGGACCGCCGCCAGCTGGTCGGGCTGCTGCCCGAGGATCCCGACGCGCTCCTGCCCGAGGGCGCCCAGCTCGTGGAGGAGGTGGTCGAGCCCCCCATGCGGATGGTGGGGTGGGTCACCTCGAGCTACCGGAGCCCCGTGCTCGGGCGCACGTTCGCCCTCGCCCTCGTCGAGGCGGGCCGGCGGCGCATCGGCGACACCCTCGTCTCGCCCCTCGTCTCGGGCCCCGTCCCCGTGCGCGTCACGGAGCCCGTGTTCTACGACCCCGAGGGGCGCCGCCTCCGATGATCGCCCCCCGTGCGCCGCTCGCCGACCGGTGCGAGGAGCTCGCGCGCCTCGGGGCCGTCGAGCTCGCCTTCCTCGCCCAGGTGGATGTGCGGTGCCCGCCCCAGGCGGCGAGGCGCCTCGGCCTCCCGGTCGAGCCGAACACCTCCCGCGCGCTCGGGCAGCGCGAGGCGCTCTGGCTCGGGCCCGACGCGTGGCTCGTCGTCGGCCCGGATGGCTCGGCCCCGGCGATCCTCGCGGAGCTCGAGGAGGCGCTGGGCGGGGAGCCCCGGAGCGTCGTCGACGTGAGCGCGGCCCGCACCGCGATCGAGCTCCGCACGGCGGACCGTCTCGAGCTGCTCGCCACCGGCTGCGGGCTCGACCTCGACCCCCGCGGCGGATGGGTCCCCGGACGGGTCGCGCAGACCCTGTTCGCCCGAGCCCAGGTCCTGCTGCACGAGCGGGAGGGCGCGACCCGGATCTTCGTCCGGCCCTCCTTCGCCGCCTACGTGCTCGAGCGGCTGCTCGCCGCCGCCTCGCTGCTCCGGCGCGGTTGAGGGCCCCCGGCCTACGGGGCCGCGAGCGCCTCGAGCGCGGCCCGCTGCCACGCGGCGGCGCGGCCGACCTGGTTGAACGTGAACAGGTGGAGCCCCCGGACACCGGCCGACGGGTCGGCGACCGTGGCGGCGAGCCCCTCGAGCAACCGCTCCGGCCCGAAGGAGCCCCGCGCGAGCCGCCCGAGGACCGACCGGTTCTTCCGCAGGTACCGCGCGGCGTCGGCGAGCCCGATCCGCCCGCTCACGGCCAGGAGCTTGCCGAGCTCGACCGGGCCCGGCAGGCCCAGGTGCACCTCGAGCCGCACCCCCTCGGCTCGGATCCGACCGATCCACGCCGCGATCGCCGCGGGCTCGAAGCACATCTGCGTCGTCACCCAGGACGCGAGGGGCGCCTTCGCGAGCAGGGCCTCGCGCAGGGCCTCCTCGGGGATCTGGGGATGGCCCTGGGGATAGCCCGGCACCCCGAGCCGCTCGAAGGGGCCGTCGAGCTCGTGGATCGCCCGGAGCAACGCGAGGCCGTCGGGGAAGGCCCCCGCCTCCTCGGCGTCGCCGCCCACGACGAAGGCCTCGGTCAGCCCCGCCTCGCGGCAGGCCGCGAGCAGCTCCGCCAGCTGGCCCCGGTCCCGGACCATGTGCGCCGCCAGGTGTGGCGCGCAGGGATGGCCGCGGCGGGCCAGGGCCGCGGCGAGCTCCACCGTGGCCCAGATCCCACGGCTGGGCGACGCCGTAACGCTCGTCGGCGCGCCGGGCGGCAGCTCCTCGGCCAGCTCGAGCGCGTCTCGGAGGGGGATGAGCTCGAACCGAGCCCCCGCGACCAGGCGCGCGAGGACCGCCCGTTGCCCGGCTCCGATCCGGGGGGCCGGGCGCCCCCGCAGGGCTCGCTCACTCGTTCGCATCGGGGAACGACGCCTTCCTGCGCTCGATCCACTCCCGCAGCTCGAGGTCCACCGCCTCGTCCATCGGCGGGGGCTCGTACTCCGCGAGCATCCGCTTCCAGATCCGGTTGGCCCGCTGGGCCGTATCCAGGGAGCCCTCCGACTCCCACTGCTCGAAGCTGTTGTTGTCGGCGACCGTGGAGCGATAGAAGGCGGTCTCGAAGTTCGCCAGCGTGTGGGCCGCCCCGAGGAAGTGCTTCCCCGGCCCGTTCTCGACGATCGCCTCGAGGGCCTGGCCGTTCTCGGAGAGATCGACGCCGCGGGCGAACGCGTGCAGCATCCCGCACTGGTCCGTGTCCATCACGAACTTCTCGTAGCCCATCGTGAGTCCGCCCTCCAGCCACCCCGCCGCGTGGAGGACGAAGTTCACCCCCGCGAGGAGCGTGGGCTGCAGCGTGTTCGCGGACTCGTAGGCCGCCTGCGCGTCGGGGATCTTGGAGGCCGTGAGCGAGCCCCCCGAGCGGAAGGGGACGCCGAGGCGCCTCGCGCACGCGGCGAGCACGTAGAGCACGAGGGCGGGCTCGGGCGTCCCGAAGGTCGGCGCCCCCGACTGCATCGACATCGAGGAGGCGAAGGATCCGAAGACCACCGGGGCTCCCGGCCGGACGAGCTGCACGTAGGCCATCCCCGCCATCGCCTCGGCGAGGGTCTGGGCCGCGGCGCCCGCGACCGTCGCCGGGGACATCGCCCCGGCCAGGATGAAGGGGGTCATGATGACCGCCTGGTTGGCCTCGGCGTAGACCCGCGCGGCGCCGAGCATCGTCGCGTCCCACACGAGCGGTGAGTTCGCGTTGATGAGGCTCATGATCACCGTCTTGCGCTCGAGCTCGTCCGCGCCGAAGACGATGCGAGCCATCTCCAAGGTGTCCGCGGCGCGCGACGGATGGGTGACCGAGCCCATGAAGGGCTTGTCCGAGTACCGCAGGTGCGCGTAGACCATCTCGAAGTGCCGCTTGTTCACGGGCAGGTCCACCGGCTCGCACACGGTCCCGCCGGAGTGGTGCAGCCACGGCGTCAGGTACGTGAGCTTCACGAAGTTCCGGAAGTCCTCGATCGTCCCGTACCGCCGACCGCCGTCGAGGTCGCGGACGAAGGGGGACCCGTAGGCGGGCGCGAGCACGGTGGCCTCGCCCCCGATCTGCACGGATCGCTCCGGGTTGCGCGCGTGCTGGGTGAACACCCGGGGGGCCGTCGCCTGGACGAGATGCCGCGCGAGGCCCCGGGGGAACCGCACGAGCTCCCCCTCAACGTCGCATCCCGCGCTCCGGAGCCGCTCTCGGGCGTCGGCGTCGCGGAAGACCACGCCGACGCGCTCGAGGATGGTGTCCGCGTTGCGCTCGATGATCTCCAGGCCCTCCTCGGAGAGGACCTCGACCGGACGCATGGTCCGGGTGATGTACGGCACCGCCTCCTCGATCGCCCGCGCCCGCGCGGCCTGCCGCGCGGCGCGCCCGCCCGAGCGGCGGCGGGGGCTCGATGCTGCTTCGGTCATCCCTGGCTCCTCGTTCGTCGACGTCGCCCCGTCCCGACCACCTCGCGCGGGGGTAGCGCCACCACCTCGGCGAGACGGGGGAAGGGATCGGTGGCGTGGGGGAGGGCCATCGCCTGCACGAAGTGCTCCTGGAACCGCGGCTCGACCGCCGTCTCGATCTTCTCCACCCGCCCGACGACCTGCTCGATGTCGGTCCGCGCGGCGCGGTTCAACAGCGCGATCCGCGCCCCCGTCCCGGCCGCGTTCCCCGCGCTCGTCACCCGCGCCGGATCGCAGTCGGGGACCAGGCCCAGCACCATCGCGTGGATCGGATCGATGTGGGCGCCGAACGCCCCCGCGAGCCGGATCCGGTCCACGCGGTCCACGCCGGCGGCGTCCATGAGCAGACGGCACCCCGCGTACAGCGCCGCCTTCGCGAGCTGCACCTGTCGCACGTCGTTCTGGGTGATGCGGATCGGCGGGCCCTCGGGGGGATCGTGCAGCACGTAGGCGAAGGCGCGGCCGTCGGGGACCACCCGCGGGCTGCGCTCGGCCGCCGCCGGGTCGATGACCCCCTCGGCGGTGAGGACGCCCGCGAGGTACAGCTCCGCGATCGCCTCGATGATGCCGGAGCCGCAGATCCCGGAGACCCGGGCGCCCGCGAACCCGGGCTCGTCCGACCAGGCGTCCGCGCCGATCACCCGGAACCGCGGCTCGAGCGTCTCCGGGTCGATCCGGACCCGCTCGATCGCCCCGGGGGCCGCCCGCTGCCCGGCCGTGATCTGGGCCCCCTCGAAGGCGGGGCCCGTCGGGCTCGACGCGGCGAACAGGCGACCGTCCGCGGCCAGCACGATCTCGGCGTTCGTGCCGACGTCCACGACGAGGGTGACCCCCTCCTGCGCGTGCGGCGCCTCGGCGAGGATCACGCCGGCGGTGTCCGCCCCCACGTGCCCCGCGATGAGAGGGAGCGCGTAGACCCGCGCCCCCGGGTGGACGGCGAGCTCGAGGTCCCGGGCGGGCACCCGCAGCGCCGAGCCGGTGGCGAGCGCGAACGGCGCGCCGCCGAGCTCCGTGGGATCCAGCCCGAAGACGAGGTGGTGCATGATCGGGTTGCCGACGAGCGTCACCTCGAGGACGTCGGCGCGATCGACCCCCGCCGCCACGACGAGGTCGTCGACCAGGTCGCGAAGGCACCCGCGGACGGCGGCGGTGAGCTCGGCCTCCGCGCCCGCGTGCATCATCACGTAGCTCACCCGGCTCATGAGGTCCTCGCCGAAGCGGATCTGGGGGTTCATCGCGCCCGCCGAGGCGAGCAGCTCCCCCGTCCGGAGGTCGCACAGGTGCCCCGCGACGGTCGTCGACCCGACGTCGAAGGCCACACCGAGGGCTCGGTCGTGGAGGCCCGGCCACACGCCCGTGAGGATCCGCCCGTCGTGGACGGCGACGGTGACGGCCCAGTCGCCCTGGCGGAGCGCTCGCTGCAGGCCCGGCAGGACCCCCGGATCGACCTCCAGCCCGGCGAGGCCCCAGTCGCGGGCGAGGGCGTCGAGCACGCGCTCCAGGTCCCCGCGGGACGAGCCGAGGGTCGGCGGCTCGACCTCGGCGTAGAGGAGGCGGACCACCGGATCGAGCTCGATGTCGCGCGCCTCGGCCTCCTTGCGCACGACCTGCCGGTGGATCTGGGCGTCGGGCGGGACGTCCACGAGGAGGTCCCCCAGGATCCGCGTGTGGCACCCGAGGCGTCGGTCGGGGGCGAGGCCGCTCCGCTCGCGGTAGCGGCGCTCGGGATCGCTGAAGGCCGTGGCGTGTTCCGACCGCGAGACGATCCCGTGCTTGGGGAAGCCGCCCTCGACGAGGACGACCTGGCAGCGGCCGCAGATGCCGCGACCCCCGCAGACCGAGTCGAGGTCCACGGCGAGGGCCCGCGCCGCGTCCAGGATCGAGGTCCCCTCAGGGAAGCGGCCGCGCCGCCCCGAGGGGGTGAAGACGACGAGCGGTCCCTCCTCGCTCACGGCGTCGTCCGACCGGCCAGACGGGCGGCGCGGCCGCCCCGCCGGCCCCCGCGCGCGCCCGCGGGATCGCCGCCCTCGCGGTACCGTGCGATCCACCGGGCGCAGTCGGGATCGGCGCCCATGAGGACGTCGGCCGCCATGATGGATCCTCGGATCTCCTCCCGGAGCGGGTTCGTGATCGCCGAGGTGAGCCCGTTCGCGATGGCCATCGTGAGGAAGGCCGCGTTGATCCCCTCCCGGTTCGGCAGGCCGAAGGAGATGTTCGAGGCCCCGCAGGTGGTGTTCACCCCGAGCTCCTCCCGGAGGCGTCGCAGGAGGTGGAACACCTGGCGCCCCGCGGAGCCCATGGCGCCGATCGGCATCACGAGGGGGTCCACGACCACGTCCTCCTTGGGGATCCCGTGGTCCGCGGCGCGTTGCACGATCTTCCGCGCGACCTCGAAGCGGACGTCGGGGTCCTCGCTGATGCCGGTCTCGTCGTTCGTGATCGCCACCACCGCGGCCCCGTGCTTGGCCACGAGGGGGAGGACCGCCTCGAGGCGCTCCTCCTCCCCGGTCACGCTGTTCACCAGGGCCTTGCCCCGGTAGACGGCCAGCCCCGCCGCGAGCGCCTCGACCACCGAGGAGTCGATCGAGAGCGGCAGGTCGGTCAGGGACTGGACGAGCTCGACGGTCTCCGCCAGGATCGCCGGTTCGTCGGCGAGGGGGATCCCGGCGTTCACGTCCAGCATGTGGGCGCCGGCCTCGACCTGCGCCTGGACGTCCGCGATCACCGTGGAGAAGTCCCCCCGGGCCATCTCCTCGGCCAGTCGACGCCGTCCCGTCGGGTTGATGCGCTCGCCGATCACGACGAACGGGAGGTCCGGCCCCATCACGACCTCCCGGGTCGCCGAGGAGAGCACGGTCCGGGTCACGACGCCCCCTCCCGCAGGCCGCCGGCGCGGATCGCGGCGCGGAGGACCTCGGGCGTCCACTCCCGCAGGAGCTCCTGGTAGGCCGCCTCCGCCTCGGCCTCGAGGTCCTCGCCGCACGGACGCCGCTCGGTGCGGAAGCTCGCGGCGTACTCGTCCGAGCCGGTGAGGCCCGCGACCATCGCCGCCGCGTCGATGGCCTCCTGGAAGGCCTCGGGCATGGCTCGGCGAGCGGCCTCACGCCCCCGGCGCGCGATGACCTGGGCCGGGATGTCCCGCCACCGGATGATCTGGAGCTCGGGCTCGGCGCTCATCGGGGTCGCCTCACACCGCCACCTGCGCGCGGCGAGCCTGGATCAGCTGCTTGGCCGTCTCGGCGGCGATCGCGGCGTCGCGGCAGTAGGCGTCCGCGCCGATCGCGCGACCGAACTCCTCGTTCAGGGGCGCCCCGCCGACCATCACGATGTACCGATCGCGGATCCCGCGCTGCACCAGCTCGTCGATCACGACCTTCATGTACGGCATCGTCGTGGTGAGCAGCGCCGACATCCCGAGGATGTCGGGCTCGTGCTCCTCGAGGGCGGCGAGGTAGTTCTCCACCGGGTTGTTGATGCCGAGGTCGATCACCTCGAACCCCGCGCCCTCGAGCATCATAGCCACGAGGTTCTTGCCGATGTCGTGGATGTCGTTCTTGACCGTTCCGATGACCACCTTGCCGATGCGCTCGGCGCCGGTCTCGGCGAGCAGGGGACGAAGGACCTCCATCCCCGCCTTCATCGCGTTCGCGGCGAGGAGGACCTCGGGGACGAAGAGGATCCCGTCGCGGAAGTCGACGCCGACGATCCGCATGCCCTCCACGAGGGCGTCGTTCAGGACCTTCTCCGGCGCCCAGCCGCGGCCGAGCAGGATCTGCGTCCCCTCGGCGATCTCGTCGGCGAGGCCGTCGTACAGGTCGTCGTGCATCTGCCGAACGAGCTCCTCGTCCGACAGGCTGCTCAGGTCGATGTCATCCCCTGCCATCTCTCAGCTCCTCAGTCGCTCACCCTTCGGGTCGACGAGCGGCTCGGCGGCCACCGTCGCCGCCACCCGCTCGCCCAGGTACTCGATCTCGACCGGCGTCCCCTCCCGGGCGAGGGCCGACGGGAGGTAGCCGTAGGCGATCCCCCGGCCCACGCTGTAGCCGTAGCCGGCGGAGGTGACGTACCCCACGACCCGGTCGTCCGACCACACCGGCTCCTTGCCCATCACCACGCGCTCCGGGTCGTCCAACGTCATGCAGACGAGACGGCGGAGCGGACCGCGGTCGCGGACCGCCTCCAGCGCCCGCTTGCCCTGGAACTCCTTGTCCCAGCGCACCGCGAACCCGAGGCCGGCCTCGATCGGATCGTGCTCCGTGTCGATGTCCTGGCCCCACAGCCGGTACCCCTTCTCCAGCCGGAGCGAGTCGAAGGCGCCCAGCCCCGCCGCGACGAGGCCCGCGTCACGCCCGGCCTCCCAGACGAGGTCCCACGCCCGCCTTCCCATCTCCATCGGCCCGTAGAGCTCCCAGCCGAGCTCGCCGACGTAGCTGATCCGCTGCGCGAGGACCGGCACCTCCCCGAGGTCGATGCGCCGGGCGGTCATGTACGGGAAGGCCTCGTTCGACAGGTCGGCCTCGGTGAGCCTGGCCAGGATCTCCCGGGCGCGCGGACCCCACAGGCCGAGCGTGAACATCGGCCGGTCCCCCACGTGCACCCGCTCCCCGTCACGGACCTGGCGGCGGATCCAGGCGAGATCGTGCATCCCGGGGCCGCCCCCGGTCACGACCATGAACCGATCCTCCTCCAGGCGGGTGACGACGACGTCGCAGCGGATCGTCCCACGCGCCGTCAGCATCGAGGTGTAGACGAGCGACCCGACCGGGCGATCGATCCGGTTCGCGCACACGCGCTCGAGGAAGCCGAGGGCGTCGGGCCCCTCCACCGCGATCTTCACGTAGGCCGTGAGGTCGAACAACCCCGCCCGCTCGCGGGTGGCCAGGTGCTCGGCCCCCTCGATCGGCGACCAGAGCATCGCCGACCACTCGTCCCGGCGCTCCCACGGGGCGCCGGTGAGCAGCGGCCGGTTGGCCTCGTACCACTGGGGGCGCTCCCACCCCGCCGCCGACACGAAGGAGGCGCCGAGCTCGACCTGGCGCTCGTACCACGGCGAGAGCCGCAGCTCGCGCGGGCGCGCCATCTGCTGGCGCGGGTGGATGATGTCGTAGACCTCCCGGTACTGCTGCTTCCCCCGCTCCAGCACGTACGGGGGCGTCGTCATATGGGGGTAGAAGCGGTTCGCGTCGGCCTCCGCGAGCTCCAGGCTTGGCTGCCCCTCGACCATCCACTCCGCGACCTGACGGGCCATGCCGGCGGCGTGGGTGACCCACACCGCCTCGCAGACCCAGGCCCCCCGCACGGCCGCGCTCTCCCCCACGATGGAGCCCCCGTCGGGAGTGAACGAGAACATCCCGTTGATCGACCGGGCCGGGTCCGCCGGCCGCATCCGGCCGGCCAGGGCGGGGAGCAGGCGCTCGGTCTCGGCCTCGGCCTCCTCGAAGTCCTCGGGCGTGAAGGGCATGAGCGAGGGCATCGGCCCCGGCTGGCTCGGGTGCCGGATCTCGGCCTGGGGGGTCGCCCGCGGCTCGTGCCGGTAGTTGCCGACCGCGTAGTGGTCCTGCCGGTGCCGGTAGTAGAGCGAGCGGTCCTGGTGCCGCAGCAGGGGGTGCACGACCTCGCGGGTCTCCCCGGCGAGCTCGGGGATCGGGTCGGTCCAGACGAGCTGGTGCTGCACCGCCACGAGCGGGATCGGCACGCCGAGCATCGTGCCGACGCTCGGGCCCCAGATCCCCGCGCAGACCAGGACCCGCTCGCACTCGATGTCGCCCCGATCCGTGCGCACACCATGGACCCTGCCCCGGCGCACGTCGAACCCGGTGACGGTGATCCCGCCCTCGAAGGCCACGCCCCTCGCCTCGGCACGCTCGGCGAGGGCGGTCACGATGCGGATCGCCTTCGCGATGCCGTCCGAGGGGACCCAGTACCCACCGAGGATGTGGTCGGGGTTCACGAGCGGGCTCCGCTCGACGACCTCGCGCGGGCCGAGCAGCTCGCCGCCCTCGAGGCCCCAGGCCCGGGCGAGGCCCAGGCGCCGATGAAGCTCGCGCATGCGCTCGGGCGTGGTGGCGACCTCGATCGAGCCGACCTCGTACCAGCACGGCTCGCCGTCCACCTCGAGCGACCGGTACAGGGCGACCGTGTCCTGCGCGATCTTGCACATCGTGCGGGAGGCGTTGGTCTGGAACACGAGCCCTGGCGCGTGGGAGGTGGAGCCCCCCGCCTCGAACAGCGGCCCTTGGTCGATCACGAGGACGTCCGTCTCCCCCAGCTCAGACAGGTGGTAGGCGGCACTCACGCCGACGATGCCAGCTCCGACGATCACGGTGCGCGCTCGGTCCCCCATGGTCCTCCCGATGATGCCCGTCCGGTGTTGCGCGAACGACCGGCTCGTTGCGGTCTCGGCAACCCCTCAGTCGCCGCCGAGGTCGATCACGACGGTCTTCAGCTCCGTCAGCCGCTCCATGGAGAAGCGGCCGCCGACCCGACCCACCCCGCTCATCGAGCCGGCCCGGCCCCCGAACGGCAGGTGCGACTCCCAGTAGTTCGTGCCCTCGTTCACGTTCACCCACCCGGTGCGAACGGCCTCCGCGAAGCGGAGCCCGCGCGCGAGATCCCGGGTGAAGACCGCGGCGAGGAGCCCGTACGGCGACCCCTCGACGATGCGCAGGGCCTCCGCCTCGTCCGGGATCGCCGAGATGGGGACGACCGGCCCGAAGGTCTCCTCCCGAGCCACGACCATCTCCTCGGTGACGTCGAGGACCACCGTCGGGGCGTAGAAGAGCGGCGAGCCGAGCTGCGGCAGCCGCTCGCCGCCCGTCGCCAGACGGGCGCCGCGCTCGAGCGCGTCCTGGACGTGCCGCTCGGTCTTCTCGACGGTCGGCTCGTTGTTCAGGGGCCCCATCGTGGTGGCCGGATCGAAGGGATCGCCGACGCGGATCCCACGCTCGATGGCCGCGAGCAGCCGCTCGACGAAGGGCTCGAGCACCGGCTCCTGGACGAGGACGCGCTCGCCCGCCGTGCAGCTCTGCCCGGCGTTGAGGAAACAGGCCACGAGGGTCGCCGCCACGGCCCGGTCCAGGTCGGCGTCGTCCAGCACGACGAGGGGCCCGTTGCCACCCATCTCGAGGAGGAGTTCCTTGCCCGCCGCACGGGCGGCGACCGTGCGGCCCGTCTCGATCGAGCCGATGAAACCCACGGCCTGGGTGCCGGGGTGCGCCGCGATCTCGTCCCCCACGACCGGCCCGGGGCCCGTCACCAGGTTGACCACGCCCGGCGGGAGGTCGGCCGCCTCCAGGCACTCCGCGAGTCGCCCGGCGCAGACCGACGTCGTCGGCGCCGGGACCCACACCACGGTGTTCCCGTAGGCGATCGCCGGCGCGAGGATCTCGGCCGGCATCGTGTACGGCCAGTTCCACGGGGTGATGAGCGAGACCACCCCGAGCGGCACGCGCTGCAGGAGCACGCGCTTGCCGGCCTCAACCGAGGGCGGCAGCGAGCCCTCGACGCGAGTCGCGTCCGCGGCCGCCATCTCGAAGTACACGATGAGCTCCGCGACCTCGTCCTCGGCCTCGGCCCGCAGGGGCTTGCCCTGGTCGAGGGTCAGGGTGCGCGCGAGGTCCTCGCGCCGAGCGTCGATCGCCTCGGCCACCCGGCGCATCGCCCGGGCCCGATCGAAGGCCGAGAGCGACGCCCAGCCGGGCTGCGCCGCCCGGGCCGCCTCGATCGCTCGACGGGCGTCCTCGCGCGTGCCCTCGGCGACCTCACCGATCATCTCCCCGGTCGAGGGGCTCCTCGCCTCGAACGTCCGCTCCCCGTCAACCCAGCGGCCGCCGATCCACATCCGAACGTACTCGCCCACCGCGCACCTCCTCGGCGTCGGGGGGAGCGGCCCCCGCCGCTCCCCCCGACCGCTGCCGTTCCCGCTAGCCGGCGGCCAGGCCCGCGTCCACCCAGGGCTGCCAGACGTCCGGGTTCGCCTCGATCCACTTCCGGGCGGCCTCCACGGGATCCACTCCGTTGTGGATGTCCAGGGCGATGCTGTTCTGGTCCTCGTTCGTGTACCGCATCGCCTCGAGGAATGCGAACGCCGCCGGTGCCCGCTCCGGCAGGCCGTCGTGGAACACCTTCGTGAGCACGTCCTCCGGGTAGGCGCACGCGTAGGCGTCCGGATCCTCCGCCGCGGCCCGCTCGCACTCGGGCGTCACCTCCGGCAGCTCGATCATCGTGAGGTCGTACTGCGCGTGGGCCCAGTGCGGCGTCCAGAAGTAGAAGAGGATCGGCTCCCGCTTCTGGTACGCGGCGTCGAGGGCCGCCAGCTCGGCCGCCTCGGACCCAGCGTAGATCACCTTCAGGTTCAGCTCGAGGTTGTCGGCGATGGCCTGGTCGAAGGTCACGTAGCTCGGGTCACCGTCGAGGATCTGGCCGGCGTCACCCGACTCGGCCGTCCGGAAGAGGTCCTCGTTGCCCTTCAGCCCCTCCCAGGTGGCGAGCTCCGGATGGTCCTCGAGCAGGTAGGTGGGGATCCACCATCCGATCTGCCCCGTCACGCCGAGCGGACCACCGTCGAGGACGCCGTTGCCGAAGTAGCGCTTGAAGTCCTTCGCGTGGCCCGACGGCCAGACCTCCAGGCTGGCATCGAGATCCCCGTTGGCCAGGGCCGGGAAGGCCGCGTACTCGTCGATCTCGACGATCTCCACCGTGTAGCCGAGCTCCTCCTCCAGGAGCACCTTCGCGACGTACGCGTTGGCCGCGGACCCGTCCCACGGGTGCACCGCGAGCGAGATCGTGACGTCCCGGTTGTCCGGGACCACCCCCTCACCGGTCGGACCGGTCGCCCCCCCACCGGACGACCCGCCCGACTCGACGTCGCTGCAGGCCGCCGCGACGATCGTGAGCGACGCGAGGAGCAGGCCCAGCTGGACCAGGATCCACCTCCGTTGCCGCATGCATCTCCCCCTTTCCATCCCGGTCGGCCTCACGCCGACGCTCCGACCCCCGCCGCCGAGGCGCGGGTCCGTCCCATCTCCTGCGTGATGCGGTCGATCACGATCGCGAGCAGGAGGATGCAGATCCCGGCCACCATCCCCCGACCGGGATCGTGCGAGAGCCCCTGGATCACCTCGTAGCCGAGCCCACCGCCCCCGACCAGGCCCGCGATGATCACGACCGAGAGCACCATCATCACCGTCTGGTTGACCCCAAGGAGGATGGAGGGCCGGGCGAGCGGCAGTTGGACCTTCGTCAGCACCTGCCACCGGGTGGAGCCGAAGGCCGTCGCCGCCTCCACCGTCTCGCGGGGCACCTGCCGGATCCCCGCGTCCGTCAGCCGGATCCCGGGCGGCAGCGCGTAGACGAGCGCCGCGATCACCCCGGGCACCCGGCCCACGTTGAAGAGCGCCACCACCGGAACGAGGTACACGAACTGCGGCATCGTCTGCATCGCGTCGAGGATCGGGCGCAGGAGGCGCTGGACGCGATCGTCCCAGGCCGACCAGATCCCGATGGGGATCGCGAGCACCACCGAGGAGGCCACCGCGACGATCACCTGGCTCAGCGTGTCCATGGAGATCTCCCACATCCCGAGGAGTCCCACGCCCGCGACGCAGGAGAACGCGAGCGCCGTGAGGCCCGGCCGGCGGGAGATGCGCCAGGCGGCCAGGGCCGTCCCTCCCGCGACCATCCACCAGGGGAGCCCGAGGAGCAGATCCCGCAGCGGGTCCAGGCCGAGGCGGATCATCGATCCGCTCATCGCCTCCGTGAGGTCGCTCACGTGGAGGGTGAGCCACGCCACGGCCCGGTTCACCGGCTCCGAGATCGAGACCGTCCAGGCCTCCGGGAAGGCCTGCTGGCGGAGCACCTCGCGCCCGAACGCGACGGCCACGCCTGCCCCCGCGAGCGCGAGCCCCCACGCCCAGCCCCGCGGGACGGACCAGGGGCCGAGGCGGATCCGATCGGCGCCGCGGTGCCGCCGGTCCCGCTGGCTCCACCCCATCGTGACCCGATCGAGCACGATGGCGAGCAGCACGATCGCGATCCCCCCGGCGAGGGCCTCTCCGACGTCCCGCCGCTGGAGCGCGTTGTAGACGACCCGGCCGAGACCGCGGAACCCCACGGAGGCCGCGATCACGACCATCCCGAGGGCCATCATGATGGTCTGGTTGACCCCGAGCATGATGTGCGGCTTCGCGAGCGGCAGCTGGACCTTGCGCAGCAGCTGCCTGGGGGTCGAGCCGAACGCCTCGCCCACCTCGATGGACCCGCGCGGGACGAGCTTCACGCCGAGGGCCGTGAGCCGGATCGCCGGGGGCAGGGCGAAGACGATGGTGGCGATGAGGGCGGTCGTCGTCCCGATCGAGAAGAGCAGCACGAGGGGCACGAGGTAGGAGAAGGCGGGGATCGTCTGCATCCCGTCGAGGATGGGACGGAGGGCCCGGTCCACGGCCGGCCGTCGCCCGGCCCAGATCCCGAGCGGGATCCCCACCGCGAGGGCGGCGACCACGGCCATGACGATGAGCGCGATCGTCTCCAGGCTCGGCTCCCACATCCCGAGCGCCGCCATCGCCCCGAGGCCCGCCGCCGCGAGCACACCCCTGCGCCAGCCCGCCGCGACGCCGGAGATGAGCGCCGCCCCGACGATCACCCCGAACCAGGTCAGCCGCGAGAGCAGCCGGACGATGCCATCGAAGGAGGTGTTCACGAGGTCCTTGAGCGGCACGAGCCCGCGGACGAAGAGCGGGTGCGTGCGCTGATGGGTGGTGACCCACTCCTGGAAAGCGTTGAACGCCTTGGCGAGATCCACCGTCCAGCGCTCGGGGAACCCGCCGCCGAGCTGCAGCCCGACCGCCAGGGCCAGGGCCACCCCGGCGCCCCAACCGGCGCGGCGGGTCCAGGCCCGTCGCGCCGAGCCGAGCTCGAGGAGGTCGGTGCTGGCGACCGCGGTCGCCCGCGGCGAGGACCCGCCCAACCGTTCCTGCATCAGCGCGGGTCCTCGACCATCGCCTCCAGCACCGCCGCGCGATCCACCACGCCGATCGGCCGACCGCCCTCCACGACCCGGACCGGATCCTCGCTGCGCGCGACGATCGGCAGGAGCTCGGCGAGGGTCGCCTCCGGCCCGACCTCCGCCGACGACGCGCGGCTCCCGTTCAGGGGCCGCATGACGGAGCGGGCCCGCAGCACGTGCGAACGCGGCACGTCCCGGACGAAGTCCGCGACGTACGCGTCCGCCGGATGCAGCACCACCTCCTCGGGCGTGCCCACCTGGACGAAGCGACCGTCCTTCATCACCGCGATCCGGTCGCCGAGCTTGAGGGCCTCCATCAGGTCGTGGGTGATGAACACCATGGTCTTGCGCAGCTCGCGCTGGAGGCGGAGGACCTCGTCCTGCATGTCGCGGCGGATGAGGGGGTCGAGCGCGCTGAAGGGCTCGTCGAAGAGCATGATCTCCGGATCGGTGGCGAGGGCGCGGGCGAGCCCGACCCGCTGCTGCATCCCTCCGGAGAGCTCCTCGGGGAAGGCGTGGGCCCACCCCGCGAGGCCCACGATCTCCAGCACCTCGTTGGCGCGGCGGATGCGCTCGGCCCGCTCCACGCCCCGGACCTCGAGCCCGAACGCCACGTTGTCCACGATCCGGCGGTGGGGGAGGAGGCCGAAGTGCTGGAACACCATGCTCACCCGCCGCCGGCGGAGATCCCGGAGCCGCTCGGGGTCGAGGGCGCCGATGTCCTCGCCGTCGATGAGGACCCGCCCGGCCGTCGGCTCATGGAGGCGGTTCAGCATCCGCACGAGCGTGGACTTGCCCGATCCGGAAAGCCCCATGACGACGAAGACCTCGCCGGGGGCGACGTCGAAGGAGACCCCGCGTACCGCCGCGACGCACCCGGTCTCGGCGAGCAGCTCGCTCCTCGGAAGGTCGGCCGCGGGCGAGCCCACGATCCGTTCGGGTCTCGGTCCGTAGACCTTCCAGAGGTCCCGGCACGAGACCGCCATGTTCGATCCGTCCACCGTCTGGCCGCTCTCCTCTTCCACGTGACCCACGGTCGGCTCGACCGGGGGACTATGGGCGACGCGGGGGGGCGCGGGCAACCCGGCGGTTGCGGGCACCGCAACCTGCGGCGCGCTTCCCGCGACCGGATGGCGCAGACTCCTGCCCCGATGGGCTCCCGCCACTACGACTTCGTGATCGTCGGCGGCGGCTCCGCCGGGAGCTGTCTCGCCAACCGGCTCTCCGCGGACCCGGGCAACCGCGTGCTCGTCCTGGAGGCGGGGCGCCCCGACTACCCGTGGGACGTGTTCATCCACATGCCGGCGGCCCTCGCCTTCCCCATCGGCAGCCGGTTCTACGACTGGCGCTACGAGTCCGAGCCCGAGCCCCACATGCACGGGCGTCGGATCTACCACGCCCGAGGGAAGGTCCTCGGCGGCTCGAGCTCGATCAACGGGATGATCTTCCAGCGGGGCAACCCGATGGACTACGAGCGGTGGGCCCGGAACCCCGGCCTGGAGACCTGGGACTACGCACATTGCCTCCCCTACTTCAAGCGGATGGAGAACTGCCTCGCCGCCCGGATCGACGACCCCTTCCGGGGCCACGCCGGACCCCTCGTGCTCGAGCGGGGTCCTGCGCGCAGCCCCCTCTTCGGCGCCTTCTTCGAAGCCGTCCAACAGGCCGGCTACCCGCTCACCGAGGACGTGAACGGCTACCGGCAGGAGGGGTTCGCCCCCTTCGATCGCACCATCCACCGGGGCCGGCGCCTGTCGGCGGCCCGCGCCTACCTGCACCCGGTCATGGGGCGTCCGAACCTGGAGGTGCGCACGCGCGCGTTCGTGACGCGGGTCCTGTTCCGGGGCACGCGGGCGATCGGGGTGGAGTACGTGCGACGCCGCGGCGGGGTCGAGCGCGTCAACGCGGGCGAGGTGATCCTGTGCGGCGGCGCCATCAACACCCCCCAGATCCTCCAGGTCTCCGGCGTCGGCAACGCGGAGGAGCTCCGCGCCCTCGGGGTCGAGGTGGTGCACCACCTGCCCGGCGTCGGCGAGAACCTCCAGGACCACCTGGAGGTCTACGTCCAGTACCGCTGCCTGCAGCCGGTCTCCGTGGCCCCCTACCTGCGCTGGCGCTGGCGGCCCTGGGTGGGCCTGCAGTGGCTCCTGTTCCGGTCGGGGCCCGGCGCCACGAACCACTTCGAGGCGGGCGGGTTCGTCCGCTCCAACGACGAGGTCGACTACCCGAACCTCATGTTCCACTTCCTGCCCATCGCGATCCGGTACGACGGCTCGGCGCCCGCGGGCGACCACGGGTACCAGGTGCACATCGGCCCCATGTACTCGGACGCCCGGGGATGGGTGAAGATCAAGAGCCCCGACCCCCGCGTGAAGCCACGGCTGCTCTTCAACTACCTCTCGACGGAGAAGGACCGCCGCGAGTGGGTCGAGGCCATCCGCATCGCCCGGCACATCCTGAACCAGCCCGCGCTCGACCCCTTCAACGGCGGGGAGCTCTCGCCGGGCCCGAGGGTGGAGACCGACGAGGAGATCCTCGACTGGGTGGCGCGCGACGGCGAGACGGCCCTGCATCCCTCGTGCACCTGCCGCATGGGGATGGACGAGATGGCGGTGGTGGATCCCGCCTCGATGAAGGTCCACGGGCTCGAGGGGCTGCGCGTGGTGGACGCCTCGGTCTTCCCCTCGATCACGAACGCGAACATCTACGCCCCGGTCATGATGACCGCGGAGAAGGCGACCGACCTCATCCTCGGCAACACGCCCCTGCCGCCCGAGCGGATCGCCTTCCACCGGCACCGGAGCGAGTAGGCATGCCCAGCGTCCAGGTGGGGGCCTGCCGGATCGCCTACGAGCGGTCCGGGTCGGGGCCGGACGTCGTCTTCATCGCCGGGGGCGGCGACGCGGGCTCGCGGTGGCACCGCTACCAGATCCCCTGGTTCGTGGCGGCGGGGTTCCGCTGCACGACGTTCGACAACCGGGGCGTCGGGGCCACCGTGGCCCCCGACCCACCGTGGTCCGCCTCCGATCTCGCGGGCGACGTCATCGGCCTCATCGAGGCCCTGTGCGACCCGCCCGTCGCCCTCGTCGGCCACTCGATGGGCGGGATCGTCGCGCAGCAGGTGGCCATCGAGCGGCCCGACCTGCTCCGGTGCGCGGTCCTCATCGGCACCTACCCGTGCGCCCCCGAGGGGTGGGTCCGCGACTACCACGAGGCCGAGATCGCGTTCCGGCGCGGCGGCGGGCGGCTCGACGGCGCCATGGGGGCGATCCACTACGCGGCGATGCTCTACCCCGCGAGCGCGATCGGGGACCCCGAGGTCTGGTCACGGATCGAGGAAGACCTGCTCCGGTGGATGACCTCGGGCGACAACGAGCGCTCCCTCATCGCCCAGTGGGAGCTGTGCCTGCGCAACGACCAGCGCGCGGCGCTGCGATCGTGCCGGATCCCCCTCCACGTCATCGCCGGGTCCGAGGACATCGAGGTGCCGATGGGGCTCCAGCGCCTCGTCGCCGAGCTCGCGCCGGAGGCGACCTTCGATCTGATCGAGGGAGCCGGCCACGGCTCCCTGTTCGGGCACCTCACCGAGCGCTTCAACGAGACCATCGAGGCTCGGATCCGCGAGCACCTCTGAGCGGCGGGCGCCGCCGGCCCCGGACCCTCAGTGATCCACCTCTTCGGGGAGCTCGTACCAGCGGACGCGCTCGCCGACGCGGGCCCGGATCTTCCAGCGGAGCGTCTTCGGCACGGCGTCGGCGTGGCGCCGGATCGCGAGGGCCTGCTCCACCGGGTCGAACCTGGCGGCGGCCGGCACGAGGCGCGCGAGCTCCCCCCGGAGCAGCTCCGCCACCCGGTCCAGGTTCCCGGTCACCGTGCGCCACCACCCCCAGTCGTCGGCGAGGACCTGCCCGATGCGGGCGAGCCCGATCGTGCCGGGCTCGTCCCCCTCGCGGACCTCGAACGCGGCGAGCAGGTACGCGACGTCCTGGACGTCCTTCTCGTTCTGCTCCACCACCTGGAGCTTGGACAGCAGCAGGTCCGCGAGGTCCAGGGTGTAGGGCATCCGGTCGATCCGGTCCCGGAACTCGAGGACGTGGCACATGTGCAGGCGGTCCACGATCACGTCGGCCGGCGCCCCGCCCGGCCCCACGAAGTACAGCTGCCGGTGTCCGTGGAGCGCGTTGAAGCGTCGGTCGCCCTCGAAGCCGAGCTCAGCGAGGAGCGCCTCGACCTTCGGCTTCGCCCCCGAGACCGTGGCGAGGTCGAGGTCCTGGCCGGCGCGCTCCCGCGGCGGGAAGTCGGGCGTGAGCAACCGGACCGCCTGGCCCCCCAGCAGCCGGAGCGGCACCCCCCGCTCCGCCGCGGCGTGCACGACCGTCGTGGCGAGCTCGAAGGCGTCGACCGTCCCCATCCTCACTCGTTGGCGACCGCGTCCACCCAGCGCAGGAGGTCCCGCTCGGTCAGGATCCCGACGAGCCGCCCGCCCTCCACCACCGGCAGCCGCCGGATCTTCCGCTCGTTCATCGTCTCGAAGACGAACACGATCTCCGCGTCGGGGTCGGTGGTGACCACCGGGCTCGACATCACCTCCCCGACGGGCCGCTCGAGGAGGTCCCGGTCGGTGAGGACGCGCCGGGTCACGTCGCGCTCGGTGAACACGCCGACCGGCCTCTCCCCCTCGACCACCACCACCGCGCCGATGTCGTGGTCGATCATCCGCCGCAGGGCGGTCGCCACGGTGTCCCCGGGCTCGACGGTCACGACCCCGACGGTCATGAGCTCGCGGACGCGGTCCGGGGCCTTGGTCATCTCCTCCTCCTTCCGCTCACGCGGGCGGACGCCCGAGCCTTCCCCCGCATCGTAGCCCGGCGGGTTGTCGCCGGAGCCGGGACCGGGTACAACCCTGCCGTGACCGACCCCCGTGCCCGCCCGTGAGCGCCGCCGGTCTCCCCTGGCCCGAGGGCCGTCGCGCGGCGGTCGCCGTGACCTTCGACGTGGACGCGGAGTCGGTGATGCTCGCCATCGACCCAGTCCTCGCCGAGCGTCCGAGCCTCATGTCCCACCAGCGCTACGGCCCCGTGACCGGGGTGCCGCGCCTGCTCGAGCTCCTGGCCGAGCGGGGGCTCCGCGCCACCTTCTTCGTCCCGGGCGCCACCGCCGAGCGCCACCCCGACGCCGTCCGGGCCATCGCGGAGGCCGGGCACGAGATCGGCCACCACGGCTTCGAGCACGAGTCCCTCCTCGGCCGCTCCCGACAGGAGGAGCTCGAGATCCTCCAGCGGGGCCTCGACGCGCTGGAGCGCACCGCGGGCGTCCGGCCCCTGGGGTACCGGGCTCCCTGGTGGGAGCTGGGGGCCCACACCCTCGGGCTCCTCGAGGAGCTCGGCTTCGCCTACGACTCGAGCCTGTTCGAGCGCGACGCCCCCTACCGGGTCGGCGGGCTCGTCGAGATCCCCGTCTCCTGGACCTTCGACGACTGGGAGCGGTACGCGTTCTGGCCGGAGATCACGGGCTCGGGCGCGATCGCGCGGCCGAGCGAGGTCCTCGAGGCCTGGTGGGAGGAGATCGAGGCCCTCGTCGAGGTGGGCGGGTGCGCCGTGCTCACGATGCACCCCTTCCTCTCCGGTCGGCCCGCGCGGGCCCGGGCCCTCGGCGCGCTGCTCGACCGCGTCCGGGAACGCGGCGACGTCTGGATCGCGACCTGCGGCGAGATCGCCGAGCACGCCGCCCGCGTCCTCGAGCCCTGAGCCGCGCTCAGGACCGGACCTGCTCGCCACCCGTCGCCCACCCCCCGAGCACGTGGAGGATCATGTACCCGGCCAGGCGCAGGGAGATCTGCGCCGGGTTGTCGTAGGCCGGGATCAGCTCGACGAGGTCGAGCGCGATGGGCCGACGCGCGCCGATCAGCTCGCACGCGCGGAGCATCTCGCGGGCGAGCAGGCCGCCGGGCTCGGGCGCGTCGGTCCCCGGCATCGCCGAGGCGTCCACGACGTCGGAGTCGAGGCTGCAGTAGAAGGCGTCGGTGCCGTCCGTCACGAGGTCCAGGGCCTCCCGCACGACATCCTCGATCCCCCGCTCGAGGATCTCCCGCATCCGGTAGACCCGGATCCCGTGCTGCTCGACGAAGTCCCACTGCTCGGGCGGGTTCAGCGCCCCGCGGGCGCCGACGATCGCCACGTTGCGCGGGTCCACGTTGGGCAGCTCGATCATCCGCGCCACGTGGGACCAGTTCGTGAAGCGCTCGCCGGCGAAGTTCGGCTGGCAGTCGATGTGCGCGTCGAAGTGGATGTAGCCGAAGCGCCCGGTGACGTGCTGCGAGATGGCCCGGCCGATGGGGATCGGGATCGAGTGGTCCCCGCCGATGCAGATCGGCATCGCGCCGGCCCGCAGGATCTCCGAGACCCACCGCTCGATGTACGCGCGGGAGCGCTCGGCGTCGGCGGGGATCATGGGGACGTCGCCGACGTCGGCGAGGCGGAACTCCTCGAAGACGTTCACGTCGAAATCGCCGAGGTACGGCAGGAACATCTCCGAGACGTAGCGCAGGGCCCTTGGCGCGTGGCTCGAGCCGGACCGGTAGACCGTGGCCTGATCGAAGGGCACGCCGAGGAAGGCCGCCCGCGCGCCCACGTCCCGGATCGCGTCCTCCCGGCAGGGGATCCACGACGCGCCCATGAACGAGGGCAGGTTGGACTGCGGCAGCCCCGGCCCCTCCCAGCCCTCGGGGCCCATCGCGTACGGCGTCCTCGCCATCATCCTCCTCCTTCCTCTGCCCGCGCCGCCCGGCGGATCTCCGGCAGGCGCGCCGGGTCCGCCAGGACGGCCCGCATGACGAGCGAGGCGATCTGGTCGCAGAAGACGCGGTCCTCGTGGTGCTCTCCGCTCGCGAGGGTGAGGGTCCGCACGAGGATCCCGGTGATCGCCTCGCGGACCACCTCCACCGGGAGGTCCACGAACTCGCCCGAGGCGACCCCGTCGGCGAGGATCCGCTCGATCGCCCGGTGCAGGCGCCGACGCTTGGCGATCCACGGCGCGAAGGCCGGCTCCCGCATGACCTCCTCGGTGTAGAGGCCGCTCAGGTTGTACGGGCTGCTCGTGAGGTGCGCGAGGTCGTGCTCGAGGTACCGGTATAGCCGGACCGAGGCCGGCCCGTCTCCGCGCGCGAGCGCCTCGGCGTGGGGGACGGCCACGTCCAGGTCCGAGTCGAGCAGCGTCTGGAGGATCGCCTCCTTCGAGGCGTAGTGGTGGAAGAGGGAAGGCTGGCGGATCCCCACGGCCGCGGCGATCTCGCGGGTGGTGGTGGCGTGGTAGCCGCGGGTGGCGAAGAGCTCGGAGGCGACGAGGAGGATCCGCTCGCGCGTCGAGATCGACGTCCGCTCCACGGCCCGGGCGCTCACGAGACCCTCCGTCCCCCCGTCGCGACGAGCGTCCGCCCATGGAAGGCCTCCGCCCCCTCGCCGACCAAGAAGGTCACGAGGCCCGCGATCTCCTCCGGCGTGGCGATGCGTCCGACCAACGTGTCCGCAGCGTACCGGGCACGCATCGCATCGAGGGGGATCCTCGCGAAGGCCGCGTCGGCGCGGAGCTGCGGGGTGTCCACGGTGCCCGGCGCGATGGCGCTCACGCGGATCCCGAGGGGGCCGAGCTCCGCCGCGGCCGCGCGGGTGAGGGCGAGGAGCCCGGCCTTGGAGGCGCTGTAGTGGGTCGCCCCTGCCACGCCGACGAGGCCCCAGAAGGAGGCGACGTTCACGATCCTGCCGAACCCCCGCTCCCGCATCCCCGGCACCACGGCGCGCAGGCAGTGGAAGGGTCCGCCGAGGTTCACGTCCACCACCCGGTGCCACACCGCTGGGTCCATGTCCGCGAGGGGGACCATCTCCAGGACGCCCGCGTTGTTCACGAGCACCTCCACCGGGCCCCACCGCTCCGCGATCGCCCCCACCATGGTCTCGACCTCCGCGGCGTCCGCCACGTCCGCCGGGAAGGCCGCGGCCTCGGCCCCCGAGGCCCGGAGCTCCGCGGCCACCGCCTCCGCGCCCGGCCCGTCGATCGCGTTCACGGCCACCGCGGCCCCCTCCGCGACGAGGGCGCGGGCGATGGCGGCCCCGATCCCCTGGCTCGCCCCGGTCACGAGCGCGACCCGACCGCCGAGCCCGCCCATCCCCTCAGGACCAGCGGGCGAGCCCGTCGTCGGCCGCGGGCACCACCTCGCCGACGACGTAGCTCGCCCGCTCCGAGAGCAGCAGCCGCACCACGGGGATGGACGCCGCGAGGGCTCCGGGGCGGACCGCGAGCGCATTCACGCGGACACCGGAGCCCGCGAGTTCCGCCGCGAGCGCCCGCGCGAGCCCCGTGACGGCCCCCGAGGCCGCCGCCAGGTGGGCCCATCCCGGCTCGGCGGGCGCCTCGGGCGCCGCGAGCACGATCGCCCCGCCCCCGGAGGCCGCGATGCGCGGGCCCGCCACGCGGCAGAGCTCCATCGCCCGCGTCAGGTTGGCGTCCAGGGCCCGGCGCCACAGGGCCTCGTCGAGCTCCGCCAACGGCCGCCTCGGCACGGCGGCGGGGAGCACGACGAGCCCCCGGAGGCCCTCGGGCAGCGCCACGGGCTCGTGCACGAGCTCCGCGCCGAGGGCCTCGGCGAGGGCCCGCTCCTCCCCGTTCACCGGGCCGGCCACCGCGACGGCGATCACGAGGGCGATACCGCCATGAGCGCGAGGAGCTCGTAGACCACGTGGGAGGCGGCGATGCACGTGAGCTCGGCGTGGTCGTAGGCCGGCGCCACCTCCACGACGTCCGCGCCGACGAGACGGACGCCCGCGAGACCCCGGAGGATCACGAGGAGCTCTCGGCTGGAGAGGCCCCCGGCCTCCGGCGTACCGGTCCCCGGGGCGTGGGCCGGGTCGAGGACGTCGATGTCGATGGACACGTACACCGGAGCGTCCCCGACCCGTTCCCGGATCCGCTGGGCGACCGTCGCGGCCCCCACCGCCGCGACGTCCATCGCCCCCGCGACCCAGAACCCCATCCCCTCGTCCTCGCGCAGGTCCTCCGGGGCGTAGAGCGGGCCGCGGATCCCGACGTGGGTCGCGCGCCCCTCGAGCAGGAGCCCCTCCTCCCACGCTCGGCGGAAGGGCGTCCCATGCGTGTAGGGGGCCCCGAAGTACGTGTCCCACGTATCGAGGTGCGCGTCGAAGTGGACGAGCGCGAGGGGCCCGTGCCGCCGTCGCATCACCCGCAGGAGCGGCAGGGCGATCGTGTGATCCCCCCCGAGCACGACGAGACGCTCCGCGCCGCCGAGGGCGGCCTCGGCGCCGGCCTCGATCGCCCGGATCGCCTCCCCGATGTCGAAGGGCGAGGCCGCCACGTCCCCGGCGTCGGCGACCTGCTGGGACCCGAACGGGTGCACGTCGAGCCCGGGGTGGTAGGCCCGCAGGAGGCGGGACCCCTGGCGGATCGCCTGCGGGCCGAACCGGGCCCCCGGTCGGTACGTGACGCCGGCGTCGAAGGGGACACCGAGGATCGCGACGTCGCACCGCTCGACCTCGTCGCGCCGGGGCAGGCGGGCGAAGGTCGTCCAGCCCGCGAAGCGGGGCACGGTGAGCGGATCGAGGGGGCCCCGGACCTCCGCCATCACATCACCGCCCCGCCGTTCGGCGAGAGGACCTGGCCCGCGTACCACGCGGCGTCCTCGGAGCACAGGAACGCCACGGTCGCCGCGATCTCCTCGGGCCGGCCGAGGCGCCGGAGCGGCAGGCTCGCCGCGTAGGCCTCGCTGCGCTCCTCCTCGGTGAGGATCCGCGTGTCCGTGGGTCCCGGGGCGACCGCGTTCACCCGGACCCCGCGGGGGCCCACCTCCCGCGCGAGGGCCTTCGTGAGCCCCACGATCGCCGCCTTCGACGCGCTGTAGTGGACGAGCAGGGGCTCGCCCACGAGGGCGAGCTCCGAGGCGACGTTCACCACGCACCCCTCCCCCCGCTCGAGCATGTCGGGCAGGCACGCCTGGAGGCAGTGGAAGGCGCCGTCCACGTTCGTGGCGAAGACGAGCCGCCACTCCTCGCGGGAGATCTCGAGGAAGGGCGTGTGCCGCAGCACCCCCGCGTTGTTCACGAGCACGTCGATCGGGCCGAGAGCCTCCCGGACGTTCGAGACCGCGGCCTCCACGGAGCCGCGGTCCCGAACGTCGCAGGGGACCGCCACCGAGCGCCCGCCGGTGCCCCGGATCTCGCCGGCCATGGCCTCTGCGCCGGCCGGGTCCTCGAAGTAGGCGAGGCCCACGGCCGCCCCCTCCTCGGCGAGGCGACGCACGATGGCGGCCCCGATCCCGGTGTTCCCGCCGGTCACGAACGCGGTCCGTCCCGACAGCCGTCCCATCACTCCGGCGGGATCTCCGCGAAGGCCTGCTCGACCCGGACGCCCCGGTTGCGCTGGATCGCCGCGGCCGCCTGGTACCAGACGAAGCCCGTCACGAACACGGCCGGGATCACCCATTTCATCCACGGCCACGCGACCACGCCGACGATCGGGTCCTTCCAGAACGCGTACTCCGCGATGAGGAGCCCGACGACGCCGAGGGCGCCCACGACGCCGATCCACGGCACCCCGGCGACCGAGCCCCGGAACGGCGAGGTCTCGTACAGGTCGCGCCGCCGGTACGGGAACGCGATCGCCGCCACGCAGGTGAGGATGAACGAGATCAGCCAGCCGAAGATCCCGGAGATGTTCGTGACCCAGTTCAGCACGTAGGCCACGAGGGCGAACTCGCCGAGGAGCCCGACGATGAGGATCGCCCACGTCGGCGTGTGGGTCTTCGGGTTCACGTACGCCACCTTCTCCGGGAAGATCCGGTCGAAGGACCAGGCGAGCATCGCCCTCGTCGAGGCCAGGTAGTTGATGGGCAGCCACACGTACGTCCAGAACACGAAGGAGATGCCGAGGAACAGCACGACGAGGGGGTTGCTGATCACGAGCATCCCGACGAGCTCGTTGTAGGTGGGCGCGAACGACATCCCCGCCGCCTGCTGCAGGTCCTCGGGCAGGAGGTACCCGAGCGCGCCGAGCAGCTCGCTCCCCGCCACGCGCGTGACGAGCGCGATGAGCACGAGCATCCAGGCCGTCACGTAGAGCACGGACACCGGCATGCCGAGGAACTGGGTCTTGCGCGCCTGCCGGACCTCGCCGCCGAGGAAGCTCGAGGTGATCGCGAACAGCACGATGTACAGCGGCCAGACCATGGAGATCAGGGTCTGGTACCAGGAGAAGGGCGCGTCGGCCACGAACCCCTGGCTCCTCGCGGTCTCGATGACCCGCTGCGCGGCGTCCGCCGGGCCGCCGAGGGAGACCGCGTACTCGTTGAACGCGCTCACCATCCGGTCCTGGCTCGAGAACAGGAGGATGAGCGCGGCCACCACGAGCCCGAGGGTCGCGATGGCGAACGCGACGTTCTGGATCTTGAAGTACAGGCGCGTCCCTCGCCAGAACACGACGCCGAAGAACACGATGAGCGCCGTCCCCGCGAGGAAGATCCCCCAGTCCGTGGAGAACCGGTCCCCGAGCCGGATCAGCCCGTCGTTCCCGAGGGAGGCGCCGAGCATCCGGAACAGCCCGGTGAGGCCGTACTGCCCGAAGAAGGCGGCCGGGATCCCCACGTACAGGGTCATCCACGCCACCCAGTTCCAGCCGCTCATGAACCCGAGCACCGGGTGGAGCGTGCGGCTGATGTAGACGTAGTCGCCGCCCGACCGCGGCATCACCGAGGCGAAGTACGCGTACACGGTCGCCATCGGCAACGCGATGAGGCAGGACAGCAGGGTCCCGAGCAGCATGCTCGCGCCCGGGTACAGGGCAGGGACCAGGAGCAGGATGAAGGCCACCCCGATCCCGATGTTCTGGTTGTTCGTGTTGTACACGAAGATGTCCAGCGGCCGGATGTCCTTCGTCAGCCCGGTCGCTTCACGGACGAACAGTCGCGGTGCCGTACCTCCGGCCATCGCCCCCTCCTCGGCTCACCCCGACACCAGCTGGTACGACTTGACCTTGCCCCGCACGATCGTCACGAGCACCCCATCCAAGACCCCCTCTCCGTAGCGGCTGCCCGGGTTCAGCGACAGGCTCGAGCCGATCCGCGCCACGCCCCGCGACTCGTGGATGTGGCCGTGGAGGCCGAGCAGCGGCTGGTGCTCGCGCAGCGCGGCGTCCACGGCCTTGCTGCCCACGGGCACCATCTGCACCTCGCCACCGGCCTGGACGGGCCGCAGGTCCTCGGTGAGGAGCGGCGCCCAGTCCAGCCCCGAGCCGTGCGGCGGGACGTGCAGGTTGAACAGCGCCGGCTTGGACCCCGAGAGACCGGGGAGCATCGCGCGGATCTTCTCGCCGAGCTCCTCGTCCGGGCACTCCCTCGGGCTGTGCCACGGGGTCGGGTTCGCCCACCCCAGGCTGATCATCTCGAGCTGCCCATCCGCGATCTCGACGACGCGGCCCTCGGGGTTCGTCACCACCTCGCTCTCGGCGATGACGTCCTCTACGCCGAACTCGTCGTCGTTGCCGGGCATGACGTAGACCTCGACCCCGGACCCGCGCAGCCGCTCGTCGGCGAGCTCGATCCACCGCGCGAGGTGCGCCCGCATCTGCTCGGAGAAGACCGAGCGCATGTACGCGTGGTCCCGCTCGAGCCGCTCGTACTCGTCCTCGTCGCACACGTACGGGTACATCCCGTTCGTGCGCAGGACGTCCTCCATGCGCTGGAGCTCCTCCCGCGTCCCGGCCCTGCGCACCTCCCCGAGGATCCGCCCCACCCACGCTCCGCCGCGCCGGACGATGGGCACGAGGACCTTGCCGGTAACGTCGCCGCCGAGGATCAGGACGTCGGCCCCGTAGAACCCGGCGGCGTTCAGGAACTTCCGCCAGCAGCGCTCGGACCCGTGGATGTCCGCCGCGTAGTAGATCGTCGTCGCTCGCGCCACGCCCTCGGTCCCCGGTCCTTCCTCTCGGTCCCCGCACCTGGCCCATCGGTGAGCCTATCGTTTGATAGGCCGATGAGGGTCTGGATGCTACGGCGAACCCGCGCGCTGGTCAAGTCCGCGGAGCCGTCAACCCTCGGCGTAGGGCGCGTCGGTGAGCCGCCGCAGGCCGTCGGCCTCGACCACGTAGTCGTCCTCGACCTTGAGGACCACGAGGCGCCCGTCGACCTCGACCGCGGTCTCCGGCTCGAGGGCGATGACCATCCCCTCCTCGAGCCGCTGGTCCCGGTCCATCCGATCCGCCCGATGGATCGTCGGGAGCTCGCACGCGCGCAGCCCGATCCCGTGACCCACAGAGTAGGGCGTGATCGGCAGGCCCTGCCGCTCGAGGTACCCGTTGACCGCCGCCTGGATCTCCGAGGGGCGCACGCCGGGCCGCGCGGTCTCCTCCCCGATCCGGTGGGCCTCCAGGAGCCGGTGGTGGGCCTCGCGGAGCGCGGCGGGGGGCTCTCCGACGAACCCGGTGCGGGCCATGTCCGAGGCGTACCCACCGGCACCGTAGCAGCCGATGTCGAAGAAGAAGGCCTCGCCCTCGCGCAGCTCGTTCCCCACCGCGAACCACGTGCCGCTGCCGCGGCGGACGTTGCAGAGGGAGTGCGAGAGGTACTCCACCCCCGCCGCCTGGAGGCTCGCCATCGCGGCGGCCAGCACGTCGTGATCCAGGGCCCCCGGCCGGGCCGCCGCGAGGGCCGCCTCGGCCGCCCGGGAGTTCACCGCGCTCGCCGCGGCGAGCAGCCGGATCTCGACGGGGTCCTTCCGCAGCCGAAGGTCGTAGAGCTCGGCCGCGATGCCGCGCAAGGCCACGCCGGGCAGCTCCCCCCGGAGCGCCTCGAGCAGGTCCGAGGGGAGCAGGTCGAGCCCGACGCTCCGGGCGCCGCGCTCCCGCAGGACCTCGGCGAGGGCCCGCACCCAGGAGACGGGGTGGGCGAGGGCCGGCGCCCACGACGGCACCGGGCGGAGCGAGCGCACCCACGGCATCGCCGGGTCCGGCTCGTCCACGCGCTCGTCGACCCAGGGGACGAGGACGTCGCAGGCCCCGTCCGGGCCCACGACCGCGGCGAACCAGTCGAAGCCCTCGGCGATGATCAACGTGCGGACGTCCGTCGTGAAGCGGATCGCGTCGAACGTCACGAGGAGCAGGTGGTCGAGCCCGAGCGCCTCCATGAGCTCGGCCGTCCTGCCCCACCGCTCCCCGCGCAGCGCCACGGGGTCGAACGTCGGCCAGTCGTGCATCCCTCCTCCTTCCCCCCTCAACCGAGGCCGAGCAGCACGAGCCCGCCCGCCACCAGGGCCACCCCGACGTACTGGTTCGCCACCGGACGCTCCCCGAGGAGGAGCACCGACAGGGCCACGGCGATGAGCGGGAACACCGAGGAGGCCACGACGACGATGGAGACGAACCCCCGCTCCGCCCCGATCGCGTACGTCGTCACCCCGAGCAGGTCCGCGAGCCCCACGGCGAGGGCCCCCAAGATGCCGGCCCCTCGGATCGGCCCGGGCGCCGAGCCGCGCCCGACGGCGAGCGCGAAGGCTCCGAGGGCGACGAGCTGCCCGGCCCGGGAGGACCACAGCCCGACCACCCAGCCCGCCTCCCTGGAGAGCCAGGCCAGGATGAAGCCGGCCACGCCGAACAGGAACGCCGAGGCGAGGGCGAAGGGAAGCCCGGGCGTCCGCTCGTGCGTCCCATCGAGCAGCCGCCGCAGATCCGCCGAGGCGAGCATCACCCCGAGCACGGTGACGACCGCGCCCCCCACGGCGAGGGCGCTCGGGCGCTCGCCGAGGAGCGTCACGGCGAGGATCAGGCCGACGAGGGCGTAGGCCGCGCCGATCGGGGAGACGACCGCCACCGGCCCGAGCTGGAGCGCCCGGTAGTGCAGGGCGTACGCCGCGGCGCCGGCGAGGGCGTTCAGCACGACCCACCCGAGGAGCGGGCCGAGCGCCCCGACCCGGTGCCGCCCCGCGAGCAGGAAGAGGCTCATCACCGCGGCCGTGCACGCCTGCGAGACGAGCACGGTCCACACGCTCCCCAGCCGGCGGGCCACCACCGCCCCGCCGAAGTCGGCGAGGCCCCAGCCCAGGGCGGCGGCGAGCCCGTAGATCACGCCGGCGCCCGTGCCTCCGCGAGGGCGTCCACCGCGATCGCCCCGCGCTCGGAGACCAGGAGCGGGTTCGCCTCCAGCGAGCTCAGGCGGTCCCGCAGTTCGTGCGCGGCCCGCGCGATGGCCTCCACCGCCTTCGCCACCGCCCGCAGGTCATGCTCGTCGGGGTCGAGGCCGCAGCGCCCGGCCTGCTCCTCGACGTAGGCGCGGGCCTGGGCGGGGGTGAGCGGCGCGGCCACGAAGACCGCGGAGCCCGCCTCGGCGAGGGCGCCGCCCGGGCGCATCGTGACGCACGCGCCGAAGCGCTCGTCCACGACCGCCCCGACGAGGACCTCGTGCCCGTGGGCCATCTGCTGGACCAGCACCTTCGGGGATCTCGCGCCGGCCCGCTCCGCGGCCTGGAGGACCTCGGCGGCGGCCACCTCCACGTCCGTGGGGTTGCGCAGCCCGAGCCGAACCCCGCCGAGCTTGGCCTTGTGCGGGATCTCGGCCGCGAGGGCCTTCACCGCCACGGGGAACCCGAGCCGGCGCGCCGCCTCCGCGGCCTCCTCGGGCGTGGCGACCGTGGCCTCCCTCGGTCGCCGGACCCCGTAGAGCTCGAGCAGCTTCGCGCCCTGGGCCTCGTCCAGGGGCCCCGCGAGACCGCGCAGCAGCCGCAGGGCGGCGGCGCGGTTCGGGTGCGGGGGCAGGTCGGGGATCGAACGGCTCCGCGCGGTCTGGAGGTCCACGAGGGCCCGGATCGCCCCGGTCGCCGCGTGGTGGCCCTGCAGGAAGGGCAGGCGCTGGGCCCGGGTCCACGCCTTGGCCCGCGCGTCATAGGCGAGCGGGCTCATCGCCACCGAGGCGAAGGCCACCTTCGTCTCGCGCTGGAGCTCGCGGACCCGCCCGAGGAGGTGCTCGGCCCAGACCGTCTCCCCCTCGAGGCGGGGTGGGAAGGCGTCGAAGGCGACGAAGCCGATCCGCGGATCGCGCGCGAGGGCTTCGAGGGCCCCCTCGAACATCTCGGTCTCCACGGCGGCCTGGCCGGTCACGTCCAGGGGGTTGTTCTGGGACGCGAAGGGCGGCAGCACCTCGCGCAGCCGAGCCTTCGTCTCGGGCGCGAGCTCCGGGAGGGCGAGCCCCTTCGCCCCCGCCGCCTCGGCGAAGAGCGTGCACGCCCCGCCCGACTGCAGGGCCGCGGCGATCCCCGTGGAGCGCAGCCGCCGGTGGTGGCTGAGGAGCACCGCCGCCTCGAACATCGTCACGGGGTCCTCGACGAGGATCGCCCCGTGACCCCGGAGCCAGGCGTCGCGCAGGGCCGTGTTGCCGGCGAGGGCGCCGGTGTGGGCCACGATCGAGCGGCGCGCGGCCTCGCTGCGCCCGGCGGGGGCGCAGACGAGGACCGGCTTGCGCGCGCGGCGGAGCGCGTCCAGGCCGCGCTCGATCCCCTCGACGTCTCGCATCGTCTCGATGTAGGTGGCGACGAGCTTCGTGTGGGGGTCCTCGGCGGCCCAGACGAACATGTCCCCGAGGCCGATGACGGCCTCGTTGCCCACGCCGAGGATGATCCGCAGCCCGACCCCACGATCGGAGGCCATCTGGTTCATGGTCCAGGCCACGGTGCCGGACTGGGAGATCACGCTGATCCCGCCGGGAACGGGCTCCGGTGGCGGGGTCGTCCCGTAGGGGGCGACCCGGTCCACGTAGTTCACGTACCCCTCGACGTTGGGCCCGAGCACCGGGAGCCGGTGGCGGAGGGCCTTCTCGCGGAGCTCCGCCTGGAGCGCCTTGCCCTCCTCGCCGGCCTCGGCGAAGCCGGAGGAGACGACCATCACCGCGCGGACCCCGGCCTTCGCGACGTCGTCGATCATCCCCACGACGACCCGGGCGGGGACGAGGAACACGAGCAGGTCCACCCCCCGGGGAAGCTCCAGGGGCGAGGACAGGCAGGGGCGACCCCACACGGTGTCGTACTTCGGGTTGATGGGGTAGAGCTCGCCGCCGAAGCCGACGTGGCGCAGGGAGCGCTCGAACTCGGGCGCCCAGGAGTCCGAGGACTCCGAGGCCCCGACGATCGCGATCGAGCGCGGCGCGAGCAGCGGCCGAAGGTCCATCGCGGGGCGCCTCATGCGCCCTCCCCCCGGTAGCGCGCGTCCCGCCAGGCGATGGCCGCCTTCAACCCCTGCTCCTGGGTGATCCGGCGGAACTCGTCCCGGGCCGGCAGGTTCGCGGTCTCGATGATCGTGTCGATCTCCGTGTTGGCGGCCATCGCCGCTCGGAAGCCGGCCACGTCCCACACCCGGTTCACCGCGCGCTTCGTCGCCTGCACCACGAAGGCCTCGTTCTTCGCGATCTCCTCGGCCAGGGCCATCGTGGCCTGCTCCAGCTCCGCCCGGGGCACGACCCGGTTCACCAGCCCGATCCGCAGCGCCTCCTCGGCGGGGATGCGGTCCTCCCCCGTGAACAGCAGCTCCTTGGCCTTGCGCACGCCAACGACCCAGGGGAGGAACATCGAGACCACGCCCGAGCCGAACCGGATGTCCACGTAGCCGAAGTACGCGTCGTCGGCGGCCACGGCGAGGTCGCAGGCGAGCATGAGGTCGGTGCCGCCGGCCAGGCAGTAGGAGTGGACGCTCGCGATCACGGGCTTCGGGTGGTCCAGGATCCGGAGCATCTGCTCGGTCGCGTGCCGCAGCTCCGCGTACCAGGCGGCCGAGTCCTGGACGCCGGCCGCCGCGTCCTCCTCGAGGTCGTAGCCGGCGCAGAACGCGCGCCCGGCCCCACGAAGCACGAGGACGGAGACCGCATCGTCCCTGGCGGCCTCGTCGAGGACGTCCATGAGGGCGTCCATGAGGGCCGTGTTCAGCGCGTTCAGGGAGCGCGGTCGGTTGAGGGTGAGGAGCCGGACGGGGCCCACGTCCTCGACGAGCAGGACGGGCTCCGCCTGGGCGGACGATCCTGACGTTGCCACGGAAGCCTCCTCGGAGCTCGGTGCGCCGAATCATACCCGCGGCCTTGAACCGACCTTCAAGAGCGGCCCCCGGACGCCGTCCCCTGAGCGCCGAGCAGCCGCCGTTCCAACGGGTTGGGTTGCACGACGCTCGCGCGAGTGCTATGCACACGGTTTGTACGGCCGCTCAATCCGAAGCGCGACCCAGGGGGAGGGGGCATGAGACACCCGCGCGAGCGTTGGACCCCGCACATGAGCCGCCGCGAGTTCCTGCTGCGGTCGGCCGGCACCGCCATCGCCCTGCCGAGCCTCTCGGCGATCCTCGCGGCCTGCGGGCGCCGGGAGCGCGGCGGCGCGGACGGAGGGAGCCCGGTGCCCGAGGTGCTGATCGGGACCCCGGACAACCCCGTCGAGCAGCCGATCTTCGACGACAACCCCCCGATCGAGTCGGGCCTCGAGCCCGAGCCCGGCCCGCTGCGCGTCTACAACTGGGCCGACTACCTCTGGCCGAAGGTCCTCAAGGACTTCGCCAAGGAGTACGGGATCGAGTACGAGCCGGTCACGACCTTCTACAACGAGGAGGAGGCTATCCGGAAGCTCCAGACCGGCGAGCTGAAGGTGGACGTGTGGTTCCCCACGGGCGAGGTCGTCTCCAAGGCCGTGGCGGGCAAGCTCATCCAGCCCCTGAACCACGACTACATCCCGAACCTGCAGAAGAACGTCTGGCCCTCCCTCGCCGACCCCTTCTACGACAAGGGCTCCCGCTACACGGTGCCGTACACCGTGTACCAGACGGGGATCGGGTGGCGGACCGACATGGTGGACTCGGCAGACATCCTCGAGGCCGACAACCCCTGGGACGTGTTCTGGAACCCGAAGTACAAGGGGATCGCCGGTCTCTACGACGACTTCGAGGAGGCCCTCGCGGCCGCCGCCTACCGCCTGGGGTTCGACCCGTACGAGGAGGACCCGCAGCGCATCTCCGAGGCGGCGGACGCCCTCATCGAGCTCGTGGACCTCATGAACATCAGGTACACGATCGACGGCGCCTACGCGAAGCTCCCCGAGGGCAAGTTCGGCGTGCACCAGGCGTGGTCCGGGGACATGGTGGCCACGTGGTGGTACTACCCGAAGGGCGACGACCCCAGCACGGCCCAGTACCTGTGGCCGCCGAAGGCGCCGAACCCGGCCCGGGGGAACATCGCGAACGACTGCATCGCGATCGTGCGCGGGGCCGAGCACCCCGTGCTCGCCCACCACTTCCTCAACTTCATGCTCGATGAGAAGCACGCCCTGGACAACTTCAGCTGGGTCGGCTACCAACCGCCCCAGAACGGCCTGGACCCCGACTCCCTCGTGGACATGGGGTACGTGAAGCCCTGGCTGAAGTCGGCCATCGTCCAGAAGGAGGACTTCGAGGCGGCGATGGGCGTCATCCCGCGGCAGCTCGCCCCCGAGGAGGAGGCCGCGTGGCTGGACGCGTGGCAGCGGGTTCAGACGGGCGGCTGAGGCCCTCGACCGACCCCCATCGCTGAGGATCGCTGGAGCCGATGCCCAGGAAGGAAGGCGGCGTCGTCGGCGAGCACCGGGCGCTCTGGCCGGCCCTGGCGGCGCCTGGGGTGGCGTGGCTCGTCCTGCTCTTCCTCGCCCCCTTCTACGCGATCCTCGCGGTCGCGATGGGCACGATCGACCCCATCTTCCTCCAGCCCCAGCCGGAGTGGAACCCCTACTTCTGGGACCCCGCGGCCTTCCGCGACGTCTTCCGGGAGATCGTCACCGGCGGAGCGCTCGGCGAGACCTTCGTACGCACGGTCCTCTACGTGGGGGTCGCCTCCACGCTGTGCATCCTCATCGGGTACCCGGTGGCCTACTACGTGGCGCGCCGCGCCGGTCGCTGGAAGGGGCTCCTGCTCCTGCTCATGATCGCGCCCTTCTGGATCAACTACCTCATGCGGATGCTGGCGTGGGTGAACATGCTCGACGTGGACGGTCAGTTCAACCGCGTCCTCGTCGCGATCGGTCTGTTGCCCGAGCCGCGGGACTGGCTCGCGGGCCACCACGAGACGGTCGTGCTCGGGCTCGTCTACGGCTACATCCCCTGGTTCATCCTGCCCCTGTACGCGGCGCTGGACCGGATCGACCAGAACGTGCTCGAGGCGGCTCGGGACCTCGGCGCGAGCCCCTTCAAGGCGTTCCTGCGCGTCACGCTGCCCCTGTCCCGCCAGGGGATCCTCGCCGGCACGGTGCTCATCATGCTGCCGATGTTCGGCGACTACTACACCCCGAACCTCCTGTCCGGCTCGCCCCGGACCCGGATGATCGGCAACTGGATCGACTTCTTCGTGAACTCCACGGTGAGCGCGGGCGGCCAGGGTGCGGCCCTCACCATCGTCCTCATGGTGTTCGTCGGGATGCTCATGGCCTACTACCTCGTGAGCGTGGCCCGGGCCACCCGGGAGGCGAAGACGTGAGCGTGGACGCCGCCCTCGCGCGGCCCCGACCGGGGGTGCTCCAGCGGGTCCGCGGCTGGCTCGCGAACCCGTGGGCGGAGCCCCGCGCCCTGGCCGTGTTCACCTGGCTCTACATCGCCTGGTCCCTGATCCCCGTCATCATCGCCGTGCAGTTCTCGTTCAACGCGGGGCGATCCCGGAGCACGTGGCAGGGCTTCTCGCTGCGCTGGTACATCTCGGATCCGGACCTGTCGGTCCTCCACGACCCGTCCCTGCGCCTGTCCCTGATCCAGAGCCTGCGACTCGCCGCGCTCACCATGCTCGTGGCCACGCCGATCGGGGTGGCCCTGGCCATCGGGCTCGCCCGCTGGCGCGGCCGGGCCGCCCAGGCCGCCAACTTCCTCATGCTGTTCCCGCTCGTCACGCCGGAGATCGTGATGGGCGTCTCGCTGTTCCTGGTCTTCACCTACCTCTACGACTTCGTCCCGCTCGGCACGTGGGCCCAGTTCCTCGGCCACGTGACGTTCTCGATCTCCTTCGTGGTGGTCATCATCCGCGGGCGCCTGTTCGCGATCGGTCGGGACTACGAGGAGGCGGCCATGGATCTCGGCGCCTCCCAGGTCGAGGCGCTGCGACGCGTGCTGCTGCCGATGCTCGCCCCCGCGATCTTCGCGAGCTACATGATCGTCTTCGCCCTGTCCATCGACGACTTCGTGATCAGCCAGTTCCTCTCGGCCGGGGCGGAGACCATCACGATCCCGGTGCGCCTGTACTCGACCGCCCGGCTGGCCCCGTCGCCCGCCCTGAACGCGCTCGCGAGCCTCATGCTCTTCGCGACGCTCCTCGCGATCACCATCGCCGGGCTCTTCCTGCGGGCGGCCCGGCGGCGTCAGGCGATCCGGAAGGGCTCGGCGGTCCAGGACCTGGCGAAGCTGGAGTTCTGAGGGCGACTCAGCCCGTCGCGACCTCGGCGTCCTCGGCCGCGTACGCGACCCGCGGGCCCGTGTCCACGAGCACGCGCAGCGCCTCGGCGGGCAGGTGCACCGCCACGGGCGTCCCCGCCTGGAAGGGGATGGCGGTCCCCGCGTTCTGGATCCAGACCTGGAGGGTCTGCCCGGAGGCGAGGTGGACCATGACCTGGAGCGTGGAGCCGACGTAGACGACCCGCTCCACCATGCCGGGGATCCGGTTCTCGCCGCTCGCGCCGTGCTCCTCCAGGCGGATCCGCTCCGGGCGGATCGTCACCTTCACGTCGCCCCGGGCGTGCACGTCGCCCTTGGCCGCCACGACCTCGAAGTCGCCCAGGCGCACCCTCGCCCGCCCGTCGGGGGTCGCCCCCTCGCATCGGGCGTCCATGAGGTTGGAGACCCCGAGGAAGTCCGCGACGTAGGCGGTGGCGGGCTCCTCGTAGACCTCGGCGGGCGTCCCCACCTGCTCGACGCGGCCGTTGCTCATCACGGCCAGACGGTCGGACATCGTGAGGGCCTCCTCCTGGTCGTGGGTCACGTAGATGAAGGTGATCCCGACCTCCTGCTGGAGGCTCTTCAGCTCGATCTGCAGGGCCTTGCGGAGCTTCGCGTCCAGCGCCCCGAGGGGCTCGTCGAGCAGGAGCACCGCCGGGTTCAGCACGAGGGCCCGGGCGAGCGCCACCCGCTGCTGCTGCCCGCCGGAGAGCTGGGAGGGCCGGCGCTTCTCGAAACCCTCCAGGCGCACGAGGGCGAGCGCGTCGGCCACGCGCTTGCGCGCCTCGGCCTTCGTCACGTTCTTGTAGCGGAGGCCGAAGGCCACGTTCTCCTCGACCGACAGGTGCGGGAACAGGGCGTAGTTCTGGAAGACCGTGTTCACGTTGCGCTTGTGGGGCGGGGTCTGGGCCATGTCCACGCCGTCGAGGAGGATCTGCCCCTCGTCCGGCCGCTCGAACCCCGCGATCATCCGCAGCGTCGTCGTCTTGCCGCACCCCGAGGGGCCGAGGAGCGAGAAGAACTCCCCGGGCGGCATGTCGAGGTTGATGCCGGCGACCGCCGTGACGTCGCCGAAGCGCTTCACCAGATCGACGAGGACGACCTCTCCACCCGCCATGCAGGGCGCAGGATAGCGCACCGGTCAAGCCTTTGCATGGCCGTTCAAGGCCGATGCAACGCCGCCCTCAGCCGCCGAGCTCGACGTAGACGTGCTTGGTCTCGAGGAAGTCCTCGAGGCCGGCCTCGCCCAGCTCGCGGCCGATCCCCGACCGTTTGTAGCCGCCCCACGGGGCCTCCACGGGCGCGGCCTGCGTCCCGTTGATCCACACCGTGCCCACCCGCAGGGCCCTGGCGACGGTGATGGCCTTCGTGATGTCCCGGGTCCAGATCGCCGCGGCGAGCCCGTACTCGTTGTCGTTCGCGAGGCGTACGACCTCCTCCGCCTCCGTGAAGGGGATCACGGTCATGACCGGCCCGAAGATCTCCTCCCGCGCGATCGTGAGGTCGTTCGTGGCGTCGGCGAAGATCGTCGGCGGGACGAAGTAGCCGCCCGAAAGACGCGGGTCGCTGGGGCGCTCGCCCTGGACCGCGAGGCGCGCCTCCTCCATCCCGATCTCGATGTAGCGCTCCACCCGCTCCTGCTGCTCCCTGGAGACGAGGGGGCCCATCGTGGTCTCCTCGTCGAGCTGGTCGCCGAGGCGGACCTTCCGGGCGTGCTCCACCATCGCGTCGAGCGCGTCGTCGTAGATGCGTCGCTCGACGAAGACGCGGGTGCCGGCCGAGCAGATCTCGCCCTGGTTCCAGAAGACCCCGTTGCACGAGCCCTCGACGGCCGCGGCGAAGTCGGCGTCGGCGAAGACGATGTTCGGCGACTTGCCGCCGAGCTCCAGGGTCACCCGCTTCAGCGTATCGGCGGCCGAGCGCATGATGATCTGCCCCACCTCCTTGGACCCGGTGAAGGAGATCTTGTCCACCTTCGGGTTCGCCACCAGCGGCGCCCCCGCGGTCTCGCCGAAGCCGGTCACGACGTTCAGGACGCCGGGGGGCAGGCCGGCCTCCTCGAGGATCGCGGGCAGCTCGAGGCAGGTGAGCGGCGTCTGCTCCGGCGGCTTGAGCACGAAGGTGCATCCGGCGGCGAGGGCCGCGGCCACCTTCTGCGCGGCCTGCAGCATCGGGTAGTTCCACGGCGTGATGCCGGCGGCCACCCCCACCGGCTCCTTCACCACGATGGACAGGGCCTCGGGTCCGACCGGCGGCACGTCGCCCCGGATCTTCGTGGCCCATCCCCCGTAGTACTCGAAAACGTAGGCCACCTCCGCGATGTCGTCCCGCGCCTCCACGATGGGCTTGCCGCTGTCCAGGGCCTCCATCCGGGCCAGCCGCTCGTGCTCGCGCCGGACGATCTCCGCCGCCCGCAGGAGGATCCGCCCCCGCTCGCGCTCGGGGATCCCCGGCCACCACATCCCCCCGTCGAAGGTCCGCCGGGCGGCCTCCACCGCCCGTTCGACGTCGGCGGCCTTGGAGTCCGGCGCCGTGGCGATCACCTCGCCGGTGGCGGGGTTGCGGACCTCGATCAGGCCCCCGTCGAGCGCGTCCTCCCACCGGCCGTCGATGTAGTTGCGGAGCTCCTGCACCACGATCCCCTCCCGATCGAGCTCGATCCGAGGAGGCTACCCGAGGTCGGGGCTCAACCCTCGAAGCTCATCCACTCGCCGTCCGTCCACTCCGGGTCGGCGTCGAGCAGGGCGCGGTACCGCAGGTAGTCCTGGTGCATCGCGGGATCCTCGGCGTTGCGGACGTAGGAGTCCTTGTCGTCGAAGAACACGGCGAGCAGGACCTCGTCCCTGCCGTCGTCGGGGGTCAGCAGGTAGCTGCCGCGGAAGCCGGGGATCCCCCGCCCCCGGATCTCGGCCATCAGCGCCTGGAGCTCACCGATCCGCTCGTGCGGGATCCTCATGCGCGCGACGGTTCCGTACACGGCCTCTCCTCCTCCGCGGGCGCCGTCCGAAGGCCCGAGCATACGCCGGAGCGCCGCATCGCGCACCGCCCTCACGGGCGCCCCGCGGCGGCCCGGCGCACGAGGGCCTCCCGGTACCGCGAGGGCGCGCCTCCGATCAGCCGCCGGAGGGCGCCGCGGGGGCGACCCCGCTCCTCGCGGCGATCGCCCGAGGCGAGCGCCCACACCGCCGCCCGCACGAGGGGGTACCGGAGCGGCTCCGGCGGGACGCGCTCGAGGCGGCCCGCGACCGGCATCGAGCTCCAGGCGTCGTCCAGGCCGAGCACGAGGGAGGCGAGGATCCTACCGCCGAGCTTCGCCTGGGTGAGCCCGTGCCCGGAGAAGCCCAGCCCCGCGTGCACGTTCCCGGGCGGCAGGGTCCGGAAGAACGGGAGGAACGACGCCGTGTGGTCGATGGGCCCGCCCCACGCGTGGGTGAAGCGGACCCCTCGCAGCTGCGGGAACAGGCCCAGGAGACCGCGGGCCGCGACCTCCGCGACGCGCCGGTCCGCCGTGGCCCGCCGGCCGATGCGCCCATCGAACAGGACGCTCGCCGAGCCGCCCCCGATGGCGATCCGGCCGTCGTCGGTCCGTCGCAGGTAGTACAGGAGCTCGCGCCCGTCGGCGATCCCCACGTGCGAGGTCCACCCGATCTCCGCGAGGCGATCGGGGATCGGTTCGGTCGCGACCATGTGGTCGGCGATCACCGCGAAGGAACGCCGGAACGGCCGCCAGGCCGCCCCCCACGAGCCCATCGTCAGCACCACCTGGTCGGCGCGGACCGCCCCGCCCGGCGTGCGGACGATCGCCGCCGCCCGCCCCCGCTCCAGGGCCGTCGCGCGCGTCCCCTCGAAGATCCGCACCCCGCGCTCCAGGGCGACCCGCCGCAACCCCCGAGCGAGGCGAGCGGGCTGGACCGTCGCGACATCCGGCACGAAGGCGCCGTCCAGGAACCTCGGCGAGTCCGCGTACCGGCGGCACGCCTCCCCGGGCAGCGGGCGGATCCGGTCGGCGAGCCCGAGCTCACCCGCGAGCGCCACCGCCCGCTCGTCGGCGAACCCCGTCTGCCACGGCCCCGTCCGCACCGCGAGCAGTCCCTCGTGGTGGAACCACGCCTGGATGCCGTGCTCCTCGCAGAACCGCCCCACCGCGGCCACCTCGTCGGCGAGGGCGAGCGCGTAGCGCCGGCCCTCCTCGCGGCCGAACAGCCCGCAGATCGCGGGCAGGTCGTGCCAGGAGGAGGAGACGAAGCCGCCGTTGCGCCCGCTCGCGCCGCCCCCGACGACGTCGGCCTCGAGGACCGCGATGCGCAGGGACGGCTCCCTGGAGACGAGCTCGAGCGCCGTCCACAGGCCCGCGAACCCGCCGCCCACGATCGCGACGTCGGCCGCCACGCGCCCCGCGAGCGGGGGACACGGCTCTCCGGGCTCGTGCGCGAGGGCCTCCTCGAGCCAGAAGCACCGCCCCGGGGGCGGCGCCAGGACGGCGCCGCTCACGACCCGACCCGGGCGCGCCGGGCCCGCAGAGCGCCGGCGGCGAGGAGCGCGAGCCGCGCGGCGAGGAGGAACAGCGCCGTGAAGCCCATCGCGACGCCGCCGAAGACGAGGAGCCCCCGTCCCCAAGGCCCGCCGCGGATCGCCGAGCGCACGAGGAGGCCGAGGGGCACCGCGATCGCCCACGTGAGCGCGAGCGAGGCGAGGCCGACGCGCCGGTAGGTCCCGACGGCCAGGGCCACGACGGCCCAGGCGGAAAGGAGGGGCAGCCCGGTGCGGACGAGGGCCCCGAGAGCGAGGCCCTCCCCGTGCTCCGCCGCCCCGACGAGCACGAAGGCGACGAGGGCGAGGCCGTCCGCGAGGGCGGCCGCCCGGGGCGCGGCGCGCATCGACCCGCTCACGGACCCATCCTCGCAGACGGTCGGGCCGATGTGGTGGTTGGACGGGATGGGGGCCGGTGGGGCACCATCGGCCGGTGCGACGTCGGCCCTCTCCCCGCCGGCCCGCGCTCCGCGCGGGCCTGCTCTGCATCGTCTTCGCCGCGCCCCTGTGGCTCGGGGCCGACCTCGACGATCCCCCGCCGCCGCTTCGGATCTCGGTCCAGGGCCGCCCGCACCTCGTCGCGCCCGATGCGACCCTCGGCGCGCTCCTCCGGGGGCTCCGCCTCGCCCCCCGTCCCGGCCGTCTGCTCTCGGTCTCCGGACGGGTGCTGGACCGGCGGGCGGAGCCGGGGGTGGTGCTCCTGGACGGCCGCCGCGCCGACCCCGCCACCCCGCTCGCGACGGGGGACGCGATCGTCGTCGTCGATGGCGTGGACCGCACCGAGGGGACCCGCGTCGAGCGGCGGATCGTGCGGCGTCCGGCGCTGCGGAACCCCGCGTTCACGCTCGAGCGCTCGCGTCAGCGCGAGGTCCGCATCGTCCGTGAGATCTCCGGCGAGGTGCTCGAGGTCCGCTCCGAGCCGATCGCTCGCCCCAGACGCCCGCGGGCGGTGGCCCTCACCTTCGACGACGGCCCGTGGCCGGGGACGACGCTCCGGATCGTCCGGACGCTGCGGCGGATGCGGGCGGAGGCGACCTTCTTCATGGTCGGCTCGCTCATGGACCGGTACCCCGAGATCGTCGAGCGGGTGGCGCGCGCCGGCATGACGATCGGGACGCACTCCTGGTCCCACCCGAGCTCCCTCAGGAGGCTGCGCCCCCACCGGGTCGAGACCGAGATCCGCGCTCCGGCCGAGCTGCTCCGGGAGCGGTTCGGGATCCGCCCCACCCTGTTCCGGCCGCCGAGCGGCGCCTACGGCCCGCTCGTCGTGCGCGCCGCCTACGAGGCGGGCATGCGGGTCGTGCTCTGGGGCGTGGACCCCCGCGACTACCGGAGCGGCGCCCGCCCCGCCGAGATCGCCCGGGAGGTGCTCGAGCGCGTGCGGCCCGGCTCCATCGTGCTCCTCCACGACGGCGGCGGGGACGGGGAGATCACCCTGCGGGCGCTGCCCCGGATCGTCCGCGGGATCCGCCGGATGGGGCTCGAGCTCGTCGCGGTCCCGGGCTGAGCTACAGCTCGAGGAGGGCTGGCGCCAGCTCGGCCAGCCCCTTCAGGCAGACGTCGGTCTCGTCCTCGGAGACGACCTGGACGCACACGTGGTCGGCCCCCGCCTGGAGGTGCTCGCGGACCCGGCTCGCGATCCGGTCCACGTCGCCCCAGGCCACGACGGCGTCGATGAGGGCGTCGCTCCCCTGGCCCGCGATGTCGTGCTCGGACCAGCCCATGCGCCGGAGGTTCCGCGCGTAGTTCGGCGTCTGGAGGTAGTCCACCGCGAACAGCCGGGCGATCCGCCGGGCCTCCCCCGGGTCGGTCTCCAGGACGACCGTCTGCTCCACCGCGAGCACGGGCTCCGGGCCGAGGCGGCTGCGGGCGAACGCCGTGTGCTCTACGGGCACGAAGTAGGGGTGGGCGCCGAGGGAGCGCTCGGCGGCGAGCTCGAGCATCCGCGGGCCGAGCGCCGCGAGCATCCGACGCGGCTCCGCGGCCGGCTCCGGCGCCGAGGACGCCGCCCGGTCCATCGCGTCGAGGTACGCGCGCATCTTCGCGTAGGGACGCTCGTACCGCCCTCCCCGACGGCCCACCGATCCCTCGTGGCTCACGCCGAGGCCGAGCACGAACCGATCGGGGTACGCGTCGGTGAGCATGCGCCAGCCGTTCGCCATCGCCACGGCGTCGCGGGCCCAGATGTTCGCGATCCCGCTCCCCACGACCATCCGCTCCGTGGAGGCGAGGAGCCAGGCGGCGTGGGAGAAGATCTCCCGGCTCGTCACCGCCTCGGGGACCCACAGCGCCGGGTACCCGAGCTCCTCGATCCGCCGGACGGCCTCGCGCTCCTCGGCCGCCGTCTGCGCCTCGAGGGCGAAGCTCCAGACCCCCACCCGACCGAGGGCGGCGCGGAGCGCGTCCCGCTCCTGCCGCATCCCGAGGCCGAGCTGCTCGTCCATCCCGAGCCGGACCCTACCAGAAGCGCCGCCGATGGCTCGAACACCTTCCGGCGCAGCGATCCACGAGGTTCAGCTCCCCTCCGGGGCCCCCACCGGCTCGGGCTCCCGCGCGGTCGAGGGGTCGGCCGGGCCGCGCCCCTCGACCGTGAGCTTCGGGAGCCAGGCGAGCCACCGCGGCAGGTACCAGTTGAGGTCGCCGAGGAGCTTCATGCTCGAGGGCACGAGGATCGAGCGGACGATCGTCGCGTCCATGAACACCGCCACGGCGAGCCCGAACCCCATCTGCTGGAGGGGGACGAGGCGACCCGCCGCGAACGAGGTGAACACCGCGACCATGATGGTCGCGGCGCCGGTGATGATCCCCGCCGTCGTCCGCAGCCCGTAGGCGACCGACTCCGCGTTGTCCCCGGTCCGGTCGTACTCCTCCCGGATCCGGCTGAGCAGGAACACGTGGTAGTCCATGGACAGGCCGAAGAGGATCGAGAACAGGAGCAGGGGGAGCCAGGCCTCGATCACCTCGACCTCCTGGAACCGGAACCCGATGAGGTTGAAGGCGTCCAGGGCCCAGGTGTGGACCCGCTCGAGCACGGGGTTGGACTGCCGCTGGAACACGAGCACGATCGCGCCGTAGGCCGCTCCGACCGACAGCAGGTTCATGAGCACGGCCTTGAGCGGCACGACGATCGAGCGGAAGACCACGGTGAGCAGGAGGAAGGACAGGCCGAGCACGAAGGCGAGCACGATCGGCTGGTAGGTGTCGGTCTGACTCAGGAAATCCGTGAAGATCGCGGGCACCCCGCCCACGAGCACCTCGGCGCCGGTCCCCTCGAACACGCGCGGCACGACCTCCGACCGGAGCCGTCGCACCGCGTCGAACGTCTCGGTCGAGAACGCATCACCGACCGGCACGGCGCTCACGAGCAGCGCGTCGCCCCGGGGTCCCGGCTGGACGGGGACCTCCTCCCCGAACGCCGGGTCGGCGGCGATCGCCCCTCGGAGCTCCTGGACCGCCGCCTGCACCTCGGGGCTCGCCACGTCCCCGCCGACGTAGACCTGCACCGGCTCGGTCCGCCCGCCGGCCGCGAAGTCCCGGGACAGGATGAGGAAGGCTCGCTTGGACTCCACCTCGTCGGGCAGGGTGGCCGCGCTCTGGGTGGTGCCCTTCTCGATGGTCGAGTACAGGGCGGCGAGCCCGCCGAGGAAGACCACGGCGAGCACGAGGAACACGACGGGCCGGGCCATCACCGCGTTCGTCGTGCGGTCCCAGAACCCGCCCCGCGGGTCGTGGTCGCCGTCCATCCGGGCCCGCCGGGCGAGCCGCGGCCAGTTCACGCGGTCCTTCAGCAGCCCCACGAGGGCGGGCAGGAGCGTGAGGGAGGCGGCCACCGAGGCGAGCACCACGAGCATCGCGCCCGTCGCCAGGCTCCGGAAGATCGTGGTGGGCATGATGAACATGCCGAGGAGGGCGAGCACCACTGTGAGCCCGCTGAAGAACACCGCCCGGCTCGCCGTCGCCCCCGCCGCCACGATCGCGTCGAGGGGCTCCAGGCCCTTGCGCCGCTCCTCGCGGTACCGGGCGATGATGAACAGCGAGTAATCGATCCCCACGGCGAGCCCGATCGAGCTCGTGATGTTCGTGGTGAAGAGGCTGAAGTGCACGCCGAGGCCCTTCGCGATGAGGGCGACGGCGCCGAAGGCGATGGGGATCGCCACGAGGGCGATGGCGAGCGGCAGGAGGGCCGCGACGAAGGCCGCGAAGACCACGAGGAGCACGACGAGGGCGATGACGACCCCGATCGTCTCGCTGCGACGCAGGTCCTCCTCGGCCACCTGGAAGGAGTCGGCGGCCAGCGTCGCCGGGCCCGCGAGGAGGATCTCGAAGCCGTCCGAGCGCACGAGCCGGTCGCGCACCTCCTTCAGCGCGTCCACGGTCTCGACCTCCCGATCCACGACGGGCACCGCGACGAGCGTCGCGCGCCCGTCCTTGGAGACCATCGCCGCCGCCTGGCCCTCCAGCGCGGCCCGCTCCGCGGGGTCGGCGGCGGCCTCGGCGGCCGCCTGCACGTCGTAGGCGGTGACGACGTCGCCCGCCAGGACCCGCGGCCCGAGGGCCGCGACCTCCCGCTGCACCTGTCGCACGGCGGCCTCGAACGCCGGGTCGGTGACCGCGAGCGTCGGGTGGCGGACGATGAGGTACTCGACGTCCTGCTGCTCGCCGGTGATCCGCTCCTCGATGAGCTCCATCGCCCGCTTGGACTCGGGCTGGTTCGTGAAGTCGATGTCCGTGGTCAGCGCGTCGGAGAGGTAGGCGCGCGAGACCGCGCCCATCGCCGCCACCACGAGGATCCACACCGCGATCACCCGCCAGGGGTGGCGGCTGCTCGCGCGCGCGAGCGACTCCGTGTTCAACCGCATGACTCCCCCTCCCGGCCGGCCCCCGGCCGGCGGCCCGTTGCCTCGTTGGAAACGTACGGTGTACGGCAGTATAGGTGTACGCTGTAAGGTGTCAACCTCCCGGGTGGGGACCGGGACCGGAGCCGGCGTCAGGAGGAGCTTCGATGGGCGGGGCGATGGAGCGAGGCGGGGCGGGTGCGCGGCCGGGCGAGGGCGCTCGGCGGGGACGCCTGTCCCGCGACCTCGTGATCCGGACCGCGCTCCGGCTCATGGACGAGGAGGGGCTCGAAGCGGTCTCGATGCGCCGCGTGGCCCGCGAGCTCGGCGTCGAGCCCATGAGCCTCTACCACCACGTCCGGGACAAGGAGGACCTCCTCGGAGGGGTCATCGAGGCGGCGATGGCGGAGTTCCCCTACCCCGAGGACCACCCGGACTGGCGCGAGGCGGGGCGCCGGGCCGCCCGCGCGTGGCGCGCCCTGCTCAAGGCCCACCCCCACCTCATCACCCTCCTCGCCCACCGGCGTCGGCCCCTCGCCTCCCTGGGGGCCCTCAGACCGGTCGACCGCGCCCTCGCCGTGCTCGCCCGGGTGGGCCTCTCGCCGGAGGAGACGGTCCGCGCGTTCCGGGCGTTCGGGAGCTACATCCAGGGCTTCGTCCTCGCCGAGCTCGCCCACCTCTTCGGCGGGGAGGAGGACGAGGCGGCCGAGGTGGACCTCCGCCCGATCCTCGCCGAGCTCCCGGCCCTCGCCGCGCACCTCGAGCAGCTCACGCGCTGCGACTTCGACGCGGAGTTCGAGCACGGGCTCGACCTCATGATCGCCGGGCTCGAGGCCCGCCGGCGCTGAGGGCTCAGCGCAGGCCGAGCTCGGCGCCGACCCGGGCGAAGACCTCGAGGGCCCGGCCCAGGTCCTCCTCGGTGTGCTCCGCGGTCACGATCGTGCGCACCCGCGCCTGACCGCGGGGGACCGTCGGGTAGACGATGGCGGGCGTGAACACGCCCTCCTCGAAGAGCCGCCGCGCGAAGACCTGCGTCCGCTCCTCGTCGCCCGTGATCACGGGGGTGATCGGGGTCTGGCTCGCCCCCGTGTCGAACCCGAGCTCGTGGAGCCCGGCCTTGAACATCCGCGTGTTCGCCCACAGGCGCTCGATCCGCCCCGGCTCGTCGCGGATGATCTCGAGCGCCTCGATGCATGCGGCGACGACCGCAGGCGGGGCGCTCGTCGAGAAGAGGTACGGGCGGCCGCGGTTCTCCAGCCACTCGATGAGGTGCCGCGGGCCCGCGATGAAGCCCCCGAGGACCCCGATCGCCTTCGAGAGCGTGCCGACCTGGATGTCCACGCGCCCGTGGAGCCCGAAGTGGTCCACCGTCCCGGCGCCGCCGCGCCCGAGCACCCCCGAGGCGTGGGCGTCGTCCACCATCATGATCGCCCCGTGGCGCTCGGCCACCTCGACGAGCTCGGGCAGGGGCGCGAGGTCCCCGTCCATGGAGAACACGCCGTCGGTGATGAGGAGCTGTCGCCGGCCGGGGCGGGCGGTCTCGGCGAGCACCCGCTCCGCGTGCTCCGCGTCCCGGTGCTCGTAGACCTTGATCTCGGCCTTCGACAACCGAGCGCCGTCGATGATCGAGGCGTGGTTGAGCCGGTCCGAGACGATCACGTCCTCGGGGCCGAGGATCGCCTGCACGGTGCCCGCGTTCGCCGTGAACCCCGACTGGAACATGAGGGCGGCCTCGGCGTGCTTGAACGCGGCGAACCTGCGCTCGAGCTCGCGATGCAGGGCCATCGTCCCCGCGATCGTCCGCACCGCGCCCGTGCCCGCCCCGAGCTCCGCGGCGGCCCTGGCCGCGGCCGCGTTCATCCGCGGGTGGTTCGCGAGGCCCAGGTAGTTGTTGGAGGCGAGGTTGATCACCTCCCGCCCGTCGAACCGCGCTCGGGCGCCGGTGGGCCCCTCGAGCGTCCGCGGGTGGAGCGCGAGGCCCTGGGCCTCGAGCTCCGCGAGCCGGTCCTTGAGGTAGTCGAGCGCGCCCATCGTGCCTCCCTCCCGCCCCACCCTACCGCCCCCGGGCTACGATGGCCGCGTGGAGGTCGAGGCCTTCCTCGCGGACGCCGTCCAGGCCGCCGGGGGCAAGCTCTCGGCGCTCGGCATCGGCTGGCAGGTGCTGTCCGCCCCCGGGTTCCCCGTGCGGCACGATCGCATCGGGATCGGGGTGCTCGTCCGCCTCCCCGAGGAGGAGGAGGCCGGGACCCACCGGCTCTCTGTCCGGCTCCTCGGCCCGGACGGCGAGCCCCGGCCCCTCGGCCGGACCCCCGACGGCAGCGAGGTGCGGGAGCTCGCCGCGCCCTTCGAGGTTCGAGGTTCCCCGGGCTCGGCCACGTTCGCGCTGAACTTCGACGGCCTGGTCTTCGAGGCGCCCGGGCCCTACGCTTTCTCCATCGAGATCGACGGGGTCGAGCGCAAGCGCCTCGCCTTCCGTGTCCAGCGCCAGCCGGCGCCCGAGCCGGCCGAGGTGAGCTCCGGCGGCTACCTCTGACCGGAGCCCTCGGGCACGCCGGCCGGGAACATCACGACCTTCGCCGCGCGCCCGGAGCCCGCGGTCGCGAAGGCCTCCTCGAACTCCTCGAGGGCGAAGCGGTGGGTGATCACCGGCGTGACGTCCACCCGCCCGGTGGACAGCAGCGTCGTCGTCTGCTGCCAGGTCCGGAACATCTCGCGCCCGGTGATCCCGAGGATCCGCGCCTCCTTGAAGATGACCTGGTCGGCGAGGTCGAGCGTGACCGGCCCGTCGGGCAGGCCGAGCAGGGACATCCGGCCGCCCCGGGCGAGCATGCGCGTGCCCTGGTCGATCGCCCGCGGGTTCCCGGACATCTCGAGCACGACCTCGGCCCCGACGTCGTCGGTCTCCCGCAGGACCACCTCGACGGGGTCCTCCTCCTTCGGGTCCACGAGGAGGTCCGCGCCCATGGCCCCCGCGAGGGCCCGGCGCTCGTCCACCGGCTCGACCGCGATGACCTTCCACGCGCCGAGGGCCCGGGCGATCCCCACGGCGAACAGCCCGATCGGTCCGCACCCGATCACGACCACGGGGTTGGTGAGCAGGTCCTCCCCGCCCTCGGTCCCGAAGGCGGCGTGCACGGCGTTCCCGAAGGGCTCCATGACGGAGGCCACGTCAGGGTCGATCCCCTCGCCGACGATCCACGCGTTCGCCGCGGGGATGACGACGTGCTCGGCGAAGGCCCCCTCCGTATCCACCCCGAGGATCCGAAGGTCCTGGCAGATGTGGGCCCGCCCGGTCCGGCAGGTGGCGCAGTGGCCACAGGCGATGTGGGTCTCGGCCGCCACGAAGACGCCCGGGCGGATGTGGTGGACCTCGGGGCCCACGGCCTCGACCGTGCCGGCGACCTCGTGCCCGAAGGTCATCGGGAGCCTGGGGATCCGACGCTCCGCCCACTCGTTCCAGGCGTAGATGTGCAGGTCGGTCCCGCAGATGGAGGTGGCGTGGACCCGCACGAGCACCTCGCCCTCGCCGGGGGTGGGAACGGGGACCTCCACGAGCTCGGCGCCCGGGCCGGGCCGCACCTTGCGCAGCGCCCGCATCGTGCGAGCCATCGCACGCAGCCTACCTGACGGGGGCCGGAGCGAGCGGAACCGCGCGAGGCCCGAGCGACGTCCAAGGCTCGACACCGACCCAGGAGGACGACGATGCGAGCGATCCGATCCGTGGTGGCGGCCGCGATCCTGCTCCTCGCGGCGTGCGGCGGGGTGACCGGCGGCGGGGCCGGCGGCGGCACGGGGCCGACGGGGGGCGGCGCGATCGCCCACCCCACCGGCCCCGACGACCTCGTGCTGCGGGTGGAGGACGTGGGCGGCTTCGTGCCGGTCGAGTACGCCCTCACCCGCATCCCGAGCTGGTCCCTCTACGGCGACGGGCGCGTGATCGTCGTGGGGCCGCAGATCGAGATCTACCCAGGCCCCGCCCTGCCGAACCTCATCGTCTCCCGGATCTCCGAGGAGGGGGTGCAGGCGATCCTCGCGGCGGCGCGGGAGGCCGAGCTCATGCAGGGCGACGCCCGGTACCACCACCCCTGCGTGACGGACGCCCCCACGACGGTGTTCACGGTCGTCGCCGACGGGCGCACGAGCCGGGTGTCCGCGGACGCGCTGGACCTCGAGGCGGGCGCCTGCCCGGACGTGGACGAGGAGGCGCGGGCGGCCCTCCGCGCCTTCCGGGACCGGCTCACCAACCTCGCGAGCTGGCTGCCCACGGGATCCATCGGGCCCGAGGAGCCCTACGAGGCGGAGGCGATCCGCGTCTACGTCACGTCCTACCGGGGGGAGCCCGACCTGCCGCAGGAGCCGATCGCCTGGCCCCTTGCGACCCCCCTCTCGCGCTTCGGGGAGCCCGCGTCGGCGCTCGAGGAGGCCCGGTGCGGGGTCGTGACCGGCGCCGACCTGCGGACCCTGCTGCCCCTGTTCGAGCGCGCCAACCAGCTCACCCCCTGGGAGAGCGACGGGGAGCGCTTCGGCCTGCTCCTGCGGCCGCTCCTGCCCGACGAGCGGGGCTGCTGATCCACTTCCATCCGGAGACCGGTCCGTGTACGCTCCGCGCATCCGTCACGTGGGAGGAAGGAGAGGCGATGACGGAACGGTGGGTACGCAGGTGGTTGCCGGCATCCGCCGCGCTCGCGCTCGCGCTGGTCGCGACCGCGTGCGGGGGCGGTGGCGGAGGTGGGGGCGGCACCGTCGAGGTCACGCTCCAGGAGTGGGCCGTGGCGGCCAACCCGAGCTCGATCTCGGCGGGCGAGGTCACGTTCCAGGCGACGAACGAGGGGCCGGAGGACCCGCACGAGCTCGTCGTGATCCGGACGGACCTCGCACCGGATCAGCTCCCCACCAACCCGGACGGCTCCGTGAACGAGGACGGCGAGGGGATGGAGGTCCTCGGCGAGATCGAGGAGTTCCCCGTGGGCGAGACCCACAGCCTCACCCTCGACCTCGAGGCCGGCAGCTACGTGCTCATCTGCAACATCTACGACGAGGAGGAGCAGGAGGCGCACTACCAGGAGGGCATGCGCCTCGCCTTCACCGTCGAGTAGGACGACGGGCCGGGGTCGCCTGACCCCGGCCCGCGTCACCAGATCCAGGCCCGCGTCACCAGATCCAGGCCCGCGCGCCGTCGGACCCCGGCCCGCGGATCCCGCCCTACCGGCCCCGGCGTGGGCGCAGCCCCGACCGGCGGCCGCCCCGGGAGCCGGAGAAGACCACCCGCGGCGGCGCGATCTCCATCCCCTCGCGGCGGAAGGCCTCGCCGAGGTTCAGACGCGCCGCCATCCGACCGACGTCGCCCCGCTGCTCGGCCGTGACGAGCGTGGTCCCGGTGCCCGAGCGCCCGGCGCGACCGGTCCGGCCCACGCGGTGCACGTAGCCCTTGTCGTCCTCCGGGGGGTCGTAGTTCACGACGTGCTCGATCCGCTCCAGGTCGAGCCCGCGGGCCGCGACGTCGGTCGCGACGAGCACGTCCACGCTCCCGCCCTCGAAGCGCCGCAGCGCCCGCTCGCGCGCCTGCTGCGGCAGGTCCCCGTGGAGGCCCTCGGCGCGAACGCCCCGGGCGCGGAGCTTCGCCGCCAGACGGTCCGCGCCCCGCTTCGTCCGCACGAACACGAGGGTCCGTCCGCCCTCCCGCTCCAGGAGCTCCACGAGGGCGTCGAGCTTCCCCGCCGCGGGGACCGGCACGAACCGATGGTCGATCGGGGCGGTCGCCCCGTCCTCCACCTCGTGCAGGACGGGGGAGCGGGTGTAGGCGCGCGCCAGGTTCCCCACCGCCCCATCGAGCGTGGCCGAGAGGAACATCGTCTGGCGCTCCCGGGGGACGCGCCGGACGATCCGGTCCACCTGAGGCTGGAACCCCATGTCGAGCATGCGATCGGCCTCGTCGAGGACGAGGATCCGGACCCCCTCGAGACGGACGAGGCCGCGCGTGGCGAGGTCCTCGAGCCGGCCCGGCGTCGCGACGAGCACGTCGGCCCGCCCGGCGCCGCGCGCCTGCTGGCGGACGCTCGTGCCGCCGTAGGCGAGACCGACCGCGAGCCCGCAGGCCGCCGCCACGTCCGCGAGCTCCTCGGCCACCTGACGAGCGAGCTCGCGCGTGGGCACGAGGACGAGGGCGGAGGGCGTGGCCCCGCCCGGGCGCAGGCGCTCGACGATGGGGATCGCGAACGCGAGCGTCTTGCCCGAGCCCGTCCGGGACCTGGCCAGCACGTCGCGCCCGGCGAGGGCGTCGGGGAGGACCCGCGACTGGATCTCGAAGGGGGCGGCGATGCCGCGTCGCCCGAGGGCCTCGGCGACCGGGCGCGAGACGCCGAGGTCGAGGAAGGTCTGGTGCTCCATGGTGTTCCTCCTTGCCGCGGGGTCACCCCGCGCATCGGGGAGGTTCTGCCTGCCCCGGTGCCACCTGCGAGGAGGAACGAGGGATACGGAACCTCACGGGACGGCCCTGCGCCGTCCGTGCCCCAACCCTACCAGGTGCGCGGGCGCGCGGCCGGGATCAGGTCCTCGCCTCCCGCAGGAGCAGCTCGCCCCGGACGCGCTCGGCGACGGCCCGCGCGGAGATCCCGGCCCACTCGCGCAGCTCCTCCGGGGTGCCCGAGCCCGGCATCGCTCCGACCCCGAGCCGCACCACCCGCCCCCGCACCTCCGGCGCGTGGGCGAGCGCGGCGAGCACGGCCTCGCCGAGACCGCCCTCCAGCCAGTGGTCCTCGACGACCACGAGGAGCCCCGTCTCGGCCATCGCCCGCACGAGCGCCTCGGTGTCGATCGGCTTGATCGAGTACGCGTCGATCACGCGCACCCGACGTCCCTCGGCCGCCAGCTCCTCGGCCGCGCGGAGGGCCTCGAACACCGTGATCCCGGACCCCACGATCGTGGCCTCGTCGGCCTCGCTCGAGCGCAGCACCTTGCTGCCCCCCACCTCGAAGGACTCCTCGGGCCCGTAGAGGATCGGCGTCTTCTCCCGGGTCGTGCGCAGGTAGGAGATCCCCGGGATCTCCGCCATCGCCACGGTGAGGGCGGCCGCGGCGTTGCCGTCGGCCGGGTACAGCACCGTGGACCCGTGCACCGCCCGCATCATCGCGAGGTCCTCCAACCCCATCTGGGACGGCCCGTCCTCCCCGATCGACACGCCGGCGTGGGAGCCGCACAGGCGCAGGTTCGCGCGGGAGATCGCCGCCATGCGGATGAAGTCGTAGGCGCGGGTGAGGAACGCCCCGAAGGTCGCCGCGTACACGGTCTTCCCGAGCGCCTGCAGGCCGATGGCCACCCCGAGCATGCACTGCTCGGCGATGTAGAGCTCGATGAAGCGATCGGGCGCGACGGCCTGGAAGTCCTCGGTGTAGGTGGAGTTGGAGACCTCGCCGTCGAGGACGACGACGTCGGGGCGGGCGGCCATCGCGGCGAGGGCCTCGCCGAAGGCCTTCCGCGTCGCGATCGGCTCCGCGTACCTCGGCGGCTCCACCCGCGCCGGCGCCGTCTCCGGGGGCGACCAGGGCTCGGGCTTCGGCGGCGTGACGCGGATCCCGCGCGCGCCGCCGAGCTCCGCCACGGCCCGCTCGGCCTGCTCCGGCGACAGGGCCTTGCCGTGCCAGCCCTCCGCGTCCTCCAGGAACGACACCCCGTAGCCCTTCCGCGTCCGAGCGACGACGAGCGCCCGACCCGCGCCCTCGGCCCAGCGGTAGGCCTCGTGGACCGCCGCCGGATCGTGCCCGTCCACCTCCACGGCCTGCCAGCCGAAGGCCCGGGCGCGCTCGACGTACGCCGCGCCGTTCCATCCGAGCATCGTGGGCCCGCGCTGGCCGAGGCGGTTCATGTCGCAGATCGCGACGAGGTTGTCCACCCCGTGGTGCGCGGCGTTCGCCATCGCCTCCCACACCGACCCCTCGGCCATCTCCGAGTCGCCCATCAGCACCCAGACGCGGGCGGGGCTGCCGTCCAGGCGCATCGCCAGGGCCATCCCGAGGCCCACCGCGAGCCCCTGCCCGAGGGACCCGGTGGCGACGTCCACCCAGGGGAGGTCGGGCAGGGGGACCGGGTGCCCCTGGAGTGGGCTCCCCAGCTTGCGGAAGGAAAGCAGCGCGGCGTCGTCGATCGCGCCGATCGCCTTCAGCACGGCGTACAGCCCGGGCGAGGCGTGCCCCTTGGACAGGACGAAGCGGTCGTTGTTCGGCGCCCTCGGGTCCTCCACGTCCATCCGCAGGTGGTCGGAGAACAGGACCGCGAGCAGGTGGGCGCAGGACATGGCGGAGGTGGGATGGCCGGAGCCCGCCGCCGTCGAGGCCCGGATCGCGTCCACCGCGAGCTGGTGCGCGAGCTCGTTCCACCGTTCCACGTCGCCCATCCGCGAACCTCCCCTTCGAGATCCCGGGAAGCTTACGGGACGGGAGGGCGGGCGCGGGCCTGGTACCCTGCCACGGATGGCCGATCATCGCGAGATCCGCGTCGAGCGCCTCTACCTGAAAGAGCCGAACACCGACCGACTGCGCAAGGGCGCCGCCGGACGGCACCGGCATCTCCTCGCCGCCGGCTGGCGCGAGATGGAGCGCTCGAACCAGGTGGACCACATCCTCGTGCGGTACGAGCGCACCGGCGTGCCCCCGCTGAAGTCGCGCCTGCCCCGTCCGGAGCGGGACCAGTTCCGCTTCGACCGCCGCTCGCGCGGAGCGGGCAGGGACGTCGGTCGGGGCGGACGCGGCGGGCGCGGCGGCCCCCGCCGTTAGCCCTCGCTCGCCTCACCCGCTCGTCGAACCGGATCCAGGTCCAAGGACGAGCCGTCGGCCTGACCTGCGACGGCTCAGCCGACGACGCGCACGTTCGCGGCCTGGGGCCCCTTCTCGCCCTGGGTCACCTCGAACTCGACCCGCTGGCCCTCCTCGAGGTTGCGGTACCCCTCGCCCTGGATCGCGCTGAAGTGCACGAACACGTCGGGGCCGCCCTCCTGGGAGATGAAGCCGTAGCCCTTCTCCGGGCTGAACCACTTCACGGTTCCGGTCGCCACCGCGTCTCCCTCCTTCCTCGGCCGTCCGGGCCTGTGCCGCCGCCCTTCGGGCCACCGGCTGGCTCGCCGGGAGGGAACCGCTGGTGTTGCCGCAACGCCACGCCGTACCCCTCGGGCGCAGCCTATCACCCGCCGACCACCCGCCGACGCCGTCGCGCGCCGGAGGTCGGTCGAAGATCATTCGGCGAGTGGTTCGACAGCCCGGACGGATGGGCCGTAACATGGTCATCTGGTGAACGACGTTCGCACCGACCCCGCCGTCGCGTCGGCGACGGGATGCCAGGAGGGATCCAGATGACCGAGGAGATGGTCCAGGCCACGAAGGTCCGCCCGAAGCGCGAGGTCGGCAAGGCGCGGCCGGCCGAGCAGCCCTTCCAGTACCCGCTGAAGCGCGAGTACGTGGAGCCCGACTGGCGGCGCATCCCCGGCTACCGGGACGTCACCCGGGAGCAGTGGGAGTCCGCCCAGTGGCAGCGGGCGCACACGGTGAAGAACCTCGTGGAGCTCAAGCGCGCCCTCGGCGACCTCCTACCCGACGACCTCTACGCCGACATCGAGCGGGACCAGCGGGAGCGGGCGACGATGCCGATGCTCATCCCGCCCCACATGGTCAACCTCATGAACACGGAGGACCTGTGGAACGACCCGGTCCGCCGCTACATGGCGCCCGCCTTCAGCGAGCGGGACCCGGAGTTCCCGAGCCACCCCATGGCCTCCCGCGACTCCCTGCACGAGGCCGACATGTGGCCGGTCGAGGGCCTCACGCACCGGTACCCGACGAAGGTCCTGGCCGAGATGATCCCGACCTGTCCCCAGTACTGCGGCCACTGCACCCGGATGGACCTCGTCGGCACCGACACCGCCCAGGTCCTGAAGTACAAGTTCGAGCTGAAGCAGCAGGATCGCTGGGAGGCGATGCTCGACTACCTCCGCCGCACGCCGATGGTACGCGACGTCGTCGTCTCCGGGGGGGACGTCGCCAACGTCCCGGTGGAGCGGCTGAAGGACTGGCTCTTCAAGCTCTTCGACATCCCCAACATCCGGGACGTGCGCCTGGCGACGAAGGCCCTCATGGGGCTCCCGCAGCACTTCCTCCAGGACGAGGTGCTCGGGGGCTACGAGGAGATCGTGCGGCGCGCCCACGAGCGCGGCATCGAGATCGCGGTCCACACCCACGTGAACGCCGCCCAGCAGGTGACCCCGCTGTTCGGCAAGGCGGTGGGCAAGCTCCTCGACATGGGCTACCGGGACGTGCGCAACCAGGGGGTGCTCCTGCGAGGGGTGAACACGACCCCCCAGGCGCTGCTCGAGCTGTGCTTCATGCTGCTCGACCACGCCAAGGTGATGCCCTACTACTTCTACGTCTGCGACATGATCCCCAACGCCGAGCACTGGCGGACCGCGATCTGGGAGGCGCAGGACCTGCAGTTCGCCATCATGGGGTACCTGCCCGGGTTCGCGACCCCGCGGATCGTCGTGGACGTGCCGTTCGTGGGCAAGCGCTGGGTCCACATGCTGAGCGGCTACGACCGGGTCAAAGGGATCAGCTACTGGCGGAAGAACTACCGCACGAGCATCGAGTACGACGACCCCGAGGCCCTCACGCGGGAGTACCCGTACTACGACCCGATCTCCACCCTCCCGGAGGAGGGGAGGGAGTACTGGCGCGGGTACCTGGCCAAGCAGCGGGAGCTCCAGCCCGTCTGAGGGCCCTCGGTCGCGGCGTGGGCCCTCGCCTGCTAGGCTCCGCGGGTCCTCGGGCCTGCTAGGCTCCGGGGCCGTGGCAGGCCGCACGCTCACCGTGCTCGCCGCGCAAGCGCGCCCGGTCCCCTGGGACGCGGCGGCCACGTTCGAGGCGCTCGAGCGCTCGGTGCGGATGTGGCGCCGGGCGCTCCCCCACGTGGACCTGTACCTCTTCCCGGAGCTCTTCCTCACCGGGGAGGATCCCTGGACGCCGGGGCCGAGCGACCACGCGCGCCGCGTGGCCGAGCCCGTCCCCGGTCCGCTGACCGAGCGCCTGTCGCGGCTCGCCCGCTCGGTGGGACGCTGGCTCTGCCCCGGCTCGATCGTGGAGCGCGCGGGCCGTCGCCTCCACAACACCGCCCTCGTGTTCGACCCCGAGGGTCGGCTCGTGGTCCGGTACCGGAAGGTGTTCCCCTGGAAGCCCTACGAGGAGCTCGATCGGGGGACGGAGCCGCCGCCCGTCTTCGAGATCCCCGGGGCGGGGCGAGCGGGCATCATGATCTGCTACGACGGCTGGTTCCCGGAGGTGGCGCGAGGGCTCGCCTTCCGCGGCGCGGAGGTGATCCTCCACCCCACGCTCACGACGACGGCCGACCGCGAGCAGGAGCTCGTGCTGGCCCGGGCGAACGCCATCGTGAACCAGCTCTACGTGGTGAACGTGAACGCCGTCCCGAGCGTCGGGGGCGGTCGCTCCATCGGGGTGGATCCCCACGGGCGCGTGCTGTTCGAGCTCGGCTTCGAGGAGGGGTTCGCCGTCGAGACCCTCGATCTCGAGCTCGTGCGCGACGCCCGCGAGCGCGGCTCGCGCGGCCTCAGCCGGGTCCTCGCGCACGCCCGCGAGGCGCCGCCCGCCATCTTCCGCGCGGCCCGACCGCCGCGCGGCGGCCGGTGAGGGGGCCGACCGCCATCCGGGCCCTCGCGCTCGGCGCCCTCCTCGCGCTCGTCGGCATGGCCTGCCGCGAGGACCCCTTCCGGTGGGACCCCCTCCCGCCCGCGGAGTACGGGACCGCCCCGGAGCCCTTCGACGCGAGCGGGCTGCGGACGCTCACGCCGATCAAGCACGTGGTCTTCGTGATCAAGGAGAACCGGACCTTCGACCACATGTTCGGCCTGTTCCCCGGGGCGGACGGGGTGTCCGTGGGCGTGGACCGCGGCGAACCGCGTCCGCTCACGCGGGCCCTCGATGCGCTGCCCACCGACATCAAGCACTGCTACCGGTGCGCCATCGACGCCTGGAACGAGGGGCGGATGGACGGTTTCGCCACGATCAGCGAGGCCGCGGACCGCTACGCCTACACCCAGTACCTGCCGGAGGACATCCCCAACTACTGGCACTGGGCGAGCGAGTACGTGCTGTTCGACAACTTCTTCGCGAGCGCCCACGGCCCGTCGTTCCCCAACCACCTCTACACGATCGCCGCGCAGTCCGGGGGCACCCACGAGAACCCCGCCCAGGACCCCGAGCTCCTCCGGGAGCGCCACGAGGAGACGGGGCTGTTCAAGTCCTGGGGGTGCGACGCCCTCGACACCGCCTGGGTGAACGTCTACGACAGCGAGGGGGTGGCCAAGCGCGTGGCGCCGTGCTTCGACTTCCTCACCGAGGGCGACCTCCTCACCCGGGCCGGGATCCCCTGGGCCTATTACGCGGCGACCCAGTGGCAGAACGGCTACATCTGGAGCGCCTACTCGGCCGTCCGCCACATCCGCGAGGACGAGGAGGTGTGGCAGCGCCACATGTTCCCCGTGGACGACTTCGTCGAGCACGCCAAGGCCGGGCTGCTCCCGCCCGTCACGTGGGTCACGCCCCGGTTCGAGGTCTCCGACCACCCCGAGTACAGCATGTGCCACGGGGAGAACTGGACGACCCGGGTCGTGAACGCCGTCATGGCGAGCCCCCACTGGGAGGACACGGCGATCTTCCTCACCTGGGACGACTACGGCGGCTTCTACGACCACGTGCCGCCGCCGCAGGTGGACGACTTCGGCTTCGGCATCCGCGTGCCACTCATCGTGATCTCCCCGTACGCGAAGCGGGGCTACGTCTCGAGCGAGCTCGGGGAGTTCTCGAGCGTGCTGCGGTTCATCGAGGACAACTTCGGTCTCACGCAGCTCACCCACCGCGACCGCGAGGCGACGCCGCTGCTCAGCGCGTTCGACTTCACCCAGGAGCCCCGACCGCCGGACCCGCTCCCGCTTCGGGACGACTGCACGGGACCGAAGTTCCCCACGGCCCGCCGGTACCAGGACGGCTGATCAGCCCCGGATCGGGCCGATGGACCGCAGGAGCGGCCAGCTCGCCCGGAAGTGCGCGAGGGTCGTGCCGTAGGGGCAGTCGTCGCGCAGCGGGAGGATGAGCTTCTCGAACCGCGGCTGCTCGAAGTCGAAGGCTCCGAGCAAGGGGTTGGCCTGCGCGTCGCGCTCGGTCATGGGCTCCAGGCCGAAGAGCTGCTCGATGAAGGCGAGCACGCTGGAGAACTCGTACACGGTCTTGTCCACGTAGCCGCCGTCGGGGTTGTCCCCCGCCCGCGTGTACGGGCTGATGATGAGGGCCGGCGTGCGGGGGCCGAGGCCCATGACGTCGTACTGGGGCGGCGGCACGGGGTCGTAGAAGCCCCCGAAGTCGTCCCACACGATGACGATCGCCGTCGAGCGCCAGTAGGGGGAGCGCATGATCGTGTTGACCTGGTGCACCGTCCAGTTCTCGCCGGCGCACGTGCTCTTCCCCCCACCGGGGTGCTCGTTGTAGGACTCCGGTGGGATCAACCACGAGACCTGGGGCATCTCGCCGCGGCGCACGTCCTTGACGAAGTTCTCGGGGGGCTGGACCTTCTGCCACATGTCCCCGTACCGGACGTGCTTGATCATCTGGAGCGCGTTCATCCAGGCGTTCTCGTTCGCGTAGTACTTCCAGGAGATGCCGGCCGCCTCCAGCTGGTCGGGGAGGACCTCGATGTCGAAGCAGAGCCGGATCTTCCCCCAGTAGGAGCCGAGCTGGTACGTGCTCTCGCCGTCCCGGGCGATCCGACGCTCGAGCTCCATGATGCGCTCGGCGTCCTCCCGCACCGCCCGGGGCTCGAAGCGGGTCGCGTACTCCGTGGGGTCGTCGCAGTAGCTGCCGGGGTGGTCGGTCGTGGACTTGTTGTCGACGATCAGGTTCGACTGAGCCGCCACGGCGTACAGGTGCTCGGGCAGGGTCGGCCCGTACATCGACGTGAAGAAGTGGTCGGCGAGGACGAACCGGTCCGCGTACGCCCAGTAGTTCGGGATGTCCTCGCGCTCGAGGTAGGAGTACCCGCTCAGGTCCTGGCCGTAGAGCGGGGCCTTCTCGGCGTCGGTCGGGATCACCCCGTTCATCTGGTTGAAGCCGTTCATCTTCCCGCCGTTGATCGCCACGAGGCCGCAGCGGAAGCAGTGCGTGAGGTCGTGCTCGTACACGTCGGGACCGCGGGTGAGCTCGACGACCGGGCCGTCCTCGCACCCGTCCTCCGTGCAGCGGATCGTGCCCCCCTCCGTCGCGCCCTCGGCCCCCGGGTACGTGGCGAAGTAGTTGTTGAAGGTCCGGTTCTCCTTGACGATGAACACCACGTGCTCGATGGGCGCGTCGGCCAGCGAGACACCCGGGCTCGGCGAGGACGTCGGGGACCCCGAGGGGGCGCCGTTCCCGGGGCCGGGCGTCGGGCGGCCCGCGCGCTCCCCCTGCTCGCCCCGCACGGCCCAGCCGGCCACGACGATGAGGAGGGACATCGTCGCGACGAAGGCGAGGAAGCCGCGGCGCCTGGCCGCGCGCCGGCGCGCCAGGCGTCCTCGGGGGACGGGCACGCGCGAACCCGGTCCGGGCGTGGAGACCACCGGGGCGAGTATCCCCCACCCCGGCCCCGCCGTCACGGAGGCGGGCCGGATCGGCGCGCCGGCTCGCCACCGCGAGGAGCGCCCCGAGCGCGAGGAGCCCGAGCAGCACCCGGGCGATCGGCGACCCGTCCGCGTAGCCCGGCGGCGGGGGATCGCACACCTCCGCGAGGCGCGCCCGGCGCTCGCGGAGGACCGCGGCGGCGGAGGGCTCGCCCGCGAGGTTCTCCAGCTGGTACGGGTCCGCGCGGAGATCGTAGAGCTCCTCCGAGCCGCCCGCGTACCGCACGTACGTGTAGCGGCGCGAGCGCACCGCGCAGTAGGTCGGCACGGGGTTCGCGCCGGCCAGGTGCTCGATCAAGAGGTCCCGCCGCTCCGAGCCCCGCTGCCCGCGCAGAGCGGGGAGCAGGCTGATCCCCTCCGCGCCCGGGGCGGGGATCCCGACGGCGTCCGCGATCGTCGGCGCGAGGGCCACGTTGGCCGCGAGGACCTCGGGCCGGCCCCCGGGCACCACGCCCCCGGCGTCCCAGCGAACGACCAGGGGCACGCGGATCACCTCCTCGTAGGGGGCCTCCTTGCGCCGCCAGCGGTGCTCGCCCCAGGCGATCCCGTTGTCGGAGGTGTAGATGAACAGGGTGTTCCCGAGCCTGCCGGTGGCGCGCAGCGCCCGGACCAGCTCCCCCACCGCCCGATCCACGGCGAGCAGCGACCGGTACTGGTTGATCCGGAGGGCGTCGATGCGCGCCTCCTGGGGGGCGCTCAACGGGCGCAGGCCCCGCACCCACGCCGGTTTGTCGGAGACGTCCGCCTCGTCGAAGCTCGGCGGCCGCCACGGCGCGAGGTCCGCGAAGGCCGTCTCGTCCCCCGGCGCCGGCGTGGCCGGCCCGTGGGGGGCGGCCGGCGCGAAGTAGAGGAAGAGCGCACCCGGGGTCCGTCGGATGAACGAGGTGGCGAGGCGCGTGAGCACGGTCGTCGAGTGGTCCTCCGGGGCCGAGCCGTACCGGTGCACGACGCCGTCGATCGACAGCGCGTAGTCCTCGTACTGGGAGTGGATGAACGCCGCCCACCGGTCCCACCCCGGGGGCACGTAGCCGGTGAGCCCGGCGTGCTGGTACCCGTCGAGGTACTTGCCCACCAGGGCCGTCGTGTACCCGGCGGCGTCGAGCCAGGTCGCGAGGGTCGCGTCGTCCCGGAACCACTCGAACCGCCCGTACGGCGGGACCTGCCGGTAGATGCCGGTGGAGTGCGAGTACCGGCCGGTCAGGATCGTGGCGCGGCTCGGGCAGCAGATCGGGTTCACCACGAAGGCCTCGGGGAAGCTCGCTCCCCGCTCGACGAGCTCGCGCTGCACGGTCGGCATGGCCCAGAGCGTGTCGAAGCGCTGGTCGTCGGTGACCACGAGGACGATCGTCGGAGGCTCCGCGGGCTCGGCCGCCGCCGGGGGCGCGACCGAGACGATCGCGCCGAGGACGAGCCCCGGGATCGCGCCGAGCGCGCACGCGCGCAGGGTCCGGACCGCTCACGCGCCCCGGTACCTGGCGAGCGCCGCCGACATCTCCCGCACCACGGAGGAGAGGCGCGGAAGACCCGCCAGGTTCGCCAGCTCGTCCGGATCCCGTCGGAGGTCGTAGAGCTCCCGCTCGCCGGTCTCGAGCTCCATGTAGGCCCACGCCGGGCGTCGGAGCCCCCACCAGGCGGGGACGTCCCGGTCGCCCGGGAACTCGATGTACACCTCCCCCGGACCGTCCCCCTCGCCGCGCAGGAGCGGCGCGAGGCTCACACCGTCGAGCGGCGCGGGCGGCCGCACCCCCGCGAGGTCGAGGATCGTCGGGGCGAGATCCACCGCCGAGACGAGCGCGGGCTCGATCCGGTGGGCGAGGCCCGGGACCCGCACGAGGAGCGGTACCCGGACGCACGGCTCGTAGGGGCACGATTTGCGCGTCCACCGGTGCTCGCCGAAGGCGAGGCCGTTGTCCGAGGTGAAGACGATGAGGGTCTCCTCGAGCTCGCCCCGGGCTTGGAGCTCCGCCAGGATCGCGCGCACCGCCTCGTCCACCGCGAGGAGCGCCTCGGCCGAGCGCCGCCACGCGTCCCGGAGCTCCGCGAGGTCCGAGGCCGTGAGCCCCGGCAGGGCGCGGACCCAGGCTGGCTTGTCGCCCACGTCCCGCTCGCCGACCGCGGGCGAGGTCGGCGCCACGAGATCGGTGAAGGCGCCGGCGTGCCGCGGCGCGGGCTCCGCGGGCGGGTGCGGCGCCGTCGGCGCGAACCACAGGAGGAAGGGCCGGTCGCTCGGGGCCTCGCGCAGGAACCCGACGGCCTTCGCGGCCAGGACGTCGGTCGAGTAGTCCTCGGGCGCGTGCCCGTAGCGAACGGGCGTCCCCTGCTCGATGAGGGTGAAGTCGTGGTAGATGCTCTCCCGCATCCCCTGCTCCTTGCCCCACCAGCGGTCCCACCCCGCCGGCACGTAGGGCCCCCGCCCGAAGGGGTAGCCGTTCAGGTACTTGCCCACGAGGGCGGTCTCGTAGCCGGCCGCATCGAGCCAGGTCGCGAGCGTGGCCCCCTCGTCCAACCGGGCCCCGTCGGCGTTGCCGAGGACGCCGGTGCGGTGCGGGTACCGACCGGTGAGCATCGTGGCCCGGGAGGGGCAGCACAGGGGCGTGTTCACGTAGGCGTTCATGAACACCACCCAGCGGTCCCGGGGATCGAGCGCCCGGGCCTGCAGGAACGGCATCACGGCTCTCGGCCGCGGGATCGTGCTCGCGGGCTGGTCGTCGGTGACGATGACCACGACGTTCAGACGCGGCGAGTCGACGTGTTCGAGCCGCGCGGGCAGGACCGCCGCGAGGGCCATCACGAGGAGGGCCCCCGGGACGAGGAGGCGACGCCGGGCCGCCCGCATCGGTCAGCCCTCCCGCCGCAGGACCCAGATGTTCTCGGCCGGGAACCGCCTCGCCCACTCGAGCGGCGCGAACCACGGGTACGTCGTCCGCGCCCGCGCCGACGGACGGAGCTCGATCAGGTCCCCCACCTCGAAGCCGCAGCGGCGGAACAGGCGGATCCACTCGCCGTAGGGGAGCTGGAAGTCCACCGAGTCCCCGTCCCAGCGGCGCATCTCGAAGTACGGGCGCTGCAGGCGCTCGCTGAGGGAGTCCGTCTCGTCCTCCCAGCAGACGAAGTGCCAGGGGCTCGCGATGTTGAAGACCAGGCGCCCGCCGGGGCGGAGCAGGCGCGCGACCTCCGGCACCGTGCGGTGCGGGTCGGCGAAGCTCATCGCCCCGTGGTCGCACATGACGAGGTCGAAGCTCCCGTCGGCGAAGGGGGCGCGCTCGGCGTCGGCCTGGACGAGGGGCACGCGCACCCCGGCCCGGGCGACGAGCCGCCGGGCGTGCGCGAGCTGCCGCGCGGAGAGGTCCATGCCGACCGGCCGCGCGCCCTGGCGGGCGAGCCAGATCGACCACTGCGCGGCGCCGCACCCGTACTCGAGCACGTCGAGCCCGCGGACCTCGCCGAGCGCCCGGACGCGGCTCTCGGGGATGCCCCACGCGCCCCATCGCCCTCGGTCGAACCGGTTCAGCTGAGGCCCGTGCTCGGCCTGGTAGGCGTCGGCGGAGGACTCCCAGTAGCGGCGGTTCGTCCGCACGTGGCGCGCGGACCGCGGCATCGCCGGGCGCTCTGTCATCGGCCCGCGTCGAGGAAGCCGCCGGGGCGCCCGTGACGGGCGGCGACGAGCCCGGCCGCGATGGAGAGGGCGATCTCCGCAGGGCGCCGACCGCCGAGGTCCAGCCCGACCGGCGAGCGCACCCGCGCGAGGTCCTCCTCCGCGATCCCGCGGGCGCGGAGCTCCTCGAGGTAGGGCGCCACGTGCCGGCGGCTCCCCATCACGCCCACGAACCCGGCGGGAGAGCCGAGCGCGACGACGAGCTGGTCCACGAGCCCCGGTGCGTCGTGATCCGTGAACACCACCGCCGAGCGGGCGTCGAGGGCCAGCTCCTCGAGGGAGCCGACCACCGACCACCCCAGCCCGCGGTCGCCCGGCGCAACGCGCTCGGGCCTCCCCTCCACGAGCGTCGGTGAGAGCCCGAGGCGCCTGGCGAGCACGCAGAGCTCCCGGGCAACGTCCGTGGCCGAGACGATCGCGAGGAGGGCGGGAGGCAGCACCGGTTCGAAGAGGACCTCCACGCTCCCGAGCTCGTGCTCCAGGGTGCGCACCTGCGGCTCACCGGCGGCGAGGACGTCCGGGGCGATCCGCTCGGCCTGCTCGTCGAGTTCCGCGCACCCGAGGGTCCCGGCGACGGGCCCTCCGGGGACGACCTCGATCCGGTTGCCGAGCCGGCACGGGGGCTCGCCGTGGAGCTTCACCGCGGTGGCCCGCACGAGGGGGGCGGGCGCCTCGAGCGGGAGCGGGGGCGTCGTGGCCGATGGAGCCTCGGGGCTCGGCTCCCGTTGGCCGGTCGGGTGGGCGCCGGTCGCGCCGGCGAGGAGCTCGACCGCGTGGTGGACCACGGGCAGGACGGCCTCCAGGCTCTCCCGGACCCCCTTCGGGCTCCCCGGCAGGTTCACGATCAGCGTCCGCCCACGGGCCCCCGCGACCCCTCGCGAGAGCGCGGCCATCGGGGTCTTCTCCAGGCCCGCGTGGCGCATGAGCTCCGCGAGCCCTGGGGCCTCCCGCTCGATCACGGCCCGGGTGGCCTCCGGGGTGACGTCCCTCGGGCCGAACCCCGTCCCGCCGGTCGTCACGACGAGGGCGAGGCCGCGATCGGCGAGCTCGCGGAGCCTCGCCTCGATCCCCGCCCGCTCGTCGGGCACGACCGCGCGCTCGCGGACCTCGAAGCCGGCCTCCCGCAAGAGCGTCTCGGCGAGATCCCCCGACTCGTCCCGACGCGTGCCGTGGCTCACCCCGTCGGAGACGGTGACGACGGCGGCGAGCAGGCGCTCATCCACGGACCCCATCCTGCCATAGCCGCGCGTCGGCACCCCACACGCGCAGGTGCCGCGGCGCGAGCACGGGCAGGCGCGCGAGCGGCGCGAAGGCCCACGCCTTCACCAAGGCGACCCCGCCCGCGGCTAGGGCGAGGCCGGCGCCGATGGCTCCGAGGAAGCGGGGCGCCCACCCGGCGCCGGCCAGCGCGAGCAGCGCGGCGCCCAGGTCGTAGGAGGCGACCTCGAGGGCCCCGCCCACCTCGGCCACCGCGAGCTGACGGCGGCGCTCGTCGGGATGACCCGGCCGGTTCATCGGCAGGAGGAACAGCCACGCGCCGAGGAGCGTCTGGAGGGCCCAGCCGACGACGAAGATCGCGAGGAAGGGCTCGCGGAAGGAGAGGAACGCCCCCCGCGCGAGGGCCACGGCGAGGGCCACCGCCCCCAGCTCGAACCAGACCGTGGCGGCCAGGAGGTGCTTGGCGGCCGTGGGGACCGGCCACGTGCGGGGGACGCGGAGCACCCGCACCACCATGCCCGCGAGCCCGAGCGCGCCGAAGGCGTAGACGATCCCGCCGAGCCCCGCGACGACCTGCAGGCCGGTGGCCAGGCCCACGCCGATCACCGCGAGCCCGAGCGCGAGCGCCGCGGCGGTCCCCCACCCCTGCCAGCCGGGCATCCGCACGCGCAGCACGGTCGGGAGGAACGTGACGAGCGTGGCCGCGATCGTGAGCGAGACCCACCCGAGCAGGTTGACGGCGGCGTGGGCCTGCCGGAGCCGGAGCCACAGCTCCCCGCCCACGGCGCCCGCGCCGACGAGCGCGCCGAGCGCCCCGCCCGCGAGCATCGCGAGGATGGCGCCGAGGTACAGGGCGATGGGCAGCCCGTGCCGGCCGTGGAGGGACCGCCGGCGCGCCCGCACCACGATCCACCCGAGCACCGCGACCCCGGCCACGAACAGCGCCCCGCCCGCCCCCACGATGGGCTCGGACCCGAGCGGGCGACCCACCGCGATCCCCGCCACCCCCGCGGTGACGAGCGCGAGCTGGACCGCGACGATCCACGCCGGCGGGGCCGGGGAGGCGGTGAGCCCGAGGACGAAGTTCTGCATCGCGCCCGAGATCGCCGTCGAGATCGCGCCGGCGAGCGCGAGGTGCAGGGGCAGCCAGACCCCGAGCCGGACCCGCTCTGGCAGGAGCAGCGCGAGGCCGGCGAGCGTCAGCCACGCGCGCGCGAGGGTCATCGCCGCCCGGCTCGTGGCCCGGGGGCGCGCGGCCCGGGGTCGCCCGCCGCTCGACCTCACGCCGCGGCCTCCGCCCCCTCGGCGCATCGCGCCGCCTCCACGAGGTCCTCGTCCGCGGCCTGGAGGACGAGGGGCGGGTAGATCTCGAACTCGTAGCCCTCCACGTGGTCGGCCAGGGCCCGCGCGAGCTCGCGGGCGTCCCCGGTGGCGAGGGCCGACCCGACGCGCGCGCCGAGCTCGCGACCCGTCCCCACGACCTCCTCGAGGTCGAGCTCCTGGGCCAGGCACGCCACGGCAGCCCGCTCCACGGCGAGGTGGTCCGCCCAGGTGATCCGCAGGGCGTCGAGGTCGCGCTCGTCCTCGGTCGTTGCATACGCGTCGGCGACGGCGGCGAGGGTGAGGTGCTCGTCGGTGGGCCGATCGAAGGGCGGGATCGTCGGGCATCCGCAGAAGTCACACATGGGTCCTCCTCCGAGATCGAAGCCGGGTTCCGGCCGTCTCCAGCATGAACGCCAGGACGGCCAGCACGTTCAGGAGCCCCGCCCAGCGAACGGCGCCCCCGACCACGGCGAGATCCGCCCCGACCCGCACGAGGAGCGAGAGGTGTAGCAGGGCGAGCGGCGCGTATGCGGTCGGGGACCAGGCCACCCGCAGCCCCAGCACGGCCGGGAGGATCACCGGCGCGTGGGCGAAGACCATGGACATGACGAAGCCGAGGAACAGGGCGTGGAGCATGGCGTCCCGCATCGGCCCGGCGCGCTCGAGCTCCCCGGCCCCGATGAGCCACAGCGCCCCGGCGACCCCGAGCCACAGGTACCCGGCGAGGAGCGCGAGCGCCATGAACCGCGAGAGCCCGCCCGAGCGGACCGTGCGACGCGCGACGTCGTGGACGGCGAGCCACAGCGCGAGGGCCACGAACGACGCCCCGACGACGCAGGCCCCCGCCGCGGGCCGGGCGAGCGAGATCCCGAGCCCGGCGAGGACCCCCGCCACGGGGACCACGAAGCTCGCGCGGGCCCGCCGCCCGAGCCCCCGGAGGCGCGAGAGCTCGAGGCGTTCGGCCGCGATGGTGAGGACGAGGAACGCCGCGAGCCACGGCACGGCGCGCGGGACCGACCCGGTCCCCCACCACACGAGCACGGCCGCCGCCCAGAGGGACGCCCCGAGGGCGAGCGCCGCCCCGTGCAGGGACGGCTGCGAGGCCGCGAGGCGGGCGAGGACGAGCGTGACGAGGGCCCCGCCCGCGCAGAGGAGCGGACGACCGAGGGGGGTCGCGGCCCCCGAGAGGAGCGCCACCGAGCCGAGGACCGAGGCGAGAGGCCCGAGGAACGCCCACCGCCAGCCGCTCGCCACGGCCCGCTCCAACCCGATCAGCGTGCCGAGCACGCCGAGCGTCATGAGCACGCCGTGGTACCCGACCACCTCGCCGCCGCCCGTCGGCACGCGCCAGCCGACCCGCCCGAGCGCCCCCCACAGCGTGACGAGGAGCAGCGCCCCGACGAGGGCGAGCCCGGCCGCGCGCAGCCCCCGCGGGACCGTCACGACCGCACCTCCCGCACCCGGGCGACGCACAGGTCGGGCTCGACGAAGGGGCGCAGGTCCGCCACGGCGCGCGCCCCGAGCCCCTCCAGCGCCCCTCGGAGCAGGCCGAGGTGGAGGGAGCAGACGATCTCGGGGTGCTCCTCGGCCACCTCGCGGAAGGGGCAGGCGTGGAGGAGGATCTCCGTCCCTCGCCGCAGGGCCCTGGGCTCCGGCGCGAAGCCGAGCTCGGCCATGACCTCCACGAGCCTGCCCACGGCCGCCTCCAACGAGCCGTCCGCGGCGGGGCCCACCTCGTCCCTGCCCCAGGCCCGCCCCGCCTCCACCATCCGCTGCGCGACCCGGGCCCGCGAGCGCGCCAGGTGCCCCACGAGGATCCGCGAGAGCAGGAGGTACCCGGGCTCCGGCTCGGGGGTCGCCCGGTACCGCACGCGGGGCCGGCCCGGCCTGCCCGCGCGCTCGACCTCGCGCTCGACGAGCCCTGCCCGCTCGAGGACACCGAGGTGGGCCCGGACCGTGTTCCGATGCAGCCCCACGCGGCGGGCGAGCTCGTCGGCGTCGAGCGGCCCCTCCCGCCGGAGGGCCTCGAGGATCCGGGGCCGGCTCGAGCCGGCCAGGGCGCGCCGGCGCAGCTCCTCGGATCCCGCCACGGACCGCCGCACGTCGTCCACGGGTTGGAGTTTACACCACTGCTCTGGTATAAACCACGCAAGTCGTTACAACCCGAGGAGGCGAGACGGATGGCGATCGTCGGCGAGGCCCACGAGCTCGCGAGCTTCGACGCGGAGCGGTTCCGCCCGCGGGTGCTCTTCGAGTCGGCGGCGATGAAGGTCGTCGTCGCGGCCCTGGAGCCCGGCCAGGCCGTGGACCTGCACGACCCCCGGGTGGACGTCGTGATCTCGGTGCTCGACGGGCAGGCGGATGTGTGGGCGGGCGACGCCCCCCGGCGGATGCGCCCGGGCGAGGTGGCGGTCGTCCCGGCCGGGGAGACGCGCGGGATGCGCGCCGTGGGGGACCGCGCGATCCTGCTCCACGTCGTCGCGCCTCCCCCCACCGAGGAGGCCCACGTCGGGGTCGTCCACCGCCCCTGGCCGGAGCCGGAGACGCCCGAGCGGGACCCGGCCGAGGTGATCCGCGCCGAGCACCGCGAGCTGCTCCCCCACCTGGACCACCTGGATGGCCTCGCCGAGGCCGCGACCGAGCTCGCCGAGGACGAGCTCCGCGAGCGGCTCGCCGGGGTGCTGGGGTTCCTCCGCGGGGCCCTGCTCCCCCACGCCGACGCCGAGGACGCCGCGCTCTACCCGGCCGTCGAGCGCGTGCTGCGCGCCGTCGGCGGGGGGACCCGCACGATGTCCGAGGACCACCGCGCGATCGGGGTCCTGATCGAGGAGCTCGCCGAGCTCGCCGCGCGGGAGCCCCTCCCCCGCCGGGCGGTGCAGCGGACGCTCGACCGCCTGGCCGCGCTCGTCCGGGTCCACTTCGGCAAGGAGGAGGAGGTGTACGTGCCCCTGCTCGGGCTCCTCGACGCGGCCGAGGCCCGGGAGCTGCTCGCGGCCCTCGCGGGCACGCCGGGGCACGCGCACGAGCACTGAGCCCGGCCCGACCCGAGGTCACATCCCCCCATGGAAGGCGCCCCGAGCGCCAGGTACCGTGACGCCCGGGAGGAGCACCCGTGGGCCTCATGATCCCGTGCCCGCACTGCGGGCCCCGCGAGTACACCGAGTTCACCTTCGGCGGCGAGCTCCGCGAGCTCGAGGCCCCCGACCCTCAGACCGACTTCGAGCGCGTGTACCTGCGCGAGAACCTGCCCGGGCCCCAGCCCGAGCGGTGGTTCCACGCCCTGGGGTGCCGACGCTGGCTGACGCTCACCCGCGACACCGCCCGCAACGTGGTGCTCGATGCTTGAGTTCGAGGGCCGACGGATCGAGATCCGGGAGGGCGACACCATCGCCTCGGCCCTGTACCGGGCCGGGGTGCGGACGTTCAACCGCTCCCTCAAGCTCCACCGACGCCGCGGCCTCTCCTGCCTCACCGGCGACTGCCCGAACTGCCTCGTCACCGTGGACGGGGTCCCCGGCGTCCGGGCCTGCACGACCGAGGCGCGCGAGGGCATGCGGGTGGAGCGCGCGACCGGGTGGCCCTCCGCCGACCGGGACCTGCTCGAGGTCGCCGGGCTCGCGCACCCGCTCATGCCCGTGGGCTTCTACTCGAAGACCTTCATCCGTCCCCGCCTCGCCTGGCCCATCGCCGAGCGGGCGATCCGCCGGGCCACCGGGATCGGCGCGCTGCCGACCGGGGCGCGCCCCCGACGCCTGGACGCCCGGAACCTGCACACCGACGTCCTCGTCGTGGGCGGCGGCGTGGCGGGGCTCGCGGCGGCGCTCGCGGCGGCCGAGCTCGGCGAGCGCGTGGTCCTCGCCGACGAGGGCCGCCTGGGCTGGGCCCTCGCGCCGGGGCCCGCCCTGGAGCGGCTCCGCGCGCTCGAGGCGCAGGTCCGCGCCCACCCCGGCGTCACGCTCCTCGAGCGGCACACCGCGGTCGGGGTGTACGAGGGACCCCTCGTGCCCCTGGCCGGGGAGGACGAGCTCGTGCGCGTGCATCCGCGGCGGATCGTCCTCGCCACGGGCGCGGTGGAGACCCACGGGGTGTTCCCCGGCAACGACCTGCCCGGGGTGTGGCTCGGGCGGGGGGCGGCCCGGATGGCGGGCCGCCACGGCGTCCCGCCCGGGCGACGCGCGGTCGCCGTCGCCGGGACCGAGGAGTCCCTGGAGCACCTCGAGACCCTGCGCGCCGCCGGGGTGGAGATCGCGGCCGTGCTCGCGCCGGTCCCCCTCGCCGAGCGCGCGCCCTCGGGGATCCGAGTCCTCGCCGACGCGCACGTGGTCGCCGCCCGCGGCCGCTCGGGGGTGCGCGCGGTCGTCGTCTCGGCGAGCGGGGTGCGCGAGGAGATCCCCTGCGACACGCTCGTGCTCTCCCTCGGCCTCGCGCCGCGGGACGCGCTCCTGCGGATGGCGGCGGCCGAGCCGGTGATCGCGGCGGGGGACCTCGCGCGACCCGGCTGCTCCCCGGCCGAGGCCGAGGAGACGGGGTGGGCGGCGGGCCGCGGCGAGCCCGTCGAGCCGCGGCCCGCCGCCCCGCTCGCGGTGGG